>Ga0207711_10000554_pt1 | contig 38067 bp, 30 predicted proteins | sample KBSS34metaG_FD_184401 | JGI IMG/M metagenome (GOLD analysis project Ga0207711, IMG submission 184401) | Switchgrass rhizosphere microbial communities from Kellogg Biological Station, Michigan, USA - KBS S3-4 metaG (SPAdes) (version 2) | ecosystem: Host-associated > Plants > Roots > Rhizosphere... | reverse complement strand
CGAACCTCTCCGCGGCGGCCGCCGGGATCTTCGGCGGCTGGATGCTCATCTGCTGTGGCGGCGGGCTGGCGGGACTGGTCTCCAGGGGCTAGGCGCCGCAATCTCGCGTGAGAGGCCGCGCTCCGCGCGCAGGGAGAGACGGCGCTCAGCGCGCAGGGAGAGACGGCGCTCAGCGCGCAGGGAGAGACGGCGCTCAGCGCGCGTGAGAGGCCTCGGTCAGCGCGGGTGCGTGGGCAGCCTCGCCGGCGCCGACTGGACCGTCGGGGGCGGCTCGGTGCCGCGCAGGCGGTAGAGCGCGGTGCGCCGCTCTCCGCACGTCTCGCACGTACCGACCGGCTCGCCCGAGCGCAGGCCGTTGCGGATGCGGGCGAGGGGCGCTCCCTTTTCGATCCGGGCGAGCGAATCGGCCGGGTAGAAGCCGATCGGATCCTTGTCCCAGTAGATGCAGGGATTCACGGCGCCGTTGGGCCGGATGACGTAGTTGCGGTCCGGGTAGGCGCAGCCGAAGAGCGACTGGTACCACCCGTAGCGGAAGTACTCGGGCCGGTCGATTCCGGCCTTGAGCCGCCACACCCGCCGGCGCACACGCGCGATGGCGCCCGTCGGCTCGTCCTCCTCGGTCTCGAAGACCGGGTAGGAGGACAGCTTCAGGCCGCGCCGGACGGCGTCGCGCGCGGCGGCCGCGAGCTCCGCGTTCAGGACGCGCGGGTCCTCGTCCGAGAGGAGCTCGGGCCCGACGTCCACCCCCGACGTGGGCGCGACGAACCGGACGTCGAGCTCCTCGGCGCCGTGGTCGGAGGCGAACTCCGGCAGCGCGGCGAGGTCGCCGCGGTTGGACTTCATCCACGTGAAGATGATGCGCAGCCGGGGATTCTTCGAGCGCGCGGCCTTCTTCACGCTGCGCAGCAGCTCGAGGCAGGCGGTCAGGCGCTCCCACTTCGCGGGCACGCGGATCTTCTCGTACGTCTCCTTGCGCATCCCGTCGATCGAGGCCGCGACCGTCCGGACGCGCGCCGCGATCAGCGCCTGCGCCGTCGGCTCGGTCAGGGCCAGGAGATTCGTCGGGAACCAGAGGTCCGGCACGCCGTAGCGGCCGGCGATCCCGACGATCTCGCGGAACCGCGGGTGGATCATCGGCTCCGCCGCGCACGCGAGCGCGACGCGCCAGGCCCTCGGGAAGAGGTCGGCGGCGATCTTCTCGAAGACCTCGACCGGCATGTTGCCGTCGTCCGACAGCGGCGGGGCGTCGAAGGGCGGAAAGAGCAGACGATCGGTGTTCGCGAAGTAACACATGACGCACTTCAGGTTGCAGCGCGCCGTCAGGTCGAGGATGACGTTGAGAGGCCGGGGCACGCGGTCATTATGCCACCCGGGTTTCGGGTTTTTGGACGAGCCGCCGTGCGTTCCGACCGTGGACGCGAGCCGACAACTTCTCGCAATGGGACCAAGGGGCAATGGCCCCGGACCGGCAGAATGGTTCGCTTCCGGCCCGGACTTCGATATCGTTGCGCCGCTGTATCCAGAGGAGGCGCAGATGGCTCCGTCGAAGAATCGGCGGCTTGCGGGAACGGCTCTCGCAAGCCCGCTGCTCGCCGCGGTTCTCGCGGTGATGGCGGGAACGACCGCCTGCAAGAAGAAGGAAGAGGCGCCGCCTCCTCCGCCTCCGACCGTCGAGGTGGCGACGGTCACCCAGAAGGATGTGCCGGTCTACTCGGAGTGGATCGGGACGCTCGAAGGCTACGTCAACGCCGAGATCCGCCCGCAGATCGAGGGCTACGTGCTCCGGCAGGTCTACCGCGAGGGCTCGGTCGTCGACTCCGGCGACACGTTGTTCGAGATCGACCCGAGGGAGTTTCAGGCGCAGTACGACCAGGCCGCGGGGAGCGTCTCCCAGTACGAGGCCACCCTCGCCAACGCGAGAACCACGGTCGCGCGCTACAGGCCCCTCGCCGCACAGAAGGCGATCAGCCAGCAGGAGCTGGACGACGCCGAGACGAAGGAGCGCACCGCCGAGGCCAACCTCGTGTCCGCGAAGGCGGCGCTCGAGCGCTCCCGTCTGAACCTGGGCTGGACGAAGGTGATGTCCCCGATCCAGGGCATCGCGGGCGTCGCGAAGTCGCAGGTCGGCGACCTCGTGAGCCGGACGACGGTCATGACGACGGTCTCCCAGGTCGATCCCATCAAGGTCTATTTCAACCCGAGCGAGCAGGAATACCTCGCCTGGGTCAACAAGAACGGTCCCGTCGAGAAGAGTCTGGCCACGCAGAACCTGGAAGCGGGCAGGCTCGAGCTCGTCCTGTCCGACGGTTCGACCTTTCCGCACCGCGGCAAGCCCTTCCTCGTCGGCCGCGAGGTGGACGTCAAGACCGGCACGATCCAGCTCGCCGGGGCGTTTCCGAACCCCGGCAACCTCCTCCGACCCGGGCAGTACGCCAAGGTGCGGGTGGCGACCGACGTGAAGAAGGGCGCCATCCTCGTGCCGCAACGCGCGGTGAACGAGCTCCAGGGCAGCTATCAGGTCGCGGTCGTGGGAGCCGACAACACCGCGACGATCAAGGTCGTCACCGTCGGGCCCCGCGAAGGCAGCATGTGGGTGATCGAGAAGGGGCTGAGCCCGGGCGACCGGATCGTGGTCGAGGGCCTGCAGCGTGTTCGGACCGGAATGAAGGTCGCGCCGAAGGAGGCGGCGGCCGCGGCTTCGACGGACGCCGCGAAAGAGTCCGGGAAGTAGCGACGTGGGCGCCCTCTTCGTACGCCGTCCGATCGTCGCGATCGTCATCGCGATCCTCACGACGATGGCGGGCTACGTCGCGATGACGAAGCTCCCGACGGCGCAGTACCCGGACATCGTCCCGCCCCAGATCCAGGTCTCGACGACCTACACCGGCGCCGACGCGATCACGATCGAGCAGTCGGTGGCGACGCCGCTCGAGCAGCAGATGAACGGCGTCGACTACATGATCTATATGCAGTCCACCAACGCCAACGACGGGACGATGACCCTCAAGGTCACGTTCGACGTCGAGACCGACATCAACCTCGACCAGGTCAACACGCAGAACCGCGTCTCCCAGGCCCAGCCCAACCTGCCGCCCGACGTCAACCAATTCGGCCTGACCGTCAAGAAGGCGACCAGCAACCCGCTCCTCGTCGTTTCCCTGTATTCGCCGAAGGGCACCTACGACGCGCTCTTCCTGGGCAACTACGCGACGATCAACGTCAACGACGCGATCTACCGCGTCCCGGGCGTCGGCCAGATCCAGAACTACGGCACGGCCGACTACGCCATGCGCATCTGGGTCAACCCGGCGCGGCTGGCGAGCCTGGGCCTGACGGTGCCGGACGTCATCGGCGCGGTGCAGCAGCAGAGCACGGTGAACCCCTCGGGCGGCATCGGCACGGAGCCGGCGCCCAAGGGCCAGGAGTTCACCTACACCGTCCGGTCGCAGGGACGCCTGGTCTCCCTGGAGGAATTCGGGAACGTGGTCGTGCGTCTGAATCCGGACGGGTCCGTGGTCCGCCTCAAAGACGTCGGCCGGATCGAGCTCGGCGCCCTGAACTACCAGCAGCGGGCGCGCCTCAACGGCAAGCCCTCCTGCCCGATCGGCGTCTTCCAGGTCCCGGGATCCAACGCCATCGCGGTCGCCGACGGCGTGAAGAAGACGATGGAGGAGCTCAAGCAGCGCTTCCCGGACGACCTGGAATACGTCGTCGCCCTCGACACGACGCTGCCGGTCACGGAAGGCATCAAGGAGATCACCCACACGCTGCTCGAGGCGGTCGTCCTCGTCATCATCGTCGTCTTCCTCTTCCTCCAGGGCTGGCGCGCGACGCTCATCCCGCTCCTCGCCGTGCCGGTCTCCCTCATCGGCACGTTCATCTTCTTCCCGGCGCTCGGCTTCTCGATCAACACCCTGTCGCTATTCGGCCTGGTCCTCGCGATCGGACTGGTCGTCGACGACGCGATCGTCGTCGTCGAGGCGGTAGAGCACCACATCGAGCACGGCCTCCCCCCGAAGGAGGCGACGCTGAAGGCGATGGAGGAGGTCACGCAGCCGGTCATCGGCATCGCGCTCGTCCTCTCCGCCGTTTTCATCCCGGTCGCCTTCATGGGCGGCATCCAGGGCCGGATGAACATGCAGTTCGCGATCACGATCGCGGTCTCGGTCTGCATCTCGGCCTTCAACGCGCTGTCGCTCTCGCCGGCGCTCTGCTCCCTCCTCCTGAGGCCCAAGAAGCCGGCGAGGGGGCCGCTCGGGAAGTTCTTCGGGTGGTTCAACAAGGTTTTCGGGAAGCTGACGGACGGCTACGTCGGCTTCTCGCACCACCTGGTCCGCAAGATGGTGGTGAGCGTCGGCATCCTCCTCGGCTTCGTCGCGCTCTGCGCCGTGCTCGGGAAGCGGCTGCCGGCCGGGTTCCTGCCCAACGAGGACCAGGGCTACTTCTTCATCAACGTCCAGCTGCCCGACGCCTCGTCGCTGCAGCGCACGGACGAGGTCTGCAAGCGCATCGAGGAGATCCTCGGAAAGACGAAGGGCGTCAAGTACATCACGACGGTCGCGGGCTTCAGCCTCCTCTCCGGAGCCTCGGCGCCTTACACGGCCTTCTACTTCGTCTCGCTCGATCCCTGGCACGAGCGCGAGGACAAGGACATGTGGGTCACCCCGATCATGGGGCGCATCAACGCTCAGTTTCGGAGCGAGATCCCCGAGGCGAACGTCGTCGCGTTCCCGCCGCCGGCGATCCAGGGCCTCGGGACCGGCGGAGGCTTCTCGTTCTGGATCCAGGACCGCAGCGGCGGCACGGTCGACTTCCTCAACCAGAATCTCCAGAAGTTCCTGGAGGCGGCGCGCAAGCGGCCCGAGCTCGCCAACGTCAACAGCGTGTGGCGGCCGTCGGTGCCGCAGATCTTCGCCGAGGTGAACCGGGACAAGGTCATCAAGCAGGGCGTCGCGATCAAGGACGTCTACCAGGCGCTCCAGGCCTTCCTCGGCGGCATCTACGTCAACCAGTTCAACCGCTTCGGACGCCAGTGGAAGGTCTTCCTGCAGGGTGAGTCGACGGGCCGCGTCCGGCCGGAGGACATCAACCAGTTCTACGTCAAGAACAACGACGGCAAGATGGTGCCGTTGTCGGCGCTCGTCACCACCCGGAACGTGCAGGGGCCCGAGTTCACGAACCGCTTCAACCTCTTTCGCGCGGCGCAGGTCACCGGGATTCCCGCGCCCGGCTACAGCTCGGGGCAGGCCACGGCGGCTCTCCAGGCGGTCGCGAAGGAGGTCCTGCCGCGCGAGATCGGCTACGACTGGGCCGACATGTCGTACCAGGAAGTCAAGGCCGCCGGCGCGGGCGGGAAGGTCTTCATCCTCTCGATCATCTTCGTCTTCCTGATCCTCGCCGCGCTCTACGAGAGCTGGTCGCTTCCGTTCGCCGTTCTGCTCACGGTGCCCGTCGCGGTTTTCGGCGCGTTCCTCGGGCTGATCCTGCGGAAGTTCGACCTGGACGTCTACGGCCAGATCGGCCTCGTCATGCTGATCGGCCTCGCCGCGAAGAACGCCATCCTCATCGTCGAGTTCGCCGTGCTCCAGCAGAAGGAGAAGGGCATGGGGCTCGTGGACGCGGCCCTCGAGGGCGCGAAGCTGCGCCTGCGGCCGATCCTCATGACCTCGTTCGCCTTCATCCTGGGTTGCGTGCCCCTCTACACGGCCACCGGCTCCGGCGCGGAGTCGCGCAAGATCCTCGGCACCGTCGTCATCGCCGGCATGCTCGCCGCGACCGGGCTCGCGATCTTCCTCATCCCGGCGCTGTTCGTCCTGGTCGAGAGGATCGCGCGCAAGGACAAGCCGAAGGAGGCCTCGAAGGAGTCCGCGCCGGCCGCGGGCGGCCATGGGGCGGCCCCGGAGCCGCAACCCTCGGGCGGAGGGCACTGACGTGAGGCGCCTCGCTGCGGCCGCGTGCCTGCTTTCGGTGCTGACCGGCTGCGCCGTCGGCCCCAACTACAAGCAGCCGCCGGTCAACGTTCCCGACGTCTATCGCGACGTGCAGGGACCGCCGCAGCCCGCGGCGTCGCTCGCCGACCAGCCTTGGTGGGAGGTCTTCGGCGATGCGAAGCTCCAGCAGCTCATCTCCGAGGCGCTGGTCAACGGCTACGACGCGCAGCTCGCGGCGTATCGCGTCGAGGAGGCGCGCGCGCGGGCCGGAATCGCGCGCTCCGAGTTCTTCCCTCAGATCAACTACGGCGGAGACTGGTCGCGCGGCCGCAACTCCGGGGTGGTCTTCCCGAACAGCACCGCGACGACGAACCTCTACTCGGTCAACGTCAACTTCGGCTGGGAGCTCGACATCTGGGGCCGGATCCGCCGGCTCAACGAGGCGGCGAAGGCGGAGTACCTCTCGAGCGAGGAGGCGCGAAGGGGCGTCCTCCTGAGCCTCGTCTCGGACGTGGCGCGCAACTACTTTCTCCTTCGGGAGCTCGACCTGGAGCTCGAGATCTCGAGGAACACCGTGGCGGCGTTCAAGGAGACCGCCGACCTCTTCGAGCGCAAGCTGCGCGAGGGCGCGGCGTCGGGCCTCGAGACGGCGTACGCCTCGGCCGCATACAACCAGGTCGCCGCGACGGTGCCGGACATCGAGCGGCAGATCGAGGCCACCGAGAACGTGATCGCGCTTCTGCTCGGGCACAACCCGCAGGCGATCGAGCGGGGGCTGGAGCTGGACTCGCAGCCGATTCCGCCGCAGGTGCCGGCGGGGCTTCCCTCGACGCTCCTCCAGCGCCGTCCGGACGTGCGCGAGGCGGAGCTGGATCTCATCGCGGCGAACGCTCAGGTCGGCGTCGCCACGGCGAACTTCTTTCCGACGATCAGCCTGACCGGCCTCTTCGGCGCGGTCAGCCCCGACGTGTCGAACCTCTATCCCGCGGGCAAGGTCTGGACGATCGCCGCCAGCCTTCTCGGCCCGCTCTTTCAGGGCGGCCGGCTGCGCAGCAACTACGACGCGACCTACGCCCAGTGGGAGCAGTTCCGCGTCCGGTACGAGCAGACGGTGACCTCCGCGTTCGCGGAAACGACGACGGTCCTTTATGCGCGCGACAAGATCGCGGCCTCCGTCGCGGAGCTCCAGCAGACGGTGGACCACTACCGCGAGATGGTGAGGCTCACGAACCTCCGCTACAACAGCGGCCTCTCGAACTACTTCGAGGTCCTCTACTCGATGCAGCAGCTCTTCCCGGCCGAGATCGCTCTGGCGCGGTTCCAGCTGGCGCTGCTCAACAACTACGTCGACCTCTACAAGGCGCTCGGCGGCGGCTGGACGATCGAGACGCAGGACTGGGAGCCGTCGAACGCGCCCGCGGCGTCCAACCCGTCCAACCCGGCCTCGGCATCGCCCTAGGAGCCGAAACGAAATGGCCCCCAAGAAGGAGAAGGCCGACAAGCCGCGTCTCAAGAACAAGGCCTACACGAAGGAGCTGCGCCGTCTGCAGGCCGAGCTCTGCCTCCTCCAGGAGTGGGTCAAGCGGGAGAAGAAGCGCGTCATCGTCGTCTTCGAGGGGCGCGACGGCGCCGGTAAGGGCGGGACAATCCGAGCGCTGACGGAGCGGGTGTCCCCGCGCGTCTTCCGCGTCGTCGCGCTTCCCGCGCCGACCGAGCGCGAGAAGACCCAGATGTACATCCAGCGGTACATGGCCCACTTCCCGGCTGGGGGAGAGATCGTGATCTTCGACCGGAGCTGGTACAACCGGGCCGGCGTCGAGAGGGTCATGGGCTTCTCCACAAAGGAACAGCAGAAAGACTTCCTCCGGCTCTGCCCGCTGTTCGAGAGGCACCTCGTCGAGGGAGGGATCCTGCTGCTCAAGTACTGGCTCGAGGTCGGAAACAAGGAGCAGGAGCGCCGCTTCGAGGCCCGCATCACGGATCCGCTGCGACAGTGGAAGCTGTCCCCCATGGATCTTCCCGGCCGCACCAAGTGGTACGAGTACTCCCGCGCCCGCGACCAGATGCTGGAGGCGACGGACACGAAGCTGGCGCCGTGGCACATCGTGCGCTCGGACGACAAGAAGCGCGCGCGGCTCAACCTGATCACGCACTTCCTGAAGCAGATCCCGTACGAGCGGGTCAAGCGCGAGAAGATCAAGCTTCCGAAACGCTCCAAGAAGGGCGCGTACGACGATCAGGCGTCTCTCCGCGGCCGGCGGCTGGTCCCCGAACCGTACTGACCCGACTCCGCACGCGTCCCCGTCCCCCGGGTCAGGGGACGAAGGCGAGGAAGAGGTACGCGGCGAACAGGACCAGGTGGACGGCGCCCTGCATCAGGTAGGTGCGCCCGGTCCCGAGCGTCACCGCGCTCACCAGGAGGGTGACCGCCAGCAGGACGAGGTCCTTCGGGGCGAGGCCGAGGTGGAGCGGCAGGTGGAAGAAGATGGCGGCGGCCGCCACCACCGGGATGGTCAAACCGATCGACGCAAGCGCGGAGCCCAGGGCGAGGTTCATACTCGTCTGGAGCCGATTCGCGAGGGCCGCGCGCGTCGCCGCGCCGGTCTCCGGCAGCAGCACGAGGAACGCGATCACGATGCCGATCACGGCCTTGGGCGCGCCGGCCTCGAGCACCAGGCGCTCGACCATCGGGGACAGCATCTTCGCGAGACCCACCACCGACACGAGGCACACGATCAGGAGACCGAAGCTGGCCGCGGCCTGCCGGGCGGTCGGGGGAGCCGCGTGGGCCTCGGGGTTCGCCGGGTCAGCGGCCGGCAGGAAGTAGTCGCGGTGACGGACGGCCTGGACGAACACGAAGATGCCCCAGAGCGCGGCCGACGTCGCCGCGACGAACCCCAGCTGGCTCGTGCTGTAGGTGCCGCTCGGCGTCGTGGTCGTGAACGTCGGGAAGACCAGCGACGTCGACGCCATGACGATCAGCGCGGCGAGCGCGCCGCTCGAGCCCTCGACGCGGAAGACCTGCTCGCGATGCTTCAGGCCGCCGACTAAGATGCACAGGCCGACGACGCCGTTCAAGATGATCATCACGGCGGCGTAGAGCGTGTCGCGGGGGAGGACGGCGGCGTCCTCGCCTCCGGCGAACATCATCGCCAGGATCAGGGAGGCCTCGATCACGGTCACCGCGAGCGCCAGCACGAGCGTGCCGTAGGGCTCGCCCACGCGGTGCGCGACGACCTCCGCATGGTGCACGGCCGCCAGCACCGCGCCGATGAGGCCCGCGGCGCAAAGAACCGCGACCGCCGGTCCGACGCCGAGCACGATCGCGGCGACGAGGAGAAGGAGCGCGAGAGCCGGAATGAGGATCCATCGCATGCTGGCGGCATTCTAAGCGGGGCGTCATGCCGACTCCCCGCGCCGGTGCGATAGCATCCGTCGCCGAAGGAAGCCGAGCAGCGGAGAGTCGATGACGGCGAAGATCAAGCCGGGGGATACCGCGGAGGGCCGACGCCTGTCGGAGAACGATCGGCGTGCGGCGCATTGGAACCGCTGGGGCCCCTTCCTCTCCACGCGAGCCTGGGGGACGGTGCGGGAGGACTACAGCGCCGACGGCGCGGCCTGGGACTACTTCCCGTTCGAGCAGGCGCACGCGCGCGCCTATCGCTGGAACGAGGACGGGCTCGCCGGGCTCTGCGACCGCCACCAGCTCGTCTGCTTCGCGATCGCGCTGTGGAACGGGAAGGACCCGATCCTGAAGGAGCGGCCCTTCGGCCTGTCGAACTCGCAGGGCAACCACGGCGAGGACGTCAAGGACTACTGGTTCTTCCTGGACGCCACGCCGACGAGCTCCTACCTGCGCTGCCTCTACAAGTACCCGCAGCGGGAGTTCCCGTACGCGCAGCTGCGCGCCGAGAACGCGCGCCGCACGATCCAGGACCCCGAATTCGAGCTCCTCGACACCGGGATCTTCGCCGAGAGCCGCTACTTCGACGTGACCGTCGAGTACGCGAAGGCCGCGCCCGACGACATCCTGATCGCGATCACCGTGGCGAACCGGGGCCCCGAGCCGGCGACGGTCGATCTCCTGCCGACCCTCTGGTTCCGCAACACCTGGTGGAAGCCGGGGCGCAGGACGCCGCGGCTGGCGGGGGCGGATCGGCCGGACGGGCGTCCCGTCATCGAGCTCGACGAGTCCTACATCGGCCGGTACTACCTGCACGTGGAGCGGGGCACGGAGCTCCTCTTCACCGAGAACGAGACCAACGTCGAGCGGGTGTTCGGCGCCAAGAATGCGTCTCCCTACGTCAAGGATGCCTTTCACGAGTACGTCATCCGGGGGAACCGCGCGGCGGTGAATCCCGAGCCGAAGGGGACGAAGGCGGCGGCACGCTACCGGCTTCCCCTCGCCCCCGGCGCCGAGGCACGCGTCCGCCTGCGGCTGACCGACGGCCCGTGGCTCTCGGACGATCCGTTCTCCGAGGAGTTCGACCGGACGTTCGCGCTCCGCAAGGCCGAGGGCGACGAGTTCTACGCCGCCGTCCTGCCGGAGGGCCTGACGGACGCCGAGCGCAACGTGTCGCGCCAGGCGTTCGCCGGGATGATCTGGTCCAAGCAGTTCTACAAGTACGACGTCCGCCGCTGGCTGCTCGGAGATCCCGGCCAGCCGGCTCCGCCGCCGCAGCGCCTCGAGGGGCGCAACAGCGACTGGCAGCACGTCTTCGCGGCGGACGTGCTCTCGATGCCGGACACCTGGGAGTTCCCGTGGTTCGCGGCGTGGGACCTCGCTTTTCACTGCGTCGTCTTCGCGCTCATCGACCCGCAGTTCGCGAAAGACCAGCTCGTGCTGATGCTCCGCGAGTGGTACATGCACCCGAACGGGCAGATCCCCGCCTACGAGTGGAGCTTCGGCGACGTGAACCCTCCCGTTCACGCATGGGCCGCGATGCGGGTCTTCCAGATCGAGCGCTCGAAGACGGGCCGGGCGGACTTCGCCTTCCTCGAGCGCGTGTTCCACAAGCTCCTGCTGAACTTCGATTGGTGGGTCAACCGCAAGGACGCGCTCGGCAACAACATCTTCCAGGGCGGGTTCCTCGGGCTCGACAACATCGGGATCTTCGACCGCAACACGCCGCTGCCGGCCGGCTGGATCCTCGGGCAGGCCGACGGCACCAGCTGGATGGCGATGTATTGCCTCAACATGCTGGCGATCGCCCTCCAGCTCGCGTCCGAGGACCCCGTCTACGAGGACGTGGCGAGCAAGTTCTGGGAGCACTTCGTCTACATCGCGTACGCGATCCAGCGTCCCGACGCGCCCGAGAACGGCCTGTGGGACGAGGAGGACGGGTTCTTCTACGACAATCTGCACTCCCCGGATGGCCGGAACTTCCCCATCCGGGTGCGCTCCGGCGTCGGCCTGATTCCGCTCTCCGCCGTGGCGTGGGGAGACTCGAAGCTGATCGACCGCTTCCCCGGGTTCAAGCGGCGGATGAGCTGGTTCGTGAAGAACCGGCCCGACCTGACCGAGGCCTGCGCCTCGATGACGACGCACGGCCAGGAGCAGCGGCTCCTGCTCTCCGTGGTCAAGCCGGAGCAGCTCAGGCGGGTGCTCGGGCGCATGCTCGACGAGAGCGAGTTCCTCTCATCGTACGGGATCCGCTCGGTCTCCCGCTTCCACCTCGAGCACCCCTACGAGCTTCACGCGCGGGGAATGGACTACCGTCTCGACTACGAGCCCGGAGAGTCGCGCACCAAGCTCTTCGGCGGGAACTCCAACTGGCGCGGACCGATCTGGTTCCCGCTCAACTACCTCATCATCGAGTCCCTGCATCGGTTCCACTCGTACTTCGGTGACAGCTTCCAGGTCGAGTGCCCGACGGGCTCGGGGCGGATGATGAACCTCCGCGAGGTCTCACTCGAGCTGGCGCGCCGGCTCTCGCGGATCTTCCTTCCGGGAGACGAGGGGCGGCGGCCCGTCGCCGGCCCCTACTCGATCTTCCGCGACGATCCGCACTGGCGCGATCTGATGCTCTTCCACGAGTACTTCCACGGCGACACCGGCGCGGGCCTGGGCGCGAGCCACCAGACCGGCTGGACGGGCCTCGTCGCCAAGCTCCTCGACGAGCTGGGCCAGGGCGAGCACTACGTGCCGGCGGGCGGCTAGCCCCCGGTATTCCGCCCTCAGCCCTCGCGGCTCGAGGAGATCTGCATCGACACCAGGCGCGCGATCAGGATCGCGGGGTAGAGCTGTCCGATCAGGGCCTCGGCCATCGCGAGGCTCCGCGCAATCGCGTGGATCGGCGTGATGTCCCCGTAGCCCACCGTCGTGAGCGTCACGAAGCTGTAGTAGATCAGCGGGTCGCGCGAGTGGGCCGGGCCCGGATCCCCCTGCGCGAAGGAAAACGCCGCCGGGACGACCGCGTGGACGAGCTGGTACGCGACGGCCCACGTGAAGCCGATCAGCAGATAGACGAGGATCGAGCCCTGGATCCGGTACGTCGTGATCGGGCCCTCGCGGAAGACCTGGACGAGCACGAGGGCGGTGAACGTCGAGAGCGAGACGATCGCGAGCGCGTCGCTCCAGCTCCGAAGCGCGGACTCGGGGGAGCGAAAGCTCGCCCAGCGAAGGATCAGCGTCGCGGCCGCGACCATCGAAACGGCCACCGTGAGCAGCCTCCGGTGGGCGACGGTCACGGCGCCCGTCACGAGCAGGAGCGAGAGGAGGATGCCGAAGATCAGATCGCCCTGGCTCGTCTGCGACAGCGGCACGCCGACCAGGATCGTGAGCGCGAGGAGGACGAGCATCGCGGAGAGTCCCTTGTCGGTCCGCCAGACCGCGCGGAGCGGCGGGGGGCGCTTGACCCTCACGAGCCGGGAGGGGGATAGCCCGCGAAGAGCCGCGCGAGGATCTCGCGGAGGCGGTCCTCGCGCTCCGCGTTCTCCTTGTTGGACTGGATCTCCTGGCTCGCGGTGCCGCGCCAGACGATCTCCTTCTTCCCGACGTCCACCAGGTCGACGATCATCGTGCCGGCGGGGATTTCGTACACCGTCGTCATCGCGGGCGCGGCCCAGTAGGGGCCGTAGCCGTAGCCCCACACCGCCGGGCTGTACGAGGAGACGTGCTGCTCCGTCGTGAGCCGCCAGTGAACCGCGAGCCAGAGGTCGGCGTTCGGCTCGGACCGCGTCAGCCCGTGCTTCGCGAGCTCGTCCTCGAGAACCGCCTGCACGCGCCGCTTCCAGACCGCGTCGCGGATCGACCCGTCGTCCTTCCAGGACCACGTCTTGTACCGCGCAAAGTCCGCCTTCTGGTCGTGGCCCACGTTCGTCTGGAGCGTCGACGCCGCGGAGCAGGCGAGAGCGGAGACGAGCGCGAGGGCAGCGAGTATTCTCTTCATGACGATGCTTCGAATCCCTGCCCGGCATTCTCTCACTGGAGGAGCCCGGCTGCTCGCCGCGGCGCTCGCGCTGTCCTCGGCGGCCGCGCCAGTGCGGGCCTTCGACAGCAAGGGCCACGTCGTGATCGAGGCGCTCGTGTATCGCTCCCTCGCCGAAGGGCACGACGGGCGCCCCCCGCGGCCCGAGGTTCTCCGGGATCTCTTCAACGACGGCGACCTGACGCCGCCGCTCTGCTTCGGCTGGGGAGAGAGTCCCCCGGGATACTGCGTCGATGCCAAGATCGCGAACCCGCTCCTCGCCTGGCCGAGGCCGCTGACGGACCAGCCCGACGCGGCCTTCCGGCGCCAGTTCAGCGACGCCGGGCAGTGCTTCCACTTCATGGCGACGCTCGAGGACGCCGAGAGTCCGGCGATTCCCGGCACGAGCGTCCCGCGGGGTCTCGCGACCTCCGCGCTCGTCCGTTGCCGCGGCCTGCTCGACGACTTGATGCGTCAGGTCGTGATCGACGGCGGTCCCGGGACGCGCCGCAGCAGCTACGGGCTCTACGAGCTGATGCACGCGGCCGGCGACTCGTTTTCCGGCGCCCATACCGGGCGGCGGCCCGGTACGCACGACATCGACGAGCTGCGGGTCTGGAAGCCGCTGACACGGCTGCCCGGGCTGACCCCGGAGAGGGTCGCCGCGATTCCGGACTCCGCCTTCCACAAGTGGGACGACCGCCGCGACAAGACCTACGTCGTCGAGGATCGCGTGACGGCCTCCGGAAAGAAATGCGGATCCCTCACCGACACGCCTTACGCCGTGCCCTACGAGTGCCTCTCGGAGAACGGGGATCTCGCCCGGCAGGCCCTCGTCGATCTCCTCGTCACGGTCCACGATCTGCGCGAGGCGCGGCTCGCCGCGCCCGCGACGGCGCCGCCGCCCGTCCCGGAGACGGCCGAGGCGTGGCGGGCGTGGAAGGAGCGGTGGTTCGCGGCCGCGTATCCCTGCGAGGGCGAAGAGTGCAGCGCGCGGCAGCCCACGGACGTCGCCCCCGGGTCCTACGGCTTCGTCGGCCTCGACACGACTTACAACGGCTCTCGGAAGTTTTTCGACGTCGCGGCAAAGGGGACGCTCATGAAGTACAGCGTGACCCTCAACCCCTTCGTCTACACGCTCGGCGCCGAGGTCGGTTACCGGCACTTCGACGACGGCGGCGGCTCCGCGCTCGTCGGTCTGGACCTCGACCTGATCCTTCCGATCGGCAAGCGTGCGTCGCTCGGCTTCGTCCCGGCCTCGTGGCGCGTCGCCTTCGGCGGCGAGAGGACCGGAACCGAGCTCACGACGGGATTCTTCCGTTTCGATTACCTGATGACGGACCGTCTCGCGCTGACGTTGCGCGGCCCGCTCGAGATCAACTGGCGGAGACCCGCCGCCGAATGGTCGGTGGGCGTGGGTCTCTCGTATGCGCTCAGCGCGGCGAAGCTCGCCGGCGGCTCACTGATCGAGCGGCACGAGGAGAAGGTCGACCGGCGAGACGAGACCTGGGTTCCGCCCGACGCTCCGTACGGCCGGCTCGAGGGGCGCCGTCCGACCTGGTATCTCGTGACCAACGCGACGGCCGTCGAGACTCCGGCCGACGCCGCCGAGGGGGTCCTCTACGGGGACGGCTCGATCGGCGGAGGGGTGATGTGGGACCGCGACCGCTGGGGCGGTCGGTTCGTCTGGGCGCCGGGGGCGTCGCTCTCGATCGGCGCGCGCCGGACGTCGGGGGAATCGGCGTACCTGACGGGCGTCTTCGACGCGAATCTGCGCTGGTACGCGCTGCGCGTCCTGGGGCTCTCGCTGACGCCCGTCCGCCTCGAGGGCGGGCCGAAGATCCGCGGCGACGGCGAGCTCGATCCCTCGCCCGACGTGCACGGCCCGCTCGGCGGCCAGTACTACTTCCAGGCCGGCTCGCGGCTCGGCGTCGCGTTCAACGCCGGGATCATCGACCTGCTCGTCGAGGCGCCGACGCTCGCCTGGAGCGCGAAACCGTTCGCGGCGCACGAGGTCCTGAGCGTCCACCTCGGGATCCGGCTGAATTAGAGTCGGTGCCGACATGCACGCCGAAGCGGATCCCTGGCTGACCGCCGTCCTCGTGGCCGCCCTGATGGCGGCCGCCTGGGGGATCGGTTGGCGGGCCGGAAGGGGCATCCGCGCCCGGGGGGAGAAGCCTCTCGAGACCAAGCTCGACGACGCCGCGCTCGCGCTGCTCGGCCTGCTCCTGGCGTTCACGTTTTCGATGGCGCTCAACAAGTACGAGAGGCGGCGCGAGGCGATCGTGACCGACAGCAACGCGATCGGCGACTTCTACACGTGCGCGAGTCTGATCCCCGATCCGCTCCGGCCGAGGCTCCAGGGCGTGATCCGGGATTACACGCGACTCCGCCTCGAAATCGGCACCATGCCCTCGCCCTCCCGCGAAGACGTGGCGCGGGCGCTCGCCCGGTTCGACGCGATGCACGGACGCATGACGGAGCTGGTCGACCAGGCGATCGTGGCCGGGACCCCGATCGCGGTCCCGCTCACCAACACTCTCAACGGGGTGACGAGCAGCCAGGCGTCGCGGCTCGCCGCGCTGCGCGACCGCGTTCCGCCGAGTGTGGTGTTTCTGCTCGCGATCACCGCGACGCTCGCGGCGGGACTGATGGGCCGCGAGCAGGGCTCGTCTCCCAACGCCTCGCTGGCCGGGACGGCGGCCTTCGTACTGATCGTCGCGCTGACCATTGGCGTCTCGCTCGACCTCAATCACCCCACGGCCGGAGTGATCCGCGTGAGCCAGGAGCCGATGGAGCGCCTTCTCGCCTCGATGGGGGGCTAGGAGGCCGCGCCGCCCTGGTTCACCCGGATCGTCAGCAGCGTGATGTCGTCGTCGTGTCCCTGGGCGGGCGAACGCGCGGTCCAGTCCTTCACCTTCACGAGGACGCGGTCGGCGAACGCGTCCGACGTCAGGTTCGGATCCGCCTCGACGAGCGCCTGAAGGTTGTCGAGGCCGAACTCCTCGGCCTTCGGGTTGCGGGCCTCGGAGATCCCGTCGGTGTAGACCACGCAGCGGTCGCCGGCGGCGAGCGGGATCTGGATCGCGGAGTACTTGGCCTGCGGAAACATCCCGAGGAAGAGCCCGTTCTGCTGGTGGGCGCGCGCGCCTCCTGCCGACCTCGAGTAGACGAGGATGGGCGGATGCCCGGCGCCCGCGTAGTCGATCGTCCCCTTCTCCGTGTCCACGAACAGGTACGCCGCGGTCACGAAGTGATCCTCGAGCTTGCCGCAGAGGGCGAGGTTCAGCCCGCGGAGCACTTCCGCGGGGTCGCGCGCGTGCGCGGCCTGCGCGGCGAACGCCATCTTGACCATCGACGCGACGAGCGCCGCGGGCACGCCGTGGCCCGAGACGTCCGAGACGAGGACGCCGAAGCGCTTCTCGTCGACGGGGAGGAAATCGTAGAAGTCCCCGGCCACCGACGTCATGGGGACGTAGCGCGCCGCGATCTCGAGGCCCGCGACGCTCGGGACCGAGTGGGGAAGGATCGAGAGCTGGATCTTGCGCGCCATCTCCAGCTCCTTCTGGATCTCGGCCAGCCGTTCGGCGATCTCTTCGCGGGCCGCGCGGAGCGCGAGGTGCGTGTGGACTCGCGCCTTCACGATCGCGGGCACGAACGGCTTGTGGATGTAGTCGACCGCGCCCGCCGCGAAGCCGCGCGTCTCGTCCTCGGCCTCGGTCTTGCCCGTCAGGAAGATCACCGGGATGTCACGGGTCACCTCGTCCGCCTTCAGGCGCGCGCAGACCTCGTAGCCGTCCATCTCCGGCATCCCGATGTCGAGGAGGATCAGATCCGGCACCGGCCGCGTCTTGACGAGCTCGAGCGCCTTGGCGCCGCTCGTGGCGACGCGGACGCGGTAGTCGTCCTTCAGGATCGCGTTCGCGATCTGGATGTTCGCCGGCGCGTCATCCACCAGGAGCAGCAGCCTTCGGTTGTCGGTGTCGGTCACGCGGGTTCCTCGGTTGGGATCGCCCCGCATTCTCTCGCGATGGCGTCCAGCTTCGACAGGGCCCCTTCGAAATCGAACTCGTCGATGGACCGCTCCAGCTCGTCGAGGCGCGGACGTCCGACCGCCCCCGCCAACGCGCCCGAGAGGCCGGCGAACGCGCTCCCGGCATTCCCGTCGCTCGCCGCGAGGAGCTCCCGGAGCCGCCCGATCGCCGCGCGCGCGGCCCGGACGTCGAACGGGGCTGAAGAAGGCGGACGCGGCGGGGGACCTCCCGCTGCCGGGCGCGCCGCACCGAGCGCGCGGCGGACCGCCTCGACCTGGGCGGCGAGCCGGGACGAGAACTCCGCGGCCGCCCCGGCCGGAACGGCGCCGGCGCTCCGCAGAGCGCGCTCCAGCGTCTCCGCCGAGGCGTGCAGCCCCCGCATGCCGAGGTTGCCGGCGACTCCCTTGACCGTATGCGCCGCGAGCGCGGCGGCTTCGCGGTCGCCCCGCTCGAGGGCGTGCGCGACCGCGGCGCCGGCGTCGCCCTGCTTCTGTGCGAACTGCGCGAGCAGGCTCCGGTAGAGGCGCGCGTTGCCGGCGACCCGGGCGAGACCGTCCGCGGCGTCCACGCCCTCGATCTCGGGCAGGCCCGTCTCGGCGCCCCCGGGAGCCGGAGCCGGAGCCGCGGGGGGCGCGGCCGGAGCCGCCGCCGCCGCGGACCGGGCGGATCCCGGGACGGCCGGCGCGGCGGGTCTCGCCCACCGCTCGACCGTCGCGAAGAGGATCTCCGGCTCGATGGGCTTCGCGACGTGGTCGTTCATCCCCGCATCGAGGCAGCGCTGGCGCTCCTCCATCGTGGCGTGCGCGGTCATCGCGACGATGGGAAGACGGGCGAAGCGCGCGTCCGACCGGATCCTCGCCGTCGCCTGGTAACCGTCCATCTCGGGCATCTGCAGGTCCATCAGCACGAGGTCGTACGGCGGCGGGAACGGGACGCCCAGGAGCTTGCGGACGGCCTCCGCGCCGTTCTCGGCCGTCTCGACGCGCGCGCCGGCCGACTCGAGCAGCTCGACCGCGATCTGCTGGTTGATCGGGTTGTCCTCCGCCAGCAGCGCGCGGACTCCTCTGAGCCGCTCCGGCTTCGAAATCTCGCTCGAGGGGCGCCTGTCCTCCGCCTCCTTCGGCGCGAAGATCGAGACGAGCGTATCCACGAGCATGGACTTCGTGACGGGCTTCAGGAGGAACCCCGAGACGTGGATCCTCTCCGCCTCCTCGCGCACCTCCTCGCGGCCGAAGGCGGTGACCATCACGACGTCCGGGATCTTCCTGAGCGTCGGATCCCCCTTGATCCGGCGCGCCGCCTCGAGCCCGTCCATCTCCGGCATGCGCCAGTCCATGAAGACCACGTCGTAGGGATCCTCGGCGTCGCTCCGCCGCACGGCCTCGAGCGCGTCGGGGCCCGACGGGACCGCGTCGACGCGCTCGGTCAGGTCGCGCAGCGCGTCGACCAGGATCTCGCGGGCCGCCGGGTTGTCGTCCACGACGAGCGCGGAGAGGCGCCGGAGGGTCGTCGGGTGGAACTTGCCCGTCGGCGCCTCGGCCCCCGGCCCCAGCCAGACGGTGAAGAAGAAGGTCGAGCCCCTGCCCGGCGTGCTCTCGAGCCAGATCTGGCCGCCCATCAGCTCGACGAGGCGCTTGCAGATCGTGAGGCCGAGTCCCGTCCCGCCGTGCTTGCGCGTCGTGGACATGTCGGCCTGGGTGAAGGGCTGGAAGAGCCGCGCCGCCTGCTCGGGCGTCATGCCGAGGCCCGTGTCGCTGACCGAGAAGCGCAGGTGCACCCGCTCGTGCGACTCCTCGAGGAGCTCCGCCTTCATGCGGATCTCGCCGCGCTCGGTGAACTTGACGGCGTTGTTGACGAGGTTCGTCAGGATCTGGCCGAGTCGCAGCGGGTCGCCCAGCAGCGACTGCGGGACGCTGCCGGGCACGTCCGCCAGGAACTCCAGTCCCTTCTCGTTCGCCTTCTGCGCGGTCACGGTCGTGACCGTCGAGATCACGTCGTCGAGACGGAAGGACGTCTTCTCCAAGTCGAGCCTGCCGGCCTCGATCTTCGAGAAGTCGAGGATGTCGTTGATGATCCCGAGGAGCGAGGTCCCCGCGGCGTGGACCTTCCCGACGTAGTCCCGCTGCTTGGGCGTGAGGTCGGTCTTCAGCGCGAGGTGCGACAGGCCGATGATCGCGTTCATCGGCGTGCGGATCTCGTGGCTCATGTTCGCGAGGAACATCGACTTGAGCTCCGTCGCCTCCTCGGCCTGGTGCTTGGCGGCGAGGATCTCGGCCTCCTGCTTGCGCTGGAGCGTGATGTCGCGGATCGACACGGCCACGCGGAGGCCCTCGTCCCCCCGCGCCGGCAGCGGGGAGAGCCCGATCTCGACGGGGAAGAGGGAGCCGTCGCGCCGGCGGGCGCTCAGCTTGCGGCCCGAGCCCATGCGGCGGGCTCCGGGCGAGCGGTAGTAGCCCTCCCGCAGCGACGGGTGCGCCGGGCGGACCTCGTCGGGGACCAGCATGTCGACGAGCTCTCCGACGAGCTCCTCGCGCGTGTAGCCGAAGAGCTCCTCGCACTGGGCGTTCGCGAGCTGGATGGCGCCGCGCTCGTCCACGACCATGAGGCCGTCCGGCGCGAGCTCCAGCACGCTGCGGAAGAACTGCTCGGTCTCCTGCAGACGCCGCTCGGCCTGCTCGCGCGCCATGGCCCCTTGCTTGAGGACCTCGATCGCGCGGGCCAGCTCGCCGGTCTCGTCGGCCGCGTTCGTGAACGGAACCTGCTTCGCGTAGTCGCCCCCCGCGATCGCCTCGACGCTCGTCTGGAGGGCCTGGATGGGGCGGACGATCCTCCGGAAGGTCCAGTATCCGAGGAGGCCCGAGAGGAGAACGGCGGCGGCTGCCGCCAGAAGCGTGTCGCGCCTCGCCTTGTCGATGCTCGCGACGAGGCTCGCCCCGGCGCGCGTCGCGAGCTCCTCGTTGTGCCGGATCCATTCCTGGGAGATCCGGAAGACCTGGTCTCCCAGCTGGGTCGCCACGCCCCGGAGAAGGGCGCCCGCCTCTTCCGGTTTCCCGTCGTCCGCCAGCGACATGACCCTCCGGGCGGCGCCGTTCCATTCGCCGCTCGCCGCCCGATAGGCCGACAGGAGCTCTCCGTCGCGGACGTCCGAGATCAACGACGCCGCGTAGTCCTGGAGGCGGCGTGCCGAATCCGCGCTGCCGGCTTCGAAGGCGGCGCGCACCCTCGAGCGGCCCTCCGGATCGGCGCCCAGGAGGAGATAGTCGCGAAGGGCGATTCGAAGCTCTCCGTGGGTCCGGGTGATGTTCCCCAGGGCCGCGAGACTCCGAACCTGATACTCGGCGACGAAGCGGCTCCGGGACTCGATCCGCGAGAGCTCGAGCATCGAGAAGACGCCGAGCGCCCCGAGGACGAGGAGAGGGACGGCGACGAGGAGCGCGAGGCGGCGGGCAATGGTCATCGCGTCATGGCTTTCCGGACCCGAATCGCGCGAGGGCGGCCTCGAGATTGAAGTGCATGCGGTCCCGGCCCAGCGCCGCTCCCAGGGGGGAGCGCTGGACCACCGCCAGGACGTCCGGATTCAGGTCGACGAGCCACAGCTCGACGCCCTTCTCGCGAACCCGCTTCTCGCCTTCCGTCAGCATCTTGAGTGCGGTGTACTCGAGGTCGAAGACCGCGCTCATGTCGAGAACGACGACGCGCGGGTTGGCCTCGGCGACCAGCGCCTGCATCTTCGCGCCGATCCGCTCGGCGTTGGCGAAGAACACGCGCCCCTCGGTCTGCAGGATCAGGAGGCCCGGAAACGTCTCGTCGTCGGGATGCTCCTTCGAGCGCGGCCGGAAGACGTTCGTTCCGCGCTTGCGCACGAGCACGCGGACGGGCGGATCCGCGACCTGATGCGCGAGCGCCACGAGCGACAGGACGATCGCGACGAGGATGCCCTTGAGCGTGCCGAAGAGCATGACGCCCGCGAACGCGGCCAGCGCCCAGACGAACTCCATCCGCCGGATCTTCAGGATCGCGCGGAACTCCGCCGGCTTGATGAGCCCGACCGAGTAGACGACCACGACGGCGGCCAGCGTGGCCTGGGGCATGAGTCCGATCAGCGGGGCGAGGAAGAACATCGTCGCGAGGGTGGCGCCCGCCGTGACGATCTCGGCCACCTGCGAGCGGGCGCCGGCGAGCCGGTTGACGGCGGTCTGCGAGGTGCCGCCGCCCGACGCCATCGCGCCGAAGAAGGCGCCGGCGGCGTTCGCGACGCCGGTCGCGAACAGCTCCCGGTTGGCGTTCGGCGCCGGCTCCTCGCTCCGCGCGAACGCGCGCCCCGCCGCGACCGTCTCGGTGAACGACATCAGCGCGATGCCGATCGCGGCCGACCAGAGCGTCGCGGCGAGGGAGAGGTCCGGCCGCGTCAGCGGCGGCAGGCCGGTCGGGATGTGGCCCACGAGCTCGACGCCCCACTCCTTCAGGCCGAGCAGCGCGGCGCCCGCGATCCCGGCGGCGACCGCGACGAGCGGAGCCGGCACGCTCGGGACCACGCGCTCGAGGCCGACGAGGAGGGCGATCGTCGCGGCGGCGACCGCCAGCGTCGGCAACGAGGTCTCGGGCAGGTGCTGCAACGTCGCGGCGAGCTTCTTGAGGAACGAGCCGCCCGAGACGTGGAAGCCGAGCAGCTTCGGGATCTGGTCGCAGACGATGACGACGCCGATCCCCGCCTTGAAACCGATCAGGACCGGCTCCGAGATGAAGTTGGCGACGAAGCCGAGACGAAAGACCCAGGCGACGGCGAGGATCCCGCCGACGAGGAGCGTCAGCGTCGCGGAGGCGCGCAGGAGGGCCGCGGGATCGCCGGCCGCCACGGTCTCGGCGAGGGCCGCTCCGGTCAGGATCGCCATCGTGGTGGTGGTGCTGACGCTCAGCACCCGCGAGCTGCCGAGGAACGCGTAGACGAGCATCGGAGAGAACGCGGTGTAGAGGCCGACCTCGACCGGCAGGCCCGCGATCGTGGCGTAGGCCATCGCCTTGGGGATGACGATGGCGGCGGCGGTCAGGCCGGCGATGACGTCGGGCCTGAGCCAGTCCTTCCGATACGCCGAGATCCAATTCGGAAGGAGCGGCGCCCTCACGGCGAGGCGGCCGCGGGGGGCGCGGCGGCCCTCTGCGCGAAGCTGTCCATCCATTCGCGGAAGAGGTTGTACGCGACGGTCAGGAGCACGGGGCCGATGAAGAGTCCGAGGAATCCGAAGGCCAGCACGCCTCCGATCACGCCCAGGAAGATGATGGCCATCGGGGCCTCGGTTCCCTTGCCGATCAGGAGCGGTCGGACGAAGTTGTCGGAGCCGCCCACGACGATCAGCCCCCAGAGTCCCAGGAAGATCGCGTGCCCGCCGGAGCCCTTCGCGTTCAGCCACAGCGCCGCCGGGAGCCAGAGGACCGTCGGCCCTCCGGGAACGACCGACAGGAAGAAGGTCCCCATGCCGAACAAGAAGACGTGCGGGACTCCGGCGATCCAGAAGCCGATCATCGCCAGCACCGCCTGTACCGCGGCGGTCCCGAGCAGGCCCCGGAAGACGCTGCGCACGGTGGCGCGCACCACCGCGACCTGACGTTGCGCGAACGAACCGCCCAGGCGCTCCGCCACGCGATCCATGACCTGTGCGAATCGATCGCCGTTGACGTACAGGAGCGCGGCGACGAACAGCGAGAGCGCGAACTCGAGCACGCCGATGCCGATCCCGCCCGCGGCCGCGACCAGGAAGTCCTTCAAGGGTCCGAGGTACGGCCGCAGCTGCTCCCGGAGCCTCTCCGGATCGGCCGCCATCTCCCGCCACCAATTCGCCGCGCGGGAGCCGAGGAGCGGGATTCCGGTGATCCACGCGGGCGGCTCCTGCAATCCGCCGGCGAGCACGGCGTCGATCTTTTCCTTGACCAGGGGGACGGCGTCGGTCAGGTTTGCCGCGAGCGCGACGGCTGGAAGCAGCAGGAGCGCCACGAGGCACAGAGCCGTCAGGGCGGCCGCGATCTTGGAGCGTCCCCCAACGAGCCCGAGGCACCGGCGGTAGAGCCCGCGGGTCGAGAGCGAGATGATGCCGCCCCAGAGGAACGCGGTCAGAAAGGGCCGCACGATGAGGTAGCAGCCGAGCACCAGCAGGAGCACCGCGGCGAGCGCGGCGTAGCGCTCGAGCTCGAGGGATCGCCGGGGCGTCTCGACGACGGGGTTCATGGGCAGACTCTACTGCGGCGTCTCGGGTTTGCCCCGGCCGTTCTTCTTCGGGCGGCCAATCGCCTCGGCGATGGCCTTCAGGAGCGTCTCCCCGTCCACGGGCTTGCGGAAGTAGGCGAAGGCCCCGCCGTCGATCGCCAGTCGGTGGGCCTCGGGCGAATCCCAGCCGGTGAGGACGATGACCGGAATGTTCAGCCCCGCGCGCGCCAGCCACGCCTGGACCCGAAGCCCGTCGACCTTCGGCATGTGGAGGTCCAGGACGACGCAGTCCGGCCGGTGCTCCGTGACGGAGTCCAGGAACTCGTTGCCGCTCGGAAACGTCTCCGCGTCGAAGCTCGCGGACCGGACCAGGCGGTCCAGCGCGCGTCGAATCGGCTCTTCGTCGTCCACGATGGCAATCAGCGGCTGACGTGGCCCCACGACGAAACAGTCCCCCGCGGAGACGACTCGGCGCAATGGGACCTTGGGGCTAACGGCGAGCGATGAGAGGGAGCGGCGCGCGCCGCCGGCTCACGGCAAGATTCCCGCCCGTTGCGCGACGTGGACGAGAGCGGCCAGAGAGTCGACGCCCATCTTCTCCATGACTCGCCCGCGATGCACCTTGACCGTCTTCTCCGTGATCCCCAGCGCGCCGCCGATCTGCTTGTTCAGCCGGCCCGCGATGACGCCGTCCAGGACCTGGCGTTCGCGCTCGGTGAGCTTCCCGAGACGCCGGCGGATCTCGACGACCTCCGTCCTCACCGCCCGGCCGGCGCGATCCGCGTCGAGCGCCTGCCGGACCGACCGGATGAGCTGCTCCGCGTCGACCGGCTTCGTGAGGAAGTCCACGGCGCCGTCCTTCATGGCCCGGACGCTCTTCGGAACGTCGCCGCGTCCCGTGAGGAAGATGATCGGAAGCGAGATCCCTCGGGCGGCGAGCTCGCGCTGGACGTCGAGGCCGTCGAGCCCCGGCATGTGGACGTCGAGCGTCGCGCAGCCGGTGGCGTCGGGCGGCAGACGGCGGAGGAACTCCTCGGAGGACGCGAACTCGAACACCTCGAACCCCGCCGCCCGCAGGAGACGCGAGAGCGCCTTGCGCACGGCGGGCTCGTCGTCGACGACGAAAACGCGTTCTCCGGGAACGCTCACGCGCGCTCCTCCGCCGCGGGAAGGGTGAAGTGGAACGACGCGCCTCTCTGCGCGTTGTTGTCCGCCCAGATGCGCCCGCCGTGGGCGCCGACGATCGTCCGGCAGACGGCGAGGCCGAGTCCCAGGCCGTTGGGCTTGGTCGTGACGAAGGGCTGGAAGAGGCGCTCGACGGCCTCGGGCGGGATCCCGGCGCCGTCGTCGGCCACGGAGACCTGCACCGCGCCGTCGGGCTCCCGCCGGGCGCCGATCGCGAGGTGGCGTCCTGCCCCGTTGGCTCCCGCCATGGCGTCGCAGGCGTTCGTCGCGAGGTTCAGCAGGACCTGCACGATCTGAACGCGGTCTCCGCGGACGGACGGCAGGTCCGGAGCGAGGTCGGCCGAGAACGAGACGCCCTGGCGCACGAAGTCGCGGTGGAGGATCCTTCCGACCTCGTCCACGACGCCGGCGAGGTCCACGTTCTCGTCGCGCGCCGTGTCCTTCCGGAGGAGCCCGCGGGTCTTGCGCACCACCTCCGCGGCGTGTTTGCTCTCCGCGATGATCTCGGTGAGGATCTCCTGGATCTCCTCTCGGCTTCCGCCGCCCCGATCGATCGTCCGCGCCGCCGCCTGCGCGTTGCTCAGGATCGCCGTCAGGGGCTGGCTGAGCTCGTGGGCGAGCGAGCCCGAGAGCTCGCCCAGCATGGCCACTCGGGACAGGTGCGCGAGCTCGACCTCGCGCTCCCGCGTCTCGGCTTCAGCCTGTTTGCGGCGCGTGATGTCGATCGACACGCCGCGCACGTGCGCGCCGCCGCTCCCGTAGAGCTCGCCCGCTCCGCGCAGCGCGATCCAGCGGACCTCGCCGTCCGGGTTCACGACGCGGTACTCGAGCTCGAACGCATCGCCCTTCACGGCGGCGTCGCGGACGACGCGCCGCAGCGTGTCCCGGTCGTCGGGATGGACCGAGGCCATGAAGCGCTCGATGTCGAGACGCTCGCCGGGCGGGTAGCCGCGAAGCGCGCGCGCCCGCGACGACATCCAGAGGCGCCCCGTCTGCGAATCCCAGGACCAGAACCCCAGGTCCGCCGAGTCGGCCGCCAGCCCGAGCCGCTGGTCGGTCTCGTGCAGGACCTCCCCCTGCCGCCGGACCGTGCTCGCCAGCTCGTTCGCCCGCAGGACGTCCGACGTCAGCTCGAAGGACATTACCGCGATGACGCCGAGATAGCAGAGGCTGATCACGTAGGGCGCGGACACGATCTTCGCGTGGACGAGCATCGTGTGGCCGGCCGCGAGGAGGACGAAGAGGATCATGCTCCCGCCGACGAACAGGGCGCGCCGGTGCTCTCCCCGCCGCCAGACGGTGACCGACGCATCCACCAGGAAAGCCAGGAAGAGGAGGGAGCTCAGCTCCCCCAGCCGCGTCCAGCCGCTGACGGTGCCGACGGCCACCGACACGGTCTCACCGAGAAAGGGGACCTGCCGAAGCCCCGTGATGTCGACGAAGTTGAGGTTCGGGTTCGGAGAGACCACGAAGTTGAGGACCAGCGCGGCGGATCGCACGAGGAGCGTCGCGGCGGCGAGCCATGCCCGGCCGGCGCCGAGCTCGCGGCGGACGAAGAGAATCGTCGCCGCGACCAGCACCCAGATCGGCACGTGGATCCAGCGCGTGAGGACGCCGAACTCCCGAGGCATGGACGACCGCATGAGCGCGAGCTCGAAGCCGGCGATGGCGACGACCGCGAGGCTCGTCATCACGAAGAGGAGGTTCGCGGCCCGCCGCTGGCGGATGCCGATCATCAGGTGCAGGACCGAGAGCGTGAGGCACGCCGAGGCGACCAGCACCCAGACCCCGGTGACCCAGCTCATCGAGGCAAACCCGTGACACGCACGCGGAGAAGTTAAACCGGGTTCAGGAGCTCAAAAGTCCAAACCCAGAGAAAAAACGAAGGTCGGATCGGTCCAGCCGAAGTTGAAGACGTAAAGCCCAAGTGTCCAATTCTTTGCGAAGCCGCGGACGAGGATCCCCCGCTGGACGTCGAGCGGGGTCCGGTAGGCCCGGGTCCGCTGGGAGACCAGCCCCGCCTGGAGCCACTCGAACGGCGCGTAGGTCAGCTCGTTCCAGCTGTAGAAGAAGCTGTCGTCGTGATGGTTCGTGTCGAAGAGATACTCGCCCTCGCTGTAGAGCTCGAGGCGCTTCCACCGGACCGTGAGGTGATAGCCGGGGGCGACCCCCTCGGTATGCCCGACGACCCCGCCGACCATGGGCGTGACCTCGAAGGCGACGGCCTTCCCGAACGCGAAGTTCGCGCCGGCCCAGAAGGAGCCGGTGTCGAGGCCCTCGTAGTTGTAGCGAGCCTCGAGGTGCCAGATGCCGCGGTCCGCCGTGACGGTCGCGGAGCCGTAGTCGCGCTCCTCCGGCACGACGTAGCCGAACGCGGAGGCGGAGAATTCCCAGGTCGAAGGCTCCGCCGCCGGCGGCTCGATCGCCACGGCGCCTGGGGAGGGTTGCGCCAGCGCCGAGGCGGCTTTGAAAAGAAGCAGGACGGACGCGGCGCAGCCGGCCGCGAACCGGTTCATCCTCCGAGCGCCATCGTGGCCGCGACCAGCGCCGCGCCGATCGCCGCCATCGCGATCCCAGTCAAGAGCGGCCGCAGGCCGCTATAGCGGCCCATCGCCCAGCCGCAGCCGAAGAGCAGGGCGACGCCGATGGCGTTGGAGAGCCGCAGAGCCGACCCCGGGTCGGACTCGAAGAGGAACGGCAGAACCACGGGGAGCGTGGAGAAGAAGACGAGGAGGAAGACGCCGAACGCGCCGAGAAGGTCCGAGCCGGTGAGCCGCGGCCGACGGGGCTCCGGCATCTCGGCCAGCTTCGCTCGGACGAAGTCGAGGTCGGAGGGCCGGAGGACCGACGCGACGATCGGGGGAAGCTCGTTGGCCACGAGCGCGCGTGACGCCGCGGCGTCCGCGGCGCCCCGTTGCACAGCGAGCAGAATGGCGCGTCCGCGTCCGCGCGCGAACAGGGACCCGAGCAGGTACATCACCGCGTCGACCAGTCCCCACGCCGTATTGCAGCCGAGGGCGCCGATCAGCATCGTTCGGACCTCGGCGCGGCCCGCCTCCGCCACGCTGAGCGAGCCGGTGATGGTCAGGACCATGATGAGTCCGAAGACGCTCTCGCCGAAGCGCTCGGACGGACTCAGGACCGCACGCGGCGAATCGAGAAGTGGTCTCGGAGGAAGCTCCGACTCCTTCATCACGTCGGCTCCTACTGAGCCTTCTTGACCTCTTCCTTCGCCTTCCGTCGTTCCGCCATGTCCTCAGTGGCGAGCTTGTAGGCGATGTAGTACTTGTAGATGTTCGAGACGTACGTCACGGTCTCGCGGCCGATTCTCTGCGACGCAATGATCTCGACGTTGTTGAACCACTTGTTCGGATCGAGGCCCTTCTGCTCGGCCTCCTTGCGCAGCTTCTGGACGCGGCCGGGCCCGCAGTTGTAGGCGGCGAACGCGAAGAGCCCCTTGTTGAGCTTGTCCATCGGCTCCTTCTCGAAGAACTGGTCGACCATGAACCGCATGTACTTGACGCCGGCGTTGATGTTCGGCTCCGTCTGCGTAATGTCGCCGACCTTCATGTCCGCCCCCGTCGCCGGCATCACCTGCATGACGCCGACGGCCCCCACCTGGCTCTTCGCCTTCTGATCGAGCCGGGACTCCTGGTAGCCCTGCGCCGCCATCAGAAGGTAGTCCATGTCGTACTTGTCGCCGTAATTCTGAAAGAACTTGACGACGCCTTCATACTTCGCCATTTCCTCCCTGGACGCCGCGTTCTTCACGAACTTCGTGTTCTTCAGGTACTTCGCGAAGAGCATGTTCCGGGTGGCGTTGCCCTCCGGATACTTCGCGATGAACGCGTCGAGCTCGGCCTTCAAAAGCGGGCTGTTCTTGCGCATCGCCCACGCGATGTCCCCCTCCTTGCGGAGGACCGCGCCCGTGTTGAGCTGGATCTTCGGAAGCACCTTCGCCCAGAAGCTCGCGAGAAAGTCGTCGACGACGCAGTACTTCACGAGGCCGGCGTTCAGCATCTCGAGGAGGTCCTCGTCTTCGAGGTTGTCCGGGGCGAAGCGGACCCTGACCGGCGCCTTTCCGCTCTTCTTGAGCTCGTCGTTCAGCGCGTTGACGCTCTCCTCGAAGATCGAGCCCTTGCGCACGAAGACCTCGCGGCCCGACAGGTCCTGGGCCGTCGCGACCGGCTCGGACGCCGGGCCCGACACCACGATCTCGGACACGTTCTTCAGGGTCGGATTCGAGAAGTCGGCTTTCTCGAGGCGCTCCGGCGTGACCGTGATGTTCGCGGCGATGATGTCGCCCTTGCCCGACAGGAGCAGATCCGCGAGCGCGTCGCGGCGCACCGGGATCAGGACCACGTGGAGCTTGAGGTTCCCGGTCTTGTACTTCTTGTTGAGCTGGTCCTCGAGGAGCTGGAAGGCCTCGGTCGTGATGCCGCGGGGCGTGCCCTTGTCGATGAAGTAGTTGGTCTTGTTGTAGACGACGAGCACGCGGACCATGCGGCGCTTGCGCATACCGTCGAAGTCGCCCTTGAACTCGGCGTCCGGGAGGGGCAGCTGGTGGGTCTCCTTTGCGGCCTTGGGCGTCGCGTCGGCCTTGGGGGCGGCCTGGGTGGTCTTCTTGGGAGACTGAGCCGCCGTCGGGACTGCCCACGATCCCAGGATCAGGGCGAACGATGCCGGGGCGATCAGCCGGAATGCCCGTCTGGAGCGCATGAAACCTCCTCCATTCGAATTCGGGCGGGAATCTTAACTCGCCCGCGGCCCGCCGATGCCCGGGGCCGCCGGTCATCCTGGGGCCGGCACCTTGGTCCAATTGCCCGCCCGCCCCGAGCTGGGATACCTGTACCGCAGTGAGTTCGGTCGTCCGAGACCTGCGGACCAAGCCCATCTACTGGCTCCTCGCCTTCGTGCCGGCCGTCCTGATCGCCGAGCACGCGCGGCCCGAGGCGCATACCCTCCTCTTCGTCCTCTCGGTCCTCGCGATCGTCCCTCTCGCGGCGCTCCTGAGCACGGTGACCGAGAGCGTCGCGTCGAAGACCGGCGACGCCGTCGGCGGGCTGCTCAACGCGACGCTCGGCAACCTGACCGAGCTCGTGATCGCGATCACGGCGCTGCGGGCCGGGATGCTCGACCTGGTCAAGGCCTCCATCACGGGCGCCGTGGTGACCAACAGCCTCTTCATGCTGGGAGGCTCGTTCCTCCTCGGGGGCCTGAAGCACCACGTGCAGGAGTTCAATCCGCGGAATGCGCGGGTGCAGTCGGGGATGCTGCTGCTCGCGACGGTCGCGCTCGTGATCCCGTCGGGCGTGTCGCGGATCGAGTCGCTCAACGTGCCGTCCTTCATCCAGCCGCTCTCGCTCTGCCTGTCCGTGATCCTGCTCGTGACCTACTCGCTGAGCCTCCTCTTCTCGCTCAAGACGCATCGGGACCTCTTCGCGAGCGCGGAGGGAGGGGAGCACGACGAGCCGTGGCCCCTCGGGGCGGCTCTCGGCGCGCTCGTCGCCGCCACCGTCTGCATCGCGCTCGTCAGCGAGATCTTCGTCGGCGCGGTGCAGGAGGCCTCGAAGGCCTTCGGGATGTCCCGGGCCTTCGTGGGGTTCATCGTGGTGTCGCTGGTGGGCGCGGCCGCCGAGATGATGGCGGCGTTCTCCGGAGCCGCGAAGAACCGGCTCGACCTGAGCGTCGGGATCGCCATGGGGAGCTCCTCCCAGATTGCCCTGTTCGTGGCGCCGGTGCTCCTCGTCCTGAGCCGCTTCGTGTCTCCCACGCCGATGGACCTCAACTTCGGCGGCGGCCAGGTGCTGATGGTCCTGTTGACGACGCTGACGGTGTCTCTCGTCGTCGCGGGAGGACGCTCCGCCTGGTACTCGGGGGTGCAGCTGCTGGCCGTGTATGCCGTTTTTGCCGTGACCCTCTACCTGATTCCCGGATAGGATTCGCCGTGACGATTGTCGGATAGCAATTCGCGTCGAGGATTCTCCGAACTGGAGGTCGCGATGATTTCTCTGCAGGCGTTTCGTAATCGGTGGCGGGGCTTCTCCGGTGCGGGCCTCGCTGCGCTGCTGGCCGGGGTGCTCGCAGCGCCTGACAGCATCCTGCTGGCTCAGCAGCCGACGACGACGTCCACTTCGGCGCCGCAGGGCGGGGCCCCGGCCGGCGCCCCCCAGGAGTCGGCCAAGCTGACCGCCGACCAGCTCGACTCGATGGTCGCGCCGATCGCGCTGTACCCCGACCCGCTGCTCGCGCAGGTCCTGGTGGCGTCGACCTACCCGATCGACGTCATCGCGGCTCAGCAATGGCTGGCGAAGAACACGAACCTGAAGGGCGAGGAGCTCGAGAAGGCCGCGATGCAGCAGGACTGGGATCCCAGCGTCCAGGCGCTGGTGTCCCTGCCCGACGCGCTCAAGGTCCTGAGCGACAACGTCAAGTGGACCGAGGACCTCGGAGACGCGTTTTTGGCGCAGCAGAACGACGTCATGGAAGCCGTTCAGCGCATGCGCAAGAAGGCCAAGGACAACGGGAAGCTCGACTCGAGCGAGCAGCAGAAAGTCGAGACCAAGGTGATCGAGACGAAGGAAACCATCATCATCCAGCCGTCCAACCCCGAGGTCATCTACGTGCCGCAGTACAACCCGACGGTCGTGTATCCGCCGCCGGTGTACCCCTACCCGCCGATGTACTACCCGCCGTACTACGCGGGAGCGGCGTTCGTGAGCTTCGGCATCGGCATGGCGATCGGAGTCGGCATGGCCGGAGGCTGGGGCTGCGGCTGGGGCGGAGGCGGAAACAACACGATCAACATCAACAACAACAACAACTACGTCAAGAACAGCAACCTCAAGAACAATCAGGGCAACCGTACGGGCAACAGCAACTGGCAGCACAACGCCTCGCAGCGCGGCGGCGCGCCCTACAAGGACAAGGCGACGGCCAGCAAGTACGGCGGGTCCGCTCGCGGCGACTCGGCCTCGTCCCGGCAGGCCGGCGCGCAGAGCCGCCAGGCCCAGAGCCAGCAGCGCAGCGGGGGCGGAGATCGGAGCGCCGGGGGCGCGAGCCGCGGAGGAGCGAGCCCGAGCGCGAGCAGCCGCAGCAGCGGAGCCGGCGGCGGGAACTTCGGAGGCAGCAGCAGCGGCAATCGGGCCGGCAGCCGGGACGTCGGCGGCAGCGGCCGCAGCGGCGGCAGCAGCAGCGCGTTCGGCGGGTCCTCGCGCAGCGGCGGCGGCGGGTACAGCGGGAGCTCGGCGCGTTCGTCGAGCTCACGCGGCTCCGCGAGCCGCGGCGGTGGTGGCGGCGGCGGACGGCGGCGGTAGGGAGAAACGACAATGAACAAGAAAGCGATGCACGTTCTGTTCACGATCGCCGGGCTCGGTCTCTCCCTGGTCGCGTTCGCGTCGCCCGAAGCGGGCATGAAGACGTTCGACACGCCGAAGCAGGCGGCGGACGCGCTCATCCAGGCCGCGGCGGCCGGCGACCAGGCGGCCGTCATCGCGCTCTTCGGCGCCGACGGCAAGGACATCGTGACCTCGGGCGACGCGGTCGACGACAAGAACCGGATGATGAAGTTCGCCGAGCTCGCGAAGCAGAAGATGCAGATCAAGAACGAGGGCGCGAGCAAGGCCATCATCGACATCGGCCCCGAGGACTGGCCGGTGCCGGTTCCGCTGGTCCAGTCCGGCGGGAAGTGGCACTTCGACGCCAAGGCGGGCCGGGAGGAGATCCTGAACCGCCGCATCGGCGGCAACGAGCTCGACACCATCAACCTGCTGCGCGGCTATGTCGAGGCGCAGGAGGACTACGCGTCGGTGCCGCGCGACGAGAGCGGCCTGCGTCAGTACGCGCAGAAGATCGTGAGCACTCCGGGCAAGCACGACGGCCTCTCCTGGCGCGACGCGGACGGCAAGGCCGCCGGCCCGATGGGCGAGGAGCTCGCGAAGGCGCTAGCCGAGGGCTACACGGACAAGACGCAGCCTTACAACGGTTACTACGTTCGCCTGCTGACCAGCCAGGGCCCCTCGGCGCGGCTGGGCGCGCGCGACTACGTCTGGAAGGGCGCCATGATCGGGGGTTTCGCGGCGATCGCGTGGCCGGCGAACTACGGCGTCACCGGAATCCAGACCTTCCAGGTCAACAACGACGGCGTCGTCTATCAGAAGGACCTCGGTCCGAAGACGAGCGAGATCGCGCCGACGATCAAGGCGTACGACCCCGACAAGACGTGGGTCGTGACGAAGGACGAGGAGTAGGCTCGGGCGGCGGCGGCCGCCCGCGTGGCATGCCGCGCCGCATGGCATGATGGCGGCGTGCCCGAACGATCGAGCCGCTCCCGAGCCTGGCGCGCCGCGGAAATCGCGGCCTGGACGCTCGGCGTCCTCCTGATCGGCGCCTACTTCGTCATTCGCGCCCGCCAGGCCGCCGGCGCGCGCGAAGGCCTCCGCCGGTTCGAAGAGCAGCGCGAGCAGGCGCGCGCGACGGAGTCCGCCGCGCCTGCCGTTCCGGCCGCGCCGCCCGCGGTTCCCGCGGCGACGCCCGTTCCGCTCGCCTGGAGCGAGCCGGACCAGAAACTCTGGTCCCACGAGCGCGTGAAGGCGTGGACCCTGGTCTCCTCCGTTCCGGAGGTGCGCTCGTCCGCGGGGCCCCTCGCGGTCCTCAAGATCCCCAAGATCCACCTGGAGGTTCCCGTCGTCGAGGGAACGGACGACCCGGCGCTCGACTACGGGGTCGGGCACGTCCAGGGAACGGCCCTCCCCGGCGAGCCCGGCAACGTCGCGCTCGCGGGACACCGGGACGGATTCTTCCGCGGCCTGAAGGACATCGCCGTCGGCGACACGATGGAGCTCGAGACCGTCCGCGGTTCCGAAGCCTTCGTCGTCGAAAACGTCTGGCTCGTCACTCCCAACGACGTCTGGGTCCTCGACCCGACGCCGAAGGAATCGCTCACGCTCGTGACGTGCTACCCGTTCTACTTCGTCGGTTCCGCACCGCAGCGCTACATCGTGCGCGCCACGCGATCTCCCGCGGCCGGCGGATAACTTCGCGTCCCGCTGCCCCAAGGTCCCATTGTCCGCTGCGGCCCTGTAGCGGAAGCTAAGAATGTCCCGATGACTCGCGGCGCCGGCTTCGCATAAGGTCTCGCCAAGAAAGAGGAGGAGAAACTCATGGCTCTGTCACGGAGGCTTCTCGCAGCACTGGTTCCCTGTGCGCTCGCGCTGTTCGCCGGCGTCGGGTCCGCGCAGACGTCACAGAAGACGACGGAGAATCGTCCTTTCGAGATCATCTCCGTCGATGGCAACAAGGTCGTCTATCGCAGCAACGGCGCAGTGAAGGAAGTCACTCTCCCTGACGACTTCAAGCTGAACATGAACGGCCAGACTCTCGGCGTGCGCGACCTGAAGTCGGGAATGAAGGGAACCGCGGTCATCACGACCACGACGACGACCGAGCCCGTCACGGTGACCGAGGTCCGCAACGCCAAGGTGCTCGCGACGGCGGGCAACGCGATCATCGTGCGCGGCCAGGACGGGCTCCGCAAGTTCACCCTCGACGACGTCAACGACAGGAACATCACTATCCTCCGCGAGGGGCAGCGCGTCGACCTCTCGGGTCTGAAGGTCGGCGACAACCTGACGGCGACGATCATCACGCGTCATCCGCCCAAGGTCGTGACGGAGCGCGAGGTCAAGGCGAGCGTCGAGGCTCCGCCCGCTCCGGCGGCCGCGGCGGCGGCTCCGGCTCCCGCGGCGGCGGCTCCCGCGCCCGCGCCGAAGCACGAGGTCTCTGCGGCTCCGGCGGCCGCTCACGCGAAGATGCCCAAGACCGGCAGCCAGCTTCCGCTGCTCCCGGCCGGCGGCGCGGCGGCGCTCCTGCTCGGCTCGGCCCTGACGCTCCGGCGCCGTCTGCGCAACGCGTCCTAGGGAACCCGGCTCGCCTTCAGGGAGGCCGCGCTCGCTTCGGGCGCGGCCTCTTTCTACCTGCGGTCCTCGCCGCTCCTTGCGTCGCGGGAGCCCGGCTTCACGCAGCGGAAGCCGACGTGCTCGGAGCCGGTGTCGGGCGGCGTGCCGCGCCGCGCGCTTGGGCGGTAGCTCTCGCAGTAGGAGACGTTGCACAGGAACGAGCCGCCCTTGATGACGCGTTTCTTCGGGTAGGGGTCGCCGGGATCGAAGCTCTCCTTCGGTCCCCGCGGGTTCGCCGCGACGCCCGCATGCGCGAGGTCCGCGAAATAGTCGATGCGGTACCAGTCGCCCGTCCACTGCCAGACGTTTCCGGCCATGTCGTACAGGCCGTAGCCGTTGGCGGGGAACGCCTTGACCGGCGAGCGGCGCGGATAGCCGTCCTCGGACACCGATTGGTCGGGGAAGTGCCCCTGGAAGGTGTTCGCCATGTACTTGCCGCCCGGACGGAACTCGTCGCCCCAGGCGAAGCGCTTGCCCTCGAGGCCGCCGCGTGCCGCGTACTCCCACTCGGCCTCGGTCGGGAGCCGCTTGCCCGCCCACTTCGCGTAGGCGGCGGCGTCGTCCCACGAGACCTGGACGACCGGCTCCGCCTCGCGCCCGTCGATCGTGCTCTGCGGTCCCTCAGGGTGACGCCAGCTCGCGCCCGGCACCCAGCGCCACCAGCCGGACATGTCGTCGAGGGGGACCGGCTGCGACGGAGGCGTGTAGACGAGCGAGCCCGGGACGAGCTGGCTCGCGTCGGGCTTCGGCGTTCCCGGCGGGAGCTGCTTTCGGAGCTCCTCCCACTTCGGCGCGCGCTCGGCGGTCGTCTCGTACCGGGTCGCCTTCACGAAACGCGCGAACTCGGCGTTGGTCACCGGAGTCTCGTCGATCCAGAACCCGTCGAGCCGGACGCGGTGGGCGGGCCGCTCGTTGGCCATGCTCTGGCCGCTGTCGGTGCCCATCGTGAACTCGCCGGGCGGGATCCAGCGCATCCCGGGCGGGGCCGTGGGAGGCGGCGCGGCGGCGGAGAGCAGGAGGAGAACGATCAGTCTCGCCGGCGCCATCGAGAGGCGCCGGCGAATTCGCCGTGGGTCCATGGTCTTCCTGCCGAGGCTTCCTGGAAGCCCTTTTGTTTCGGTCGGCGTCAGCTCTTGGGAGCCGGCGGGGTCACGGAGACTGCGACGGCCTCCTCGTAGATCAGCGTGATCTTGTCGCCCGGCTTGACGCCCTCGGCGCGTTTCGGATCCTGGATGTGGAACGTCTCGGTGCTCCCATCGGCCGTATGCACCTTGAGCAGGCGCTTGTCGAGATCGACCGAGTCGACGCCGACCGTGGCCTTGATCCGACGCGTGGCGACGCCGGCCGGACGCTCGCCGCCCTTCTTCGGCTCGAGCGTCTGCTCGACCGACATTCCCAGAGGCGTGGCCGACTCGGCCTTGGCGACGCTGATCAGGACCGCCTCCGTGTACGTGATGTTGAGCTTGTCCCCGGCCTTGATCTCGGAGAAGCGCTTCACGGCGGGGGAGACGCTGACGTCGACGACGTCCCCGTCTTCGCCCTTCAGACTGAGAATCCGGTTCGCGGAATCGACCTTCACGACGGTCGCCGTGACCGTCGCCTTCGCGGCCGCTCCGACACCCCTGGCGCCCTCGGCCTGCGCGAGCAACGCCGCCGCGGACAGGACAGACGCGAGCGCGAAGGCGATTGCGACGTGACTCCTCTTCGACATTGACGCTCCTCCTAATACTTGACGATGTATTTCTTGCTCTCGAGACACGCGCTGAACGCCTTCTTGAAAGAGTCGATCTGCGCGGCCGTCGCGTTGTTCACGTTCTGGGTGTACTCCTCGGTCTGCGCGTCGTTTTTGCGCTTGCGGGCTCTCCCGGCGACGAAGCCCGTGGCCGCTCCGATGGCCGCGCCCTTGCCCGCGTCGCCCGCGATCCCGCCGATCAGCGCGCCGCCGGCCGCGCCCCGTGCCGCGCCGCCCATGCCCGCGCCAGCGTTGGCATTGGCTGCCTGCTGCTGCGCCGCGGCCGTCTTCTCCTGCGCCTGCTTTTGCGCCTGGAACGGATCCACGCCCGTGTTCTTGACGGCCCACTGATAGCACGCCGCCTCGTCCGAGGACTGAGTGGACGAGCCTTGACCGGCCGAGGGGAAGACCTGGACGCCGATCGAGGCGGCCAGCGACTTCGATTGCGCCTGCGCGTCCGAGGACGGCTGGAGGGCGACCACCAGAAGCCCGAGAGCCGCCGCGACGAGAATGCTCTTTGTTTTCATGGAGGACCTCCTATTTGCCCGAATTGAGGGGAGTACAGGCGCCGAAGACGGAGACGACCTTCGTATCGCGCGCCACGGCCACCGACAGCATGCCGGTCGACTCCGAGATCACGAAGCTGAACGCCCGGCCTTGCTCGATGCCTTGGATGAAGATGAGGCCATTCTCGCGCTCGAGGACCTTCATCGGGGTCGAGCGGTTCTCGCCGCTTGCCTTCGTCGTCGACATCATCTTGCCCTTGAAGTCCAATTCGAGGAACTGCGGGATGTTCAGCTCCCAGGGAGCATCGGTCTCGCAATCGCCATCGGTCGTGCAGACGTTCACCTGCACGGGCGTGCAGAGCACCGACTGCGCTGCGGTCAGGTCATCCGCCGAGGCCTTCGCCGGCGGCGCCAGGGCGGCGGCGGCCAGCAGGAGGCCGAGCATCAGGATCTTTCGCATGGGTCCCTCCTCCGTAAGGACGAGCTCCTCGCCCGCGTAATCGTCGATGGGGGCTCGCCGGAATTCAATACGACTTTGGTGCATCCGAGCGGTCGGCGGAGAGTCTATCCGAGAGGTTACGATTGCCAAATCCGGCCCGATGCGTCCGTCGATGAGGATCGGATCGGCGGGGCCGGGCTGGGGGCGAGAATTCTCACCGTCGGGTCGAGAGCGGGGTGGACGGCCATCGGCGCGGCTCTGCTTTTCGGGGCCACTCTGCACGCCCAAGAGCCGGGCGCACCCGCGACGCAAGGAGCGGCGGGGACCGCACCCGCGACGCAAGGAGCGGCGGGGACCGCACCCGCGACGCAAGGAGCGGCGGGGACCGCACCTTCAGCCCCGACGCCGGCGCCGACTCCGACTTCGGCTCCTCCCCGGGTCCAGATCGTTCCCTCGCACCCCGGCGAGGTCCCCGCCCCGCTGCCGCTCGATCCCAACTCCATCGCGCCCGTACCGCCGAAGCGCCCCGGAGAGCCGAAGCCGGAGGAGGAGAAGAAGGAGAGAAAGACGGAGTTCCTCGCCGCGCCGATCCCGCTCTCGAACCCGACGCTCGGAAGCGGCCTGGGTCTCGTCGGGGCCATGCTCTTCCCGCTCGAGAAGGCCGACACGGTCTCGCC
>Ga0207711_10000553_pt1 | contig 38209 bp, 54 predicted proteins | sample KBSS34metaG_FD_184401 | JGI IMG/M metagenome (GOLD analysis project Ga0207711, IMG submission 184401) | Switchgrass rhizosphere microbial communities from Kellogg Biological Station, Michigan, USA - KBS S3-4 metaG (SPAdes) (version 2) | ecosystem: Host-associated > Plants > Roots > Rhizosphere... | reverse complement strand
TCTCAGGCGCTTCATACTCGATCGTCATGGTTTGGGCTCCGATGTTTCCCGTGAAACAACCTCCCCCTCAATCTGCTTCATCCCCCCCGCCCGCTTCGCCAGCAGCCCCTCGTACCGCTCCAGCCCCGAATACCCGTACATCTCCTCGAGCTTCTCCCGGCTCACCCCCAGGTCCTTCAAAATCCGCAGGCTCTCCACCGCCTGCTCCGTGTGGCTCACCAGCACCTCCCCGCTCACCGCCACGTCCACCCCCGTCCGCTCCACAATCCCCAGCCGGCTCAACGTCGAGAACACCGCCGCCACATGCCCCTTCGCCTTCCGATCCTGTATCAACCGCCCCGCCGCCATCACAGCAGGCACCATCAACGCACGAAACGCCTGCCGCCCTACCTCATCCAACGCATCCAGAACACGCTGCCGCCGTAACAGCATGTGCGCCCTCACCCGCGATGTCCCTAAATGCTGCGAATACCCCGCCAACTTCGCCGCCTTAGCCCCGCAACCAATGCTCCCGCCCAACTCCACGTAGTGGAACACAAACAATCTCTCGCGCTCCGTGCAGAGCTGCATCGCTGGACCACCCTCAGCATCCTCAAATTTCATGCCCAACCATAACCGTTAACGCAAACCCCCACAATATCATTGAAGAATTCGCCCTGATGGTTATGATGGTATAAGAGTAGGGGTCAAATCCTCACCAGAACCGCGAAATGAAGCGAGCGGGTCAATTTCTCATGAGCTTGTCTTGTCGGGGGTACCCCCCCCTACCCCCGGTCTTTTTCATGGGCAATGGATGCACTGTGCATCGCGTTTCGCTAGCTCGCGCGGATACCTTGTCCGCTTACCCACACTGAAATCATTAGTGAAATTGGCTCAGTTGTGTCTCAACCCACGTCTGAGCCCACACTTAGCCCGCGCCTGGATGCACTGTGCATCGCATCGGTCGCCATGATGCGTTATGCGCTGCGTTGCAACAATGAGCTGCTTTCCCGTTGGCGAGCCGTTTGGTTTTGCTGTGGGTCAGCGTGCCATCGAGGCTATGCACAGTGCATCGAGGTGTTGCTTGCGGGTAGGCGCTAGCGATCGGTGGTTGCGGGCGAGGTGGATGGACCGTTGGCTGGTCGCCCGGCAGCGTATCGGCGGGCGCGCCGCATCAGGGCGATAGCCTTGCGAGCGATAGGGCCTAGCGGCGGGCGAGGCGGCGCCGGTTCCTTCGGGGGGTTCACATCAGGGCACCGATTGCGCGCGGTTTCTCTCTCGCGAGGGGTGATCGCACAATGGCGTGATTGGCCGCAACGCACCGAGCAAAAGGCCGGATTTACTGCGTTAAATTAGGTCAGCATTGCTGCTTGATCGAAACCAGGTGCACGCAACACTTGTTGCATGGATTTGAGGGACGCGGCGCTGCAATTGGTCCGCGCTGGCTGGATTAGCCGGGCAGAAGCGGCGCGCCATCTGGGCGTGTCACGGTCGACGGTCACCAGGTGGACGGCGGGAGAGGCGATAGACGAGGCGCGGGACAAGCGCATATCGAGGCTGATCGACCGGGTGAGCCGGCAGCAGCGCAAGCGCCTGACTAAAGCGCAGCAGCGTAACGGGATCGAGGCGCGAACGGCCGACTATCTCAGGAAAGGTGGAGTGATCCACAAACGAACATGAACCGCTTTGACGGCACGTGGAAAAGCCGCAAGCAATGGCTTCGCGACCGCGGCGCCGCGGCGATGGAAGACGCCGAAGACTTCGGGCAGATCACGCGATTGCCGACCTACATTGATTTGAAGTGCGGGAAGTGCGGACACGCCGGCCGAGCGAGCTATCACACGCGCCATCGGCCGCGCTTTCGTTGCTCGCGCTGTGGCACATCCAACTGAAACAATAGTTGATCGCGAGCCGGTCACGCGCCATATTGACGTATATGCCGGATTGGCGTATGTGTTGCGTTCTTAGATAGGAGGGCACCAGCAATGAACCGCGCGCAACGTAGTCTTCGCATCGTTGTTTCAATCGATCGCTCGACGCTCCAATGGATTGTCACCGAGTATCATCGGACGGGCTGGAGCGTCCGTGGTCGCTTCGATAACGAAATCGACGCGCAGCACTTCGCAGCCACACTGCGCTGGCGCGTGGCCTGATCCAGCGTGGAAGGCGCCTTGCGCGCCTTTCACTCGGGACCAGCATCAAGCACCCGCCCATGTTGGCGCATGGGAAACCGCGAGGATACGAACATGGCAAAGTTGATCATTCGCGCGAAGGATTTTCGCGCTTGGTTCAATGCAAATCTAAAAGAGAGTGCACGCGATATCGCTAATCATGGCGCGGATGCTGGATTTCCGTGCATCACATACACAAGCGATACAGTTGCCATTTTTGACCGGTTTGGTGATGAAATATGGAGCATGGCAGTCGAAGAGGCTGACGGCATGGGCTGCAAGAATGTTGCCGAGATGATTGCGGGTTTCAATCGATCGGACATGCTAAGCGATCTTGATCAATTCAAAAACCTAATGGTTTGGTTTGCGTGTGAAACAATCGCGCGCGAGATGCATCCATGACCACGGAAACCACGCATTGCGGCGAGCAATACGTGCTTGCGGGCGCGCTTGATTATCAGACGTGAAACAAAGCGGGCCCGAAGGTTTGGCGACCTCCGGGCCCTTGTCGCCCGTGCTCGACCGCGACCGCGAGGCACACGACCGAGCGCCGGACAACCAACAGGATCATTTCAATGACACCCGCAGAATACAAGCGCCTACGCCGCTATCTCGATGTTTCCAATTGGGCCCTTTCCCGAGCTTTGGGCGTCTCAATCCGCGCGGCACAACGGTACGAAAGCGGCGAGCAGGCAATTCCCGAGCCGGTCGCGCGCCTGTTGCGCATGTACTCACAGCATGGTTTGCCACCAGACGACCGCACCTAGATTTTTGCCTTGCGCCAGCGTGCGCGCGCGGCTTTGCGGGCGATGCGTGAGCGCCGATCGGGCGATATCTTGTCCATTCTGAGTTTTGTTAGTTTCCGCGCGGTTTTACTAGTCCATAGCCATGTCGCATTGGCCATGCTCACCATGTTGAGCTTACGCACCGATTTTTCGTCTCGCTCGACTCGTTTCTTGGCAAATTTCGCCATTGCCTCGACGTCCTCGACCAGCACCAGCTTGACGCCGAGCGCTTCCAAAACGCCGCCGAGGCTCAGCTTTCCCAGGATCTTGATCGGTTCCGGTGCCAGCAGCTTGGCCGCATAGCCGTCCGGCAACATGGCGATATGGTCGACGGTCTCGCGACTAACGTGGAGCGATTCAGCACGAGCGCGCAAAGCGGCATGAAGGCTTGAATAGTCCGTCACGATAGCCAAGCTCATACTCTGGATTTTGTCTTCGCTCATAGAAGCATTCCCAGAGATTGAGCGTATGCGATTGGATCGCGTGCATTTTTGCTGACATTGCAATGCTCACAGGTGAATTGAAGATTAGATGGCCAATTAGTCCCGCCGGCCGCTAGCGGAATTATATGATCAAGATGCCTCGTGTCCTTCGCGAGAAGCGCCTTGCAATAGGCGCATCTTCCGCGTTGTGCTTTAAAAATAGCACGCAGATCACTTGCACGGAATTTACCTGGTGCTCTGGCGCGCTTCGCTCGATTATTGACTTTGTTTGCGTGGACCTTTTCTGGATTTTCGATTTGCCATTTACGCACTCGAATTAACGCTTTCGCCTTATTTTCCGGCCTCGAACGCGATTTTTCGCTATGTTGGCGAACGCGCGATGGGTTTTCTAATTTCCATTTACGTGCCCTGGCGTGATGTGCGGCAGGGTTTTGAGCGGCCCACTCCCGGCTCCTCTGACGACGCCATTCGGCTCGTTCTACATATTGTTTGCGGCAGTTCTCGCGATCGCAATCCGTACACGATCTAGCAATAACTTGACGCTTTGCGATGTGACCACGCCGACATGGCTTGCCGGTGAAATAGTGCCGTAATCCAAGCATAATGGCCTGTTTGCGCGTAACGATCGCGAGTCCGATCGGTGGATCGCTATCGATGCAGCCGGGCGCCATCAGCGCATGACCACGATCATCGCTGCCAGCAGCGCGAACAACAGCCCCGGCAGCACAATCAACGCAAAGAAATTACCCCACGGGTCGGTCATGCCGCGTCCTCCTCACGCTTCGGATAAATCCGGCGAAGATCCTCGTCGGTCAACGACGGTGCAGACTTCGGCAGCGGCCGGCTGGGCCGCGGCAGCACCTTGATGCCCCATTGTGGCCCGTAGCGGCGGTGCAATTCCTCGAGCCGTTCGCGAAGATCGCGTGGCGTAATCTGCCGAATTTCCGGTGGATTCCAGTGCTCCGACGGCCGGAAAGACACATCGAAATGCTCAGGATATTCGGTCGGAACCGTCATCAAAATCGGAGCATCGGCAGATCGATCAATGATCCGGCGCATCACTTCCGGCGTCCACGCCAAATGCCGCTGAAAATACTCGCGCCACGCATCCCATTGTGGGGACCCCGGCTTGATCGTTGGCAATTCCACCCCGGGAAATGTGGTTTTGATGAAGTGTTTAGCGCGCGGGAAAAAGTTCGCTTTCGTGATTGGCGCTTTGAGTTCCGCTTCCGTCAGCGGCCTGTCCGGTGTCTTGGCCATTGAGTTTGCGCCTTTCGTTTTCGGCATTGCGTTCAGCGGTTTTGCGAAGGATCTCGCGCGCGGCCTCGGTGAGCGCCGGTGGCCCGGTCGATTCGCTGTTGCGTTTCGTGAACGGCGATCGGAACCACATGCGTAGACCGGCCGGCCAGTTTGCCAATCGCCGATCGTGCGCTATCGCGTGCTGATGCAGCCGCTCAAATTCGTCAGCGCCCTGTTGGCTCATGAGCCCAGCTTCGAGCGCCATCTGCGTTTCGGCAGGCCCATACGTCCAACCTTCGGGCCAAGGCGTTTCGTTGCTTCGCTTTCGTTTGGTCGCTTTTTTCGGTGTCGCGGCTACCGACGAAGAACTTTCGTTAGAAAGTTCAGAGGAGGTAGTTTTTCTTATAGGGGGTGTGGGGGACATTTCTTTTTGCTCGTGCATTCCGGTGGAATCCGGTGGAATTCCGGTGGAATGGTCCACAACGAGCTTGGGCCTACGTTTGCGATTACGATCCCATTCCTTGCGCCTCTCATGGGCCGTTTCCGGTGGAATTCCGGTGGAATTCCGGTGGAATTCCGCATTGATCTCGGCACCACGCACGGCGATCAGTATCAGTTCCGGCGTAGCGCCGGCCGCGGTCATCGCCTCGATCATGTCGGCAATCGGTGTCATGCGACTGCGCCTCGCAAGAGTCCCCAGGTTTCCAGCACGGCGATCGCCTTATCGAGCCCGTAGGCAATGCCGGCAAAGCCGCCGGCGCGGTTCACTTGGTCGATGAATTCCTGTTGCGCCTCGCTTGGCCGGCCATCCAGCGCTTTGAGCTCGAGCGCGTAGAATTTGCCGTCGTAGATCGCACAGACGTCCGAGATGCCGGGGCGCACACCGAGCCCTTTCAAGACCGCGGCCTCGATCGGTCGCCGCGCTCCGCCGTTTGGTGTGTGCCAAGCGACCAGGCCGGGCATGCCGCGCTGGCGAATGTGAGCAAAGACGGCGCGCTGGATTTGATCCTCGGGTCTAGCTGACCGCCGCCGCATTCGTGACGCCACTTTCTCAATAGGCGCGCCACCCGCGCGCAGGGGACGCACTACTGACCGTTGATAAGTTGGGCCAAATCCGGCCGCAGCTTTCGCGCAGGGATACCCGTCACCCGCTCAACGACCGCGATAAGGTGGTCATCGATTTTCCGCAGACCGGCCTCCCATCGGGATACCGCGGCGACGGAGACGCCGAGACGGCTAGCGAGCTCCGTTTGGGTGAGCTCTTGACGTTCACGATACGCGCGAAGCGGACTGTCCATTGCAAACTGTTACCAATTCGGCAATAATGCTGTCAAGTCCGGTTGTTGCCGATCCGGTTCAAGCCTGTGGAGTAGTGCGTGCTTATACTTGCCGATATGGTAAAGACCATTCGGAAGGGCGCCCGCCCGCACCTCTACATTGAGGAATGGATCGCCGAGAAAAAACTCAGCGATACCCAGATTGCCAATCGGGTCGGATGTGCCCGCGAAACGATCTATCGTTGGCGCAAAGACCAGCGCAAAGTTACGCCACCAAAACAAGCGCAGTTAGCGGACGCTCTCGGCATTGAACCCGAAGATTTTTGGCACCCACCGGGCCGGCGAGATTTGAACGCGCTGGCGCGCGAGCTCAACGACGAGCAACACGAAACCATTGAGATTATGATTTTGCGCCTCGTCGGCCGGAAAAACGCCGCTTAACCATTCCCCACAAGTTTATTGCCGTTTCGGCAACAATAGCGGTTGACACCGCTATTGCCGTATTGGTAACAATGCGGAATGACCGAACTCCAAAAAGCCATGTGGGTTTTGCGCCTCAACGCGACGCTCGCGAGCCTCGATCGCGTCGACCGGGAGCTCAGAGAATTGCGCGACGAGGTTCGTAAAGACCTGTCCGAAGCGCAACAAAGATTCGAAAAACTCAGCAGGGAGGCAAAATGAGCGATATTCGGCTTTATGGCGCCGATCAAGCGACCCAGAACATGCAAATTCGGCCCGGCAATTCGGTTCATGCAGCCGTCGAAGCCTTCGACGCTGTGCTGCAACGGCTCGAAAGTCAGGCGAGCAAGCTGCAAGAAATCTCTGATCGCGTGAACGGCAGCAAGCCGCGCCCGACTGATCCGATGAAGGAGCCAAACCCGCCGGAATCTCTCATCCAATCCGTCCGTCATCGTCGCGATCGCGCAGTGAAGATCGCAGACGCGATCGAGCGTGAGCTCCGCGCGCTTGGCGAGGGATTGTGGAGTGACTGATGGCTGCGCCGCGATTTTCCAAAGTGGAAAAGGACGCAATGCTCGCGGCGTATTTGGCGGGTGAAAAGGTCCGCGAAATCGCCCGTCAGTTTCATTGTGATAAAACCTATCCATCGATCCTCGCCAAACGCCGGCGGAAAGCACGGAACCGGAATGAGCGCCGAGATCGCGCCCTTGCCGCGTATCAAGCTGGCGAAAAAATCGAAGTCATCGCCGCGCTGACAGGCTACGCGGTCGACTATATCCGGGAACTCGCCAGGAGGCGCGGCATTCCGGCCCGCGTGAGGCCGCCGCGATGCTGACATTCACACCAGAAGAAAAACTCGCTTGCATCGAGCGCGAAATCCGAATGCGCCTCAAAACATATCCGCGCTGGGTTGCGGCCGGCAACATGACGCAGAAGAACGCCGATCGCGAAATTGCGGTGATGAAGGCCATCGCCGAAGACTACAGCCACGCGCAGCCGCAGCAATTGGACCTTGTTCCATGATCACCAAACCCGGCATCTACACGAACATATCGAGCGCGGATTATTTTTCTGACCCGTGCCCGAAGCCGTCGCTGACGCAGAGCATCGCGAAAATCATCCTCGAAAACTCGCCGGCGCACGCTTGGCAAGAACACCCGCGCCTCAATCCAAAATGGCAGCCAAGTGATCCGACTAAATTCGACGTGGGCAACATCGCTCATTCGTTACTGTTACGCCGTGGCAAGGAGATCGTCGTCATCGAAGGCTATGACGATTGGCGAAAGGACAAGCCGAAGCAGATTCGCGACGAGCTCTTGCGGGAAGGCAAGCACGGCGTTCTGCAAAAGCATTATATCCTCGCAACGCGCATGGTCGACGCAGCGAAACAGCAGCTTTTCAGGATCAAGGACCTACCGGAACTATTCAGCGCCTTTTGGGATAACGAGGCGTGTCTCGCATGGCTGGAAGAAGGGCTTTGGTTCCGGCAGCTTGTCGACGGCGTGGCGGGCGATCGGCTTATCGTGGCCGATTACAAATCCACGGATATGTCGGTCGCGCCGCACTCGATCGGGCGCAAGATGGCGAGCGACAATTGGCCGATCCAAGCCGCGATGGCCGAGCGCGGGCTCAACATGCTGAAAGCGGAGCAGCCGGCACGGCGCTACTTCTTCGTCGCGCAGGAAACATACGAGCCCTACGCGCTGACAGTCTGCGAGCTCAGTGAAGGCCACCTGGAACGCGGCCGGCAACAGTTAGATCGCGCCATTCAAATTTGGAAACACTGCATCAAGCATGACCAGTGGCCGAGCTATCCGCGCCAAATAATCGTGCCGGACTTCCCCGGCTGGGTCGACGCCGATTGGGAAGATCGCAGGCTAGAGCTCGACGATCGCAAGCGCCAGATGGTCACGGAGATCGCATGACTTTCACATTGCGGCCAGCGCGTAGAAGCGAAGCCAAGCCACTTATAGGCTTGTATTCAGAAAGTGGGGCCGGAAAAACTTTTTCCGCGTTGCTTTTGGCTAGAGGCTTTGTTGGACCGACCGGCAAGATTGCCATGGTTGAAACGGAAAGCGGGCGCGGCGAAGCCTACGCAGACCTAATTCCTGGCGGATACGAAATCATCTCAATTCGGGGAGATTTTAGCCCGAAGAATTTTGGCGACGCAATAACGGCAGCGGAGGAAGCAAAAGCCGATGCGTTGATTATAGATAGCGCTTCACATGAATGGTCCGCAGCCGGCGGCGTGTTGAGCATGGCAGCCGACAATCAGGCAAAAGGAATTAAGGGCGTTCTAGTTTGGCAGCAACCAAAGATGCAACACCAACGGAACTTCATGCTTCGGTTACTGACAACGCCAATTCGACTTGTGATTGTTTGTATGCGCGCAAAATATCCAATGATCGAAGTCACCAAAGACGGCCGCAAGGAGTGGGTGCGCTCGCCCACACTCGAGCCGGATCAGGCGGCCGATATCTTATTTGAAATGTTCCTTCATGCTTGGCTAGATCAGGATCACCATGCGCACGTGACGAAATATTCGCGAGACGACCTGCGCGCTGTCATTCAGGACAACAAGCCGATCACGTTGGAAACCGGCCGCGCGCTTGCCGCGTGGGCGGGAGGTTCATCGCGCCCCGCGCCCTCAACAACGAGCGCGACGGACCAGGGCTCCGCGGATCAACCCAGCCTCCCCGGCGCGGCCGCGGAGCCCGAGGACTTCAAGCGCCTCGATCACATGCTCGCCGAGGCGGCGGAACGCGGCAGCGCAGTGCTCGCTACTGCCTGGAAAAATCTGACACCGAAAGAGCAGCGCATAATGGACGCGGCTCTCCGCCGTCGGCACAAGCCGCGCGCGATCGAGGTCGATAACATTGCCGCGCTGACCGGATGAGCAACGGCATGAGCCTCCCCGGATATGACGATTGGAAAACGCACAACCCAGACGATGACCGCTGCGAGTTTTGCGGCGTGCACCCGCGCGAATGCCGCGACGGCTGGGAACCGCTAGGCTGCACCGGAGAGTGTGGGACAGTTTGGCGCGACCCGGATTTCGAGTACGACCAAATGCGCGAGAACTCTTAACGGCGTGACAACAACGGTGACGAAATGCGCGAATGGCTGGTGATCGAGGATAGCCGAAAAAACTCTGTCTTTGCGCCCGACAGCGCCGAGAAGCCGCTCGGATACATTCCGCGTGACGTTGCCCGGTCTCTGCTTGGCAGAGACTTGAGCCGCGCTGTTTGGTTCACCAAAGAGGAAGGCGAGATAATGCGCCAACACCCGGAGTGGAGAGACACCTTGCCTGGGTGGTCTCCGCTTGGGTTTTGGAGCTGTTGATTTGGCGTTAACGGAGACGGTAATGGACGAGGGCGATTGGGATGCTGTGGTCAGAGAAAAGAACGCCGAAATTGTTCGGCTTCAGGATGAAGTTGATAAACTACGGGCCGAGGTCGATCGCCTACGAGTAATCCGCCCCGTCATCATGAGGGCGGAGGCAAAACATCTCGGCATCATCACCATTGATACGGAACAAACAGCGGAGAGAAAATGAGCTTCCTAACACGCACAGAGTTTTTCAACTTTCGCTGTGTGTGTGCCTACTCGCCGGCCGGGGCGAGGGAAGGAATCCGGCCATCATTTGTGACAGAGAACGAGTAGCGGAGCCGAAGTGATCTATCAATTCTCCAATGGGTGGCTGATCGTGTTTAGAAGCAATCCGGGTACGGTACGTCTTGGCTTCTGGCTTCGCTCGCTCGATCCCACGTACCGCTGCTAATGACAGACAAACACATGAGCGAATTTCTTAGAACCTGGAAAGATGGCAAGCTGGAGCCCTGCACCGTTTCAGAATTTACGCGGGGATTGCGCCGCTACGCTGGATGGGCGCAGGCTGAGTATGGGGTTCTATCTAGCCCCGCCGCACATTTGAGCGAGCGCCTAAACGCCGCCGCCGACCTAATTGACGATATGTGGAATCGTGTTGGGTCGATCATCAAAGCGGGTAACGACTGAGAAACAACCATGACATTCTTTGAGATTGATGGGCAGGCGTTCCAAATACCGGAGATCGTCGCAACTCATCTCAAGGCACAAGGGGCCGAGAACGAACGGCTGAAACTAGCGCTGTATGGCGATTTAGATACGGCCGACAGCCGTCTGGCCATGGCAGATGCACTGCGCGCCGAGATCGAGCGGCTGCGGGTAGAGCTTGAGCGTTTCACAAATGGCGTAACAGAAATTCTGTCTGACCTAGAGCGCGACAGAATTGGCGATGCGATGTGGACGTGTGAGGCTTTGCTGGCATGTATTGATAAGGATTTTGCCAACCGCCGAAGACGTGCTTGGCATCCTCGCTAATGAGCCATAAACAATGAACAGGACGGAACGTCTGCTTGTGCGCGTGACGCCTGATGAGCGGCGCCTGTTTGAATCTGCCGCAGACGCCGACGAAAGAACAGTTTCAGACTGGCTGCGGATTGCCGCCAAGCGAGTTGCCAGCGGTCGAACTGACGCGCAGTCTGATGATTGGTCAGGGAGGGTGCGCCATGAGACGCAGAAGGCAATCGCCAAAAACGCTCGGCGGGGCAATCGAACTGTACCGACTGAGTGAGAAGTACCAGACCCTAAGCCACAACACCAAGATCGCCTACGAGTACGGCTACAACATCTTGCGTGACACATCCCTGGTAGATTGTCCGGTGCTCCAATTGACGACGCCGATCCTGCAAGAGTTTTTCGATCAGTTTGCCGACCGCCCGGCGACGCAAAAGGTCGTGCGGACGGCATTCGTCAGCCTGGAAAAATGGGCAATCCGACGGGGGCACTGGAGCCCGTATCCGATCGTTCGCGCAACAGAGGCCCATGGCGGGACTGGCGCCAGGGAGCCCTGGACCGAGGATGAGGTACAGTTGACCCTCACGCATGCCAAGCCTTGGCTAGCGCGGGCCGTCCTATTGGCAAGGACGACCGGACAGCGCGTCGGTGACCTGTGCGCCATGAAGTGGACCGACATCAACCGCGACGAGGACGGATATCCCCGCATTGCGGTTATTCAACAAAAGACCGGCTTGCAGCTTTGGGTGCCGATCGTGTCCGAGCTCGAGGCCGCCCTTGATCAATGGGACCGCTCGCTCGGGTATCTGCTGACGCGGCCAAATGGGCGCCCGTGGGACGCCGCCGATCTTTCTAGGGCATGGCATAAGGAGCGAGAGAATAACCCAGCCCTTGAGCCTCTGAGGCCGAAGAGACTGTCATTGCACGGCCTTCGGGCAAGCGCCGTGATCGAGCTCCGGCGCGCCGGTTGGACCGATGCCGAGGTTTCTTCCTTTGTCGGCATGAGCGAGCAGATGGTCGCCCGCTATGCCCGCAAGTCGAGCAAATGGCAGAACGTCCGCAAGGCAATGAAGCGCACCGGAACGGGCGCCGAACAGAGCAACGTCTTTACCATCCCGAAACGGCAGCCAAGTGATTGATTCCTATAGGAAGTGAATTACTGAGGTGGTAGGATGCAAATTATAGTAAGTAACTGATATGTCAACAGAATTAACAGTCGGCAACCTGGGCAATGTGTCACCTATCCGCCCATCGGCGAGCCGCCGACCAGTTAAGGCCTCATCTTCGGGTGGGGCTGGAGCCTGGGGAAACCTTGGCTTAGGCGGCGGCTCACCCATGGTCGATCTTCGAGAACGTATTGCTAGAGCCATTTGGGCAAAGCGGCCAGACTGTATTGGCAAACCATGGCCGCTAGAGACGGAAGCACAACGCCGTGCTTATCCACATAATCCGATTGCGGCTTGTGACCTCTGCTTTATCTATGCAGATGCCGCGCTCGTAGCTCAGGGGATAGAGCAGCCGCCTTCTAAGCGGCAGGTCGCCAGTTCAAATCCGGCCGAGCGCGCCACTGTTGATCAGTAGCCAACAACGGAGGAAAAAATGATCCATTGGGGATGGTTGCTGCTAGCAGCCTACGTCGGCTACTTCGCCGGGTTTGGCGCCGGTACGCATCAAGACGCTATCGACGCTTGGCTCAAGCGGACCGGGTTCGACTGAACGCCGTTTTCATCACAACAACGGTGCCGAAATGATCATTTATTGTCCGCGATGCTGGGGCCAAGGGTGGCACTTCGGATCGTCCACCATGATCCGCTATCAGTGCGGAACTTGCCGGGGAACTGGCTGGATTCGGTGCTATTAATATCAAAACAACAGCGGAGCCGAAATGACCGCCCCCTTAGACGACCTCGGCAATGAATTGCGAGAATTGCACGCCGAGAACAAGCGGCTGCGCGCAGCGTTGGATGAAATAGATGCGCACTGCCCCCGTAAACATCCAGGCTGGGCGGGTCTTTGTTTCAACGACATTATCGACATTGTGTCTGAAACTCGCGCCGCCATTAAGCCAGCGGAGCCGAAATGACTAGCCCAGTCTGGCGCCACAACATGCGGTGCTTGCTGATCGCGATCGGGATGCCGGCGGCTGCCCTTATAATCGTGTACGCACTAGTGGAGGTGAAATGAACAAGCAGTGGCCCAAGCAGTGGTCCATGGCAGCAGAGAACCTGCGGCTTCGCGCCGAGATCGACCGGCTGCGCGCCGAGAATGAGCGGCTGACGCATAGAGTTGCCTATCTAGAAGATCTCAGTAAGCTATTTATGAAGGAACGCGATGTTCTGGCCCTCAAGCTGGTGGGTCCCGACAATCGAACGCTGCACCAGACTACGCCGCTCGATCTAAACATGAAGCCCGGTAATACCTGACATGGTCTCCTATGCTCCACCGCCGCCGCCGCTATCAATCCTGGGCCTTATCGTCATCATTGTTGTAGTCGCGACCTTGACCTTTGCCTTCTGGAAGGGCGTCGGCTTTCTGATAACTGTTGTTACCTGAGAAACGATCATGGCCGACCCAGAGACATGGAAAGCATTCGGAGACTGGTATCCTACAGCGCACATGCGCTGGGGCCAGAGCGGCAAGCTAGAACAAGTTTGGCGGCGCAATTTCGAGAGACGCTGGGGCGGCGGCGTCGTCATGGGGGGCAATGGGTTTGAAGAAGAATGGCGGGAAGTCCCCTACGCTAATGAGCAGAAAACCACAGAGGGGAAATGAGATGAGAACCTATCTCAACGAACACGGAGTCAAAATCACTGAGGGAACAGATAATTCTGCCGCATATGGATCAACCAACAAGAACGAGCAATCCGACAGGAGGCAATCAATGAACGAGTGGGTTCTGGTTCTTACTTTTACGGGAAGTCTGGCTGGCGGAAACTTTGACTACACGATCTCCCAAATCGACTTTGAGACAAAGGAAGCCTGCGAGCGCGCCATGAATGGCATTTCCGAAGGCCGCTATTGCGTGAGCCGCAAAACGGGCGAGGTCATCGCAAAGCAGTTTGGGCACACCTAGGCTATGACCTTCGGAGCATTGGCACTCGGGATCATCATCGGCTTTGTACTGGCGTTTGTCCTGGCCGCAGTAATTGGCCATGCTAGTTGATGATCCAGATAATGCCGAGAGATACGCGCGCCTCATGATAAAACTCGCCCGGCTGCGCTCTGCCAGCTACGCCGCCCTCATGGCTATGTGTAATTTTCGCGATGATCCTCGTGATGTAGAAGCGTTCCAAGACGCCATAGACGCGCTCAACACCGCGTTGGAAAAGGCTCACACGTAGAGCCGCATGTCGTCGCTGCCATCCTCGTATCTGACAAGGACCTCGTTGTCCCGATCCCAGCCGATCGAACAAAGGCGGTTGGTTTGTTCGGGGTTGTCCGCAGGCGGCTTGCCGATATACGCCCAGGTGTCGCTGATCCAAATCTCGAATGTAGTGCCCTTGTGGAACGCTGCACGGATGGCGAGGTCGCTGATCGTCGCGCTGATGGCCTCCGGCAGCCGCGCTCGCATCTGAGCTTCATAGTCGTCCATCATCGGTCACCCCCCCCCTTTTTTTGAACTTCGGCGACCGCTTGAGCCTGCGTCAATCGATCGGAGAGGTTGGCCCGTAATTCGTTGATCTTATGTTCGGTTGCCTCGACCGCGGCCACGGCTTCTTCATGTGGCTCCCGACCGGCCGACCTGTTGAGCGCGATGACTTCACGCATCATCGCGATCTCGCGCACCGTTGCGTCCAACTCCGCTTGCATTGCGGCCGTCATGTTGGAATTAACCAGGATGTGGATCACGTCCAACTTTTTGTTGGTGACTTCGGCGGTAGCAGCAACGACGGCATTTGATTGTACTAGCGACTCAGCTGCCTTCTTGACCTGTGCCGCAACCGCGTCCTGCCGCTCATAGTCTTGTGCTCGCTCGCGGCGACGGGTGTACGAAGTGACAATCGTCACCAGAAGCGGCGCGACAGCGCTCGAGACCGCAACAATGCCGGCGAGCGCTAGTTCGTTGTCCACGCTCATCGTGTTTTCTCACTCGGGAACTGGTTCAAGGCCCGGGATATGAAGCGACTCGATCAGTGCTTGGCCCACCTTGGCAATCAAGCCATCCGTCAGGATGCCGGTGGCGCCGTTGGCAATCGCATACTCCTGGAGTTTCTTAAAGCCGGCCGCCGACTTCGGCCCCCAGAACCCATCAATAACGAGCGGTGCGTCAAGCGTGATGAGCTCCGCCGTTGCCGCGAGGTTGACCGCCCGCTGTCCCCATTTGACGAATTCGTGGTTAAACGTCAGCACGATCGCGATGGCCTTGCGCACGGCAGGCTCAGATTGCGGGGCGATGTCGCCGACTAGGCTGCCGGCGAGATCTGCAATGACCGGTATCTCGCGCTCGATGATATCGAGGAAATCCTTGTTGCTCGTCGCGAGGGTCCAGGCATCCTGCACCTTGCTCTGGTATTTCAAATACAAGGGGATGAGTGCGAAGATATTCAAGGTCGCCATGTTTGTTGTCCTCTGTTAAGGCTAACGCATGTGCGTCCAGCCGCCGACATTGATTCCGATCATGCCGAGCAGCACACTGATGGCGTAAAGCACAACGACCAAAATGATCGCATAGATCAGAATCCGCACCAGCGTCGCAAACGGCTCGCCGAGCGGAATGAGCGAGATGAGCTGTTGAACCGCCCAGATTATAAATCCGGCGACAACGCAAACCAGCAATAGCCCGATGATGGTGCCTAACATATCAACCTCGCTCCTTTAGCGCGCGCGCTACGAATTCCCAATCACAATTACCCTTGCCGTCGATGCCGACTGCACGGCCCAACGCCGGCGACAAGTCGATCCCGGCGCCGTTCGGGATTCTGCCCGCGTTCGGCCCGCGCGGCAGCGGCGTATGGTTCTTCCAACAGGTTTCGGCGAGAGGCCGAGCGATTCCATCCGGGCTGGCATAGGCGGTGTCGTCGGTCAGCCACGGCCCCACGTCCATGATATCCGCGACCTTGCTGCCGCGCGGCCCGGTCACTTTGACTTTCGGCCGCGTGCCCTCAAAGCGCATTGGCAGCGCCACGTAGTTCATCGATGGATCGAGCCAGTCGCCATAGGCACCCTGCGCTCCGCTCTCGACACTGGAGAACACCGTTGCGATGATGCCCTTTCGATTCGCATCCGTAGGCTCCGGCTCCGATCCCACGGCCTTGTCCGCGATGCGCTCCGCGATCTGCAAGCAGATGTCCTCAAACTTCTCCCGGTAGCGGTTGCTGTCAGCGGCGCTGTCGCAAAAGCAAACCTCGATCAGGATCGCGGGCTTCTTCGTGCCGTTCAGGAACGCCAAGTTGTTGCGGTACTTAGCCCCGCGATTATGCCAACCAGCCACTTCCGCGATGGCCGCGCTCACTTCCGCTGCAAGCGTCTGCTGCGTGACGTATAGAACCTCGGTCCCCATCAGCGCATCGGAGCCGCCGGCGTTGAAATGCACGCTCACGTCCAAGTCCCGCGTCTGCGAGTTGTGCCAATTCACGATTCGGTTCAGGTTTGCCTTCTGCGTCGTCGACATGTCGTCGTGGAACTTCCCGGCGCCCGCACCGATCGCCTGAAGGTGCTCGAACACCCGGTTCACGACCCGCACATTCTCGTCGCGCTCGTCGAGCTCGGGCGGCACCGGCGAGCCCGCAGCACCACGGATATGAAGTCCATGCCCTGACGAAATAGCTATGCGGCGCATCTTGGCCTCTACTCTAGTTGGCGCTTTCCAGAATCCACTTGCTGACAACCGTGTCGTAGGAGAACGTTGCAAAGGACGGGCCGGCACGCAGCACGACGTTGGCGCCGGTCAACGTCAGGATTTGATTGGCTGCGGCCGAGGTAGCGGCGTTGACGATGGTCATTTGAAAGTTGGTGGCGTTGTGCAGATAGAGCCGCTGGCCATCGACCACGCCCGGCGTATAGTTGAACCCGCTCACGCTGAATCCGCCGCCCGGGCCTCCTATTCTCGCCCGGCTGGTGGCGATCGCAATGTCGTTGTTGGGGCCGTTAGCCAGCGTCAAACTGGTCGTGTTATTGGCAATGCGTCCGATATTCGTCGACTTGGCCTCCGCCCCCATGTCCAGCACGTTGGCGGTGTTCACCAGCATCACGTTGAGAGCAGAATTCCCAGCCTGATTGTTCATGCGGATCGGCGTGTTGTTGTCGATCCAAATCGCGGCAAAGGATTGTGAGCCCGAAGCCAAATCCAGGCCAGTTACCGTCGCGGCATAGGTGGCAAAAGAAACCTGGTCGATCGAGTTGGCACCAACAACAAAACCACGACGAAATTTACCGAGCGAGTATGGATTAACCAGGAAGCCAGCGTCGGCAAAGTTCGCGCCGTCATTTTCAGCCAGAAATCCGACCGCCAGCGTCGGCGGTGTTGTGCCATTAAAGACGGCCGGAGCATCCGTACCGGACGCATTATAAAGCTGCGACTCAGCACATATCAATTCGGTGTAACCGACACCGATGCTGCTCGCTGTGGAGACAATCCCGTAAGCCTCACCGTTGATGCCGCCAGACAGAACGGCGTGGGTGCGGATGCCTTCGATGAATCCCTGATCGCTGCCGAAATAGTCCTGCGCTTCACAGAACAGCGCACAGCCACGATCGTCTCCGCCGGTATTTTTAGTCAGCGAAAAATAGACGGTAGCATTCGGATTTGACGTGCCCGTCAGCCCGGTGACACCGGAGTTTTTCTGCACGATCAGCAGGGCGGCAGGGTTGGTCGTCGGCGCATCCAATGACCCCGACGTGAGGATATGGAGCGTGCCCGAAAGATTGTTCATCGGGCCGTAATTGGCGGTGAACGAATAGACGCCGGTGCCCTGGCCAATAACCCATGTATTCGGCGTCTCGATGCTGTTGAGCAGTTCGACGGCCAATACCGAGAACGGCACGGATTCGGCTGGGCCGGGCCCGATGCCGAGGCGGCCGACAACCGTATTGGCTGGGAGGTCTGTCATGGGCGATTGTTCTTCCCTGCCGAGGGCGCGCGCAACGCACCATCAGCCGCGGCGACCGCCGGGCGTAAAATGAATCTGCTCTGGGCTGCCGAAGGGGCTATCGGACGGAATCGTGATGCCGGATTGCGGTGATACGGGCGGCGGGACAGGTGGCGCTGGCAATGGCGCCGGCCGAGGGGCCGTCCGCTCGCGCGCACCCTCGAACCGCTCGATCTGTTCCGGCGTGCCGTATTGGTAGAAATCCCGCAGAGTACGCCCCCGCAAGGCGCCCGATGGATTCTGGGCGTTACGGATTAGCCCGTGCTGCATCTTCTCAGGCACCCGCAGCGCATTCATATCCTGGATGGCCTCGTCGACATTGCCGGCCTGGATCTTCTTGCGGATGTCCGGCCAAGCGACGCTGAACCGTGCGTCGAAATCCTGCTTGGCCGACATCTGCTCGCCCCTGGCCATGCCGCCGGGCGCGCCCTTGCTGACCGTGAACCCAACGACCGGCGCCACAAAACGCAGGGCATTGACGTGCCTATCGCCCTCGTCGTGCAGAAGGTCGACGCCGGCCGTGATCTGGTTTTCAGGCAGATGCTTCATCACCAGATGCTTGGCTACGGCAAAAGCAGTCTTTGCCGTCGCCCAATTGGACGTGTCGTGTTCGTCATAGATTTTGCGGCCAAACCCTTTGTCGTTCTCAAGGATGTCCAGCAAACCGCCAACCGTAGGGCTCAATTTCTGGCGCAGCATCTTCATGGGATGCGACGGATAGCCGATGACTTCCTCGCCGTACTTGCCGACCGGGTTGCGTCCGTAATAGGCGGTGCCGTCCTTGTCGTAGCCGATGTGAACGCGATCCTGCTTGTCCGGCTCGTTCTCGTAGACCGGGCTCAGACGGCCGATCAGATGCCGCAGCTCGAACGGGTTCTTGGCAACATCGGTCATGAACGAATGATAACGGCGCGCATAGCCCTTTAGCTCATCGTCGATGGTCGAATCGCGCATGACGATGTTGAGCGCGTTCTGTAATAGCGCGTTGCCGGTGTAGTACATGGTGACGCTCAAGCCGAGCATCGAAGCCGCTTTCCTGCGGGCCAGCGACTGCGCGGTTTGCGTGACCGCTGCCGCCGCTTCCTTGCCGAGCGCGGCCTCGGCCGGCATGCCAAACTGCTTTTCAATCTGCGCCAGGATCGGCTTCGGCAGGCCCATGGCTGCCTGCTTGTAGGTCGCGATATTGCCGAGCGTGAACGAGCGTGAGAACAGCAGCATGTTGGCGGTTGCCGCCGCCCCGTTCGACATGGCCTCCTTCGGAATCGAGCCGACGACGATATTGGAAAAGTGCGCCGCAATGCGATCGGCGGTGAGGCGATCGGCACCCTTGGCGACGATGCGGTCGCTCAGATGGTCCGCCAGACCAAACTGCAGATCACGCACGCGATCCCACAACAGGGTGTTGTGCCAGAAGTTACCGGCCTTCGCGATTGCCTTTTCGACCGCGACGCCAGCCGCCTCGTCGAATAGGCCAGGCACAAAGCCGAGTACTCGCCCGGTCCAGGACTTGTGATAGCCGCTCATGATGTCCGGCGATTCCATGATGGCATGGATGTCCTGGAACGAGCCGCGCGGTCCCATTGGATTGAGCCCGCGCTGGATCAGTTCGCTCGCCCGCCCGCCGGCAGGACCGTTCACCAAGCGATTGCCTCGGCTATAGAGACCAAAGCCGAGCCATTCCTTGCCGCCAACGGCCTCCACGACCTTGCCCCAGACGACGGCGTTGTGGATCAGGGGCGAGTTGAGGATCATCAGCATCGCGCGACCTTTGAGCGCCATCAGTCCGCCGTAGAGCGTCGATGCGCCCTGCACGAGCTTGTTGCGACTGGCGCTCTCGTCGAGGATCGCGGTCATCGGCCCTTTGAATTCCGGCGGCATGTAGATCGGCTTGCGCACCATCAGCGGGCGGCCGGCGTCGTCAACGCGCGCTCCCCATGTGCCAGTGACCGGGTTTTTTTCAAAAACCGGCCCCCACTTACTGAATGCTGGATTGCCCGCGATCGTGAACCAGCCACCGGGATTGTATTCGGCGACGACTTCGCGTCCCGTCGCTTTGCCGATGGCCTCGATCTGCCGGATCATGTCGTGCCAGATTGCCGCCTCTTGCAGCTTGGCGGTTGCCAATGGCAGCGCGCGGATGTTGCGCGCGATCTTTACCTTTTCAACGGCGGCGGCGATTTCCTCGGGTGTTGCGCCACGTTCGGCCAGCCGCCGCGCCACGAGTTCCTTGGCGGCGGCCTCGGTTTCCTCAGCCATGAAATACTTGCGATGCTTCATGGAGCCGACGCGGGTGAACACGTTGCGGCCGAGCTCATTGAGAGCCTGCGGCCCGACATGCTCCGCGGCGGCGGCGACGTTGAGCACCATGCGCGGCGTATAGGCCGGCAGCCCCTCACCTTCGACCATGCCGGCGTCCACGGCATTGAGCCAGGCCGATTGCGCATTGGCGTGCAGCCGTTCGACGAACGCGCGCTCCTCCGGTTCCAGCGTGGCAAGGCCCATGTGTTCCTTGGCTGCGCGATAGTTTGAACCCTCTGGGCCTATTTCCTGCCGCATGACGCTTTCCTCATCGGCGGCATTCCACATGCGGGTGTGTTGCTGCTCGACGCTTTCCCCGATGCGCCGGCGGGCGGCGACGAGCCCTTCATCCTTGGTCAATGCCGCATCCATCTGGGCATGTTCCCAACGGATGCGGCGGACGGAATTGATGGTGTCCTTGGCGAGCGCCATGGCCTCCTTGGAGCCGGTGGCCATCGGATCGAGCATGTACTGGACGTTGCGGCCGAGCCCTTGCAAGTTGCTGACAGCTTGGCGGCCAGCCTCCACGAGCCGGCCGCGCTGCACCGGCGGTTGCGCTTCCAGGCTTGGCATCGGCCCGCGCACGACATCGGCGCCGACTGCGCGTAATGGAGCCGGTGGCGACGGCGTTGCTAATTCTGCAAAAGCCTCCGCTGATGCCAAGCTGTCAAGCTGCCCTATCTCCGGCACCTGCACGGTTCGTCCAGACTGACCGCCGGTTCCTATCTCAAAACTCGATGCCGTTCCGCGATTGATGCCGCGGGCGTGAGCATGTTCAGGAAAGTCACTCCATCTGGCAACACGAACAAACCCCTGTGGACCGGCATAGGTTTTTGCAGTCTCCAAATCAGTCGTCCAATATTCGGACTTTTGGGGAGAGCCCTTCGGTAATCCCCCAACGTCAGGATGGCGAACGCCCTGATAGAGAATGAGTGGCGGTTCCCCAGGGAGCCCCGCGCCCTTTGCTATAGCAACCTCGGCGTCCGTCACGGGCGCGTCCAGCGTCTCATCCGCTGCCTTAATCCAAGCCTCAAGCGGCACTTTCTCGGCAGGATGCACCGTGCCCTGTGTCAGTTCCTGGTGGACAAATGGATCGAGGGCGGCGTCGTGCGCGGCCTCGGCCGGATGAATGCCGCGCTTTTCCCAGAGGTCGTGCAGCTTGGCTTCAACGGCCTGTAATGTTGGCCGTGCCGCTGGCTCGATCAAATCCTTATTGAGTATCGAATAGAAATTGCCAGTCTCGCCTGTATTGGTGAACTTCACCGCATCGAAACCATGCTTATCGGCGTAGTCGATTGCCTCGGCTTCCTTTTGCCAAGAAAATTTTCCGCCTAGATCAACCTCGTGAACCTTGCGCCCTTTCAGATTTATTCCGACGCTTGTTATGTTTGGCGCCCCTTCTGCCAACGCAGTGATCCGGCGCAATTCATCGTTAATTTTATTGTATAGGTTGCTGGTCTCCGACGACAACTCGCCACCCTCTGTCTTCGCGGCGGCCTGAGCTTCATCAATCAGTTTGCCTATTCGGTTTCCTTCCCGCTCACCAACTTGTTCCGTAACCCATGTCTTGATCTTCGCTGGGTTGTCCTCCCCAAATATCATCAGGGGGTCGCCTTCATGCGCCATCCCTTGCGCAAACTTATTGGCAAGCTCTGGGTTGTCGCTAAAGAATAGACCGCGTCCTAGTTTGGCCTTGGCCGGGTCCATTTCAGAAACAGAGATGGCTTCTAGGGAGCCATGGTAGCCAATGGTTATGGGTGGTTCCGGCGCTCTCAGTGCAACTATATTTTCAGCCGCCGTCGTGAAGTCTTGCGCAAGCGGAACCGTGCCCACCGGTTGCGAGCGTACTGGCGCGGCCTCTCGCGTTGGTTCAAGCCGCGCATGCACCTTGACGGCCATGTCGCCGGAAATCATCCGGCGTTCGAGCTCGCCCGAGACTTCGCGTCCTAGCCGCTCCGGTTCCGGCAATCCGAGCCGCTGTGCGATATTGGCAGCGACACTGCCGACACCGCCAATGCCGGCATGGATCGAGCGCAAGGCGATATCCCCGGCGGCGGCGATGCCTTGCACAAACGCCTCATCCTCACGCGGCAAGATCCCTGGTCGTCCGGTCGCAGGATCGGCAAAAATCCCGTGCTTGCGCCACAGATCGATTGTCTCATCGGACATCCCGAGCGGCGTCGATGTATCGAAATGCTTGGCTGCGCCCTTGCCGAAGGCCGTGGCCAAGCCTGTGATCTCATCGCCGCGCTTGATGCGATCGGTGAAGGCCGGCGAGATTGGCGGGGCCGCAAACGGATCACCTTCCGTAAACGGATCGATCGCTTCGCCTGCCTTTGGTGCAAACGGATCGTCCTTCACGGGGATAGGGCCGCCCGCCATTATCTACTCACTGGGACAGATGGCGGCGGTTGCGATGGAAAGAGCTGATCGCCGCGGCGCACATACCAACTACGGTTGGGGGCCTGCGTCGGGACATTTTCCGGCAAGTCCATGAAGGACCGCGTGGTCTTGGTTACCCCCGGTCCTGTAATCACAGGTGCTGGCGCTGGCGCACCCGGCACGGCGGCGGGCTCACCCTTGCGGATAGCCGCGTTATAATCCTGTATCTGCTGCAAGCTGACCGCGAAGTTGCGCAGATTTTCCGGTCGTCCAAAAAAGAATTCGGAGCGTTCGTCATAGACCAGGTGCGGGTCTTTTCCTGCCCTGCGCAATTGTTCCTCTTGCTCGCGTGCCGCCAAGTTGGCTTTATGGATTTGTTGATCGCCGAGAGCGCTGCGCTCGCCCAGCGCAGTCATTGCAGCATCGATACTGCGCTCGTAGCGTTTCCAGAAATCACCGCGCGCACGGCTGATCGTAACGCCTTCATCCGTGCGGCGTTCGACAAATTCCTTGCGGGCGAAATTGTAATCGGCCGTCGTCAACAAGCCGTTCGGATTGTTTGCTGTTGGTTGATAGTAATCGTCGATTTGCGCGACGCTGGTAATTTCACCGGATCGAATTCGACCAACAAGACCCATGACGTTGCGATGCGATACGGTTGCCAACGGTTCCGGCTTGTTCAATCTTTCCGCGATGGTTTCGGCATGGCGCACGAGATCCCGATAGCGGCCGGGTTCATACTGTGCGCCTGGGTGGTCACGCAATTGGCGCAACCGGTCCATGGCGTCAGGTGGCAACTGCGGACGCGCCTCGTTATTGACCGGCAAAGTATCGCGCTCGAATTTGTTCGCCTCGTCATTGAAGCCTTTCTTGGCATTAAAGATTTCAGTCTGCTGATCGACTTTTGCCGCCCGCGCCCGATCCGCCCGCTCCGTTCTTTCGGCCACTTCCATTTGCTTGAGCACGCGCGCGTCGACATAGCCGCGGTATTCCTCCTTCTTGACCCAGTCCGGCAAGGCGGCATTGGTCTGGATATAGCCGTGGGCGGCGCGGGCGATAATTGTCTTCTTGCCTTCCTCAATCACGTCTTTTGGAAGGGCGGACGTTTCCAAGGTGCTCAAAGCCGTGCGCAAGCCGACTTCTGTCCCGCCATCCCACATCGCGGCATTGGCAAGACCCTCGACAGTTCTTGCGGCGTTGAGTTTGACGGCGTGGCCGGCCGCGTTGGCGCGATCGGCCGTCGATTTATGGAAGAAGTGCTGCTCCAGCTTCTGGGCATGTGCTTCTGCCCATTGCTGGCCGGCGCGCGTCAGGAACCCGGATCGGAACTTGTCGAGATCGGCGGCAACGCTGTCCTGAAAATTCTTGGCAACGGTGGGATCGTTGGGATCGGCGTTGGTGTTGGTTTCCTGCCATTGCTTGGTCTTGGAATTCATCAGCCCGGCGAACGCCGCGGCACCCTGACTGATTTCCTTGCGTTCGAGCCATTCCGTCGCCTGTTGCCCGGCGAATGCGATGCCGGCGCCGATATCGCGGCCAGCTTCCTTCTTGAGCTGGGCGATCTCGCTGTACTGTGCGCCGACGCGACGTGCCGCGGCCTCGGTCGCATGCACGCCGATCTCGGTCGGCTGTAACCCCAAGCCTTCCGGCGCCGTGAATTGCCTGATCTGCGGCATGTGTTTGCTTTCTAAAGCAGGCTGAAGGCTGCGCCCGCCCCTTTGATGATCGCGGAATACTGCATCCCCTGGGCGGCGTGATCGGCGGCGGTTGCGGCTTCGCTCGCGGCTTGCGACATCAACCGATAGGATGCCGCCTGTTGCTCATAGCCGGCCTCTTGGATCAACCCTTGCTGTCCGAGCACGGCCTTGGTGAGCTCGCCTTCCGTCGCGCTATCGCGCATCAGATCGAGCGCGCTGCCCGAGGCGGCAAAACCCGAGGCGGCGACATCGGCGGCCTGGCCCCCGAGGGTTTTCAATATGCCGCGCTGCGTCTGGTATTCCTTGATGGCGGTCGATTCCTTGGTGAAAATCGCATTCTTATCGGCCATGCCCGCAGCCAGCAGATACTGTTCGGCCTCGATGCGGCTGCCTTTTCCCTTGGCGCGCGCGGAATCGGCGGCATAGAGGTCGCTGACCGCGCCGCCGATCCCTGAGAAGAACGAACCTGATAATCCGGGCATGGCTAATCGTCTTGTGTGTGGATGAAGCCTTCGATCGCCGACACGATCGCCGTGTGCGGTCGGCTGATGCGCCAGCACAGCATCGAGTCGTAGCTGTAATCGTCATTGAGCTGATCGCGGTAGACGCCCGAGAATGTCTGCCCAACCGGCAGAATCACGTTGGCGTCTGATTTGAACAGGACCGGCAACAACTTGTCGAACACGGTGCCGATCGACATGCCGGCCATGTTGAGGCCAAACAGCGCATAGCGTTGGGTGCGGCGCCGCTTGCCGAGCGCCGGCCCGGCGCGCGCGCCGCTCTCCACCGGCAGCAACGGCCGCACGATCTGAGCATCCGAGGTATAGGTAAACCCGGCAATGATCACCGGATTGTGGACCGTGACAAACAGTTCGGTGAACAGGCCGCCGGCCGTGCCGGCCGCCACGCCGTCACCATAGGGCACGAAGCACGAGCCATCGGTCACGGTGACATCCCCGCAATCGAGCCCGCCGGCAAAAACCGACACCAGCTTGCCATTGAGATGCCAGAGCCCGTTGAGAGTCAGCCCGCCATAAGGTGCTCCCGCGATCGGCGTCGCGTCACTGATTGTCGAAGTCGGGAACATCGCATCGTCCAGATGCCAAGCATCATTTGGGTCGTCGCCTTCCTCGAACAGGTCGTTGAGCATCTCGACGTGACGCACGCTGGTCGTTGGATCGTTGGTCACCATGTAGAGCGTGTCGGCGGTCGCATCGGCATTCGAGCCGGTAGCAATACTTTCGACAAGGCGACCGGAGCCGAGCACGTGGCGGTGCCATGCGGCATAATCCGGCTCGTCAGCCGAGACCAGACTTTCGCGCTTATAGGTGCAACCGATCAACGAACCATTGGCGCAACGCGCCCACAGGATCGGTGCGAGCTCGCGCTGGAAGGCCAGTTCCTGTACCAGCGAGTGCGTCAAGTGCTGGGTATTGAGGGTGATCTGCTTGGCGGCGAATTTGCCCGAGAACACGTCGGCAAAATACTCGAGGATCATGCGTCGATAGGTATGCACGACCATCAAGGTCAATGGCGCGCGCCGGGGTTCGATATTGGCGCAACGATTGGTGGTCATCCGATGTGCCTGGATGTTGGTCGGCGATAGCGCATTGTTGTTGTTGGAGGCTTGCACCAGCCATTCGCCGGCTTGCGTACCGCAGACGATCCCGAGCTGGTCGGGACTCATCCAGAAAATCGGGTTCACGTCGGGGGCGTTGAAAACGTAGCTGATGCCGTTGTTGTCGGACACCGAACCATCGGTATTGGTGGGGGCAAATTCAATGCTGCCGTTGGTGAGAATGCCGTTGGATTTTGACGAATCGATACGGTTATCGATGGCGCCACTGAGCCACAAGCGGCCTTCATGGTAGACCCCCACGGTCGGCCAGCCGGTCGTGTCACTGTAGAGCCCGAGGCGCCAAACCCGTACCGGCGCCGTATACAACAACGCAGGACCGAGAACTTGCATGGTCACCGCATTGCTGGCGCCGGCCGCGACCGGCGAGAAAAACTGCACCTGTGCCACGTACTGATTGTTTGCGGTTACAAGATTGATCCCAGGAACATAAGACGCAGAGAAATCCCCGATGACTTCCACCCAGATGTAATTGTAGGTGGTCACCGTGTCGTTTGAAGTAATGGAAACCGCCGCATTGGTGTTGGTCAAAATGCCACTGGTTCCGAGCAGGATACCGTCGGCGGAATTGGCCGGGGCCGTCGCTTTGGCCCGCAGATTGATGGTGATTTTCGGCACCGCGTTGAAACTAAAGCCGCTGATGATGGAAAACAGCGAGCCATCGGCAAACCCGAGATTAGATGAGGGATACACCGTTGCCGAAGCCACGGCTTGCGCGCCGGCGGCAGTGTAGTTCTTGCCGATGTATTCGGCGCTGGTGACGGCGCTGCCCAAGGTTGCCGCGCACAGGGCCGAGGATTTGGTGGTATTGGTATCAAAGGCCGCAGCGATACCGGCATTGCCGGTCATGTCGCCAACGTTGACGGAGCCGGCAAGCGCCGGATCGATCAGGTTGGCGAGCGCGGTGATCTTGCCCCATGTCCAGATCGCGCCGCCCGGATCGAGGGCCCAGGTCGTGACGCTGGTGCCGGGCGCGACGTTGGTGTTGATAACCAGCGCGCGCCAATATGAAAACGCGCCGTTGACGCCCGAAGGATAGCTGACATGGTTGCCGACGGCGTAGGGTGTTGCCGCATCCCACAACGGCGGCTCCGAATAAAGCCGCACCATGCGCCCGACATCAGTGCCGACAAACCCGTGTGGCCCGATGGCAACCCCCGAGCTGACCGCCTGCCATTGCGCTGCCGGCGGCGCGTTGCCGAGGTTCTGGTCGGTGACCGACTGATAGTTGACCGCGGCGAGAAAGGCGAAGTCGCCCTTGGAATAAGCGCGCGTCGCATCATAGGGCGGAAACTGTACGCTCAGATTGATCAGCCCACTCAGACCCGAGGGTATCAAGATCGCACCGCCGGGTGGCGGATCGAAATACGGGCCGTCCCTGAGATTAGCCACTGCCAGCGAGAATGCTGCATGCCCGCCTTCGGCGGTTGGCTGTGTCGTCACCGTCAGCAAATAAGGTGATACGCTCTCATGTAATAGGACGGCGCCGGCCGTGACGCCGTTCGGGATCGGGATATCGCACAGGATGGCGCGCAAGGTTTCCCACATGCTGCCAAAATAAGGCGTGGGAATTTCCAGCACGCGATTGACATCGGCCGTTGCGAACGGCCCCAAGGTACTGCCATCGATATCGAGATTGGTGATGGCGTCCTTGATGGTGAAGGTATTGGCACCGGTCACGGTAATGGCGAATACGCGATTTTGCAGCAATGGCTGGTTGATGCCGAGATTGTAGATGGCGACGCGATTGCCGGTGACCCAGCCGGCAAGCGGCCCCGTCGTCGTAACCACGGCGGGATTTGCCGACGAGATCGAGGCAACCGAATTGAAGCTGTCGGGAACGAGCTGGGTGCGATCCCAGAACCGCAAGAAGCCATCCGTGAACTCCATGGTGTACGGATGTGCTTGATTGAAATCGAAGCGGATCACCCGCCCAGGCACGCCGCCGCGGGTCGTGCCGCAGAAGCGCGAGCCGGCTCGCCGCGTCATTGAGCCACCCTCAATTGGAACCCAATTGAGCATGACGTTCAACCAAGTGCGGTATTGCTTGTTGTCGAGTCGCCCCTGGACGGATTTGGAAACCTCGCCGCCGAGGAAACTGTACTGCATATAGGACGCGGCTCCCATTCAGAGCCTCGTCGCGATGTAGTCATCCAGTGGGGGCTCGGTTGCTCCAGTTTCAATGCCGTTGGCGATCTTCGATTGGTTCTTGTGGTACTGATAGATGTTGCTGATGCCTTGCAGCTTGGTGTCGGATTGCGTGATACGCTGGCAGGTTTCCATCGCAATCCTGGCCGCCAGATATTCGAGAAACAAATCGGTCATCTGCCGGACATTGGTCAGGTCGGCAACGAAGCGGAACAAGATCGGATCGACGTCGCGGGTGACGATGTAATCGTTTTCCAGGTTCCAGTCGGTGTATTGCAGGTTGGTGGGCGCGCCGAGATAGGAAGCCGAGCCTGCCTTTGGATCGCGCGGCGCCTCGCGCAGGTAGCCGGCAGGCAACCGATAGATGCTACGTGATGGCGATTGCGAGACCGGGCCGGTGCCGATCGGATAGATGATGTAGGGCGGCTGGATCGTCGACCCAAAGGGAAATTCCGGCCCGCCGATCTGCAACCACTTCAGTGAGCCGATGCCGCCGACGAAGATCACCGTCCAGGCCGGCGGCACATGCGGCAGTGCCGGATCATTACCGATGTTGAAGTCAAGCAAGCTCATATAGGTGGTGTTGCTCTGCTCCATTTCGATGATGGCGCTATCATCCTCAAGCAACATCTCGTCGCCGTCCTCGGTGATGGCATCGAGGGTGCCAAAGCCGACGATTTGGTCCTTGAAGTAAAGCACCGTTGGGTCCCAGGCGGTCGGTGTTGCCGGGTTGTCGGTGTTGGAGTTTTCCAGGGAGCGATAGACCCGGACGACGCCGCTGCCATCGATCGTGTAGACGAGCTCGCCCGAGAAATAGGCCACGGTGGAATCGTATTGCATGACCGAGACCGGGCCGAAATACTGCTCCCAGGCCGGGCTCTGAATCGGGTTATTGCCGAGATTGTCGGGGATTGTGGATTCCCACATCTGCCCGTTCTGGTCGACCACGATATGACCGACAAAGTATGTGGTGAGTGAGCTCCACAAGGTCGGCCGCAACAGCATGGTATGAACGTCCATCGGGCGCAGGACAGCCTTCTTGATGGCAAAGCGCCAGACGCTGGTGCTTAGTTCGGCCCGCCGCAGCTTGTCGTAGGCGAATCCGGTTTCCGAGGCATTGAGCGAGGCTTCGTCAAAGCCCAAGTCGCTATCGATTCGGGTGGCTCCCAAATGCTGAAGCGCCCGATTGGCAACATCAACCGAGGTCTGGTATCTCATGCCGCCAACCTTGGAATGGCTGGCGAGGAATCCGCAACGCACCTACCAGCAGCGCAACTGCCCCATGGTGGCGAAGAACGGAAGCCCTTCCCCAACCTCGGCCCCGCCAGCAACGCAGATTTCCAGCGCCAGAAACCCGGTATCGTCCTCAAAAATGAGGTTGCCGGTATCGGTTTCAAACTCCAGCAGGCAATCGTTGTCGCGGATCGGCGGGGCAACGGTGGCGTGGGCCGTGATGGTCTGCGCGGCCTGGGTGCGGCTGAGTGTGGCGCCAATGACAACGCTAGCGCCGCCGGTGAGCGTGTTGGCAGCCTGGGTGCGGCTGAGGGTGCCGACGACCAGGACGCTGGCAGCCGCCGCAATCGTATTGGCGGCCTGCGTAACGGCGAGCGTGCCGACGACCAGGACGGTGGCTGTGGCCGATAGGGTCTGGTTGGCCTGGATAACATTAAGCGAGCCAGCGAACGCTGTCGGCCCAGGGGCCGGCGCCAGGAGCCGGGGAACGCCGCTAGGGCTGTGGCCAGCAAAACCGGCCATTCGCGGCTACCTTCCTGCGGTCAGTTCAGCGACCGCCAAAGGTGCCATTGCGGGATGACGGAGGGAGCGACGCTGAAGGTGACGCCGATCCACAGGCCGGAAGCGATCGAAGTATCGACTGAAACCGCTGCGCCTACCGTCGTGTGGGCGACCGACGTTTCGCTTGCCGCCGTGGCTACGGCACCGCCCGAGCTCCAGAGGCCGCTGCAAACGACGGTCGAATTCGCGCCTGGGAGTCCGATCGAGCGAATGATCAACAGGCAGCGATAGAGGAACGGCGCCGTGGTGATGCTGGGAACGTAGTTTTGCGTCGGCGACGCGCCCAATGATGTGCCGCCGATGACCAGCCCGTAGCGCGGCGTGATGATGAGCGTGCCGGCCAGGCCGGTGGTGCAGGTACCGCCGACCAGCAGCTCGTATGCCTTGCCGGCGCGCGGTTCGTTGGCGGGGATCTGCGTTAGAGCCGTTGGGATCAGAACCGTCTCGGACGTGGCCGTGATGGTCGTGTAAGCGGAGTTAACCGGCTCCGACAATACGTCGGCGAAGTACTGACGGGACATTAGGCATTCCCCGCTGTGACGGTGAAACTGGTGACGGTGACGGTCTGTCCAGAGACGATGCTGGTGTTGTTGAGCACGAGGTCAGTCGTGACGTTGCCTTGCACATGGCAGACGGCCGAACCGTCGTACATGCGCCAGCTCGCGGCGGTGCCGGTGCCGCTGGCGGCGACGGTCCAACTCCCGGCGATTGTCGTCGCGCCGCCCGAACTGGTGAGAAACGCCGCCGGCAGTGTGATGGTCGCCAGCAGGCCGGCCGGATCGGCAGCGGCGCAGTTCGCCGGTTCGGCGCCCGAAAATATTTTCAGGGTGCCGCTCACCCCGACCGTGGCCTGGATCTGCGCGACTTGGTTGGTGCGTAAGGTTGAGCTATATTGGAATGCCATGGCTCATAGCATCTTGAACAGGTAGGATTTTTGCGTCGGAGCGCCGCTGTCGAACGTGAACAGGATCTGCACGATCGCTCCCTGTGCGTTGGTGAACGCTTGCGTCGACAAGTCGGAACGCCCGCTATTAACGGCCGCCGCCGCCGCTGCTGCTGCCAAACCTGGCTCGGAAGCAAGGCGGTCGTTCTGCAAGCGCAAATCCTCAAGCGTGTTGATGAACTGATTGATCGTGCTCACATAGAGCCGATAGAAACTGACTGCGTCGGTCATCCAACTCTCCAGTTAGTTCCGTCGTCGTAAACGGGTATTTTCACGGCTCCCGCCCCGGCAACGATCGCTCCGAACACGGGTCCCAGAGCGTCAGTCACAAAACTTCGCGCCCCCGCATTCCCGGCAGCCGGGAGATTGGCGACGAGGACGGCCTGTGTTTTGATCCTGCCGGCCACTTCGAGCTCGACGGCAGGCGCCTTTATTCCGAACCCGACCTTGCCGGCGGAGATCGTCGTGCCCCGGCCATCCATGCCGGTGCCGTAAATGTAGTTGCTGATGCACAGTTGATTGTCTGTCGTGGCAGACGCGACGCACGTATCGTAGCCGATCGAAACATTGTACGAACCGCTAGTGACCTGTGTTTGACCGCCACTAATCGCCGCGCCAACCAACACGTTGCCGGCCCCGGTCGTCATGCCGTAGCCGCAGGCATAGCCGATTCCGGTGTTGTATCCACCCGTTGCGCCGTAAAGCGCCAAATATCCGACGCCAGCGAAGCCGTGTCCGCTGATGTTCTGATAGCCGGCGCCATAGCCGATGACGGTGCATTCCGCACCGGTCGTCATATTGAAAAGAGCTAGATTGCCGATGCCCGCGTTCTGATCGGTAAGGCAGTTTGTAAGCGCTTGAGTTCCAATTGCGAGGTTTTGAGAGCCGGTAACGCACGTACCAAGTGCGGCGGCCCCGATCGCAACATTGTCCGAGCCAGAGGTGAGATTCAGCCCGGAGTTTTTACCGACCGCGGTATTCCTGCTCCCATGATCCAGATTAGCTAAAGCAGCACTGCCAAACGCAAAGTTGTTGGTGCCGTCCAACAATGAGATTAAAGCCTGCACGCCGACAGCGGTGTTGTCGTCTCCAGAAGTCAGGGATGCTAGGGCAGTAATTCCCGTGCCGAGATTTCTGACTCCCGTGGCCGTCAGATTGCCGGCGCCGCCTTCCCAAAAATTTTGCTTGCTGATCTGTGCCCGCATGACATCGGTGCCGTCGTACATGTACGAGTAGCCGGCCTCGACATCAGGCTTGCCCGCGTTGATCGTGAAATGTGCGGCGCCCCCAAAGGCACCCGCGTTGTTGTACTGTACTTGCGTGTTAGAGCCGCCCGGCCCCAGGAATGTCGCAAGCGCGCTCGCCGGCTGTTTGACCTGGGCAAACGTCCCGCCGCCCGTGTCCTGCGCACTATAGAAAAGGTCCGTAGCCGCGACCGGCCCACCCGTGCTTAATTGCGATAGCTTCTTGTCGGGCACCCGCTCATCCTATGCGCCAGTTGGTGCCGTCGTCGTAGACCGGGACCTTGTTGGCGCCACCGGCGGCGACGATGTTGCCGAGCCCGGCCGCGAGCGTGGCATTTGCATCGTTCACGAAATGCCGGGAACCCATGTTGCCGGCGGCGGGAAGGGAGCCAACGGCGACGGGCGTCGTCCTGACCCTGCCGACAACTTCAAGTTCAACCGCGGGCGCCTTGACGCCGAGCCCGACCTTGGCGGTCGCAATGGTGGCACCAGTGGCGCTGCAAAAACCCGTGCCGTAGATGTAGTTGCCGATCACCAACTGGTTGCTGGCCACGGCGCTCGCAACGGCGCAGCCCGTGCCAATCGAGATATTCGAGCTCCCGGTGGTGACCTGGTTTTGCGATGCCGCCACGCCAGCGGCACCGCCGATGATGGTGTTGTCGCTGCCCGTCGTTACTCCCTGCGCCGCCTGTTGCCCGACCGCGACATTCCTTGCGCCGTTCGCCAAAAGATTTCCAGCAAGGGCTCCGACGAGCACGTTGCCGGTTCCCGTCGATGGTCCTGCCCCGCCGGCGGCCTGGGACCCGACAAAGACATTCTGCGTCCCGCTTGTGTTGGCCGCGCCCGCCGAGTAGCCGATCCCGATGTTCTCGTCGGCGGTGCTGAACCGCAGCGAAAGGGCACCGACGCCGACATTGTAATTGCCGGCGATGTTCGCGGCTGTCGCAAAGTAGCCAAGGCCGAAATTCTGCTGGCCGGTGGTCAGCACGGTGAGCGCACTGGTCCCGAGCCCGATGTTGCCGGTGCCGGTGGTCAGCCCCGCTAGCGCAGCCTGACCATTGCCGACATTGTCCGTGCCGGTTGCCGTCAGATTTCCGGAACTGCCGAAAAACCAGTTGTTGCTGGTGGCCCGAATGGCATTGGAGCCATTGTAGAGATAGGCGCCGCCAGAGATGACGTTCGGGTTACCAGCGGAGAGGAAGAAGTTGGCGGCGCCGCCGAAGAAGCCGGCCGAGTTGTACTGAAAGGAGTTTACCGCACCGCCGGGGGTGACCGGGGCGCTGACGCCGGCGATCGCTCCCATGCCGACAAGCACCCAGCGCTGATCGGTATCGTTGTAGATCAGGGTGCAGGATGCGTTGGTCGGTCCCAGCGTAACATCGGCGCCGGTACAGGTCAGAATGCGCAGCACAGCCGTCGACGTGGTGTCGTTCTTCAGCGTCATCGGCTGGCCGCTGGCATTATACAGATGCAGGATGCTGCCTGCATGTGGCACGCCCGATGCGCTGTTGTTGAACCCGGTGACGTTGAACGCGCCAGTCGGCCCGGTTATGCGAACCCACGAGGATTTGGTGGTGGAATTGCCGGCGACATAGAGGTCGATATTGTCGTTGGCGCCGTTCACGAGAGCAATCGTTGTCGGTCTGACCGCAAGCGGTCCGGTGACCGAGACTGCGCCGCCGCGCGGCTGCATGGTCAGTTTGCGGCTGCTATTACTGATGGACGCATCCAGGTACGCCGTCCCGCCAACCTGATCCATCGCAAGCGCCAGAACCGCGAGCGGGTTGTCCTGGTCGCGGATATTGAGCGCGCCCGGCGCGTTATTCCCTGGCCGCCAACTGCCGCAAAGATCGACGCCTTTGCTGAGCATGCTTGACGCAATACCGTCACCAAAAACACTGTTGGTGTCGGACGAGCCGAGGTAGGAATTGTAGGTCAACAGCCCGCTGGCGCCGCGTTCGGTGTAAACCTTGCCGCCGGTGACCAGCGAAAGGACGACGTTGTAGACCGTAAAGCTGAGACCGCCGTCGTGATCGAGCAGATAATCCGACAGGTAATGCACATTGGGGTCCCAGAAATTATTGCAGCCGTAGCTTCTTTCCACGCCTTTAAAGATCACGCCCCAGGTATAGACATCCATCTCGATGAGGTTGCCGTCCAAAACCTCGCCGCCGAGGCGCGCCTGTCCGGCCCAATCGAACGCCATGGCGCGCAGGCCGACGTTGTGTACGAAGAAGTTGTCGCGCACCGTGATGCTGTTGGCGTAAGCCTGCCCGAGCACGCCGCCATTGAGCTGGGTGAATGTGTTGTTGCGAATGACGGTGCCGTAACCCTGGAACGCCGAGTCGGGGGTTGTGCCGCCGAGCTGCCGGCCGCCGCAGACGATCGCATCCGGGCCGCAATATCTGACGTAGAAGACCCCCGAGCCTGCGCTCGAGGTGTTCACCGCCGCGCCGTTGGGAGTGGTGGAAACCCGGAAGGTATTGGTGGTCAGGCCGGCCGCCAGCACCCAATACATTCGATCCTGCTCAAGCCCGGTCGGGAGCGAGCCGACGCCGTCATTCCGGTAGGTGACGACGCTTCCGACCGTCAATCCATGATTGTTCCAGGTCGTGACGCACGGCGTGCCGTTGGAGATGCTGGTGATGACTTCTCCGCCCCCGACGAAGGTCCAGGTGCCGTTGCCGACAAACGCATTGTTTTCGATGGTGCAGGTCGTGTTCGTCGACCAGATGAAGGGCGTCGAGTTCTTGGGGCCGCCGTCGATGATTTGCAGATTATCGATGACCAGCGAGCCGAGCCCGAGCGTCATGATGCGCCCGCCAGGAACGCCGAGCGAGTTGTAGCGCAGATCGAGAATGGCGGCGTTGGGTGCCGGGTCGGGGTTGCCGAGGATGGCGTACCAGTTGGCACCGCCGCCGGCGCCGGTCAGACGGATATTCTTTTGCGAGGCTTGCCCGCCAGAACCGAAGGTCGGGATGATCAGTTGGCTGTCGGCGCGGTAGCGTCCGGTGCTGGGCCGGAAGTAGATGGTGCCGCCGCCGCCGGCCGCCGCCAACGCGAGCAGGGCGATGGCTGCTGCCGAGTGATCGGTGCCATCGGGCAGCCAGCCATGGTCCTGGGCATCGTAGACGAGATTGCTTTGCGCTATCGGGGGCGGCAGCACACTTTCGACAAAGGTCGCGAGCGCGGTGGCGGATTGCTTGACCGAGGCGAAGATCCCGCCGCCGACATCCTGCGAGGAATAGAACAGGTCGGTAGGCGCGATTGCTGCGCCGGTGGTCAATTCCGAGATTTTGGTTTGATCCGTCATACAATGAGTTCCTTGAGCCGCGCGACGCGCTGGTTGTAGTCGGCCTCAGCGGCGAACAGTTTTTGTGCGCGCGCGACCAGATCGGCGTCATGTTGATCGGCGGTGGCCTCACGCTCGGCGATCACCTGTTCGCGCGCGTCCAGATCGGCCTTCTGCGATAAAATTTGGGCCGCGGTATCGGCGGCTTTCTTTTCGCTCGCAGCCAGGGTGCTCTGACCGTTGGAGAGAGCGTCTTCGCGCTTGGTCAGTTCGGCTTCCCGGCGCGTGCTTTCGGCGTCACGCGTGGCGGCGACTTTTTCAGCTTCGGCCTGGGCCTTATCGAATGCAGCCTGCTTGGTCTCGAGATCGGCAATGGCCTTGGTCGCCGCCTCGTGGGCGGCCTTGATTTCGGTCAAGCGTTGTTTGACCGCCTTCGGGTCGTGGAGCAATTCGAGCAGTGTGTAAACGCCCGAGACATCCGCCGGCGGAAGGGGTGGAGTCATGGAGAACATAACGGCCCCTTACGTTGTATCGATGACGGCCACCTTGTAAGTGCCGCCGGTGGGCACGCCGACATACTCGGTCTGGTTCTGCGCGAGCCGAATGTCGGTGACGGCGGCGGCGGTGCCTGCGGTTGAGATGCGATAGCAGACGGCCCCGGTCTGCGCGTGCAGGCGCAGCATGCGAGTCTGAGCGTTGAAGAAGCTCGATGCGGTGCCGGTGCCGAGATTGTAGGTCGTGAGCGCGGGCTGCATCGGGATCTGGCTGACGCGGCCAGCCGGACCGATGGCGGTCTCGGCGAATTCGGCGACATTGAGCGTGTTTGCCATTTACACGCCCCCGGTGCCGAGCTCGCGCAGCGCGGTAATGAACGTGGTCGCGCCGCAGTTGTTGGCGAGTGCCGACGCCAGCATGGTGCGATAGGCCGCGACATCTGCCGCTTTCGTCTGCGCCTGGGTGCCGCCGACGATGGTGGTTTGCCGCAACCCTTCGGCGGCCGTCACCACATCGTCATGGGTCTTGTTGGCGTTCTGGACCTTGCTCATGAAGCGATGGTTCCGATATTGCCAGCGATCGGTCCGAAGTCGCCGTTGTTGCCGATGGTCAAGCCGGACGTGTTGCGCGCGGTGTTGACGGCGGTCAGATAAGCCACATCGGCGGCGGCCCATGCAGTCTTGTAGGCGGCGAGGTTGGCCGGCACGAAGGCATAGGTCGCGAACGCGCTGGCGCGCGAGAATTGGCGCACGCTTTCGGCCGCGTTGACGGCGGCGATGAATGTCGACTCGACCGCGAGTGCCATGTCTAGACCTCTTTATGGAGTCAGATTGCCGGCGGCGATCTGCCGAGCTGCGGCGACGCAAGCGTCCCACTTGGTCAGCGTCGTGATGACGGCACTGTCCCAGGAGACGGTGAGATGACTGCCGCCGGCCGCAGCCGCCGCGACAATGTTTCGATAGTCGGCCCGATCGGGATGCGCAGCCGTATTCGGATCAAGCGTTACTTGCGCAAACTGGTTGATAGCCATGGCGCTCTCCTAGCCTGTGAGCGTAGTTACTGCATCGACCATGGCGAGGGCGGTCCGCAAGGCAGTACGCATCTGGTTCTTGGTCGTGCATCGAGTGGTGTCCCAGACGATATGAACATCGCCGGTAACGGCGACCATGGCGGCCACATCGGTCTGGATCGTTGTTATCTCGGGGGTGCTGTTGTGGGCACCGCCCGCGAGTCCGAGCGCAGTGGTGATGTCGGTATTAGTCTGCGTCGGATCGGCGTAGACGACCCGCGATGTGACTGTGGCTGTACCCCCACCGAGGGTAATGTTCATGCAGTCCAATGCCACGGGTCACTCCACGTACCAGACTTCGCCGATGAGATTGCCGTTGGAGGTTGTGATCGCGGTGGTGATCTTGACATAGAGGTCGAAGAAGCCACCGGGATCGGCGGTGAACTGAGTGGCGCCGAGGTTGACGAGCACTTGCCAGATCGGAAGGTTCTGGTGTGCGGCGGTGTAGGTTCCCTTGAAGGTAAAGTCGGTGCGGACGTTGGCAATCACCAGCGATTGCGCGGCGCCAAACAGCTTGTTGTCGGCCGGGCCGGTAATCTGCACGATGCCGCCGGCGAGTGCTTGATTGGTGCCGTCTGTGGTCGAGTCCGAGAACGCAATATCGACATCGCCAGAGCCGGCGGTGGCGATATTGGGGGTCAGATAGACCGCCTTGATCTTGGCCTGGGTTGGAAATCGGCACAGGCGATAGGTCGATGTCGTGTCGTCGGCCGAGACCGGGGTGACATAATCGTTGATGATGCGAACATTGCCGGGGGCGCCTTCGCCGATCGTGTTGGCGACGATCGGGTTCGCGTCGAGATTGGTGATCGAGGCTGACTTGAGAATATGGCCTGCCATGGGTCGCTCCTTACATATTCAGGAATAGAAAACCGGCGGTGGTGGTCTGCTGCTGGTTTTCAAAGAAACGCTCGAACGCCTCAAGCGCCACGATCACATCCTTGACGGTCATGGTCGTATCGGTCACGCGCAACTCGATAGTGTCGCCTGCGGTGGTCGATGTTCCGGTGGTGAAGTCGTTGTACTTGAAACCCTGTTCACCACGGGTAAGAGAGACGAAATGATCCGCCATGTGGGGCTCCTTACGGGGTCACGTCGGCGGCGGCCGAGGTATCGGCGCACAGGACTTGCAACAGGCGGCCGGGTTCGAGCCGCGTCGCGCCCGACGACATGCCGGTATAGAGCTGGTAGGGCAGCGAGCTCAGATCCTTGCGCTGGGTGATGTCGTTGACGGTATCGCGCCAGATGCCGAGGTAAACGCCGGATTTCACCAGCGCGATGTTCTGGCGGACGTTGGAGGTCGAGATCAGGCGTTCGCTGTAGATGATATCGAAGCCCATGAAGCGGACGACCTTGCCTTCGACCAGGGTCGGGCGATCGCCGGTGAAGTCGGTGGACACGACCTGGACCTGATTGAGCAGATCGGATTCGC
>Ga0207711_10000552_pt1 | contig 38214 bp, 42 predicted proteins | sample KBSS34metaG_FD_184401 | JGI IMG/M metagenome (GOLD analysis project Ga0207711, IMG submission 184401) | Switchgrass rhizosphere microbial communities from Kellogg Biological Station, Michigan, USA - KBS S3-4 metaG (SPAdes) (version 2) | ecosystem: Host-associated > Plants > Roots > Rhizosphere... | reverse complement strand
GCGAAGGCCTGGAAGCCAGCATGTCCAGCTACCTGGTCGAGCGGATCAAGAGCCTGCCCAACGTCGAGATCGTCACCCAGTGCCAGGTCAGCCGCCTGGAGGGCGAGGCCGGCGCCCTCAAATCCATCTGCTGGACCGCCGCCGGCCAGGAGACGGAGCGGGCGATCCGCCACCTCTTCCTGTTCATCGGCGCGGAGCCGAATACCGACTGGCTGGCCGGCTGCGACATCGCCCGCGACGTCCGGGGTTTCGTGACCACGGGTGAGCGGGGCGGCCTGGAGACCAACCTGCCGGGGGTGTTCGCCATCGGCGACGTCCGCGCGGGCTCGGTCAAGCGGGTGGCCGCGGCGGTGGGCGAGGGGGCCCAGGTCGTCGCCGCCATCCACGGCCATCTCGCCCAGCCGACGGCGGTGGCTTGAGGCGCGACTTGCGCGGGCGCGTTTCGGCGCCAACATGGGGCTCATGTCATCGCTTCGCATGCCGCAGAGCCTGCTGAAGCGCCTCGGCGCCGACACCGGCGAGGCGGCGCTTCGCTATGAACTGGTCGAGGAACAGGCCGCCACGCTGGGCCGGGTGGGCCGCAAGGCCGAGGCGGCGCTGGCCGCCCTGCGCGACCATGAGGGCGAAGGCCGCGATCAGGTGCTGAAGGCCGCCTGCGATGCGGTCTGGTGCTTCCTGGTGCAGCGCGAGGTCATGGGCTTCCGCGACCGCACCCGCATCGTCGCCGACTACCAGATCCCCAAAGAGGTGATGGCGCGGCTCGGCGCCCGCTAGTCGCGCGGCCTGGCCAGAGTATCGGCCACGCCGGTGCAGATCAGCGCCTCGCCGGCGAAATAGAGGATCCAGATCGCGTAGCCGACCCAGGCCTGGCCGTGCAGGGGACCGATGCGCGCGAAGATCAGCAGGTCGGAATCCAGGAACATCAGCGCGCCCAGGCCCACCCGATAGCGCGGGAACCGGCTGGTCCAGGCCGTGGCCGCCATCAGTGACAGCCCCAGCGAATAGAGCGCGATGCCCGGCGCCGCGGCGCGATCCGTCGGCAGCAGGAAGGCGATGAACACGGTCGCCGGGACCAGCAGCAGGGCGAGCAGGGTCTGGCTGACGGCCAGGGTCGGCCGGCGATTGCGGAGGTAGAGCCCGATGGCGACCACGTGGCCGGCGAGGAAGGCCAGCGCCCCCACCGTCATGCCCGAGGTCTCCAGAAGCACATCGCCGAGTGCGCCGAACAGCATCACTGCCACGAGCAGCCAGCCGTCCAGGCTCCTGGCCCGCGAGGCGGCGTAGAGCGCCAGCAGCGCCACGCCCGAGCCCTTCCAGGCGATCGCGGCCGCCGGCGGCAGGTGCAGGCCCCAGGTCCCCACGAAGCTGAGACCGGCGACGACAGCCGCGATCAACAATCCCTTCGAGAGCATTAGGTCACCGCCGCTACGATCGCCCCCAGGGCGACGACCATATCGGCCGGGGCTAGCCTCGCCTGCAAGCCCCGCTGGCCGGCGTTGACGAACGCTAAGGGCAGGGCGGCGGCGTCCGCGTCGACCACGGTGGGCGCGGGCCGCTTCTGGCCGAAAGGGCTGACCCCGCCGACCCGGTAGCCGGTGAGCCGCTCGGCGTCGGCGACCGGCATCATCTCACAGGTCTTGGCGCCGAGGACCGCGGCCAGCTTCTTCATCGCCACCTCCCGATCGGAGGCCAGGACCACGCAGGCGGGCTTGCCGTCCGCCTTGACCATGAGGGTCTTCAGCACTTCGCCGGGCGGCGCGCCCAGGGCCTCAGCCGCCTGCAGGCCGACGCGCTCGCCCTTGGGGTCGTAGTCGTAGCTCGCCAACGTGTAGGCGACGCCGGCGCGGTCGAGGGCGAGGGTGGCCGGCGTGGCCCGACTCACGAAGGGCGCCTCACACCAGCCGCTTGCCCGCGTCACTGACCAGGGAGCCCAGATCATTGGCCTCGTCGCCCAGGGTCATTTCGTTGTGCGCCTTGCCGGAGACGATCATCGGGAAGCAGTTCTCTTCCTTGGTCACCCGGCAGTCGAAGATCACCGGCTTCTTCACCGCGATCATCTCGCGGATCTTGTCGTCCAGCTCGTCGGGGTGCTCGGCGCGGAAGCCGACGCCGCCATAGGCCTCGGCCAGCTTCACGAAGTCCGGCAGGCTGGCCGAATAGGAGTGCGAATAGCGCTCGCCGTGCAACAGCTGCTGCCACTGGCGCACCATGCCCATCCACTCGTTGTTGAGGATGAAGATCTTGATCGGCAGGTCATGCTGAACCGCCGTGGAGATCTCTTGCATGGTCATTTGCACGCTGGCGTCGCCGCCGATGTCGATCACCAGGCTGTCGGGGTGAGCCATCTGCACGCCGACGGCGGCCGGCAGGCCGTAGCCCATGGTGCCCAGGCCGCCGGAGGTCATCCAGCGGTTGGGCTCGTCGAAGTGGAAGAACTGGGCGGCCCACATCTGGTGCTGGCCGACCTCGGTGGTGATGTAGACGTCCTCGCCGCGGGTCAGCTCATAGAGCCGCTGGATCGCGTACTGCGGCTTGATGAACTGGGTGTCCGGCGCATAGGCGAAGCCCTTGCGGGCGCGCCACTGGTCGATCTGCTTCCACCAGTCCTTGGCCGCAGTCTGATTGGGCTTGTAGCCACGGTCCTTCCAGACGGCGATCAGGTCCTTCAGCACGCTGCCCGCGTCACCCACGATGCCCACGTCGGCCCGCACGTTCTTGCCGATCGACGAGGCGTCGATGTCGATGTGGATCTTTCGCGAGCCCGGCGAGAAGGCGTCGAGGCGGCCGGTCACCCGGTCGTCGAAGCGCGCGCCGATGGCGACCATCACGTCGCAGTCGTGCATGGCGTGGTTGGCCTCATAGGCGCCGTGCATGCCCAGCATCCCCAGCCACTTGGGGTCCGACGCCGGAAAGGCGCCCAGGCCCATCAGGGTGGACGTGACTGGCGCGCCGGTCAGGGCCGCGAATTCGCGCAGCAGAGCCGCGGCTTCCGGCCCGGCGTTGATCACGCCGCCGCCCGTATAGAGGATCGGCCGCCGCGCCTTGGCGATCATCGCCGCGGCCTCGGCGATCTTGCCGGCGTCGCCCTTGGTGCGCGGGTGGTAGTTGTGGGCGAACTTGACCTCGCCGGGGCCCTGATAGACGCCCTTGGCGAACTGCACGTCCTTCGGGATGTCGATGACCACCGGGCCGGGCCGCCCTGAGGTGGCGATGTAGAAGGCCTCGTGCATGATCCGCGGCAGGTCGGCGACGTCCTTCACCAGATAGTTGTGCTTGGTGCAGGGCCGGGTGATGCCGATGGTGTCGCATTCCTGGAAGGCGTCGGTGCCGATCAGGTGGGTGGCCACCTGGCCGGTGATCACCACCAGCGGGATGGAATCCATCAGGGCATCGACGATGCCGGTGACCGCATTGGTGGCGCCGGGGCCGGAGGTCACCAGCACCACGCCGCACTTGCCGGTGGAGCGGGCATAGCCCTCCGCCGCATGGGTCGCACCCTGCTCGTGGCGGACCAGCACGTGTTTCAGGCGCGGCTCGGCGAACAGCGCGTCATAGATCGGCAGGACCGCGCCGCCCGGATAACCGAACAGCACGTCTACGCCCTGATCGACCATGGCGCGCACCACCATCTCGGCGCCCGAGAGGGTGATGGCTTCAGCTTCGGCGGTCTTGCTGTCGATCGTCTGGTGGGCGGTCATGGGAGGCGGCTCTTAAGTTCGGGCAATAAAAAAGGCCCTCGGGGGGCCTGGTGCAAGCGACCGTTGACGGAACTGACCTGGTGTCAGCCCGCTGCGGGTCGCCTTACGAGTACAAGAATAGTGCGCACGAGATTTCCTCGAAGAGTTCGGTTCAGGCGTTTCGCATGCTGCGCCTAGGGCGTCAAGACGGGGTTAAGCGCAAGAAACTGCCTCCACTGGTCCTGCGGCTCGGTGGCAGCCAGGCGAGACCAATCGGCCATCTGGCCCCGCATCCAGGTGGTCTGGCGCTTGGCGTAGCGGCGGGTTTCCTGCTGCGCGGCGGCGATCGCCTCAGCCAGCGTGACCTCGCCGCGCAGATGGGCTGCCAGCTCGCGGAAGCCCACGGCCTTCATCAGCGGCAGGGCCGGGTCGAGGCGGCGCGCCGCGAGCCGGGCGACCTCTTCCAGGGCCCCGGCCTCAGCCATCCGCGCCAGCCGGGCGTCGCAGCGGGCGTAGAGCGCCTCGCGCGGCGGCTCCAGCGCCACGGCGCGCCAAGAGCCGGGGGTGAGCGCCGGCGTTCCGCCGGTCTGCCAGTCTGTGAGCGTGGTGTCGGTGGCGGCATAGACCTCCCAGGCGCGGACCAGCCGCTGACGGTCGCCGGGCATGATCCGGCCGGCGGCTGTCGGATCGGCGGCGGCCAGCCGGCCCCGGAAATCCACCTCGCCCATGGCGTCGAAATCGGCGCCGGCCTGGGCGCGGACCTGCGCCGAGACCGAGGGGATGTCCGCCAGGCCGACCGTCAGGGCGCGGAAGTAGAGCCCGGTGCCGCCGACCACGATGGCGTCGCGCCCGCGCCCGGCGATCTCGCCCAGCGTCTCCGTGGCCGCCCGGACCCAGCGACCCACCGACCAGCCGTCGGCCCCGTCGGCGATTCCGAACAGATGGTGGGGGGCCTTAGCCTCTTCCTCCGGCGAGGGGCGGGCGGTCAGGATGCGCAGGTCGGCGTAGAGCTGCATGGAGTCGGCATTGACGATCTCGCCGCCCGTGGCCGCGGCCAACCGGAGGGCGAGCGCCGACTTGCCGCTTGCGGTGGGTCCGGCGATCAGCCAGATGCGGGACTTCATGGAGCTTGTCCTTACCCTGGTCGCGCCGCCTAACGCAGGCGCTTTCTCGCTGAACCTGCGCGAGGTGTTCGCCAGCGTGGGCGCCAAGGGGACCTCGTCGCGCCAGCTTGAGGCCGGCGAGAGCGCCGTCACCGACGTGTTCCTGGAGGGCCCGGACGCGGCGACCGTGCGCGCCGCCCTGCAGGCCCCGATGGCCGATCAGCAGCTCGATTGGTGCCTCCAGCCGGTGAAGGGTCGCAAGAAGCGGCTGCTGATCGCCGACATGGATTCCACGATCATCAATGTCGAATGCCTCGATGAGCTGGCCGACTATGCCGGCCTGAAGGCCGAAATCTCCGCGATCACCGAGCGGGCCATGCGCGGCGAACTGGCCTTCGAGGGCGCGCTGCGCGAGCGGGTCGCCATGCTGAAGGACCTGCCGGTGACGGCGCTGCAGGCGGCCTATGATGAGCGCGTGCGGCTGAACCCCGGCGCGCGGACCCTGGTCCGGACCATGACCAACTTCGGCGCCCGCTGCGCCCTGGTCTCCGGCGGCTTCAGCTTCTTCACCAGCCGCGTGGCCCAGGCGGCGGGCTTCCAGTCGCACCGAGGCAACGAGCTGGCCGAGGCGGACGGGAAGCTGACCGGCCTGGTGGGCGATCCGATCCTCGGGCGCGAGGCCAAGCTCGCCGCGCTCAACGAGGACGCCAAGCTGTTCGGCATCCCGCTCGCCGAGACGCTGGCCGTGGGCGACGGGGCCAATGACCTGGCGATGATCGAGGCCGCGGGCCTGGGCGTGGCCTATCGCGCCAAGCCCGTCGTGGCCGCCCAGGCCGACGCGCGGGTCGACCATACGGACCTCACGACCCTGCTCTATTTCCAGGGCTATTCGCTGGATCAGTTCGTTACAGACTGAAGCCCGCCTTGATTTGGCGCGGCGGTCCGACTCCGCTTAGTCGGCGCCATGAGCCTGCCCAGAACCGTTCGCGCCGTCGTCTTCGACATGGACGGCCTGCTGGTCGACACCGAGACCGTGGTGTTCCGCGCCATGCAACGGGCGGCGGCGACCATCGACGGCGAGATGCCCTTCGCGACCTTCCAGCAAATGGTCGGCCTGCAGCATGCCGCCAGCGACCTGATCCTGATCGACCACTTCGGCGAAGGCTTCGATCTCGACGCCTGGTCGGCCGCGGTGAGCGAGCACTTCCAGGAGGAGCTGCGAGCCGGCATCGCGCTCAAGTCCGGCGTTCTGGAGATCCTCGACCAGCTCGACGTGGTGGGTCTGCCCCGCGCCATCGCCACCTCGTCCAGCCTGGCCGCCGTCCGCCAGAGCCTGGGGCCGCACGGCATCGTCGACCGCTTCCACGCCCTGATCACCCGCGACGTCCAGATCCGCGGCAAGCCGCACCCCGAACCCTTCCTCAAGGCGGCCGAGGCGCTGGGCGTCGATCCCTCCGATTGCCTGGCGCTGGAAGACAGCCACAACGGAGTGCGCGCCGCCGCCGCCGCCGGGATGATGACCATCATGGTGCCCGACATGCTCGACCCCACCGAGGAGATGCAGAGCCTCTGCGTGCGGATCGCGCGCGACCTGCACGAGGTCCGCGAGCTGCTGGAGGCTCAGCGGAGCGCGATCCAGTAGCGGTTGCCGACGTCTCCTGGGACCCAGAGGTGCGGGACGGTGTCGGCCAGCACCCCGCCGTTCTTCTCGACGACCCGGATCGAGGCGGCGTTCTTCACATTGACCGTCAGCATCACCCGGTCGAGCTCGGGGTGGCGGGCGCGGGCGTGTTCGAGCATCCCGGCCAGCATGGCGCTGGCGTAGCCGCGGCCCTGGGCTGAGGGGCGCACCGCATAGCCGATGTGCCCGCCCCATTGCTCGAGCACCTCGTTCAGGTGGTGGCGCAGGTGCACCGAGCCGAGGAATTCATCGCCCTCGACGTACCAGAGCGGCGTCTCCGGCACACGCTTGCCCAGCGACCCGTCCGGCAGGACGATCGTCAGGGGCGGATCGTTGAGCTGGCTCAGGAACCCCTCGGGATCCGCGGCGATGGCGGCGATCCCCGCCGCTGTTTCGTCGCGCAGGGTGTCGCGGGAATAGCCCTCGCGCAGCGCGTCGACGAATGAGGCCATGTGCGCCATGGCCGGCCGGGCTAGTTCAGGCATCAGCGCTTGGGCGGCGCCCCGCCGCCGGGGCCGTGCCGGAACACGTCGAAGAACGCATAGTCCTCCGGCGACATCACCATGGTCGTATCGCCCTGGCCGAGCGCGGTCTGATAGGCCTGCAGCGAGCGGTAGAACCGCGCGAAGTCCGGATCGCGCCCATAGGCGTCGGCGAAGATGCGGGTCCGTTGCGCGTCGCCCTGGCCACGGGTGGTCTCACCCTCTTGGCGCGCGGTGGCCAGCGTGATGGTCACGTCGCGGTCGGCCTGGGCGATGATCGAGCGCTTCTGCTGTTCGCCCTCGGCGCGGTACTGGGCGGCCTGTTGCGCGCGCTGGGTCTGCATGCGGCGATAGACCGAGGCCTGGTTGGCCGACGGCAGGTCGGCGCGCTTGATCCGCAGATCGATCACCTCGATGCCGAGGCTGGCGGCCTTGACCCGCTTCTCCACGTCGATCTTCGAGGCCTGCATGAGTTGGTCGCGGCGGCCGGAGATCACGTCCTGCAGGTTGGTCGAGCCCAGCACCTGGCGCAGCGAAGAGTTCACCAGCCGCTCCAGGCGGTCCGAGGCGGTCGTTTCGTCACGTAGCGAACGGTAGAACTGTAGCGGATCGGAAATCCGGTAGCGCAGGAAGGCGTCGACCACGAGCTTCTGCTGGTCGGAGGTGGTGACCTCTTCCTGGTCGGCTTCCAGCGCGATGTTGCGGCGATCGAACTGGATCACCGTCTGCATGAACGGGATCTTGTAGTTCAGGCCGGCGCCGCCCTGGCCGGGCGCATGGATCACGCGGACCGGGTCGCCCAGTTGCAGCACCAGCGCCTGGCGCCGCTGGTCGACCACGAACAGGGTGTTGGCCAGCACCACGATCAGCACGAAGGCCATGACGGCGTAGACGATGAGCGGGCTGCTGCGGCTCATTGCGGCGGCGCCTGCGGCTTGGCGGCGGCTGCCGCCGTGTTGTCGGCGGGCGGCGGCGCGGCGCTCGGGCCCGAACGCGGCCGGAAGACGTCCGGCGGCAGGATCACCGGGGCGGTCACGCCCTTGCCGGAGATCACCACCTTGTTGGACTTCTTCAGCACCTCTTCCATGGTCTCCATATAGAGCCGCTGGCGGGTGGCGATCGGCGAGCGCCGGTATTCGCCGTAGATCGCATTGAAGCGCGACGCGTCGCCCGTGGCTTCGCGCACGGCCTGTTCGCGGTAGCCCTGGGCCTCCTGGACGATCTTCGCCGCGTCGCCCTTGGCTTCGTTGACCACCCGGTTGCGGTAGGCGTTGCCTTCGTTGACCGCGGAATCGCGGTCCTGCTCGGCGCTCTGGACGTCGCGGAAGGCGGCGTTGACCTCGGTGGGCGGGTTCACGCTGCGGATCTGCACTTCCATAACCCGGATGCCGGCGCCCCAGGCGTCCAGCGTCTTCTGCATGATCTCGGCGGTCTGCGACTGCACCTGGCCGCGGCCGGTGGTGAGGATCGGTTGCAACTCGTTCTTGCCCACCGCTTCGCGCATGGCGCTCTCGGCTACCGCCTTCACGGCCTCGGTCGGATTGCGGGTCGAGAACAGGTAGCGCCGGGCGTCGGAGACCTTCCAGATCACGCTGAAGTTCAGGTCGATGATGTTCTCGTCGCTGGTCAGCATCAGGCTTTCCTGCGGGATGTCCGTCTCCACCGTGCCGCCGCCGCCGATGTCGATCCGGTTGACGGTCGTGAACGGCACCCTCTCGACCGTCTCGATCGGCCAGGGCAGGCGGTACTGCAGGCCCGGAGTCTCGGAACGGTCGTAGGCGCCGAAGCGGGTAACGACGGCCACTTCGTTGGGCTGCACCTGGTAGAAGCCGGAGGCCGCCCAGAGCGCCAGCATCGCCGCGGCGATCGCCGCCAGGACGCCGGGGCCAATGCTGCCGCCGCCGAACAGGCCGTTCAGTTGCCGCCGCGCGTTCTCCAGCCCGGCGCCGAAGTCAGGGCCGCCCGGGCCCCGCGGCCCGCGCGGTCCGCCGCCGCCGGAAGGCCGCTTGGGCGGATCCTTGCGGCCGCCGTCGCCGTCATCGCCCGACGGGGGGGCGCCCCAGGGACCGGGATTGGCGTTGTCGTTCCAGGGCATGCGCCGTGTCGGCTCTTAGCTTTGTTGTTGTCGATCCAGGCGCGGCGGGCGAGTAAGCCAGCCAAGCTCTCCGGATATGAGACCCATGCGGGGGCAAAGCAAGCTTAAGGCGTCATGAGCGAAACGGACCAACCTGACAGAGCCGCGATCCTGGCCGCCCTCGACACCGTTGCCGACCCGAAAACCGGGCAGGGGCTGACGGCGGCCGGGCTGGTGCGGGGCCTGACGATCCGCGGCGACAAGGCCGCCTTCATGCTGGAGGTTCCGGCCGAAGAGACCGGCCTCTACGCTCCGGTCCGCGAGGCCGCCGAGCGCGCCTTGGCCGCCGTGCCGGGGGTGGGGACCGCCCAGGTGGTGCTGACCGCGGAGACCGCGGGGCCGAGCCTGCATGTCACGCCGCGGCGCCGCGCCGCGCCGCGCATCCAGGAGGATCCCCAGGCCCGGCTGACCAACATGCCCGAGGCCGAGCGGCCCGCGTTCGTGGGCAAGGTGATCGCGGTCGCCAGTGGTAAGGGCGGGGTCGGCAAGTCGACGGTGTCGGTGAACCTGGCTGCGGCCTTCGCGCGCCTGGGCCTCAAGGCCGGCCTGCTGGACGCCGACATCTACGGCCCCTCGGCCCCGCACATGATGGGGATCGCCGACCAGGAACCGACGTTCGACGACGACAAGCGGCTGATCCCGTTGGAAGCCTGGGGTGTGAAGGTGATGTCCATCGGCTTCATCGTCGAGGATGGCGCGGCCAACATCTGGCGCGGTCCGATGGCCTCGTCGGCGCTGCGCACCCTGATGAACAGCGTCTGGGGCACGGAGGACGATCCGCTCGACGTGCTGGTGATCGACCTGCCGCCCGGCACCGGCGACATTCAGCTGACCCTGGTTCAGCGCCTGCAGCTCGACGGCGTGGTCATCGTTTCGACGCCGCAGGAGATCGCCCTGCTGGATGCGCGCCGCGCGGCCACCATGTTCCGCAAGACCGGGGCCTCGATCCTGGGCGTGGTGGAAAACATGGCCTGGTTCCCCGACCCGGCCACGGGCGCGCGCATCCCGATCTTCGGCGAGGGCGGCGCGGCGCGTGAGGCCCAGGCCCTGGGCGTGCCGCTGCTCGGGCAGGTGCCGATCGAGGTCGCGCTGCGTCAATCCTGCGACGACGGCAAACCGCTGGCCGCCGGGACCAGCGACAGCCCTGCGGCGCGCGTCTTCATGGAGATGGCGCGCCGCCTGGCCTGATCGCTATTCGGCCGCCGCCGCCTCGCCAGGACCCAGCAGGCTCTCCGCGCCGGCGCCCGCTTCCGCGGCGGCGAGGGCGTCGAGTTTGCTGCGAATCTCAGTCTGCTTCTCGGCGGTCAGCGAGTAGCCGAAGAACATCGCGCCGCCGACCAGCACCAGGAGGATCGGCGCGAACAGGTAGCACATCTCTAGGCCCCAGATGGCGTGGGGCGTGTTGACCGCTCCGTCCTTGGCGTTGAACCCCACGGCGCCCAGGATCGGGAAGACGATCGAGATGGTGATCGAGGTGCCGAACTTCTGGGTCATGGTGACCAGGGCGAACAGCACGCCCGAACGTTCGCGACCGGTCTCCAGCCTCAGCTGGTCGGCCACGTCGGCGACCATGGCGCGGACCAGCAGGATGAAGGCGCTGGCGCAGAAGCCGACCGAGCCCATGCCCACCGCGGTGATCGCGAACTGCCCGGCCGGCAGGGCCATGAGGATCGTCTGGGTGATGGCGTAGGCCACACAGGCGATCTGCACCGCCCGATGCTTGCCGACCTTCTGAGCGACCCAGCCCCAGAACGGCGCGCCGATGACGCCGGCGGCGGTGTAGGGGATCAGCAGGATCGGCACCTGGGTGAGGCTGAACAGCTTCGCCTCGTGGAAGAAGAAGATGTAGATCGGCGCGGTGGTGCCGGGCCCCAGTGTCAGGAACAGGTCCGCCAGCACCAGCCGCAGCATCGACGGTGTGGTGATCACCGCCATGTAGTCCTTCAGCGTGGCGCGTTCCTTCTGCGCCAGGGGCACATCGCGCTCGGGGACCAGGAGCAGGGCGAGCGGCATGGTGATGGCGGCGGCGGCGATGACGATCCAGCCGATGGTCGGGATGGAGGCTGACTTCGCCGGATTGATCGCCCCGTGGGTGATCAAAGGTAGCAGGCTGATGGTCACGCTGCCGGCCAGGGCCAGGCCCATCATCCAGCCGAAGATGCGCGAGCGCTCATCGTACTGGCCGGAGATCGTGCCGGCCCAGGCCGAGTGTCCCAGCACCAGCAGGGAGTAGGCGACGTAGAGCAGGGTGTACCAGACCAGCATGTAGTCGATGCCGGCGTCGATCGGCGGGTTGAACACCTTGAAGACCGCCAGGAACACCACTGGTATGCCCAGCATGTACCAGGGCTTGTAGCGGCCGATCGGAGTCTTGGTCTTGTCCATCAGGATGCCGAGCAGCAGGTCGATGCCCAGGTCGGCCAGCCGGATGATGGCGATGGTGGCGCCCAGCTTCAGCAGGCTGATGCCCAGGTGCCCGGCGTAGAAGCGGGGCAGGTAGACCCCCATGATGCCAAGCAGCAGGTAGCCGGGGATCGAGCCGGCCGAGAAGGCGAACAGGCGCGGGAACGGCAATCGCCCCGCCGCGGGCGCGGTGGCTGAGGTCACTAGGCGTCTCCCAAATATCACTAGGTCGCCCTCTGAGCGGGGCGGTTATCTAGACAGGGAAGCTTGCAGATCGCCCATGCGCAAGGCCTTTCCGCAGGGGCAGGTGATCAGGCGCGATCGACCACCACTTCGCCGGGGGCGCTGGAGACGCTCTCGACGATGGCGCTTTCATCATAGAGGGCGTCGCGCGCGTCGAGCTCGCGACGGATTTCGGCGTGGCGCTCGGCCGAAAGCTTGTAGCCCAGGAAGCAGGCGCCGCCGATCATCACGAAGACGATGGGTCCGATGGCGTAGGCAAGCTCCAGGCCGCGGATCTGGGCGGCGCCGTTGGTCGCATGCTCGGCCGGATTGTAGCCCACGATGCTGAGCACCCAGAAGGTGAGGGTGACGGCCAGCGCGCCGGCGGCTTTCGTCGTGCCGCTGGTGAGCGCGTAGAGCAGGCCGATCTGATGCTGGCCCTGCTCCAACCGTATCTCGTCGCCGATATCGGCGGTCAGCGAGCGGATCATCACGACACTCCCGGCCGCCAGCGCGCCTGCGAGGAACATGGCCGGCGCGGCGATCGCGAAGTCCGCCTTGGGCGACAGGAAGATCACGATCAGCATCAGCGAATAGCCGACGGCGGTGACCGCGAGCGCCCGGTGCTTGCTGATGCGGTTGGCGAGCCAGGCGGTGGCCGGCGCGCCGATCAGGCCCGCGGCGATATAGATCACCAGCAGTCCGTTGGCGGCCGAGAGCGAGAAGCCTCGGCTGTCCATGAAGAAGAACAGATAGAGCGCGCTCATCCACGCCGGGCCCATGATGATGAAGAAGTCGGCGGCGATCAGGCGCAGGACGTTGGGACGCGCGAGTAGGCGGGCGTAGTCCGATAGCCGAACGCGGCTGGCCTCGACCTTCTTCAGGGGTTCTGGCGTGCGCAGCGTGACCAGGGCGATGGTGAGCGGCGCCATGACGATCAGGAACCAGCCGACTGCCTGGATCCCCTGGGCGGCGGTGCGATGCATCGCGGCGGTGATGATGGGGATCACCAGGATGGCGATGGCGCCCAGGGTGCCGAGGCCCTGCATCGCCCCGAAAATCCGCGAGCGGTGGGTGTAGCTGACCGCGAGGGTCGCGGCCCAGGCGTTGGCCGCCAGCAACAGCAGCGACATGCCCAGGTACATGATCAGCAGCCAGAGCAGCAGGTAGCCGCGCGACGCACCGACCGGCGCCTCGTACATCATGTAGATCGCCAGCATCAGCACCGGCGCGCCCAACATCATCCAGGGCCGATAGCGGCCGAGCGGCGTGCGCGTGCGGTCCATCACCAGCCCCAGGAAGGGGTCGAGCGGGATGTCGATGAGGCGGATCAGGCCGAATACGCCTCCCACCGCCAGGCCCAGCCCGATGTGGCGCGCGAAGTAGTTCGGCACCTGCACCGCCACCGACGTGTTCAGTGCGGAGAACGGCAGATAGCAGCAGGCGAAAGTCAGGATCGAAGAGAGCGACATCGGCGCCGACGCGGCGGCCTTGGCCTTTGACAAGCTTCGACTCCTCACCTCGCCGCGCCTCTGGTGGGCGCGATCAGGCGAAGAGGTTACGCCTCGCCGCTCGCCGGGGCGCAAGTGGATTCGGCGTAATGCGCGCGCCCGGACCGGCGAAAGGTCGGATCGCCGGTCCCCGATGTCCCGATCAGCCGCCCTGCAGCTTGCGGAAGAACTTGCCCGTCTGTTCGCCGCCCGCGTGATAGGCCTGTTGTCCCGCCGGGTCGGTGATCTTGCTCCAGTTGTCGCGGACCTCCTCCACCGACAGACCGCCTTCGCCCAGGTAGACGCCCTCGGTCTCGACGATGCGGGCGAGCGCGAAGGCGCCGGCGCCGGCGGTCATGATGCAGCCGGTGGGCGCCTCCTCCGAGCAGAGGAAGACGACGCCCGGGGTCACGTACTCGGGCTTCAGCCGGTCGAAGATTTCCTGCGGCATGCCCAGGTTCTCGGTCATCCGGGTGGCGGCGACAGGGCTCACGGCGTTGACGTGGATGTTGTTCTTCTGACCCTCGAGCTTCAGCGTGTTCATGAAGCCGATGATGCCGAGCTTGGCCGCGCCGTAGTTCGACTGGCCGAAGTTGCCGTAGAGGCCGGAGGACGACGTCGTGCAGACGATGCGCCCGTAGTTCTGCGCCTTCATGATCTCCCAGACGGCCTTGGCGGGCTTCACCGTGCCCATCAGGTGGACGCCGAGCACGAACTCGAAGTCGGCGATTTCCATCTTGGAGAAGGACTTGTCGCGCAGCACGCCGGCGTTGGCGACCAGGATGTCGATCCGGCCCCAGGCGTCCATGGCGTGCTTGACCATCAGGGCCACGCCCGCGTCGTCGGTCACCGAGGAGCCGTTGGCGATGGCTTCGCCGCCCAGCGCCTTGATCTCCTCGACGACCTTGTTGGCCGCGTCAGACCCGCCGCCCGAGCCGTCCATCGACCCGCCCAGGTCGTTGACCACCACCTTGGCGCCGCGCCGGGCGAGCTCCAGGGCATGCTGGCGGCCGAGGCCCCCGCCCGCGCCGGTGACGATGGCCACTTTGCCGTCGAAGCGGATGTCCGCCATGGGGAAGTCCTCTCTGGTCGCACTGCAAGAATTTGGCGGGCCTTGTGCGGTGCGAAGAGAGGGGCGTCAAGCCGCCGGCGGGCCCCCAGCGCTCGCCTGCTGCTGGGTGCGCATGAACTTCACCAGCACCCGCTGGCCGATCAGGAAGGGCGCGTTGTCGGTCCCCACCACCACCTCGACGACGCGCTCGTCGGTGCGCTCGGTGGGATCGTCGGACTGCAGCTTGCGCGCGCCGAACACCGCGGCGCGGCGCAGGACCCGCCCGGTGATCACCTTGGTGGGGTCGGCCTCAGGCGAGAGCTGCACCGTCTGGCCGATCAGCACGAAGGGCAGCGAGCTTTCCGAGATCTCGGCGCGGACGATGCGGTTGGCCTTGGGCTCCAGGTCGAACATGTTGGAGACGTTCAGCGTGGAGGCGCCGGCGCCGGGGTTGGCGTAGCGGCGCACGATGCGCCCGTCGGCCGGGGCGCGGATGATGGTCAGTTCCTGGTTGTAGCGGGCCTGGTTCAGCTTGGCCTGGGAGGCGCCGATGGCGGCCTTCTGCGCCTCGATCGAGGCCTGGGCCTGGCGCACGGCGTCCTGCAGCTGGTCGATCTTCTGGCCGGCCACGAAGTTGGTGGCGACCAGGCCTTGCATGCGGGCGAGCTCGCGCCGCGCCGTGGAGAGCTGGACTTCCAGCAGCGGGATCTGGGCCTGGGCCATGCGCATGTCGGCCTCGGCGCTGGCGGCCTGCAGGCGCGGTTCGTCGTCCTCGAGGCGGGCCAGCACCTGGCCCTTGGTCACGTCGTCGCCTTCCTGGGCCAGCACCTCGCGCACGATGCCGGAGGTCCGCGCCGCCACCTGGATGACGCCGCCTTCCACGTCGGCCTTGCCGTTGGCGATGGCGACGTAAGGGCTCTTCGGCGCATGGGCCGCGGCGACCTTGGCGGCCGCCGCCTGCTTCGCCTTGGCCTGGTTGGACATGTAGAGCCCGCCGCCGGCGGCGAGCACGACGACCACGGCGATGATCCAGAAAATGCGGTGACGGACGAACGCGAGCATGACTAGTCCTCAGGTCCCGGCGAAGGCCGGTTGATGGTGGGGCGTGGGGTCGGCGGGCTGTTCAGCCGGGACAACCTTGCGGTCGTCGAGGATGCGGCCATCGTCGATGTGAATGATGCGGTCGGCGTAGGCTTCAAGACGCACGTCGTGGGTCACGCAGACCACCGCCGCGCCGAACGACTTGGCGGCGCGCTGCAGCAGCTTGATCACGATCTGGCCGTTCTCGCCGTCCAGCGCGCTGGTGGGCTCGTCGGCGAACAGCAGTTGCGGATCCTTGGCGATGGCGCGGGCGATGGCGACGCGCTGCTTCTCACCGCCGGACATCTCAGAGGGGCGCGAGTTCATGCGCATCTCCAGGCCCACCTCGGTCAGCGCGACCGCCGCCTTCTCGCGGGCTGCGGCGCGGGAGAAGCCCTTGTATTTCAGGATGATCTCGACCTGCTGCAGGGCGGTGAGCGCCGGGAACAGGTTGAAGCCCTGGAAGATGAAGCCGCAGTGGTCGAGCCGGAAACGGTCGATCCGGCCGGGCTTGTAGCTCCACAGTTCCTCGCCCATGGCGCTGACCGTGCCCTGGTCGGGCTTCAGGAGGCCGGAGAGCGAGGCGACCAGCGTCGACTTGCCGGAGCCGGATGGCCCCATGACCATGGTCACCTCGCCGTGCAGGGCCTCGAAGTCGACGGACTTCAGGACCTCGATGTGGGTGCGCCCGGTCTTGAAGCGCTTGACCAGGCCGCGGGCGAGAAGGGCGGGTTGAGAGCTCATCGCAGCAGGTCCGCAGGTTGGCTTTTCTTCAGGACGCCCAGGGAGAAGAGCCCTGAGAGGACGGAGATGACGCTGAGCAGGACCACCACCGTGATCACCCACGGCAGCGGGAAGCCCATCGGCATGTTGAACTTGGAGGCCAGCAGGTAGACGCCGAAGGTGAAGACCGCCGTGGCGGCCAGGCCCGCGACGCCGACCCATACGGACAGTTCAAGCACGATCCAGCTCAGCGAGCGCATGGAGACGCCGAGCGCGCGCAGGCTGGCGAACTCCTTGATGCCGGCCATGATCGCGCCGCGCAGGGTCTGCGAGGTGATGCCGACGCCGATCAGCAGGCCCAGGAACAGTGAGAAATCCAGGAAGATGCCGATGATCTGTTCGCCCATCAGGGCCTTGCGGTTGGCCGCGGCGAGGTCGGCCTTGCTCCAGGCCTTGTAGGTTCCGTTGGCCACCGAGTTGAGCTGGTCGCGCACGGCGAGCGCCTGGGCCGGATCGCGCAGCCGCACCATCAGGGGGCCGGTCTTGCCGTTCTTCGGACCCATGCCCAGCAGCCGCATGGTGTCGCGCGACATGTAGACGACCGGCTGGTTGACGTTGGCGTAGTTGTCCAGGAGCGCGCGCACGTGAACGGTCTTGCCGTTGAGGCTGGCCGTGCCGCCGAGCTTGGTGCCCAGCGCCGCCTGGGCCGTCTTGTCGATCACCACGGCATAGGGTTCGAGCAGGGCGAGGCGGACGGTTTCCGGGTAGTCGAGCGGCAGGGTCACCGACCCCGGCCTGGGGTCGACGTCGAAGGTGTTGACGAAGGTCCGCACCGCCTTCTTGCCCGGGTCGGGGGTGTTGATCCACGGCGCCCCGTCGCCGTCCAGGCTCTCGACCTCGACCACCTGGGGATTGAGGTAGATCAGCGGCTGGATGCGCTCTGGCAGGCCGTTCGGACCGGAGTTGATCAGGCTGTCGTTCTTCGGCCCCAGGATCATGATGTCGGCCGGCGAGCGGTCGATGGAGGCGGTGATCGCCTGGACGATGCCGGTGAACATGCCGACCTGCGCCAGGACGAGCAGGCCCGAAAAGGCCAGCGCCGCCATGGCCGCGCTGTAGCGCTTCCATTCGTAGAGCAGGGTGGCCAAGGCCAGCGACATGAGGCGTTTCCCGTCCAGCCCGCGGCAAGCCCTTGCGCGCCGCGTATGACCGTATGAGGCGGCGTGGAAGCACGGCGGATGCGGGGGGCGGGATTAAACCTTGGTAATGCCCCGCGGCCCCTCGGAAGGGGCGGATTAAACCTTGGTAATGGGCCGGTTTGCGGAGGACCGAGGAGGGGTTCAGGCGGAGCTTTGCCGGTGAGGCTCGTCGCCAAGTTCGTCGCTGGGCGGGTCGGGGAGGTCGCGCCAGCGGCGGGCGAGTGAGGTGGAGAGGCCGATGGCGGCGCACATCTCGAGGACGTGGTCGTCCAGAGGCGGCTCGGCGAAACGATCGTCGCGGGCCTTGGTCAGGAGGCGCTGTTCCAGGAGGTCGAAGCAGATCTCCGGCATGTCCTCGTCGGGGTCCTCGCCCTCGTCGGGGTCGTGCTCGGCCCAGATCACTCGGCGAGTCGCGGCGCGGACCTCGGTCACCCGGGCGCGGATGCGGGCTTCGTCGCGCGGCGGCGGCGGGGCGTCGCGCTCGGCGGCGGCGATCTCGCGGGCCAGCCGGGCCTTGAGCGCCAGGGACTGGCGGTAGGAGCGGGCCATGCGCTGGTAGCAGCGGGCGAGGTCCGCGGCGGTGTTGGGGTCAGTCTCGGCCTGGGCCCGGGCCGCGAAGTCGCGCGCCATGGCCAGGTCCAGCGCCGCGAGCTCCGAAAGCCCGGCCGCTTCCTCCTCGGTGATGGTGAGCGCGTCCAACATGCGAGAGGCAGTGGAACACGGCGGTGCGTCAGAAGCGGACGTAGCCGAGTTTAGGTTTTCACCCCTTCATGCGAACGCTCCAGGGCGCGCTTGTAGGCGTCGCGGCCGGTGGTGCGGGCGAGGTAGGCCTGTTCGGCGTCGCCAAGGGTGATGCCGCAGTTCCGTTGGCCCAGGTTCAAGGCATAGGTCACCGAGATGTCGGCGGCCGTGAAAGCCTCACCGGCAAGGTAGGGCGAACTGGCCAGCCTCTGGCTGACCAGCTTCAGCCGCTTCTGGAACGACTTCAGGCACCAGGTCGCGCCCCAGTTCTCCCGCTCGGCCTCGGGCGCGATGAAGCGGCTGACGACGACGGGCATCATCAGGGTCGCGAGGCCGGCTTCGCCCAGGTGCAGAAACTGCTGGTAGGCGGGGAAGGTCGGATCCTGCGGCGCGGGCGCCAGCGGCGTCGGCCCGTAGCGGGCCATCAGGTATTCCATGATCGCGATCGACTCGATCATGACGACGTCGCCGTCCTGGATCGCCGGGATGTAGTCGGCGGGGTTGACCGCCAGGAACGCGGGGTCCTGCTCGGGGGCCAGCATGTCCACCTGCCGCACGCTGTAGGGAAGGCCCATCTCCTCCAGCACCCAGACGACCCGGATCGATCGCGAGGTCTGGCCGCCCCACACGGTGATCATTCGCCGGCCCTTTCCCGGTATGATTGAGACTCGAACGTAGGGCGCGGCGCTCTGCCGGAGCAAGCCGGCAAACTTGCGCGCCCGACGCTTCTGATCCTCTATCGGCGCTAGAGCACGATGGGTTTTGATGGAACCATCAAAACCCTGAATCGTGCTCGCAAGTGTTATCGACGACCCAGCCCGGTTTTGATTGAAATCAAAACCGGGCTGGGTCGGGGGGGCCGCAGATTCCGCGGCAGGGTTTGAGGGGCGTCGATGTTCGGACCGGAAAACGCGCAGAGCCTGGTGGGCGTCGGCTCGATCATCCTGCTGTGCTGGGCGATCTCGGAGAACCGCAAGCAGTTCCCCTGGAAGCTGGCGATCGGGGCGATCGTGGTGCAGGCGCTGCTGGTGCTGGCGCTGTTCGGCGTGCCGGCGATCCGTAGCGGCCTGGCGGGCGTCGGCCAGGCGGTGGACGGGCTCTCCAACGCCACCCAGGCCGGCGTCGCCTTCGTCTTCGGCTTCCTGGCCGGGACGCCGGGCCAGCCCTATCCGCTGACCAATCCGGGCGCGATGTTCGTCTTCGCGTTCCGGGTGCTGCCGGTGATCCTGGTGGTCTGTGCGCTGGCCGCCCTGCTCTGGCACTGGCGGATCCTGCGCTGGATCACCCAGGCCTTCGGCATCGTCTTCGAGAAGACCATGGGCCTGCGCGGCCCGCCGGCGCTGGCCACTGCCGCCACCGTCTTCATGGGCCAGGTGGAAGGGCCGATCTTCATCCGCAGCTACCTGCCCAGCCTGTCGCGCTCGGAGCTCTTCATGCTGATCGCGGTGGGCATGGCCTGCGTCTCCGGTTCGACCATGGTGGCCTATGCGACGATCCTGAAGGACGTGCTGCCGAACGCGGCGTCGCACGTGCTGACCGCCTCGATCATCTCCGCCCCTGCCGGCGTGCTGCTGGCCCGCATCCTGGTGCCGCGCTCGCCAGAGACAGAGACGTCCGAAGGCCTCGATGCCGGCATGGACAAGACCTACGACAGCTCCGTCGACGCCCTGATCAAGGGCACGACCGACGGCCTCTCCATCGTGCTCAATGTCGCCGCGACCCTGATCGTGTTCGTGGCCCTGGTGTCGATGGTCAACGGCATCCTGGGGATGTTCGCCAACGTCGGCGGCGCGCCGATCTCGGTGGAGCGCATCCTGGGCGTGGTCTTCGCGCCGCTGGCCTGGGCCATGGGCATCCGCTGGACCGACGCGCCCACCGCGGGTTCGCTGCTGGGGGTCAAGCTGGTGCTCACCGAGTTCACCGCCTTCATCCGCCTGGGCGCCATTCCGACCACGGTGTTGGACGAGCGGACCCGGGTGATCATGACCTATGCGCTGTGCGGGTTCGCCAACATCGCCTCGGTGGGCATCAACGTCGCCGGCTACTCGGTGCTGGCGCCGGAGCGGCGGGCGGAGATCATGGGCATGGTCTGGAAGGCGATGTTCGCCGGCTTCATGGCCACCTGCCTGACCGCCTCCATCGTCGGCGCCATGCCGTCGAGCCTGTTCGGACACTGAAGCGTCAGCGGCAGCGCAGAATTGGGAACCACGAAATACACGAAATACACGAACGGGCTGGTTCTGAGGGGCCGCGGAGGGGCGCCTCTGTATTTTGGGAACCACGGATTTCACGGATTACACGGATGGGATGACCAGCTCGCCGGCGCGAAGCGTGAATCCGTGAAATCCGTGCAATCCGTGGTTTGAACCTTGTGAGCCTCCGCTTGCGCGGAGGCTCGGGGCGGCGGCCCCTTTCGTGTATTTCGTGTATTTCGTGGTTCAATCTTACCGCGCCTGAGGCGCAAGGGGAGGCAGCCCATGAAACTCTACGACACGCCGCTGGCGCCCAATCCGCGCCGGGTGCGCTGGGTGATAGCCGAGAAGGCCATCGACGACATCGAGGTCGTGACGCTCAACCTCATGGAAGGCCAGCACAAGACGCCGGAATATCTGGCCAAGGCGGGCCTCGCCAACGTGCCGATGCTGGAGCTCGACGACGGGACCTGCATCACCGAGTCGGTGGCTATCTGCCGCTACCTGGAGAGCCGCTATCCGGAGCCCAACCTGTTCGGCCGGACACCGGAAGAGACCGCGGTCATCGAGATGTGGATGCGGCGCGGCGAGCTGATGGTCTCGCTGCCGTTCATGAACCTGGTGCGCCACAGCCATCCGGCCATGGCGGCGCTGGAGTCCCAGAGCCCCGAGGTGGCCGAGCGCAGCCGCAAGGGCGGCCTGGGTGGGCTGAAGGTGCTGGAACGCCGCCTCGCCGAGACCGAATGGCTGGCCGGCGATCGGATCACCATCGCCGACATCGTCACCTTCTCCGGCCTCGACTTCGGGCGAATGATCAAGTTCAGCGTGCCGGAGGATCTGCCCCAGGTGACCCGCTGGGTCGAGGCTATGCGCGCGCGTCCGGCGTCCAAGGCCGGCATGCCGCAGCGCCCGGTGGCGGCATGAGGCGCCTGGGCGCGGCGCTGGCCTTGGCTGTCGCGGTCTGCGCCGGCCCGGCCTTCGCGCTGGATCCGGGGACAGCGTCCGGCCACTACACCCGCGATGGCGTGCGCCTGAACTTCGCTCACGCCGTGGCGCTGTCGCAGGACAACACCGAGGGTCTGCTCGACCACGGCCCGCAGGTCCGCGTACTGCTGAGCACCGAGGACGTGCCGATCGACGCCCTCTATGGCCTGGTCTTCCCGCCGGTCCGCGCCATGGCAAGCAAGGGCAAGGTGCATGGCGTGCTGCTGGAGTTCGATCCGGCCGACAAGACCCAGCTGCATGTCACCGTGCTCATGCCGCCCAAGGAGCCGGGGGAGTTCGCGCCGAACATCTCGCTGTCCGCCTCCAGCGGGGTCTGGAAGCAGCTGACCTCCAGCGCGACGCGGATCGGCGGCGCCTATGACGCGGGCTCCGACGCCGACTTCGCCTTCACCTTCAGCGCCCCGGTGTTCACCGATCCGGTGCAGGCCGACCTGAAGGGGCCCGCCGCTCAGGCCAGCGACCAGGTCAAGGTGCTGCTGGTCCGCGCCCAGGCCATCGCCAAGGGCGACCTGGCCGGCGCGCTGGCGGTGTCGTCCAAGGGCTCGGGCCTGCACGAGGTGCCGCCGGGGATGATCAAGGAGGCGGCCAAGCAGGCGCCGGAGATGATCAAGCAGATCAAGGCGATCAAGCGCGTGGTCGTCCGCCGGGAAACCGCGGTCGCCCTGATGGGCCAGGGCAGCTGGTCCAGCCTGGTGATGGAAGACGGCGTCTGGAAGGTCGCGGATTAGAGCGTGGGGTCGTCGCCGACGCGGACCAGCATCTTGCCGAAGTTGCCGCCCTTCAGCATCTCGGCGAAGGCGGCGGGCAGAGTCTCCAGGCCCTCGCGGATGTCCTCGCGATAGCGGATGTCGCCGCGGGCCACCGCGGGGGCGACCTCGGCCAGGAAGGCGTCGTGGTGGTCGGCCACATAGTCGCCGACGAAGAGGTCGCTGACCTTGACGCCGCGGGCCTGGGCGGCGGCGGTCTCGACCGCGCGGGCGTCGACGCCGGGCCCGTCGCCGTAATGGACGATCAGGCCGCAGATGGTCATCCGGGCGCCCTTGTTGAACAGCGGCAGGACACCGTCGAACACCGCGCCGCCGACATTCTCGAAATAGACGTCGACGCCGGCCGGGCAGGCGGCCTTCAGGTCCTCGGCGAAGGTCGGCGACAGGTGCGAAACGCAGGCGTCGAAGCGCAGCTCTTCGGTCACGAACCGGCACTTCTCCTCGCGCCCGGCGATACCGACGACGCACGCGCCGCGCAGCCGCGCCAGTTGCCCGGCGATCTGGCCGACGCCTCCGGAGGCGGCGGAGACCACGACGGTCTCGCCGGCCTTGGGATCGCCCTGCAGGATCATGCCGGCGTAGGCGGTCAGGCCCAGCATGCCGAGCACGCCGACGGCCTGGGAGATGCGACCCACCGCCGGGTCGAGCTTGCGCGGGACCATGTAGGAGGGCCGGGCCACGCCCTCGCCCATCAGGCCGTACTCGGCCCAGCCGTTGGTGTTGAAGACGAGGTCGCCGGGGGCGTAGCCCGCCATCCGGCTCTCCACCACCTGGGACACAGCGCGGGCGTGGCAGGGGACGCCGGGCTTGTCGACGCCGCGCCGCTTGTAGCCCCACTGGTAGGGGTCGAGGGACACGTAGATCGTCCGCGTCAGGGCTTGGCCGTCCGCCGGCTTTGGCACGGGCTCTTCGCGCAGGACGAAGGTCTCCGGTCCGGGCCAGTCGCCCACGGGCTTGTCGGACAGGGTCCAGAACCGGTTCATGGGACGCTCGGCTTTGGCGGCAGGGGCCTGGGGGCGATCGGGAAGACGATGAAGTCGTCGTGGACGTCCTTGACGGCCGTGTCGCCCATCTTGTGCACGGCGGCCTGCAACTCAAGCAGGTCGGCGTAGGTCAGCTCCAGCGCCCGCTCGTTCGGGTGGGTCGGGGCGGCGTCGGCGTAGTCCTTGCCCGGCGTCGCGGTCATCTCGATGTGGGCGCCCAGCACGTGGCTCACGCGGCGGCCCTTGGTGAAGGCGACGACGCGATCGATGCTGTCCTTGAAGTCCCCGAACATGTTGGACGGCACGTAGAGGCGGCCCGGATAGAGGGTGTCGCCGGAGAGCAGCAGGTGGGTCCTCTCATCGAAGACCATGATGTGGCTGGGCTGGTGGCCGGGCGTGGGGATGATGTCCAGAACGCGGCCGCCAAGGTCATATTTGACGATGTCGCGCGGCCAGTCGGCGATCTTGAAGAAGGCGGCGACGTCGGAAGGCGCGAGGCCCACGACGGTGGTGTCGGGCCGGTCCTTGAACTCGGCGTCGCCCATGTGGTGGTCGCCGTGGCCGTGGGAGTGGGCGACGACCAGCGGGATCGAGGCGCGGTGATGGGCCTTCAGCCAGTCGGCGATCACGGCATCGACGGCGGGCCGGATCTTCAGCCCGCCGGCGCCGGTATCGAGCAGCAGCACCCGGTCCTTGCCGAACAGCAGGTAGAGGAACGGCGCCTCGAAATTGGTCTTCACCGACTGGCGGATCACGAAGGTGTCGGCGTCGTAGCGCTGCACCTGGGTCTGCGGCTCGCCGGCGGCGGTCCCATCGATCCACGGCTGGAACAGCGGCTTGGCCAGCGCCCCGGCGGGAAGCGCCAGCACAAGGGCGAAGGCGAGGGCGGCGAGCTTCATGCGGCAAGGGCCTTCTGGGCTTCGGCGATCAGTTCCAGGGAGCGGATACGCTGCGCCAGCGACGGCCCCGTGGCCATGACGAAGACTTCGTCGGCCTGGGCGGCCTGCGCCTTCTGCGCCAGCCGCGCGTGCACTGACGGCCCGTCGTCGGCGACCGTGCGGGCCTCAACCATCTGGCGCACCGGCGTCCCGGCGTGTTCGGCCAGGAAGGTCTCGGCGCTGGCCAGATCGGGGAACCGACGGCGATGGCCCGTCAGCATGGAGACATTGGCCGCCCGGCGCAGAGCGTCCTCGGCCCAGGCCTGTTCCTGCGTCTCGGCGGCGTAGGCCACCAGCGCGATGCCGGCCCAGGGCTCGGTGCGGAAGGCCGAGGGCCGGAACGCCCGGCGATAGGCGGCCACCGCCGGTCCGCCGTCCGTGCGGGCGATGAACTCGGCGAACACCATGCCGACGCCCATCTGGCCGGCGAAGTCGGCGCTCTCCTCCGAGGTGCAGAGCACGAAGAGATCCGGGTGCGAGGGCCCCGAGGGATTGGCGTGGATGTCGTGCAGCGGATGGCTGTCGCCGATCGGCGCCTTGCCCGACGCGTCCAGCAGCCAGGTGGAGAGCAGGTGGAAATATTGCGGGAAGGCCTCCGAGCCCACGGAGCGGAGCGCGCCGCCGGTCCGCTGGTCGGTCCCGAGCGCGCGGCCGAGGCCGAGGTCGATGCGGCCGGGCGCAAGCGCCTCCAGCTCCATGAACACCTCGGCCACCTTCAGCGGCGAGTAGTTGACCAGCATCACCCCGCCGGACCCCAGGCGGATGGTTTTCGTCGCCTGGGTCAGGGCCGCGATCAGGATCTCCGGGGCCGGCGAGCCGAGGCCGGAGATGTTGTGGTGCTCGGCCAGCCACAGGCGGTTGTAGCCGAACCGCTCGGCGGCGCGGGCGACCTCGATGGTCTCGCGCACGGCCTGCGCCTGCGTCGCGTCGCCGGTGACGGGGGAAAGGTCGAGAGCGGAGAGGATCATGCGTTGCGAGGTGGGGGCGGACCCGTCACTCGTCCAGGTACTTCCAGGTGTCGGCGCCGTCGAACTGGCGGATGCGGATGCCGCCCCAGTCCAGGCCGTCCACCAGGCGCGCGTTGATCGCCATCCGCTCTTGCGCCCCGTCCAGGCTCTGCCAGTGGGTGGTCACCCCGCAGCTCTTGCAGCGATGGAAGGCCAGCATCCGGTCGCCCCAGACGTAGGGCTGGGTGGAGCCCACCCGGGGCATCCCCACCTCGGCCGGCGAGTAATAGGCCCAGCGGGCGGCCAGCTTGCGGCAGATGGAGCAGTTGCACTCGGTCACCGTCTCCGGCGCGGCGGGCGCCGTCAGCTTCACAGCCCCGCAATGGCAGGCGGCCTCGATCATTGTTTTCTCCCTGGCCGCCATGGGGAACGAGCGAGCCCCCACTGTCCAGCCCGGATATCTAGGTGCGCGGCGTGGTTTTCTTCAGCACCGAGGAGAAACTGGCGATCGGCTCGCCGCCCTGGGAGGCGTTGGAGATGATCCCGCGGACGAACACCATGGAGCGCCCGGCCTTGACGACGTCGCCGCGGCACTCGACCAGCTCGCCGATCCGCGCGGTACCGACCAGCTCGCAGTTGAAGGTGGCGGTGACGGTGCTTGAGCCGGCGATGGCGTCGCGGGCGATGACGAACAGGGCGAAGTCGGCGAAGGTCATCACGCAGCCACCGTGCATGAACATCCCGCCGTTCATGTGCTTGCGCTCGGCGCGGAAGGCTGAGACCGGAACCCCGTCGTCCCCGACCTTGAAATAGAACGGCCCGGCCAGGTCCTCGTAGGGGTCGCCGCCCGGATAGTAGGACCAGCCGGCCCACTCGCCCTCGGTGACGGGCGTCAGCTTGGACTGATAGTTGGTCTCGAGTTCGCCGCCGTCCATCTGCCCTCCAAGGCCGTTCGAAGCGTTTGCTCCGGGCCGTTTCAAACACTAGTTTGCCGGGCCGCCATAGGCCAATCGGGACCCGAGATCACCATGAAACGCGCCGCCATCGTCTCCCCCATCCGCACGGGCGTGGGCAAATACCTTGGGGCCCTGTCGGACATGACCGCCGGCGAGCTGGGCGCGGTGGTGCTGAAGGCGCTGGTGGAGCGGACCAAGATCGACCCGGGCAAGATCGACGACGTGATCTTCGCCCAGGGCTATGCGTCCGGCGAGGCGCCCTGCATCGCGCGCTACTCGGCCCTGGCGGCGGGGCTGCCGATCGAGATCCCCGGCTACCAGCTCGACCGCCGGTGCGGCTCCGGCCTGCAGGCGGTGATCGACGCGGCGATGATGGTCCAGACCGGGGTCGCCGACGTGGTGATCGCCGGCGGCGTCGAGAGCATGAGCAACGCCGAGTACTACACCACCGACATGCGCAAGGGCGCGCGCGCCGGCTCCGTGACCATGCACGACCGCCTGGCGCGGGGCCGGGTGATGAGCCAGCCGATCGAGCGGTTCGGGGTGATCTCGGGGATGATCGAGACCGCCGACAATCTGGCGCGCGACTACCAGATCAGCCGCGAGGCCTCGGACGAATACGCCGCGGAGAGCCACAAGCGTGCGGCCGCCGCCTGGGCCGCCGGCAAGTTCAACGACGAGATGGTGCCGATCTCGCTCAAGCAGAAGAAGGGCGACCCGATCATCTTCGCCTCCGACGAAGGCGTCCGCGCCGACGCCACCGCCGAGAGCCTGAGCAAGTTGCGCCCCATCGAGAAGGACGGCGTAGTCACCGCCGGCAACGCCAGTCAGCAGAACGATGCGGCCGCCGCCTGCCTGGTGGTGTCCGAGGACAAGCTGGCCGAGCTCAACCTCGATCCCATGGGCTGGTTCGTGAGCTGGGCGGCGGCCGGCTGCGAGCCCTCCCGGATGGGCATCGGCCCGGTGCCGGCCGTGGCGCGGCTGTTCGAGCGCACCGGCATGGGCTGGGACGACATCGACCTGGTCGAGCTGAACGAGGCCTTCGCGCCGCAGGTGCTGGCCGTGCTGAAGGGCTGGGGCTGGGACGAGCGCGACCGGCTGAACGTCAACGGCTCGGGGATCAGCCTCGGCCACCCGATCGGCGCCACGGGCGGGCGCATCCTGGCCAACCTGCTGCGCGAGCTTCAGCGCCGCGACGGGAAGTACGGCCTGGAGACCATGTGCATCGGCGGCGGCCAGGGCATCGCCGCGATCTTCGAGCGGGCCTGACCCTTGGCCCTCGACCTCGAAACCCGCGAACAGTTGATCGACACCGTCCGTCGGTTCGTTTCCGAACGCCTTCGGCCCCTGGAGGCCAAGGTCGCCGAGGACGACGCCATGCCGGCCGACGTGCTGGAGGAGATGAAGGCGCTCGGCCTCTACGGCCTGTCGATCCCCGAGCAATATGGCGGCCTCGACCTCTCCATGGAGGATGAGTGCCTGGTGGCCGTGGAGCTTGGCCGCACCAGCCCGGCGTTCCGCTCGGCCTTCGGCACCAACGTCGGCATCGGCAGCCAGGGCCTGTGCATGTTCGGCACCGACGCCCAGAAGCAGAAGTACCTGCCGGGCATCGCGTCGGGCGAGATCATCACCTCCTTCGCGCTGACCGAGCCGGAGGCGGGGTCGGACAGCGCCAACGTCCAGACCCGGGCGATCCGCGACGGCGACCACTACGTCCTGAACGGCGCCAAGCGGTTCATCACCAACGCCAACAAGGCCCACCTGTTCACGGTCATGGCGCGGTCCGCCCCCGACAAGGCGGGCGCCGGCGGCGTGTCGGCCTTCCTGGTGGAGCGGAACCTGCCGGGCCTGTTGGTGGGCAAGCCCGAGAAGAAGATGGGCCAGCAGGGCGCCCACATCTGCGACGTGATCTTCGACAACGTGCGTGTGCCGGTGGAGAACCGCCTGGGCCAGGAAGGCGAGGGGTTCAAGGTCGCCATGCAGGTGTTGGACCGCGGGCGCTTGCACATCAGCGCGGTCTGCGTCGGTGTCGCCGAGCGGCTGATCGCCGACAGCGTGGCTTACATGTCCGAGCGGCGCCAGTTCGGCCAGGCGCTCAGCCAGTTCCAGCTGCTCCAGGGCATGATCGCCGACTGCAAGACCGAGGCGCTGGCCGCCAAGGCGCTGACCCTGGAGACCGCGCGCAAACGCGACGCCGGCCAGGCGGTGACCATGGAAGCCGCCGCGGCCAAGTACTTCGCGTCGGAGATGGTGGGGCGCGTGGCCGACAAGGCGGTGCAGATCTTCGGCGGCGCCGGCTACGTGGCCGACCATGGGATCGAGCGCTTCTATCGCGACGTGCGCATCTTCCGCATCTACGAGGGCACCAGCCAGATCCAGCAGGTGGTCATCGCTCGCGAAGTGCTGAAGCGGGGTGGCTAGGCGTGGCTGACCCGATCGAAGACAAGATCTTCGAGTTGCTGGGCGCCAAGGCTGCGGCCGGAAAATCTATCGCTCCGGAGGATGTGGCGCGCGCGGTCGACCCGGAGGGCTGGCGGCGTCTGCTGAGCCGGGTGAAGGGCGTGGCGCGCGGCCTGGCCCGCGATGGCCGGCTGGTGATCCTGCGTCACAACAAGCCGGCCGACCCGGACGATTTCAAGGGCGTCTGGCGGATGCGTCTGCCCGACACCCAACCCAGCGAGGAACCCGCCCCATGATCATCTATGGCAATTCCCTCAGCCCCTTCGTCCGCAAGACCCTGGTGTTCGCCACGGAGAAGGGCGTCGACTTCGAACTGCGGCCGCAAGGCACGCCGGAGTTCAAGGAGGTCAGCCCGTTCGGCAAGATGCCGGGCTTCCGGGACGGTGATTTCACCATCTCCGACTCCACCGCGATCATCACCTATCTCGACGCGATCAAGCCCGAGCCCAACCTGATCCCCACCGACCCCAAGAACCGGGCGCGGACGATCTGGTACGAGGAGTACGGCGACACCATCGTGGCGGCCTGCGGCGGCAAGATCTTCTTCAACCGCGTGGTCTCGCCGAAGTTCTTCGGCCGGCCCGGCGACCTGGCCGCCGCTGACGAGGCCCAGGCCACCGAGTTCCCCAGGCTGATGGACTATCTGGAGAGCGTGGTCCCGGCGTCCGGCTTCCTGGTGGAGGACCGCTTCACCCTGGCCGATATCGCCGTGGCGAGCCCCCTGGCCACCCTGGCGCATGGCGGCTGCGACATGGACGCCGGCAAGCATCCCAAGGCCCACGCCTATGTCTCGAAGATCTGGGAGCGGCCGAGCTTCGCCAAGCTGATCGCGGGCGAGAAGGCGATGCTGGCCGCTTAAGTGGAAACCGGATGGTGACAAGGCGGGTTTAGCCTCGACCTCGATGACGCGCTTCCTCGCCATGATCCTCGCCGCCGCGATGCTGGCCGGCTGCACGCCGCTGATGGTGCAGCAGGCCGGCCAGCCGCCGCTCGGCTTCCAGGGCGCGCGGATCGAGGCCAGCGACATCGTCAGCTTCGACGGCGCGAAGCTTGGCCTGTCGGAGTGGGATGCGGTCGGCGACCCCTGGGCGGTGATCGTCGGCGTCCACGGGATGAACGACTACGCCAACGCCTTCCATACCGCCGCGCCCTGGTGGGCCGAGCAGGGCATCACCACCATCGCCTACGACCAGCGCGGCTTCGGCCGCTCGCCGGGCCGCGGCGTGTGGGCCGGCGACGAGCTGATGGTGGAAGACCTGCGCACGGTGGCCGCCCTGGCTCGCCAGAAATACCCCAAGGCCGTGATCGTGGTGGCCGGCGAGAGCCTGGGCGGGGCCATCGCCGCCGAAGCCTTCGCCTCCGACCGGCCGCCGACCGCCGACCGGCTGGTGCTGCTGTCGCCGGCGGTCTGGGGCTGGCGCGACCAGCCGCTGCCCAACAAGACGCTCTTGTGGTTCGCCGCCAACTTCACGGGCCCCAAGGTCTACACCCCGCCCGCCTGGCTCACCTCCAAGGTCAGCCCCACCGACAACCGCGACGAGCTGATCGCCATGGGCCGCGACCCGCTGATGATCTGGGGCGCGCGCTCCGACACGCTCTACGGCCTGGTCTCGACCATGGACAAGGCGTCCGACGCGGTCGGCAGGTCGCGGCTGCCGACCCTCTATCTCTATGGCGCCCACGACCAGATCATCCCGAAGAACGCCGCCTTCAAGGCCGCCGCGCACCTGAAGCCCGTCGACCGCTCGGTCTACTACGCGAAGGGTTGGCACCTGATGCTGCGCGACCGCCAGGGACCGACGGTGTGGAAGGACATTCTGGCGTTCATCCGCGACCCGCAGGCGACCCTGCCGTCCGGCGCGCCGAAGATCCCGACGGCGCCTGACTTCAAGACGTCACCACAATCTCAAGCGTCCGCGGGGTTGTGACCGATGCGCGGCGGGGGTAAGGGCAGGGCAATTCCATTCCATAGTCTGGCAAAGATCACGGCATGAGCTTGTTCGATTCTCCCGCTTTCGAGGGTCATGAAGGCGTCCATGGCTTTTTCGACGAAAAATCCGGCCTTAAATGCATCATCGCCGTGCATTCGACGGCCCGCGGGCCCGCCGCCGGCGGCTGCCGCATGTGGGCCTATCCGACCTCCGAGGCCGCGCTGACCGACGCGCTCAGGCTCTCGCGGGCCATGTCCTACAAGAACGCCATGGCCGACCTGGAGCTGGGCGGCGGCAAGGCCGTGATCATCGGCGACGCGCGCACCATGAAGACCCCGGCGCTGTTCGAAGCCTTCGGCCGCGCCGTCGAGGACGTAGGCGGCAAGTACTGGACCGCCGAGGACGTCGGCGTCTCGCCCGCCGACCTGATGCATGCGCGCAAATCGACCCGCTATGTGGCCGGCCTCACGGGTCACCCGGCGGCCTCCGGCGACCCCAGCCCGGTGACCGCCGAGGGCGTCTTCCAGGGCGTGAAGCTGGGCGTGCGGCGCAAGCTCAACCGCGACCTCGACGGGGTGACCGTGGCCATCCAGGGCGTCGGCCACGTGGGCGCCTATCTGGCGGAGAAGCTGCACGCGGCCGGCGCCAAGCTGGTCATCGCCGACGTCAACGAGGACGCCGTGCGCGCCATCGCCGCCAAGACCGGCGCCAAGGTGGTGACATCCGGCGCGATCTTCGACGTCAAGGCCGACGTCTTCGCCCCCTGCGCGCTGGGCGGCGCCATCAGCCTGGAAACCCTGCCGCGCCTGCAGGCCAAGGTGATCGCCGGCGGGGCCAACAATCAGCTCGCCGACGCCGACGTGGGCCAAGCGGTCTATGACCACGGAATCCTCTACCTGCCCGACTACGTGATCAACGGCGGCGGGATCATCAATGTCGCTGGGGAGATCCGCGCGCTGGCCCGCGAGGAAGCCTTCGATCCGGCCTGGGTGCAGACCAAGCTCGACCGGCTGATGGAAACCCTGGACGAGGTCCTCGACCGCTCCAAGGCCGAGCGCCGCCCGACCCACGAGATCGCCAACGAAATGGCGCGCCTGCGGATCAGCGGGGCGGAGGCGAAGCGGGCGGCCGCCTAGGGCCGCGCCAAAGGCGGCGGCCCCACACGAACAGCCCCAAGCCGACCAACGCCGGGACGCCGCCGAGCACGATGGGCAAGAGCTCCATCGCCATGTCGTTGGGGTGGGCCAGGCCGTCGGCGGCGAAGATGACGAAGAACACGGCGCCGCAGCCGCCGCACAGGGCCATCATCAGGACACCGACCGCGATCAGCGCCGCGCCGAACAGGCCGGTGACGTGATCGGGCCTGGGCGGTTCACTCATCGGGGCGGCTTGGCGGTGGGCGGCGCGGAGCGCTCGTCGGGCCGCGCCTCAGCATGCTGACCCCGGCGATCACGCACGCCACGCCGCACAGGGTGGGGCCTCCGCCCAGAACCATCACCATGGTGAGGCCGCTGACCGTTATGTGCTGCGCGCCCTTGAGCATCGACCAGGTGCAGGTTCCGCACAGCCCGGCGATCATCACGCCCACGACGATCAGGACCAGCCCGACGAAGCGGTGGATCAGGCTCACCGGGCCCGGCCCTTCGCAAGCGCCTTGCCCAGCGCCCCGCGGGAGAGGCGCAGGCCCGCATTGTCCCGAGGCTCAGTCATCGGCGCGAGCATCCGACTTCAACGGCCCCGCCACCTCTGCGCGCTTCGCGCGCCGATTGAGCCAGATTGCGAAGATCCACAATACCGCCGCGGCGAACAGGAACTCGGCTGGCATCAGCCAGTTTCTGAGGCTTTGCTCGCTGTACGGAGCGTTGGCGTTGATGGCGAGCACGCCGCAGCTGCACAGCCCTCCCAGCGCAAGGGAAACGACCGCGATCGCCCGCAGGGCGGCGGCCGCCATCCGTACAAGCTCTGCCTGAGATTCAGTCATTGGCCCCGCCCGCGGCTCAGGGCGTCGGCGCCTGCGGCGCCTGGCCGGTAGAAGGTGTTGTAGGTGTCGAAGGGAATGATCCGCCCGTCCGGTTCGACGAAGTGCACGCAGGAACGCTTCACCGTGCCCAGGTCGAAATTGAACCGGTCGAGGAACTGAGAGATCACCACGCGGAAGGTGTTCTCATAGGCCACCTCGTCGGGCACCACGGCCTCCGGCAAACAGCAGAGCAGGCCGGCCAGCTTGTCGGAGGTGTCGGCCTGGGCGGTGGAGAGCGAGAGCAGGTTGAACACGGCGGCCTGTAGCGCCGGATAGGCCTCGAAGGTCACCGTGTTGGGCGCGGCGGCCACGAACAGCTCGCGCGGCAGGAGCGAGGTGATCGGAGTCACCTGGGCGCCGTTGCGCAGGCCATAGCCGATGCAGATCTGGTCCGGGTTGCAGGGCAGAGGGATCAGGTCTTCCAGGGCGAAGACGCCGGCCTCGGCGATCCCGCGGCGGATCTCGGTCAGCACGATGCGGTTGGTCTTCGGGTCGAAGCCGTCGTTGCGGCCGGCGTCCTGGATCGGCTGGAAGGTCACGCCGCGCACGCAGCGCCAGGTCAGCGCATGGCGCACGATCTCGGCGATCTCGTCGTCGTTGACGCCCTTCTTCAGGGTGACCACCAGGGTCGTGGAGATGTTGTTGCGCTCCAGCGCCTCCAGCGCCTGCTGGCGTATCGAGGTCAGGTCGGCGCCTCGCAGGTTCATGAGCGCGTCGCGCTTCAGGCTGTCGAACTGCAGGTAGACCTCGAAGCGAGGCATGTACTGCGCCAGCCGTTCCGCAAAGCCCGCTTCGCGTGCGATCCGCAGGCCGTTGGTGTTGATCATCAGGTGGCGGATCGGCCGCGCCTTGGCGGCGTCCAGGATCTCCCAGAACTGCGGATGGATGGTGGGCTCGCCGCCGGAGAGCTGCACGAGGTCCGGCTCCCCTTCGGAGGTCACCAGCACGTCGAACATCTTCTCGATCTCGCTGAGCGGCCGGTGCGCCTCGCGCTTGACCGATGAGTCGGCAAAGCAGACCGGGCAGGAGAGGTTGCAGGCCTCGTTGACCTCGACGATCGCCAGGCACGAATGCTGCTCGTGGTCGGGGCAGAGGCCGCAGTCGTAGGGGCAGCCATGCTCGGTGCGGGTATGCACGCCGAGCGGCCGGTCGCCCGGTTTCAGCCAGTCCTTCTGCGCCTTCCAGTAGCCGAGGTCGTCGCTGATCAGGGTCTTCTGCACCCCGTGCTCGCGGCAACGCTTCAGGTAGAAGACGTCATTGCCCTCGGAGATGATCTTCGCCGGGACCAGCGCCAGGCAGACCTCGCACAGACTGGTGGTCTGACCCTGGAACAGGTAGGGCGCCACCTTGCGGGCGGCGCTCTCGCTTGAGGTCGGCGCGCCAGTAGAACCATCCATAGGCGACCAAGCTCCCACACAGCAGGTGGAACAGGTTAAACGGCCCGATCAGCGGCGGATAGGGCTTGAGGAACTCCCAGACGAACCGCTGGACGCCGTACCAGAGGCACATGGCGTAGAAGCCGCGCCGCAGGGCCCAGGGGCTGCGGCGCTGCAGGCCGATCAGATAGGCGATCAGGAAGAGCGCCATGCTGGCGCTCTCGTAGAGCTGCACGGGGTGGCGGCCGATCCCGTCTCCCAGATCGACGGCCCAGGGCAGGCGGGTTGGCGAGCCGTAGGTCCCGTCGGGCAGGCCCGCGAAGAAGCAGCCGAACCGCCCGATCACCGCGCCCAGGGCGAACGGTCCCACGAATACCCCGCCCGTCGAGCCGGTGACGCCCTGGATGCGCTTGTAGATTTCCACGCCGACGATCGCGCCCACCAGGGCGCCGACGATGCTGTGCGACAGGGCCGGGTGGCTGTCGCGCAAGGTGTTCAGCGATCCGGCGAGCCAGGCGCCGGGGATCGCGCCCACCGCCAGGGCGGCGAAGTAGCCGCCGCCAACCTTTCCGGCGACGCCTTCGGTCAGGGCCTTCAGACGCCAGCGGTAGAGCAAAACGCTCAAGCCCAGGCCCGAACCCCAGGCGGCCAGGTCGAAGGCCGTGTGCGCCCAGAGCGCGGTGGGGACGTGGATCACTACATCGCCGCCAGCCGCGCGGTCCTGGGCTCCTTCACCGCGACGACCAGCAGCAGGAGGCCGGCGGCCAGCACGCCGATCGAGAGGCCGAAGACCACGTTGTAGCCGAACAGGTCGGCGACCTGGCCGCCGATCAGCGGGGCCAGGGTGGCGGTGATGCTCTCGGCGGTGGCGGAGACGGCGATGCGCATGGGCAGGTCATCGCGCGCGCCGAACTCCAGGATCATCGTTTGCGCGCTCATGTTGTAGCCCGCCTGGCCCGCGCCCAGGCCGAAGAAGGCCAGGAACACCGCCCAGGAGCTGTGGACCTCGAGCAGCAGGATCGTCGAGGCCGCCCAGGCCGCCAGAGAGAACAGCAGCACCAGCCGGAAGCCGGTCTTGTCGCCCAGGTAGCCCCAGATCAGGTTCGACAGCGCGTCCGCCCCAATGAAGGCGAAGGACAGGGCGCCCAGCAGCTTGCCCGTCATGTGCACCGAGGCGCCGACGTAGAGGATGTAGAACGGCGTGGCGATGCGGGCGGACGCCGACAGCATCTGCACCACCAGGAACCAGGCGTAGGCGCGATCCTCGGTGATCAGGCGCGGGAACTCGCGCAGGCGGTCGCGGAACTTGCCCTGTGCGCGCGTGGTCGGCGGCTCCGGCTCCTTCAGCAGCAGCTGCAGGGCCCAGAGGCCCAGCGTGGTCAGGATGAAGGCGAAGATGAAGGTCGTCCCGTAGCCGTTGCCGAACAGGTTGGGGCCGATGAAATAGCGCCCGGCCACGTAGGCCAGCGCGGCGGCGATGACGCTGCCGGTAAAGTTGCGCCACGCCTGCAGGCGCCCGCGCCGGCTGATCGGGATCACCTTGGCCATGAGCAGGGAGAACACCACCCGCTGGGCGCCCATGAAGAGGCCGAACATCAGCATGAAGCCGAGGATCGAGCCCACCAGGACATTGCCTCTGAGGAACCAGCCGGACAGCGCGATGCCGAGGACCGCGGTCCTGGCGAGCCCGCCCATCCACATGGCCGCCGGCATCACCTTGGTGCGGTGCTCGATACGGCTGGCGCCGAAGATCGGCGAGATCACGCCGCCGACCTGCTGCAGCGCCAGGCCCAGGCCGACGATGCCGTTGGAGCCGGAGACCATGTGCAGGTAGGCCGGCAGGAAGGTGGGCGTGTTGACGAGCCGGAAGCCGGTCATGCCCAGCATGCCGTGCAGGTAGTTGCCAAGGTAGTTACGCTTCAGGTTGTCCCAGACGAACTTCTCGTACTCGGCCTCGCGCTGGGCGAGATCCGGGCCGGCGCAGCGTCTGGGGTTTCCGTCACAGCGTCCAAATCGACCACGCCGGCCGCGCCGGCGGAAAATCGAGCCGGCCTCCAGCGCCCTTCAGCAATCCAATGGCTTCAATAGCGGTGGTCTAACAGAGTCCTCGCGGCGCGCGAAACGGCGATCGGCCGCCCTGGCCTTAAGGATTGCGCGCCGTGACGATCCAGGTGGCCGAGGGCAGGCGGACCCGGCCGTCCACGAGGTGCGCGGCCAGCGCCGCGCGGATGTCGGCCAGCGCGGCCGGACCGGCGTCGGGATATTCGCGCAACATCCGGCCTAGCGGGCCAACCCGCAGGGCCAGCCCAAGCGCGCTCTCCAGGGTGTTGCCGCCGCCCAGCATGTCCTGGCGGGCCAGCGCGATCTCGGCGAAGCCGGCGTCCGTCAGGATGGCGCGGACCCGCTCGGGGTCGGCGAAGGCGAAGGGGCCGGGCGCGCCGGGCGCGGGCGGCTCGGCCGGCGGCAGGTGCCTGGCGGCGGCCTGCATGGGCAGGGTCATGATCGGGTTCTCGGAAATGTCGCGCCAGCAGAGGAAGGCGAGCCGTCCGCCGGGCCGCAGCGCCCGGCGCAGGTTCGTGAATGCGGCCGTCGGATTCTCGAAGAACATCACCCCGAAACGCGAATGGATGGCGTCGACGCCGGCCGGCGGGAAATCGAACGTCTGGGCGTCCGCCTCGATGTAGCTGACTTGCGGCGCGCCGCCTGACCGCGCCCGGGCCAGCGCCAGCATCGGCTTGGAGATGTCCGCGCCCAGCACGGACCCCGACGCGCCCACCAGATCGCCGAGCGTCAGCGTGCTCTGGCCGCAACCGCAGCCGATATCGAGCACCCGCTCGCCGGCCTTCGGCGCCAGCGCCTCGAGCACCGCGCGGCCCAGGGGCTCGATCTGGCGGTCGAGGTCGTCCTGTAGGTCGACCCAGGTCTGGCCCGCCGCCTCGTTCCAATAGGCGATCTGGGCGGCGTTCGTGTCGGAGCTGTCCATGCAGCGACCATGGGCGGCGCCCAGCGGCCGCGACAAGCGGAAATGCGTCGCGCCGGGCGCCTCGGCCGACGCGCCCTCTGTGCAACCGCCGCACGAAGTCTTTAGAGTGCCACCCGGAAAACGGGCGGAGGCTTCGATGAATGACGTGACCAGCGATCCAGCCGGCAAGCTCGCGCCGGGCGACGTCGCGCGGCTGAAGGACACCCTGGTGAACTTCAAGGTCGTGCAGCAGCACGTCCAGCACCACACCATCGACGAGCTGCAGTTCTATCCGGACCACGCGGGCCGCACGGAGTCGCCGGGCCTACAAGAAGATCCACGACCACATGACCAAGGACCTCGATCTGCCGTGCCTGGTCTGCGGGGTGAAGAACTCGATCCTCAAGGATCCGGCCCAGCGCACCGACCCGACCAAGAACCGCTACCTGGCCAAGCAGATGGAGACCCACCACCACGTGATCGAGTGGGCTCTGGCCAACGCCATCGACGTGGACCGGTTCAACGCCACCCTGCGGCCGAACCTCGCCCACCAGCATCCGAACGATCCGGACTGGGCCTACGAGACGCCGTTCGACGCCAAGAAGGTGGCCGACTGGGTCGACCACTCGAAACATAATCTATGGGTGCTCTGCGACGTGCATCACCGCGCCAAGTACCTGGGCATCCACGAGATCACCTATCCGATCTGGGCGCCGATGGACCTGCTGCGGTCGGACTTCGTCGACTGGGCGGTGAAGGAGATCAGTGGCCAGAAGGCGGCCAAGCCGGCCAAGCCGGCCGGTGGGAGCGGCGGCGGGGGCTAGGCCCGGCGGTACTCGATCATCGAGCCGTCGTCCGCCTTGGCCTTGGCCGACAGCCAGGTCCCGGCGTCGTCGTAGAAGTCGTCCATCTCGACCTCGCCACGGATCGACACATGGCCGCCCCCCAGGCGCGTGGCCTTCACCTTCAGCATCTTGCCGGTCTGCGGATGGAACAGCGGCCCGGAAAAGATCTTCGGGTCCCAGTGGGTCATGGCGTTGGCGTCGGCCGCCAGCAGCTCTTTGCCCGAGGGGCACTCCACGGAGATGCCAGCGGCGGTCTTCTCGGCGACCACATGCTCGCTCTTGCCGTTGGTGACCGTCGAGGTTTCCAGCGTGCCGAAGGCGCCGTTGCTGCGCTTCTCGACCGCCTGGTGATGGTACTTGAACACCGGCACCGGGCCGAGCTTCACCAGCATGGTCACGTCGGTGGTGGCGGTCACCGTCGCGCCATCGCCGGCAAAGCTCATGTGCTGCTCGCCGATATGGGTCCCGTTGCGGAACACCGCGAAGGTCACCGCCTTGGGCGTGGCCATCGCCAGGCCGGGCGCGAGCGGCAGGATCAGGCCGCCAGCCAGGATGGCGCGGCGCGTGAGCAGGCCGGACATGCATTCTTCCCCAAAGTGACGGCGCGAGCGCCGAGCATAGCGGGGATTACGCCAGAGCACCCCTTAAGGATGCGCTAGTGCGACGCCAGGTCTCGATCTCAGGCCGCCACGGGCTCGGCCTTGGGAAAGGTCGCGGCGAAGGGCGGGTAGAAGCGGGCCATCATCCGACCCGTGTAGTCGACCAGGTTCGGGTGCTGCAGCAGGGCGTCGCGGATCGGCGTGTCGAAGTGCGGGGTCAGGATCGCGGCCAGGCCGGCGAACAGGG
>Ga0207711_10000550_pt1 | contig 38268 bp, 49 predicted proteins | sample KBSS34metaG_FD_184401 | JGI IMG/M metagenome (GOLD analysis project Ga0207711, IMG submission 184401) | Switchgrass rhizosphere microbial communities from Kellogg Biological Station, Michigan, USA - KBS S3-4 metaG (SPAdes) (version 2) | ecosystem: Host-associated > Plants > Roots > Rhizosphere... | reverse complement strand
CCTGGTGCTGACTATCGTCACTCTCGTTCGACGTCGCATAAGATGCTCTCTAGGTATAAAAGAAAGTCCCTAGATTTTCATCTAGGGACTACTCTCTTAGGCGTGAATCCTAGATGGTTTCCTCAGCTGGGTCCTCTTCACCGTAGAAGCTAGATGCTTCTGTGGATTCCATTTCCTGCGTGGGTTCCGTATCACCCTCAACTACTGGCGTCATAGCGGCTCCCCTTGCACCCTTCCGGCCCACCCCTGCTGTCTTGCCGGAAGAAGCCTTCTTAGCTGGCTTCTCCTTGACTGGCTTTGCCAGATCATCGAAGTGGTTCAGGATGTCCTTATCGAAGTACCATCCCTTACGTGCTCCTGCGAAGTAGGGCGTCCACACGCTACCAAATCCACCCAGAGGTTCGTGCCGGAAGCGATCACCACCCATCGCTTGAGCAACTCGTCCTGGCCCATACCCTGCTTCCTTCGCTGCGGCAAACACATCCTTAACAGGAAGCAAGTTATCTGCCATTTCCTTGTATTGCTCTGCGCTGAGGGTGCGGCTCACCTTGTACTCTTCCAGCGAGCGACGACGCCCAAGCTCTTCACCGAGCGTAGCTTCAAAGTCCTCATCGCTCATGGCTTCTAGCTTGGCTGCCGTAATCCCTGTGTTCTTGGCGAGCTGACGGAAGCACAGAGGGCAGATACCCTTCCGTACGATTGTGTTGCGCCGGACTGGATTCCCGCAGATTGCACAGATGACTGTGGGGCCGGATTCCTCTTCCGGAACGGGGATGGGATTCCCTGCCTCGTCCAGAACTTGATTCCCCTCTTCGTCCAGCTGATACACTGGCTCTTTCACTACAGCTTCCTTTTCCACTTTCTTCTTCCTTTCACGCTTAGGTAGCATTTTCTGAATGACTTCTACGTCTTCAGCATCTTGCTCAGCCTGTTCATCCTCATCAATCGCATGAAGCTGAATCTGGCTGTCTTGCAAATTGCCACTCTTGGACGGTAGCAACTTAGCTCCGGCAGGAAGATTGTCTTTGATCTCCGTGAGCTTTACCTTCAAGGCTTTCGAGGCAAAGCGAACGGTGACGTACTCCCCTTCCAAATCTTTCTCCTCAACGAGTGCGGAGATTTGATCTGCCAAAGTTTGTTCTACTGTTGCTTCCATTGGGTCTGACATTTTGTGTTCCTTTCTTGGAACTGGGTGTGGTAAATTCCTGCACGATTATTATAGCATCGATCCGGTACAAGCGCAAATACCATATACGCTTGTGATGAATCGACGTTATCTAGACTAGTCTTCCTTGATCTTATACACAGATGGCGTAAATCCATCTTGTGCGTGAGCTAAACCTCGGAAGTGGTTTGGAACCCAGACTGGCTTCTCCAGATGTTTGTACTTACGGAAGTGACCACGCACAGGATATAGACGTCCATGTGGTGTGCCGCTCCCCTTGATCTGGGAAGTGTACTTCACTTGCACCTTCTCGATGACGACTGTATGATACTCTGGGAGCTTGGCCTTCCCCTTCGCTTCCCGCTTGCGCTGGACTTTAGGGTCTTGCCGTTGCTTCACTACCGTCACGTTGGGTGCATTAAGAAACAGATTGATAGCATAGCAGATGTGGATCATACGCATCTTGTTTTCAAATGCGCCAGGTGGGATCTCCTTCTGCGAGAAGGAAGCCCTATCCCATGAGATCTTAGCTGCTTCTGCCGTTCCCTCCCACGCTACACGATTTACAGATGTGCTCTCAAAGAGGACACAGCAGTTCATCATGTTGAAGACGTGCATCGGTGGGAAGTATTTTGTATCCTGTCTTGCGTTCCCCAAGATCACACCTACTACCCGATCTCGCTCTATGATCTTATCTCGCATGAGATCATTTACTTCCTCATGTGGCATAAAATCTGTTTCTAAGATTGGTTGTGTGAACTGGATGGTCACGTAAGGATACGGCAAGCTAATCCATCCCTTTGTATCTATACTCTTTAGGTTGTGGATTAGATCCATGATAACGCCACTTGGGATTACGATTGTTTCTGAGATGGTCATCAAGACCTCAGCAGCTCGGTAATCTGCTTCCATAGCTGCTTCTTGCCGTGATAGATTCATATCAAATCGTTTTCCCAAGCTCTTCTCCAGCTCTCTTACGTGCTGGAACATGGGAACCCACGTGTCTTTCAGTAGCTTCATTGGCTTTCCTTTCTGGGAAATGTGAACCATATACAAAGGTTGTACAAGATTGTTTATAGGGTTTTACCCTATGTTTAAGCAAGCAAAAATCTTTTGCGTAGGTAAGTACATAAATGACTTTTGCTTGGCTAAACGTAGGGTAATACGTTGGGTATAGGGTCGATTTTGGCTATTGTAGGTAAGCGTATAGCCTACCTACAATAGCCAATTGAATCTTACTTCACGTACCTAGAGACTTCAATTAAAGTCTGGCGAAGACCTTCGTCCTCGATATCGTTGATAGTGCGCCACGTCCCATCGGGGCGACGTGATAGTGCTGTTTCTGGCGCATTATCCTTCTCAGCCAATTCTAGCTGATCCTGGATGTAGTAGCTCTTGGAATCTACGTACTTCCCCCAAGCTACTATGAACTTATGCTTCACTGGCTTCACTTTCTTGCGTTCCACTGTTGTCCTCCAAGTCTTCAATTTCCAACTCCTCGATAATGATAGTAGATTTATCTGCTACTTCACCATGTACACCAGAATCGATCTCACGATGTACATTCCACATTTCCTCTTCTGCCGCTTTCTTCGTCGTGAAGAAGTCAATGATGAAGCGATCACCATCGTTCACGGCAATCAACATGTAGTGGATGGGCATTAGAGCGTAATCTCCGGAACGTCAATCTCATCGATGATGAGGGTCGTGCCGTGTCCATCCTCCCCGTACTCATCGTTGTCTATGCGAAGCTGCTCCATGTGCATTTCTTGTTCAGCTTCTTTCTTAGTATCATAGACATCTATGGGGAACTTCTCGCTCTCGAATACGGCAACCAACATATATCTGGTTGTCATTATCGCTGAGCTTCTTCTGCAAACTGGATGAGCTGAGCGTAAGCCGCTTCCTTACGATTGGCCCGATCACCGAAGAGTACATTGTACTGACGACTGTCATCCTGTGACGTTGGGCGATAATCTTCCCATTCTACCGTCGCATTGTACAATCCCCAGACAGTACCCTTGCAGATTTCCTGATCCATGCCAGTCCCTCTGCCGTTCCAGAGTTCCAAGACATTCTCTCGGAACTTAACGTTCTGAGCTACGGTGGCTTCATAAGCCTTTTCACGTCGCTCCATCACGCTCTGCTCTGGCACGTAGGAAGGCTTGCGGGGATCAACGTAGATAGTCTTGAGCGCATTTTCTGCTTGCTCATCATCGATATCTACATCTGCCATCAGGTTGAAAGCTGCGGCAAGACCCTCACTCTTCCGTATCGCACGCTCTACGATCCCTGTCATCCAGCCAGCCATCCGCTCTTCCACATGCTGATCGTGAATGATACGGAAGCTCTCGGTGCTTGCCGCTTTCGCAGCGATGAGCGTATTCTGGCAGACCACACGGATGGGCGTGACCCGAACTTGGATCGCACCATCACCGTAAGGGCTGTGCAGAAGAAGGTAGCTATCTACGTCATCTACTTGGAAGCCTCTTCGCGTAGATGTTACAGCGAAGGATGGTAGCTTCGTGGTGATAAACAAAGATTCACCTTGCCCCAGAACACCGAGCGTTTCTACTGGACGTTGCGTTGCTTCATCATAGATTTCGCAAGTGCGGAGCGGATCTACAATTGTGTAGTCCGGCCCCACAATCCCAAAGCTACGATAGGCATTGTCATCGGGGATCGGGTGACGAGTGATGACCTTGTTCGGGAGTTCCAACTTCAGGTTCCCGATCTTAGTGAACACTGGCTCCAGAGTTACGATGTACGGTGTCATCGTGTTGAAGATCTCTGTTGCCGTCTGCTCGTTTTCCCCGATCTGTCCTAGACCATGCCAAGCAGGAGCTCGCAGAGAGTAGAAGCGATCGTTGAAGATGTTGTGAGCCATTTTGTGATTCCTTTCTGAAATCAATACGGGTTGTTCATGGAGCATATCTCCATGATAAATCCTATCAGCATCGGGGATGTTCTGATAAGATCTACATGGAACTACACTAGAACGCTAGACCATCGTTGAAGCGAAACTGTACATCTGGAGGTGGCTTCTTAATGATCTCCAGAACGATAGGTGGTTCGCTGATTAGTGGTGAGCGGAGCTTTAGGTAATCTGCTTTAAGATCACGCTCGTTAATCGTGTAATGCGTATGCGTGAGCATAGATAGGAAGTAACCATCCATGAAGATGTGACATTCACGGTAGTTCCCAGAGAAGATAGCCTCATGGCTATCATCTCTTTCTGAGAGGATTGTAACTTCGTACTCTTCATCCACTTTTCTTCCTGCCTTTCTGAGTTAGCATCTTATTTAGATCTTCCGCCCATTCTGGGAGAGCATCTGGCTCACCCACTGTGATGATCAACTTCCAGAGCTTGTTCTTCTCTTGACTGGAATTGTAGATGAAAGCTGACGGCAACCCCTCGAACGTCACAGTCTCGTGCATCGTGAAGTACATCTTGCTCTCTTCATCACCCTCTGGACTACGTACTACGATGCTGCGAGGCATGAAGCGAGGATCAAGATCTAGTTCACCCGTCAGGGCTGTGAGTTCCTTACGTGCGTTGCTCAAGCTCACCCTTGCGAAGTAAGTGATGAAAGTGAAGCTAGGTTCTAGCTTTTCATTTTCACGGGTGAACTTCACAAGCTGACCAGCGTACTTAGGAAGCAACTGATAGAGCCAACCCAATTGCTTCATGCTCAATGATCCTGTCTGTGCTTGCCGTGCCAGAGATGTGAGGAATTCTTGATCTGCTGGACTGAAGCCACGACCATTGCTTTCATGGATGTTAAGTGGGTCATCACGTTCTGCTTGCGTCTGCTCATCATAAAGAGCTTGCAAGGCACGTCTAGCCCACTTTGGATCCATGCTGAGCTTCTGCTTGAAGTATTCCTTCAGCTCTTCATCGCTCATCTTCTTGAAGGCATCATGCACCTTCACTACCTTCGGGTCTGACATATTGTTCCTTTCTGGAAACGGTATGACTGTGCTTTGCTCGCCTTGTCACGAGTCTCTGTGATACCCATTGTACCACAGAGAGGGCATTACGGCAAACCCGTCCAATAGGATTGGAGGGGCTTGCCGGACTCTGCTAAGATTGTGATGGGAACAGATCGTTGAACTCTTGGATGGTCTGCTGCGTTTCTTCCCAACCCTCAAAATCTTGGAGCTGAAGGCTGATCCCATAGCATAGCAGGTTAAGAAGACGCTCGATGCGCCAATCTATATGCTTATGGGATTCCCATTCTGGCAAGAAGATGAAGGCGTATGCTTCTGCTACCTCCTCGCGAAGATGGCGTAGCATCGCAAAGTCTTGCTCTTGTACTGCTTCTGGTGAGGGTTCTGAACCCCAATCTTCGAAATTCTTCACTGTGATCTCCAATTGTACATGATATTAGAATAGTTAACATCCTCAGGTGTGAGTCCGGCAGAAGCCAGCTCTTCCCGTGTCCAGCATCTCGCCATATAGAGGCGTGGGTTGCCGTCATCATCGTTGCCTAGCGTAAAGATTGTGATGGTAGCCAATCCACGCTTGCGCCAGTAGCGATCCAAGATGGTCATAGCACGTCTGCGATCTGCTTTGGTCTTGTAAGACCGCTCTTCAATGCAAAGCGTAGCTCGCTTTCCTGGCCCTTTGTTGGCTTTGAAGGTCTTTTTCATGATTAGCTCCACAAAATTGTGAGAAATACTAACATGAGGAAGACACTTGCGATCAGAAAGAAGATGAAGCATCCCCCGATCTTAACGCTAACTTTTGGCGATTCCATGATTTAACCCTTTCTGGGATTAGATTTTAATGCAATCTGGACTTGAGGCCAGCCATCAGGTGATGGGCGCATTACATCAGCAGGGGGATTGCTGATGCTCTCTGCTATGCTATCTTAGGATGCTAATTCTACTGCGCCGGAAGGATCATCCATGATTTCTGCCTTGCCGAGCATCTCCTTGACACCATCCTCGCAGATAATTTGGTAAATCTTCTGCGTATAGGTCTTTTCACCAACCTCGATGCGCTTGCAGGTATCAGGATCCAACTTACCTGCATCCATGATGAGCGACAAGCCAACGTATGAACGTCGCACGTAGCTATTCATATCGTATTCCAACGTGTCCGTCCCATCATCGTACTTGTGATAGCTCTTGGTTAGCGTCCCATCTGCACTTGTGTAGTTAGATGAGAACTTCCAACCCGATCCCATCGCCTTGCGTGCTTGCTGAAGATTGCTGATGCCCCAGGGAACACGAATTGTGATGCTACCGCTTCCGCAGTAGATTGTCGTGCCTTCGGGGAACAGATCCTCCAGGAAAGTACGCAGCACCTTCTTGGTGAACATCCAATCTTGACGCTTCTCCTCTTGATAGGTTTGTTCGTTCTTGATGGACGTTGCGATGATACCGCTCTTGGAGATAGACATGATTTAGACCTTTCTTGATCTGGTAGTGATTTTTAGCGCAGCAATCTGCACCCGAAATCCTAAAAGCAACATTGTGATTTTAGGATCTCGATTGCAACTTGCGTCTTATCTGTTTTGTAGTGCGCTCTGCATCAGCAATCTAGCTTTGCGCTCTAGTTTCTTGCTCTGTAGCAAAGCTACGGCAGCAAGAGCATCATTCTCACTCGTATCCCATTCCGCTAGATCGCTTTCAGGAACCCTGATCCAAGTGTACAGACCATGTTTTAGTGTGATCACGATCTGTCCTTGTGATCTCACGTAGCGCATACTTGTAATCTTGGCACGATGAGGGCGGCGGTCGCTTCCCATCGTTTGCGTGCTGTACAACGTCTGACCTTGATACAGGTCATCTACATTTGTGATTTTCATGATTGGCTTTTCTGAGCTTGGTTAGTTGTTGATTTTACCTGCAAGATACAGGCAAAGTACGAACACGATTGCTAGAAGTACGAATTCCATGATTAAAGTTCCTTCCATTCTGTTAAGGTCATCATAGAGATTTCAATGGTAATGTCATCCTTTTTCATAACCCTTGCGCCTCTGAAGCCAATATGTTCTTTGTAGCCAGCCATCAGAAGCCCACGCACCATCCCATCCATATATGTCTTCAGACGGGCTTGTGCGCCATGTTCCCACATCTTAGGCTCTTTGCCGTTGGTTGTGGAGAGCAGGATATACTTTTCTGCCATTGTAGTTCCTTTCTGAGAACTGTTAAGATAGTGCCATCCCGTAGGATCCAGCGACTTTACGCTAGTGGATACGGCAAGCAAGGATAGTCATGATAGTCTTTTCTTGCCGTACCCCGCACAAGTATCTTAATCTAGCCTACATACTGTATGAAGTCTGCTATCTGCTCTTCGAATTGGAAGCCCTGACTGAGATTGAAAAATACGATCTCGTGTATCTGCCCATCATGGTCTTGCGTATCTAAGTATATATCGGCTACGAAAGTTACACCATCTGACTCATTTGCAAGTTGCTGCAATCTTATGAGAGCTGGCAACAACTTTGTGAAGGTTTCCACTTCTGGGAATCCTTCTCCCGTTGCTGACCATTGCAATACGTAATTCATAAGATTAAAACCTTTCTGAAATTGAGTAGGGATGTTGTTGTTGCGGTTCCTGTCGGAGGTGGGCGGGCAATCTGCGCTGCCACAATCCTAAGTTACCACTACGATAGGCTGCGTTATAGCCAATCTGGTAGCAGATTGCATTTAAGCAATCTTCTAGCGTTTTACCGCCTACGCCGCTAGAATGAGTTGGGATTTTGAAAGTCCCATTTTCATTTGTGAAGGAAAAGATGCCGTAATACAATCTGAATGCTACGAATTCATTTTCTCGTGCATCTTGATCTGTCCGAACATCTCTTGCTACACGTATCACGTAGTAGCCAGCGTACATTCCGACCAGATAATCCCAATCTTGGTAAAAGCCGTGAGAGAATTCTGATGCAGCTTTGTGCGCTTCGTAGTTTGCCTGTTGCTTCGGATTGGGCGTATCTACTTGATTGCCGTAATGCTGTTTCAGAATTTCAGCAATCTGTTTACGCTTGCTCGGAGTTGGCATTTTTTTCGCCTTTCTTACTTATGATTGTGGTTGCTGTACTAATCTGTACATTGGTACGGCCCACCCATCCTATATCTTGCATGGGATGGGTGTGCCGTACTATGTGCTAGTGCTTCAGATTAGTTGGCGTACACCCCTACGATTTTCTCAATTTCTTGTAGTACGGGTTTCTTATTCTTTGCATCACAATCTTGTAGGTAGGTAAAAACCTGCATCTGAATTTCAGTTGTGCGTGCCGCCAGGTCTCTGAAATTCCAACCTAACCGTTCTGATGCTGTGCCAATCTTGTGCAAGTAACTAGGATTAATTGTTACTGGCTCATCATCTATCGATTGGTCTTGCGGGTCGGTCATGCTGTGCGCTGGCGGTATGAACACAAGATGGTCATCTGTCCATGTGCCAGCGTTCTCGCAATCCACATCTGGGTCCATCCTACTGCGCCATACATCTGGTATGATTGCGCCATCTGCATCTACCGTAACTTGCGTTCGGATGATGTAAAGGGCTTGCTCATCCCATCCCGTTTCAGCGCAGTAGATTATTGCACTTTGGCGGTCTGAAAAGCGCACAGTGGTGATCCCATCTGTTGCAACCCATAAATCTTGGTACATTGTAGTAGCCTTTCTGAACTTTGGTAGGTATGATTGTTGGTGTGCTGTTAATCCGCACAACATACGGCACACCACTCTGATCATAGTGTGCTGTGCCGTAGCTTGTGATTATTAACGCTTAGTCTTCAGATGGGTAGGGGCGTTGGTAGTTAAGAAGTTCTGCAATCTTATTGTGTATTGCTATGAACTCGTCTTCCTCTTCCCAACCCGCATCTGTCGGATCAATCGCAAGTGTAAGTTCGTACATCATATGGTAAAACAAGTTTACCATGATATTGTACTTGCGATTTACCATGCCATGAGTTTCATATACCTCGTCTCGGAATTCCTCTAACACACCTTTTGTACCATCTGAAAGTGTGTTGTAGTTCCGCTCTGGCGTGGGTTGCGCTTCTTGTTGCATTTTAGTGCCTTTCTGATTTTGGTTTAGCTTGGTCTGTCCGATTGATTTGCACTACAATTTTACCACAAAATTGTTTGGGATTTTGTAGCAAAATTGTGGGGCAAAGCTCTGATCTGGCGGGGTTTTTACTTCCCATCTGGCGTAGGTTTTGGTCTGATCTGGCGGCAAGCTACGGCAGCCACAAAGCTCTGATCTGTCCATCGGATTGCTTTGGCGTGGTGTGCTGCGCACGCAGCGGGTGCGGGTGCGTGCGGGTGCAGCGGTGCAGGTGCGCATAATAGCTATATGCGTATAGTAGGTATATGCGTATAGTAGGTATATGCGCAGGTGCGCAGGTGTGTATAGTAGGTATATGCGCATATACGGTGCGGGTGCTGTGCTGCGTGGTGTGGTGTACCGCTGCGCAGCGTGTAGCGGGTGCGGTGTAGCGGGTGTTGTGCTGCGCACGGTGCGTTACGGCGTGCCTGTGCGGGTGCAGCGGTGTGCTGTGTGTGCCTGTGCTGCGCACCACGCCGTGCGGGTGCTGTGTGGTGCTGTATATGCGCATATGCGTATACTGTGCAGCGTAGGCACAAAAAAAGGCACGCCGCTGTGTGCGGCGTGCCTGTTTGTGCTGCGTGGTGCTGCGTGGTGCGTTACTTACCAAGCACCTGTAACACAGCTTGTTTTGCGGGTGCAATACCTGCACTAGTTTGCAGCGTGTGTATGCTTTGCAGCAAAGCGTGCTGCACCTGTGCGTGCTGCGCAGGTGTTAAACCTGCACCCGCAACTAATGGTACAAGTTGCAGCATAATTGCAGCGGCGTACTGCGCATTAGTTTGTGCCTGTGTATTGCCTTTTGCGGGTGTACGCTGCAAAGTTGCTTTACTTGGTTTTACAAGCGTGTAAGTTGCGTTTGCAACTTGTGCGGCGTGCTGTGCTTGCTTTTGTGCTTGTGCCTGTGCGTACAGTGCGTATTGCCCTAATGCGTTATTTTGCAAAGCTGCAATAGGTGCTGTGTTTTGCGCAGCGGGTGCGGGTGCAGCTTGTACCTGTACCTGCGCAGCGGGTGCAGCTTGTGCCTTTGCCTGTGCGGGTGCGGGTGCGGCGTGCTGCGTGCCTGTGCGGGTGCTGTTTGCGGTGCGGGTGTTGTTTTGGGTAGGCATTGTATTTTAACCTTTGCTGTATGGTGTTTTGTGCTGCGTGGTGCAGCGTTTTAATGCAATACGTTTATTGCATAACAGGCACACCAAACAGTACCGCACGGGTGCGTGCGGCGTGCTTGGTATGCTTATATACAACTACGTGCAGCGGGTGCTTAGTGCGTGCCTGTAAGCGTGTAGCGGTACGTGTACGGTACGTGTACATGGTGTGCCTTACATATTAAAGGCACGGCGTGCTGTGTGGTGCGGCGTGCTGTGTACGCCGCTGTGCGTGTAGTGCGGCGTGTTTGCGGTGTGGTGTACGTGTTACGGCGTGTACTGTACCTAAACATAGTGTGTTTGCCTTTGCTGTATGGTGTGGTGTGGTGCTGTTAAAAAAGTTTTAACCACTTTACAAACGTGTAATTGTGCAGGTGCGGCGTAAAGCTATTTGCACCTAAGTACACGTTAAAATGGTGTGCCTGTTTACCGCTGCGTGCGGGTGCGTAAAACCAAGCTGTTTGTGTGGTGCTGTTATAAGCAACTTGGTATGCTGCAATGGTGTGCGGTGTGTGTGTGTACCGTGCAGCACCTATTGCCCATTGCAGGTGCGTGTATTGCAGCAAAGCTAAGTTTAGTTTGCCTGTTTTAATGCGTGGTGCGGTGCTGCGTGCCTTTTTACTGTGCGGTGTAGCGGGTGCGTGCATAGTAAGTGCCTGCGCACGTAGGTACGCTTTTTTACTTGCGGCGTACCGTGCTTGCTTTGCTAAAAAGCGTGCCTGTGCTTGCTTTGCTTTGCTGCGTGCCTTTGCTGCACCCGCTGCACGGTGTGGTATAGGTGCTTGTGCGGGTGCGGGTGCAGCACGGCGTGCTGCACGCTGTTTGCGCAGCGTGCGTGCTTGGTTTGCGTTTTGCTTTGCCATTGCGCAGCACCCGCTATAAATACTTGTGCAGCGGGTGTTGTGTGGTGCTTTGCAGCGGGTGCTGCACGTATTGCAGCGGCGTGCTGTGCTTTACGGTACGCCGCTGCACAGGCACAAACCAACTATAGCTGTTTACAACTATTTGCAGCGGTGCAATGGTGCGGGTGCAGCGTGCGCAAGTACTGCACGCAAAGCACGCACAAAAGCGTGCGTGTGCTGCGCAGCGGGTGCATACAGGTGTGCGTGGTGTGCGTACAGCACCGTGCAAGGCACGCCGTGTTTGGTGTGCCTGTACTTTGCCATACAGCGGCGTGTGCAGGTGCAGCACGCTGTGCTGCGTGTGCAGCGTAGTTTTATTTATGGTGCTGTACTGCGTGTACTGTGTGGTGCGGCGTACCGTGCGGGTGCGTGTGTACTGTGTGGTGCGGCGTGTGTTTTGCATACTGTTTTGCTTTGCCTTTGCTATGGTGTTATAGGTACTAAAAACACCGCACAGTGCGGTGCTTTACAATAGCTATAACGGGTGCTGTGCTGTGCTGTGTATGGTGCTTTGCAGCACGGCGTGCGTTTATATATAAGCACGCCGTGCTGCGCACCTTATACGGTGTACTGTAAGGCACACCGTATAAGGTACTGTGTTTGCCTACGCCGCACGGTATGGTGCGGTGTGCAAACTATGCACCGTGCTTTATACGCATAACCTTATTGTATGCGTACCTGCACGGGTGCAGGTTAAAACCTAAAATAGCTTTGCGCACTAAAAATTAATGTGTGTTGTAACGTAACGTATACCTGTACCTGCGTGTTTTGCACTTAGCTGTACACATAATTTACGCCGCACGTACAGCGTGTAACACCGCTGTAATTTTGCGTATAGCATACCGCTGCAATTACCGTGCGCACCTTTGCTATTACAGCGTGCGGTATAGTGCGGTGCAGGTTATGCACAGGCACTATACAGGCACGCTGTAAAGCACGCAATGGTGCGCAACTTGTGCAGCACCGCACAGCGTGTATTTATATAGCTGTGTGGTGCTTACTTAGTTGCAACTATTTTAAGGTGTATTACTACACCTGCACTGTGTTTTAAGCTTGGTGTGCATACCATACACCGCACGCCGCTGCACTACACCTGCACGCCGCTGCAACTTTGCTGCAATTGCGTTTATACCGTATGGCTTACTTGGTACGTGTTTGGTGTGGTGTGCGTGCGTGCGGGTGCGGTGTGGTGTGCCTGTGTACCAAACAGGCACGCACCGCTGCACTTTACGCATTAGGTTTTATAACGCTGTATTTTAAGGCACTTTGTTTGCGGGTGCGGGTGCTGTACAGTTTTACTGTACGCCGCACTTACACCGCTACGTTACACGCAATTGCACGCACCCGTTACGGTGTGTGCTGCGTGCTGTGCTTGGTAATAGCTTACGCCGTGCAGCTTGGTATTGCAGCGGCGTACATAACAGCTTGTACTTAGTTTAACAAGGCACTGTGTGCTTTAACGCACATAGTTTGCAAAGCTATTTATTTGTTAAGGTGCAATACACCCGCAACTACACGCCATTTTTGTAACGTGTACTATTTATGCACTACACACTACGCTGTACGGTACGCTGTGCGGCGTAGCGGTACAGTGCGCCATACAGCGGGTGCTGTACGGTACTGTGCGGTGTGTGGTGGTGCGGTGTGTTACTTAAAGTGCGGTACAACTAAGCACACCTATACATAGTATATAAGTGCATATGTTAACAAAAGCTTACAATTGCGCAAAAGTTTTAAGCTATTTTAGCTTTACGGCAAACCAAGTTGCAAATACACCTGTAAAGCGTTATGTAAAGCACTTTTTTACAAGCTTTGTACAAGCTTTTGTATAAGCTTTGCGCCAAAAATTGCCAAGTTGCACAATTATTGTTGCAGCTTTTTTGTAAAAAGTTGCTTTTTAGGGTGCAGCAAAAGTTGCGGGTGTATTTATAGGTGTATAGGTGTGGCGTGCGGGTGCAACTTTTAATACACAGGCAAAGCATATAGGTGTTGTATAGTATGCATATTGCCAACAATACTTGGCAATTTTTGGTGTGGTGTGGTGTGGTGTGCTGCACCTATAATAAATACACACATACTTTTGTGTGTTGTGTAGGTATAGGGTATAGGTGCTGTGTATATAGGGTGTTTTTGGGTGCTTTTTAGGTGCTTTATAGGGTAATAGGTTAATTGTAGTATTTTGCACAATATACGTTTGCTATACGCTGTGTGTTTGTGTATGTATGGTGTGTATGTATGGTGTGTATGGTATAGGGTGCTGCACAGGTACGGCACACAGGCACATAGTACGCACTTTGCGCAAAGCTTGTGCGCAGTACCGTATTGTATGGTATTGCTGTACTGCGTGTAGTAATATGCTGTGCAACTTTTTTAGGTGTAAGTAAGGCATTGTAAGGTAATAAGGTTATACAAAGGTTATAATTATTTGGTGTAGGTTATAGGTGTATATGGTACTGCAAATAATACAAAGTGTAATACTTTGCCTTACAATACCTTATTTGCTTTTTTTGCAGCAAAAGTTGCAAAAAAGTTGCGCACATACAATACCTTATTGCCTTACTATACCGTGCTGCACTTTGCGCATAGTGCTTGTGCGCAGCACGCCGTGCGTATACGCCGCTGTGCAGTACGGCGTGCCTGTGTACAGGTGCGGCGTGCGGCGTGCTTGTGCAAAGTGTATTAAACACGCCGCACGGTGCGCAGCGGGTGCATATAGCGGTGCTGCACGGCGTATAAAACGTGCGGGTGCGTTTGCGGCGTGTGCAGCTTTTGCTGCGCAGCGGGTGCAATTTGCTTAGGTACTTGCGGCATTTTTGCGCAGCTTTACATAACCGCTACGCCGATCCGACCCATCTCCGATATTTACGAAAAAATTTTCGACAAAACAATACCTTAATCCCTTTCATTCCCTTATTTTGCCCAAACCGCAACTTTTGGTTTTACTTTTCGACGTTCCCGCCATAATATATTCCAATTTAGTCTGTATTTTAATAAAATTTTTCGATATTTTGCAGAATTTATCAGTTTTACCCTGTTTATAGCGGTTTACATGCGCCGCACGTAGGTATACACTACTTTGCCCCGCAACGCACCCAAACGCCCACGCTACACGGCGTTTGGGTGCAATTGTGGCCCCGCCACAGCTTACCGCCACGCTACAACCCCCCACAATAACCTACCACCCCATCTTACGGTGCGCCGTAGGTCATCACCTCATCATCCTCCTGCTCTTCTACGTACTCTTCATCCTCCTCCTCCCCCACCGAGAACGAAGATAGCTCCGGTCTTGCCGTGTCCTGCCGTGTGAAGTTCTCACGAGCTCTTCGTGAAAGCTCAGCTCGTTGCTCTTCCGTGAGCACCCTCTTCTTGCGGAAGGTGATCTGGTTCTGGGGAATCATAAACTTCCATGCCCCTCCCACCTCCAGCTCCTTCCCATCTATCCCCAATCCCTGGAACTTCCTAATCATAACTACATCATCCGTTACCACCTCCCAATCCTTACCATCTTGTCGATCCCCCGCTCCCAGATTAAGATGCGTTTCACGCTCATCTAAGGTCATATCTTCTATCTTCGCCATCAGTTCCTCGCATTCCCCATCTTCAGTAACTTAACTTCACGACCTAGCTCTTCCAATCCTTCCACAGATATCTGGTCACGGATGTTCCTTCCCGTTGCCATCTCTACACGGTTCACGAAATCAGCATCCCCAACTCCAGATACAATCGCATCGTGTGCGTCTATGATTTCCTTGTCTTCTGGCCGTAGCTTTCCCGCCCTCCATGAAGCTATCATCACAAACGCAGAAGCTAGTTCCATCAATTTAATCATATCTTCGTGTCCAATCATATTACCTCCAAGATGCTCCATAGAATATACAAGATCAAAGCGTCCATAAATATGAAGAGTAGCCAAGATTTCCACCATATGATCCTGCTCTCCCGAACCCACCAATCCAATAGTATAGATCCCAATACAGCAGCTCCCATCAACGACATGATCTCCGCAGCAATCATAATCCTAATCATCCCCTCAATCTTTCCCAGCGTCTATAAGATCATATACGCTGCGCTTCCTATTTGATATGACTGGGTTGCCGTAATCAGCGTCAGGTGGTTGGAAGATGAAATCCCGTCTAGTATCATCATCTCCTTCCAGATCGAAGATAGTAGGATCATATCTTCCAGCCCTCACCTCAGAGATCCACAATCCTGTCATTAAGATCAACGTCCCCAATGTGAAGGCAATCCACAGTTCTACGTACCAGGGTAGATATGTGATCATATCATCATCCTATCTTCAACCCACGCTCAGCGAAGAAGCTCTCAGGATCTACACGTCCCTTCGACATGGGGGTGTCATCACGATATGTACCATCCCGCCGCATCAATCTAACTTCTAGGTGTAGATGTACTCCGGTCGCATTTCCTGTCATCCCCAACTTCCCAATCACCGCTCCAGCTCTTACGACTACACCCTCAGCGAGGCCAGGCTCTGAAAGATGGGCGTACATCGTATAGCAGATCATATCTTCCTGATTGTGCTTCACACGAACATAGTTCCCGTAATCTACATCCGTACCGGAAAATGCTACAACACCATCACAAATTGATAAGACTGGTGTGTTCTGCTCTTTCCCGCCAAGATCCGTACCGTTATGTCCTATCAACCCAAATCGTGCGTAGTCTTCTGGATTCTGGTAGAAGTGTTGTGTGATCCACGCACCAGAGAGCGGATGAACTAACTTCACGTTGGGAACGGGTGTGGGTGGGATTACGATGGGTGGTGTGATGGGTTCTTCACTTCCCGAAGAGATAGTCCATTCCCAATCTATCCTTGTGGAAGTGTGAATTCTGGGATTGCCGTCCTTCCCCATTCCAATCCCCGCTGCTGAGTCAGACTGGACTAGATCATTGATCCAGATGGTGAACTCATTCAGGGATGCGCTCATGGGATAGTCATAGTTATAATTCACCAGACGTTGTTCGTTCTTTGATATGACCTCTGTGCTGCCGGAGGGCCACGTCACCTGAAATACGACGCCAGCTACTTGCTTCCCGCTCTGCTTCACTGTGCCAAAGATATGGTGATCTGGTCCTGCTTGATCCGCTTCTTCCTCGTCATACCACTCAGCTCTTACGATCTTCCAGTAGGCTACACCCTTCGGAGGGGTAGCGAAAGCGAAGGTAACTCCCCTCCGGATAAGATCAGGATCTATATATCTATCCTGAGATGGAGGAGGGGTGGGGCCAGGATTGGGTGGTTGGACTGGTGGTTGGATTGGAGGTGTGAAGCCACCATCTGGGATCTGGTGTCCTACTTCTACGGCATCCATAAAATCTCTCTGAACTCCTTTCTTATCTTTGAAGCTCCACTGGTCATCTGCATTGGATCTATACAGACATAGAGCATAGATCTTGGGAAGATCCCTAGAGCTGTTCCAGAAAGCGATCTCTTCATACGCTCGCTGAACCCATCCACGATTAACATCTAACCAGGGTTCTACTTGATCTGTTTCTGTGATGAAAGCGGGTAGATGCTTTAAGCTCGTAGGAGTAGCTCGTAGGAAATCAGTGTAAGCTCTGAAGTTGTAGAACTTATCTTGGAAGGGTGGATTCATCTTCTTGGCGTCAGTGATGAGAGCTGGATCAGCTCCGTGAGTGTAGGTATGAACTGTGATGCCATCGCAGATGTAGATGGAATCTAACATATCTATATAGTAAATCACCCAATCTCCTAGAGAATTCCCAGAGTAGATTGTGGTAGCGTCCCACGGAGCGACGGCAGCAGGGAGGACTAAGACGCTCTTGCGAAGATTTTTGATCTTCATGTAACACAGATTAAAGCACTTCGCATATTGCGTGGGAATGATAGGTAAGCCATGAGGACGCTCATTTGCATGATTTGGCTCGTTGCCTATGATCACAGCGTAGATACCTTTACTAGCCTCTACGAAGTTGGCGCATCTGGTAGCGAAGTCATCATATTGCTCTGGTCTTGGTATCGTACCCGCAGGAGAATAGCCATTGTTAAGACGCACCAAAATGCTGAAGCCCTTATCTGACCATTGCGAGTAGTCACGGCTTGTATGATCTTTGGGATCGCACCCGATAGCTTCCGTGACTACGATCCATCCTGGCTCATCTGACATTAGATTGCTACCGTCTGTATCATGTACACCGTGAATCCATTTACTCATGTACCTTCTCCTTCGGCATTTTGGATAGGACTACGTCAAATAGGATGGGGTCTGCCGTCAGAATCAACAGAGTTTGTAGCTCGCACGACGCATGACGACTCACCTCCAGTTCTTGCATGAGAAGTCGGAAAAAGATGCTGAACTCACCTGTTTTCATCTTAAGGATTGCTTCACGTACTTCTTCGCTGACCATTATTCCTCCTGGAATCTATCTAGATCTATTGTGTAGCCTTCAGTTTCTGCCTCGTCTATACGTTTGTCTTCTTCCCCTTGCTCACTGAAATCTACCATGTTCTGTATGAACCTATACTTCTTCGGAGCGTTGTTGGTTGCCGGAACGGTTTCCATTCCGTAGTTACGGATAAGATTGGGTTCCAGAGCTTGGATGTGTTTAGCCAGGGATTGACCGCTTTCCCAGATCCATTGGTAGTGTAGCCTTGACGCTATCTGTTGCCACATCCCGTTCAGCTCTCCTGCCGTATGCCACTTCGTAGACTCTGATAGTTTGTCGCTCTTGACTTGATCTTCCCTGAGCCATATATCTAGGATAGCTATCATTGGGCTGGATTCGTGCAGCAAGACCTTCTGGCGGTTGGTCATCATTTCCAGGCCTCTGATCAGCAGCTCGCCATCTATGACGCCATCCGCCCCATTGTGCATCCCCCGAATACGACTACAGAAAACAGTAAAGTCAGCAAGTCGGCTTTCTGTAGGAGCGGGGGCTGTCTTAACCCTACGAAGTTCTGCCACCGTTTTGTTGAGCATATCCAGAATTCCCATCCAGATGCCGTCAATGTTGTGGAGGATCTTGTTCTGCATGGAATACTCTGGTGTTGGCTTCTTGATTGCTGCAAGCTCAATCGGTAAGAGCCGTGTGAAAAGACTTTCCTCTGCGAATGGTAAGCTCGTTGCTGTGATGATAACGAAGCAATCAGGAAGTATTCTCTGGATTTCGTTGGTTGTGTGCAGTTTACGAAGTTCAATGTGGGTTCCTGTCGATATGCGGTTCAGCATATCTACGAGCCAATAGCTCTTGTTCTTTTCTAGGTTATCTAATACTATGAACTTGTGTGCGCCCATCGTAGCCCGAAGGCTGTCTGGCTTATCTGCCAGTACACCGTTGACGTTACTGTGTGGGCCTTCCAGTATGTATAGGAATCTACGGGCTGCCGTAGTCTTGCCAGCACCAGGATCAGCAATGATGGTGAGCAAGGGACGGGTAGGCATGATGTCGGGGAAGAAGGTACTTAGGAACCAAGCCTTGATGAGCTCTTTCTGTTGACCAGGACTCACGCCCGTAGAACCGATACCAAAGCTGAGGTCATTCACTAAAAAGTTCCAGGGATTCAATGCCTTAATCCCTTTATCCCTTGCTACATCTAAATCTAGGTGTAAACTGCTGTCCCTATTGCGGAAGACTATATCCTCTTCCCCGTTAAGATGCTTGTTGCCCCAGACATCTGCATAGCTATCTTCACCCGATATTACATAGTTGTAGGAACTACCTAAGTTGATGAAGAGCTTTTCGCCATCCCAATAGCTACGGTTGTAAGCCTTGATCTTAGATGCGCTTTCCCTTGCGCTATGGTAGACGCCCTTTGCGGTGGAGATCCCGAAGCTATCTGAAGTATTAAGACCAAAGGTATTATAGAGGATAGAATCCCAATAGCTATCTTCCATGCTGTGAAGCTGATGACTGGTCTTGTCTAGCCAGAAGAGCTTTTCTGTAGCTGTATCTATGACGACCCTGCCTTTCTCTCTGAGGTAAGATAGGACTGTTGTTGCCGCACTCCGACTCTTGAGATAGGTGACGCCCTTTCCTAACCTTATCCTGTCCAACAAGGTCATGATGGGTGTCACATTTTGCTTGGATATCGCATCAGCCAGCTTGCGGATGATTGTACCAGGTAGTCTATCTGTAAGAGCTTGCAAGCCCAAGACCTGACCACCGTCACGATGCTTCTGGTAGGTATCCGTAACACATTGCTTCTGGTTGTATAGATCACCGCCAGCTACAGAATTAAGCTGCTCTATGACCTTTATAGCGTCTTCCTCATCCCATCCTGCTGTAGCCAGCCAACCCGACAGGAAGAGGGCTAGGTCGTGCCGTTGTCCTTCTACCCAGAAACCTGATAGAGATGCTACGATGACGTCAAACGGATTTTCATAGCCTTGTAAGCAGGAAGCAAAGTCTTCCAGTGTTGTGAACTTCTCTAAGCTACGAAAGGGATCTTGTATGATACCCTCTTCCCAGCCACCGTCGGGAAGTACAAATACGCTTTTCGCACCTGTTACGGGGTGAAGTCCCAAAGGTACTTTGACTAGATTACCTAGTGGATTGCTATCAGTGAGCTTATCTTGCTTGGGAAAGATCTCTACGTGCGTATCACCTGATGTGTCTGCGCCTATAGCTTCCCGCATCTCCACAGCTAAGGCTCTTACGTTCTCGGCTGGAGCTGGCTTGCTAAAGAAGATCCATACATGATAGCCCTTGCCGCCAGAGAACTCTATAGAGTGGGGAATATCTTGCAAGAGATTGGATAGCTTCAGTGTAAAATCCCTAGCTTTGGAAAGCTCGATACTATCTACGTCAAAGCACATCCAGAGAACGGTGTTGTCTTGCCGTAGTGTATATGCCCCAATCGCGTAATCACCTGAGAGATGAGCTTCTACCGTAGTCTCTTTGGGAGCTTCCATAACAGGATTGTACATGGTATGGAACTTGCCGTTGTCGTCCTGACGCTTTCTGCCTATAGCATAGTAGTTATTTCCCGTGAACAGTTTCTTGAGAATAAGGCTGGACAGTGAGGGCATTACGCCACCTCTAGGACTGGAGAGTGGACTTTCTCTAAGTATACCTTCCAATCTATACTGGCTACATCAAACTTATCTTTGACCTTCTCCATCGTGCCGTAACTCCTGCCTACCTTCGCTTCGGCATTGAACGGAAGACCAAATATATCTTCTACTTCCATAACACGTAGCAGAACGGGGATAGCTTCTTCTACGCACTCGTCCCTGATTTCAAAGATAGCTTCATCGTGGACAATGCTTAGAACGCCGCCCCAATCTTGGGCTGTAACGACCTTATCAGCTCTCACAATAGCAACGGACATGATACCTGCTGCTCCTCCCTGAATTTGTGCGTTAGCTCCCTTGTACATTTTCAAGGGATCATCTTCCTTCCAAATTCTACCATCCCAATACCTGATGTAGCCTTGTTTCGTTCCTTTCTTAATTACCTCGTTGAGCCAGGGCTGGATTCGGGGAAAGGTCTTCCAGTATTGCTGTGCGATGCGTTGTGCTTCTTCGGGTGTTTTGTTGAGCTTATATTGCAATGAACCCGTAGTCATGCCATAGATAAGTCCGAAGCCAATAGCCTTTGACCATTCACGATGTAGGGCGTTGTCTTCCTCACCGCAATCACCCCACACACTGAGCGCAACCCGTAGATGGATATCTTCACGGTTCTTAAGCGCAGCCATCATTACGGGTTCTTGAGCCAAGATACCAAACATTCGCATTTCTTGTTGTCTATGGTCAATCGAAACAAGGCTGAATCCTGGCTTGGAAATGATGGCTTGACGAAGATTGTATTCTCCTTGCCTAACTCCCCCACCGCTAAAAACACCTGTGTCTTCACGGGCTCTGTGGCTAGAGGGTATATTTTGCAAGTTAGGACGACTGGAGGAAAGTCTTCCGGTTCTAGTACCAGTGATATTAAAACTTCCATGAACGATGTGGTCGTCATCAGCTAGCTCCTTGTATTCATCCAGAAAGCCAATCAACTTGGCACATTCACGCATCTCAAGGATCAGCCCTCCTAGGGGATGTGAACCTTTCTCCATGAGAATAAAACTACTGGTTCTGTATTTGTTATACTTATTAACGTGAGCCATTCGGGAGCGATCAACGCCATCAGGGTCAGCGAAGGGGTTTTCGGGTTTTGGTATGCCCATATCGTCATAGATTGCTTTGGAAAGCTGAGGACCACTTCGCCAGTTAAACTCCTTCCCACATGCTTCATATAGATCCTTTTCTAGATGCGCTAGATTGCTGCTTAGAATTTCCTTTGCTTGCTTCATGAATACTCTATCCAATAGCAAGCCCCGACGTTCCATCTTTTGCAATACACGTAGGAACTTCATCTGCAGGGATAGAAGGTTGTTGAGCTTCATCATATCTAGCTTGGGAAGTAACACTTGAGATAGTTGTTCTGTGACTATGCAATCATTCACGCAGTAACGAGCTAAGTTTTCAAGATCCCAATGCCAGGGCATGAGCTTACTTTCGCCCTTTGCAAGTTCTACGTGAGTGCGCTTGCTATCGGTGCGAAGGAAGTGCTCTTCTGACTTCTCTAAGCTCTTCTTGAGGCGGGAATCGTAGAGATGCACAAGAACGGCTGTGTCTAGGATTTTGCAGGGAAGATCGCACAGTAGGAGATCTAGGAAATGTGCATCAAACTTGAGGTTATGACCTATGAGGGTAGTGTCAGGATCATCTGCCATGTAGAGGACAGCGGCTTTTGCTTCTGCAACTAAATCTTCATCTGGGATGGCTGTGAGCCTCTTTTTCTCGGTGATTACGTACTCAAAGACCTTACTTCCTACGCTACTACGACTGTAGTCACGCTTACCCAACCACATCTTCCTTTTGACTGGGTTGCCGTAGGCTACATTTTCGTAGGTACAAGTAGGAAGATAACCTGCGATATCTAGGGATGGGCAATAGATGCCCACCCCTATGATGCTATCGCTCCACCACTGGAGGCCAGTGGTTTCTGTATCTATGACCAGCGTATGTCCTTTGCAGGATCTAATCTGGTCTATTGTTAGATATTCCATTTAGCCCTCTACTTTCTTGCTTTTGAAAGTGCGGTTCTCCTCCAATGCCCAGGGGAAATCACATTGACCTTCCACATTCTCCCATCCCTGATAAGTGCAACGATGCGGCAAGCCATTGATTCCGCCTCTAGTCTTCTCACAACTGATCTTTAAGATAGGCTCTAGCCAGGGGCATTTCACAAGTAGCTTTTCACGCATAAGTCGGAAGAGGGCTACGGTCTCGGGATAGAACATGCTGCACGCACGATAAGCGTATGTATTGATGAACTCGCTAAGAGGGTATTCGCAGATGATATAGGTTTCTACCGCCGTAGGCGTGACCGTGCGAACATCCTGCATGGGAAGCCCCCTATCGGCAAGGAAGTTATAGGCTTCTCTAGCTATCTGCATAGAAGCTCTCCACACTTCCTCTATCGAGGCTTCTATATTCCCCTGATCGAAAAACATGGAATAGAGACCAGGGTACTTATCTGGATCTAGACTGTAGAAGGGATGATTAGAGTGCATCGTAATAGGCATTCTAACATTGAACGTTCCCATGTCTGCGTATCTCTGGGATTGCTGTGCGAAGCTGGCCTTGCGAGTTCTTACGAGTTGGTGGGTTACGCCACGACTTACGCCAGAAACCTCGAAGGCAACTGTGAACCATTCGAGAGCTTGATTAAGACCGCCCTTGAACATATCGGCAACCATAGCCTCATCTATTTGCTCATCACCTACAATGTTGCCTCGCACAGCGACGCTGGCTTTACTGAGAACTTTGGTTACGATATCTTCATCAGGCCATAGAATGACATTTACTTCTAGATTCTCGTACCCGATATCAGTACGCCCCTCTTGACCAGGAGCTACGTTGAAGTCATTACTACCACGTTTGGACATATTGGAGCTGGACATTATACTACCTTCCTGTGTAGTTGTCGTCATCGAGAACGAAGATCGATATGATTGCTTGGTTGATGATGTCTAGGAGCTTATCTCGTATCTGGGCTTTATATTGTCTGCCGTGATCAGGGCTATCATACACCATGAACTTCAAGCGGAAGCAATCCCCGATAAGTGTAGATATTGTACCGATAAGTCCTAGAGCTACAAACGCATCTTTGTACATCTTGTTACGATCTTCAAAGATGATCTTAGCTTCTTCTACTATGGTGATATATTGCTGATGACGGTAGGTAGCGGGGATAGCCGCTACCATAGACGCCAGCTCTTGATATTCTTCTTTAAGTTCTTTGTCCCTGCTTGACATGATGCCTCTCTAGTGTGCTGTAGATGCTCTCAGATACTTCCCAGTGATCACTCCCTATATCAATCTTACGAGCTAGGGTGTAATCGTTGAAGGTAGTGATGTTGTATGGTTGCGGATATATGTAAACAGGGATATTGCAACCAAGATAACGCTTGATGAGCGTAGGATCATCTTCAAGGGCTATGACCCTATTGTTCTGGGATAGGAGCTGTGCCATTGTGATGCGATCATCGTAGCCAAAGTATAGCTCATCTGCCTTTACATTGTAGAATTGTAGCCAGTTCCACGTATCTCCCCAGATGCGCTTGAACATTGCTTGTGGTCGGGCCGTATGTACGATCACGTACCAACCCACGTCATGCAATGTGTTGACGGTATCTTTTATGAGATTGATTACGGGGAGCTTGCCGTATCCACCATCCCGTTCAAATTCTAGCTTGGCTTGATTGTAATCTGTGTAATCCCAACCGTTGTTGATGTCTAGATGCAAGCCAATCTGTTCCTCTTTGATATGAAGGAGATCTTTCCACTTGGTTCCGGCAACCCACTCCATAAAACCGAAGCGGAAGTCAGCAACTACACCATCTAGATCAAGCATGATAATGCGCTTATGTATGAGAGGTGAGCGTGTCTCCTGGAACATAAGCTGCTGTAGGATATCGCTTTTTTGATCTACAGCATTTAACATATCTTGCGGTGATAAGTTCATTATCTGCCACATGCTGAAGATGTACTTGGTGATATCAGCAAGTTCTTCTTCTACGTTGGGGCCGTATTGTTGTACAGATTGTATACGGTGCTTCTTCCAGCGAGTTTGCTCTAGTAGCTCGCCTAGCTCGCTGATTGCACCTAAGATGTAGTTGGTCATCCATGATGCGCTATCCATTGGACGCTGATCCATCATGTCGCCGTTATACTCACCTTGTTTTCGCCATACACTTTCTAGCGTTGGTTTGGGTTCTGTCATAGCTGGCTCAGAAACTTTCTGGTGTCTTGTTGTGCCATGTGGGAGAGGTATCCAGGTGTGAAGCTGGCAAATCTACCAACACGTATAAGATTGCCTTCGATGCGCTCGTCCCAAGTTAAGGGTGGACACTCTGGATCAAGATCTGGTGACCACTTTAGCTCTCCCCCGAAATTACCTCTTACTTCCTCCGCAGCTAATATCGCATTGGGTGACGAGTCTAGGGAATACTCAGTGAAGATCTTTCCTGGAATTGTGGTTTGCCGCACCCAGGGGATTTCCGGCAAACCATTATAGATCACTACATGCTTATCTGTAGTTTGTCTATTGATGTGGATAGGTATGCGAGTAAGATACCCGCTATCTTCGTAGTCAATCTTAGTTTTCTTGCTGGAGAAGGTACAGATGACAGCTTTGCGGGTCTTCTTGATGCTGTCTATTGTTTCTGGGGGAAGAGCTGGAACTTGTTTCTTGTTGGGAATCATCCCCCATAGTGTAGTCTTCATCTCCTCGTACATATAGAGCTTCTCGGCTATTACTGGGAACCCACCTTCAGCGAAACGTTTATTGACGCTGGTTTCCCGTGAATAGCCCCACTGATTGATAGAGTAGCCATCGCACGTCCCGAAGAGAATGCTCACAACGGTGGTTGGAGGCCAGGGGATAGCAGATTCATACATGAAGATAGCACCTACCACAGATTCTATCTGTGGGAAGAGAACTTCTATCTCATGTGGCTTATATCCTGCATCTATGCAACCAAAATAGGAGTAGATTGCACTAAGACCACCACCTATGATAGTGATGACTGGCTCGCTCATGCGGTTGCCGCCTTCTGTGCGTAGATTGCTTTTGCCATATCTGCGGCATCTTTGATATGCGTGCAGCTTATATCTGTGCGCTCTACCAATCCCTTCCACTGACCAGGGTTGGGCGTGAGAACTTTGAAGCCAGCTACGCTGAAGAATTTCTCAAGACGATTGTAGACCGCCATCTGATCCTTGTTGGGGAACTTAGGTACTAGAGGTGGCTTCTCTACTATCACCAAGTTGGGTTGTGACATGACGATCAAGCCTTGCAAGAAGGAATTACGTCCGAAGAACATAGGCTTGCTGACCATCCCCCATACAAAGTCACCGTTAAGTATGAAGCTAATTCCCGTAGTTTCACCTGGATCAAATGATAAAATACGGGATTCCAGTGGTTGTAAGGTCTCCATGATATCTCCTATATGATAGGAGGGGGTATTTTCTACCCCCTCCTCGGTGTGCCGTATTAGGTTAGAACTTCTCTTCTTGCATCTCGTCGGGGAGGCTGGCTAGGGAATCATCTTCCTCGGTTTCCCAGGCGGAGATGTCATCTTCTTGACTACCAGCGGGGCCGTCATCCTCAAAGCTGGCGGTATTGAAGACATTATTGATGGTGTCCTCATCCCGTTTTGCCTGCTCTGGCGTGAGGCACTCGGTGATGACGTTTTTGGTCTTCCCCTGATAGGTATCCTTACCAATCTGCGCCCAGAAGGTTTTGCCCTTCAAGCTGCGTGAATTGATGGAACCCGTAGGAGGTGCGCCAATGGCGTCCATGAACTTGCTAACCATGAACTTACTCTTGGGCGTCATGGTCAAAGTGTGCCAGACAGTCGTGCCAGTAGACTTGTCCATATCATTCAACACATCGCAGGTGAGATTGACGTAAGGATTACCCGCCGCACTTGTGCGATCTTCGGTTTCTGTGACACGAACTTTGTAGATACCATCCTCTAAAAGGCCAACACGATCTAATGAGATTTGCATAGTAGATTCCTATTCCTTTACTTGTGAGAGAGCGTTCATCATTGCTTCGTAGGTGTTACTGATTGGACGTGCTAACTTCCCAGTCCTGTCTTTAGCTATGAAGCCAGGATTATCACCAAATGCTATCACGTGTTCTGCTGGCTTTTCTTTATTAGCCTGACGTGTATAGCAATAGCCAACTTGCTCTATGATACGACGCACATCGGGACCAGTCTTCTTGCCTAAGAACATCGGCAAGATTTTGTCCTCAGCGAATTCCCGCTCCTTCGCACCCGCTATGAATACAATATTGTAGGGGAGCTTGATGAACAACCGCACCAGAGTTTGCATATCTCTTGCGAGCTTGCCGTAATCCCCTTGCGTGGGTTGGTCATCGTAGATGCGTTGGGTATTCGTAGTCTTGATAGAGTTCTCCAAGACTAGAATCTGTAGTTCGTTCAAGCTATCTATGACGATAGTTTTGAAGGGAGCTGCGTCCGGCTTTATGTTCCGCACAAGTTGGTAGAAGGCTTTCACCTCATCCAATGATGTGATGTTCTGTGCCGGATTCTTTGGGTATCGCTTGATGTTGCGTTTCAACTGTAGCAATGATCGCATACCATCTTCAAGATCAAGGAACAGAGGATCTGGGAAAGTGCCAGCAAAGTATGTCTTGCCGCTACCGCTATCCCCATAGACTAGAATCTTCCAGCCTTTGTCTTGTGCCGTTGAATCGTCCCACGTACCGAAAGGTGATGTGGGTTCCTTTGGTGTTGAAGTTGGATTAGCGATCCTCACTGTGGGATCTGCGTTTGCCATTTGTTATCTCTCTTTGGTATTACACGATTGCGGGACTGGATTACGACAGCCAGATTGTAGGCGGCGATCTCACAGTTAACATGATTAGCTCCATTGATTTAATATAATGTTGGGATAAAAACGATAGAAGGTATAGTCTTCTGGTACAACTGTGTGATTGTGCTTCATAGCCTCACGCTGGAAGAAAGCTACGGCAACAGAGCTATCAGGATGCTTGCTGGCAAGATAATAGCCAATCAGCATATTGACTATGCCCGTTCCCGTAGGTACGATGCAATCCCTATCTGGATCGTAATCTTTAAGGGATTCGCTGATCTGGTAAGCCAAGTCTTCCACGTTGGTGCTGAAGCCATCTGTGATGTATTCAATTGTATCGCAGTAGTTCTGCAGAGCAGAGTATCTAAATCCAGGCTTCACGCAGAAGGCTTTGCTGAATTTAGGAAATTTAAGCTGCGATGAGCTAGCTACTTCGCGATGGTCTATCTTCATTTAAGTATGCTCCTGAGCATCCCTGTTGTGAGATTGTTGATCATACCTAATCTGTAGTCCAACAGGCTGTGAACGAGATGATCTATCGTTGGGCTGCCGTCACGGTAGACGGAGCGCATATGTACGACGTTCGGGCTTTCTGTAGTCCCGATACGGCGAAACCTATATAAGGATTGGGAGTAGTTGGAATCGTAATTCCGTTCTGGGTAGAATGCTGTCCTTGCTGCCGTAAGAGTGTGACCGAAGCTACCAGTCTGCATGTTAAGGATGAGAATCTTCTCTTGCCCCGCCTGGAATCGTTGGATGTGTGTATTGCGATCTTCCGCTGGCGTATCCCCGATGATCATCCCTACACGTTGATCTACTTTCCTACCAAGCATCTCGGCAAGATAGTAGGCTGTTCTGGTAAAGCTAGTCCATACGAGCCAGGGGCCAGGATAGATTTCCATAAGCTCTGGGAGCGCATCCCACTTACCGCTTTCATGATCCCCATCTAGTAAGACTGGGTTGCTGGCAAGTTGGATTAGGCGCACAACCTTCGATAGATGATTGGTGACGGTGATGATTTGCTTGTCATCGCTATCCTCATGATCTAGCGTAGTGCGTAGGAACATAGCCATATCGTGATAGGCTTTTTCTTGCCGTGCTGTCATGGGGATATCGATTTCAGTAAAGAGCCACTCTGGGATATCAAGCACTTCGCTTTGGGAACGAGCAAAGTATATATCTTGGAAGCGTTGCTTGATCTTCTCCTCAGAGCCTAGCTTGTTGGCGATAACCTGATTGCCCCAAGTGGTAGGATTCACCATGCAATACTCAAGAGCAAAACGCCAGTAGGATGAATAGGCTTTTGGATTCAGGATGTTGAACTGGCTCCAAATATCATCTATCATTCTGTTGGCCGGAGCTCCGGTCAATTCCCACACTCTAGGGATATCTTTAGAAAGACGCTTGATTCCCTTTGTGCGCTGTGAATTGCGGCTCTTGTACAGGATGCTCTCATCTAGTATAAGCAGATCAAACTTCTTAGCTATCAACGTTGGGATTGCTCTGGTAGCTGTCTCAGGATTGGTGATTACCCAAGTCATTTGACGTGGCTTGTCTTTCACTTCATCCAGACTAGCTTTCTTGCCGTGATAGATAATTATGTTGTAGTCTATGAAGCTAAATCCCCACTTCTCCAGCTCTGACTTCCACATATAAAGCAAGGATAGCGGGGCTACGACCAAGACACGTTTGATTTCTGTATATCTTAGACTGGAAGCTGTGATGCTACACAGGGTCTTGCCGAGTCCTGGACTCAGCGAGAGCATAGAACGCTTTCTTGCGAGAAGGAAGCCTACGGCATCAAGCTGGAAATCGAAGAGGGGTAGTACATCTATCTTGTTGATGGGAACTACTTCACTAACTTGCTTGCGCCATCTTGCCACATCGCCAGCCAAGGATAGCTGACCTAAGTTCTCTCGAAGCCAGTACAGAGCTTCTAGGCTGGTTGCCGCACGATAGCACTCACCGTATTTTGCATTTATGATCTTGAACCACATGCTACCCTCAAGGAGCTTTAGGGTAGGATTTTTGATACGAGGAATAAAAAACAGAAAATCCTGCGCTGTTTCAGGCAGGAAGATGATGCGGCCAATATCTTGCGATATGGCAGGAGCTGGTGATGACTGCTTTTCTAGCATTTGTTCGGAGCCTTTCTGGGCTGCTGTATAGCCTTACTTTGCTGTAAGGTGTATTGTGTAGTGTACCATAGCCCACGCAATAGCGCAAACCGCCATACACGCATATATAAGGTGCGCTAAAATGCTATATACGGTGTATTGCTGCTTTACAATACCCATATTTTGTGGTACGCTATTTACAGCAAATCTTTTTAGAATTTAGAAGGGCTGGAGATTAATGGTTCCTCAATCTGAATATCTCGAAGAGGGATTGGTAATCTTATCTTTGCAGAACCAGCTAGGAAACATTGGCTTGTCTGCCGCTGAGTTGGGGCTGTCACGTGGCGAGCTGATGGAGTATCTGGTGCGCCATCCAGCTGTCATGGAAACCCGTAAGCAGATTCGGGAAGCCATAAAGGATACGGCAGAAGACCTTCTATTTGAAAAGATGAAGACTGATAACTCCCTTCTGATCTTCTATCTCCGCACGCAAGCAAAGGATCGTGGCTATGATACAAGTCACAGCAACGTCCTGAACAACAATGTGAATGTAAACGTAGATGCACGTTCTCTCATCGCTGCTATGCGAACCGGAATCAAGGCTATAGAGGCCAAAGAAGATGAAGAGAGTATCTCTGAAGAAGGGGACTTTTTCCCCATCTCAGAACTTCACGCTGACGGAACTGGAAGCTGAAGAGCTGGGAAAATGCTTCAACAGTCCTAGATACTTTATCCAGAACTATTGCTTCATCTACGATACGGTTGAGGGTGGTTGGGTTCCCTTCCAACTGTGGCCCGCTCAGGGTGCGGCCCTCGACATCATTCACAACAACCAACTATCTATAGTTCTCAAGGCTAGACAAATCGGTTTGACTTGGCTAGTCCTAGCATACGCTTTATGGTGTATGATCTTCAGACCTATAGCATCTATATTGATCTTTAGTAAGAGAGATATAGATGCTATCTATTTGTTGTCTGAAGATCGACTTCGTGGTATGTATGATAGGTTGCCGGAGTGGTTGCGGGGAGGACATTCTGTTTTTACGGACAATGCTCATGAGTGGAGCATGGAAAACGAAAGTACCGCTAGATCTTTCCCTACGTCTGCTGGAGACAGTTATACTGCTACTCTTGCTATTGTGGATGAAGCAGATCTTTCACCCGACCTCAACTCCTTGCTTCGTGCCGTCAAACCTACCATCGCAAATGGTGGGAAGATGATCTTGCTGAGTCGTGCAGATAAAGATAAACCTGTCTCCGACTTCAAGAAAATCTACATAGATGCTAAAGCTGGAAAGACTTCTTGGGCGCACATCTTCCTACCCTGGTACGTTCATCCTCGACGTACAGCAGAATGGTATGAGCGGGAGAAGGTAGATATTGAGAGCAGAACTGGTTCGTTGGATGATCTTTATGAGCAATATCCAGCTACAGATTCGGAAGCTCTGAAGCCACGCTCGCTGGATAAGCGCATCCCATACGAGTGGCTGGAAGCTGTCTATAGGGAAGAGGAAGGCGATGATGCTGTTGGCCTTCCAGGACTTGTGGTATTTACGAGGCCCGAAGATGGGCATCTGTACGTGATAGGTGGTGATCCGGCAGAAGGCAATCCCAATTCCGATGAAAGCTCTGCCACTGTCTTAGATCTTCATTCGGGTGAAGAAGTGGCTGTGCTTGCCGGAAAGATACAACCTAGTACATTCGGTGATTACCTACAGAAGCTCGCTGGTTTCTACAACTCTGCGTCGGTGCTGGTGGAACGTAACAATCATGGACATGCTGTGCTTTTGAAGTTGTCGGAAGATGGCTTTGAAGGTACGCTGAACGGTTTTGATGGCCGTCCTGGTTGGCACAATACGACGAAGGGTAAAGCTCTTTTGTACACGCACTGTACTAAGTGTATCGAGGAAGGTGACGTCACAATTCATTCCTTCCTCACGTATCAGCAACTTGCTTCCATCGTTGGTAGCACACTCAAGGCTCCGGAAAACGAACATGATGATAGAGCTACGAGCTTCGCACTCGCACAATGCGCTCGTCTGATACTGATGGGTGGTGAAGTTGCGATGTTCTCTGCCGCTGTGCAAGGACGCGGAGAGGCAGAAGCAAATTCAATACGACAACTGGAACCTTCTGCCGGAGGCATCACCGTCAAGAGGTTGGGTAGAACTTCCTACGTTAAAACCGTGAAGGTCATGAGAACATCTACGAGAGCGGTCAATGAGAGTTCAGGATCTTTGGCATAGATTCACTGAGATCTTTGATGATGTATCTAGGGATCTTGGTAGAAGCTTTTCTATAATTACCAGAAGAAGTAAGACAGTCTGGAAATCTCCAACCTATAGTTGGGGACGTTCAGACTATAACTTCTGGACAAGAGCTTACTACTGCAAGGTAGTAGGACTTGAAGTATCTGGTCTCTTCATCCGGCCCATCGTACACAAGATCCCAGCTTGGGTGTTGGGTTCTTTGCCGGAGTTTATTATGAAGAGCAAGATACGGCAAGCAAGGTTAGAAGATTGGTTTGCTGAGCATCATGAGGATCTTCTCCGCACTTTTGAGGGGAGTCTGAAGTGCGGGGATTCCTTCATCGTCATCAATAGTGATCTATCAGTGTCTCTGCTTCCTCCTGATACGGTAGATCCTATTGTTGATGAGAAGAATTATGGCTTGCGGATTGGGTGGCGGGTGAGACAAGTCTTTCCGCACCCAGATGATGGGTCACGCAAGATGACTGTCACAGATGAATACTATGAAGATCGTAGAGTTCACACAGAAGAGTTTTCTGAAGGCCGTGTCGTTCGGCGTGTGTACCCTAATCTTATCGGTATCATCCCCATCATTCATGTAGCTAATCATCCAGGGGAAGGCGAACAGTTTGGACACCCTGAAGCTGAGGCTCTCATAGATTTGTTGCACAGATATGGACAGATCTTGGAAGCCTCAGTGGAAGGGAACATCTTACAGGGCCGTCCAACACCCGTTCTATCTTTTCAAACTGTTCAAGATCTTAATGCCTTCTGGCGTCGGTACGGCAACAAGAACGCATCTACGTTGCCAGATGGCTCCGTGCGGGAAAGTGAAAGCATTTCGATAGATATGTCAGATGTGCTGACGCTATCTGGTGCTTCCTTCTCGTATCAGAGTCCAGGTAGCTTCGCTGATGACGCTGAGAAGATCCTAGGATTGCTGTTCTATCTGATCATTGAGCATCTGGAAGTTCCAGAGTTCGTGTTCGGTAACGCAATCGAGGGAAGTAAAGCCAGCGCAGAAACGCAGATGCCAGTCTTTGAGGTGTTCATCACCGCACGTCAGAAGGCTTGCACACCCTGGATCTTGCAGGTGTGTGCCGTTGTTCAAGCCTATCAGAATGTGCTAAATCCTGGAGCTGGAAGTGGCGTCACTGATGTGCCATTGCTGCAATGGAAGAAGCTAACGCAGAACGGCAGAATGGTCTTGGATACCGTGAAGTGGGCGTATTCAGAATCCCTGCTAGACGAGAAGACAGCTCTGACAATGATCCCGCTAGATATTGCAGATCCAGTTGGCGTTTTGAAGCAAGCCAAGAAAGAGGCTGAGATCAAGCAGCAACAACAACTGGATAACATGGCGAATACGCTGAAGACGCAAAATGAAAACGCTCCTGCTCCCGTTAATAATAACGCTGGCGGAAAAGCTACTACGAAGGTAGGTGCTGGGATCGGAGCAGGGCAGAATGAAATGGATCCAGCTCTACAAGAAGAATTAGAGACTCTGATATAGTAATACTAGGAGATGAACATGACGATTTCTAAAGAGAATTACAAGTTAGAAAGCAGATTAGTGGAAATCCAAAATGATGTTGCCGAGATCAAGGCAAAGTTAGATGCTTTGGTTAAGAACAACATGAAGCCAGAAGATGTGAAGAACATTAAGCTACCGCCTCGTGAGGGGAAGCTCAATACACCATCTTCCACTCCCTATGCGATTAAGCCGCAGCCAAATCCTGAGAGTACCATCACTCCGCCTGTTGTCCTGCCGGAAGGTCAAACTACGGCACAAGCAGTTGCAGAAGTGCAGGAGAAGGTAGATCAGGCTACACTTCCTAATCCTCTGACTCCCGCTTCTACGCAAAGCGAGGAAAGCGCAAGAGCGCAAGCGCAGAAGGAAGCACAGCGTCAGCGTGAGTTGGGACAGGTTACTTCCCAGACCAACACATCACCATCACCTGCTGGAAAGTAGGCAGCTCATGGCTGATTTTAGAGGTGCGTTCATAGACGTAATGCTCTTCGCAGAACTTACTGGTGCTTTGCCGGAGGTTCCTATCTATGAAGATATAGATATTAAGGAACTGACAAACGGCGAGCAGAACCCAGTGTTCATAACATTGCCTATTGGTCGGGTCGGAGCTATCTCTGGGAACAGGCGATATTATGATGAAGAGTTCGTTCGGGAGCTGGAACGGCAAGTCACAGCCAATAAGCCGATTGGATTGATGGGGCATCTTCCCACTGATCAGCGTGGATTTGCTTTCCCGACTGAAGCTGTCCACTGGATCGGTACTATGCGTGTGAATGAGTATCTCTTTGGGAAAGGGTATCTACCCGAAGGTGAAGCTCGCACTCGGATGCAACGCTATAAGGCTACCAACAAGAAAATAGCTACGAGCATCGACGCATCTGGGGAAGGTATATGGGATGAGAGCCGTAAAGCTCATCGCATGATCGCTGAAACTTTGAAGCTCAATCAGATAGATATAGCTCCGGCAGATCGTGCTGGGATTCCTGATCTATCTGCTGTGCCGTTGCTCACGGCTGAGATGGATGGAAATCCATTACTGGTCACGTCAAATGTGTATACAGTTGTAGGGGAGAAGAAGAAAATGACTGAAGAAGAGAAGGCTCAAGCAATCCGTGAATTGCGAAGCTCTGATGCTGCTGCTTTGCCGAAGGATGTACGTGACGCCATCATCCTAGAATATGCTACTGAGATGAAGACTGTTCTTGGTTTGGATGGCGACATCGTAGAAGCTGTGCGTAAGATCCGAGATCGCGATGAGGCTCGTGAGAAGGCTGCAATCACAGCACGCATTACAGAACTGGCTTCCACTGGCGACAAGGCTGTGAAGCTAGAAGCTGTGCGTGAGATGGTTGTGGAACTGGTCACGGCACGCAATCCCAAAACTTTGGCAGAAGTAGATACCATCTACGGGGAAGTAGTTGAGAAAGATTCCGTGAAGAAAGCCTTGCAGATGACTGTGCAAGAAACGATGGGGCCAAATCAAACTTCCCCAATCCAGAAGCAAACTACAACTAAACCAGGAGCAGTTCCCAGCATGAAGGGAAATTGGTTTGTTGTAACAGAAGTTAAGGAATAAAGTTTAATCTGTAGTCTAGTTCACTAGAAAATAAGAGGAGAACCATAATGGCTTCTGGAGATAAGACATATTTCGACAATGATGCTAAATCAGTAAACGTCACGCTCACCGCTGCCGTTGCGAAAGATAAGCTCTGCGTCGTGCAAGGATGGGTGGGAATTGCGTCATCTGATGGGGCAATCGGTGAAACGATTGCGCTGGTCTGCGATGATCGTGCCTATCAGTTCACTGTTCCTGCGGGGCTTGCCGTAGCGAAGGGTGCTATCGTGTATCTGACGACAGCTACGGTCACAGGACATTACCCTGATGATGCTGCATATGTTCTGGCTCCTGGAGCTGGGATCATTGCACTCTTCAAGGCAATGGAAGCGAAAGATGCGAATAACGTGGTAGTCGGGAAGATGTTAGCTTCCAATGCTTTGGCTTCCTAACTCAGAGCTATAATTCAAGAATAAGAATAAGAGGAGATAAGAAGATGACAGTAAAGTATTTGGGAGCTAGCACTAAGCCAGAACTTCCCTATATGCAGTTTGCTCCAGGATTCAATATGTCTGAGCATCTGAAGGAAGTTCATATGGGAAATCAAACAGTTCTGGAGTTTATTGGATCTGATGATTTCACTTCTGATTGGTATCAGCGGATTCGCTATGAGGTTGATGCTGGCCGTATCCGTGTTCCCACTCTTTATGAACCTATCTATGATATCATCACAGATGCTTCCCTGCCGGAAACCCAAGTTATTAAGAATTGGGGGCCAGGAGGCTTTGTCTTCGAGGAAATCTTCGAAGGTGGTGAAGTCAAGTTCGGGCATGTTGTTTCGGCACAGGCATCTGTATCACAGCGTCAGTTTGGTGTGGGTCTTGAATACACCAAGAAGCTGATGATGTTCAATCAGCTCTGGCAGATTGCCCGTATTGAGCGTGCAGTTGGTGAAGGTCATAATGCACTTCTTAATCACCTGCATCTTTCACCAATCTTGAACTTCACCTACACGGCAGCCAATCAGACTCCAGCCGTCACGTCGGGTGTCACCACCACAGAAGATTGGTTCTTGACTTTAGAGTCTGCTATTGTATCTGCAATGACAGATACAGCCAATCCTCGCAATGGCCCTTACGTCTTATTGTGCCATCCTGCTCAGATGTTCATGGTTCAACGTGCGCTCTCACGTGTTCCGCAAGAAGGATTTGCGTTGGATTCTTCAGCTCTCCAATCTATTTCTGCTGTGATTGGATATACGGGTTGGACAGGCGTTCGAGGCAAGAAGACAGTGACCTATCCTGGCGTCACGCTTGGAAAAGGCTATCTCATCAATACAGCTTATAAATCTGAAGATTTCCTTAGCTTGGTGAAGCAACCACTGGAATCAGCGCAAGGCAATGCTGATGTCTCACGCTTCATCATGGATCAGATTGTATGGGACGTGTGGTTGGGTATCTACGCCAACGTCATCCGAGCTGTCGAAGAAATCACTTGGCCGTAAGAGGGTTAGGGTATCATGCCTACTCAGACAGAACGTGAGAGGCTAAGACTAGATCTTGGCTTTGCTAAAGATGATATACTTAGCCTTCCAGATGTAACTATTGATGATGTCTTCGCAGAAGCAGGTGAACGCTACGAAGATCCTGCTTCTGCAACTGTAGCTACGAGGGTAATTTCCTTACGTCGCTTGCTGATCCAAGCTGCGAATGAGGTAGATTACACTCAGAACAATACATCTGAGAAGGCATCACAACGCTATGATCATCTTAATCGCGAACTGTCTAGGTGGATTAGCTTCCTGAATGATGCTGTAGCTGAAGAGAGCGGGGCGGCTCGTAGCGGAAAACCAAGCTCCAATCCACCCAGAGTCCGTGAGTATCCGTACGGATGGAGATGGTAATGATACCACTTTCTAATTGGATTTCGGGGATCACAAAGACAGCTCAGAGCCTAGTGCTGGAAGAGGAAGTTAAGTCCTCAGAAGCATGGCGTAGGATTTCTGAGAAGCCTGTGTCTGCCGTATTCCGCACAACGGGAGGTGTGAAGCTACCTCCACAGATTGTAAGATTAGAAAGTGATAATAGATCTTCAAAGATTGTAAGTGCGGCAGGAGCAGCTCCAATCATGCAGTTGATTATCTATGGTATCGTTAATCATATTAGTCTTCCAGATACAGATATGAAGGAAGGCTACACCTTCGTATATAATAAAGATGAGTATATTTGTATAGATACTATTATTACGATGGGCGAGATTCAAGGTGTATGGGAGGCTAGTGGATAATGGAAAACGAAGACATGGCTGATCTGGTAGCAAGTGGTGATGTAGAAACTGTGAAGGCTAAGATAAGAGCAAAGTATGGCTTCACACCTCCAGATTCGTATGTTGTTGATCTCATCCAATTCGTTAACGATGTGCTGAACGGGGATACGGGGGAAGAGGAAGATGCCGACAGTTCTTACTCCGATGACGATGGAGATGACTATAACGACGTATCTGAAGAGTGATCCTTCTTTGCTTGCCGCTACTCCTGGTGGGATTTATGAGTATACTGCACTAGGAAGAATCGGTATCACAAGGGAAGAGATGCCAGAAGCCTATGATACGGATGGTTATGTCATGCCGTTGCTTGTCGTCAAAGCCAGAGCTCCTGTTCCTACGAATGGAATGAGTGATGAGCTTGAGAAAAGAACGGCACAACTTCAGTTCGTCGAAGTTTGGATGTATCAGTGGGTAGGCTATGATAAGATAGAGATCATAGATCGTAATGTCTATAGACTTCTACAATTTCATAGATTCCCTGGCTTCACACCTTTTGCTTGGAACTACTCTACTGGCCCGCAGCAAGATAATGGTGCTCTGAATGGTGCATCCGTAATCATGAAAGATTATATGACTAGAGCGGTGGTCGTTCCTGTATGAAGCTAAATTGGATTGCTTATTATGTTCAGTATAATAGTTACGGAATCTTCTCCAGCAACATGGTGAAGGCTCTTCAGACGTGGGGTGTAGATACCTTGCATCTTACGGAAGAGGACATCTACAAGCCCCAATGGATGTTAGATCAGATGCGGGTTAGTTGGGATGATCTATCTATCGTCTGCAATGAACCTCGTAGGATTACACCTGTGAAGGGTGAATCTTGGCTCTTCTCCATGTGTGAAGGTGAAACACTTTCCAGATATACAATAGATAGGATTCACAAATCTGGTAGGACTAGACTGGTCGTGCCGTGTCAGTTCTGCAAGAATGTATTTGAAAATAGCGGTCTTAGAATCCCTATCTCTATTGTTCCGCTAGGGGTAAGTCCAGAAGACTTCCCACTCATAGAGCAGAAACCAGATAGACCTTTTACCTTCTTAACAATTGCAGATAGAGGTCATCGTAAGGGTTTCATAGAAGTATTCGATGCCTTCTATCGGGCTTTCGGCGGCAGGACAACAGGAACACGAGATGTACGTTTGATCATCAAGAGTCTTCCTGGTTGGAACTCACTTTCCCGTATGATCGTGAAGCACGCTGGTGATCTAGATCCTAGAATTGACTGGAACATCAGCAACTATGATAGGATGGCAGATCTGTACGAGCAAGTGGATTGTGTGGTGTTGCCATCACGATCCGAAGGGTGGGGCTTGCCGCACAGAGAAGCAGCCAT
>Ga0207711_10000546_pt1 | contig 38381 bp, 39 predicted proteins | sample KBSS34metaG_FD_184401 | JGI IMG/M metagenome (GOLD analysis project Ga0207711, IMG submission 184401) | Switchgrass rhizosphere microbial communities from Kellogg Biological Station, Michigan, USA - KBS S3-4 metaG (SPAdes) (version 2) | ecosystem: Host-associated > Plants > Roots > Rhizosphere... | reverse complement strand
TCTCCCCCACAACAGCACGCTTTGGGGGGCCACCCGAGCGGGGGGCAGACAACTCGTGGGCCGTCGGCCCCGCCCCGTACGCTGGTTGACATGGTCGCCCCCGCCTCTCCCGCCCTCGAGATCCTGCACCGGGTCTTCGGGTACGAGGCCTTCCGCGGGCAGCAGGCGGCGATCGTCGAGCGGGTCATCGAGGGCGGCGACGCGCTGGTCCTGATGCCCACCGGCGGCGGCAAGTCGCTCTGCTACCAGATCCCGGCGCTGGTCCGCGCCGGCACGGGCGTCGTGATCTCGCCGCTGATCGCCCTGATGCAAGACCAGGTGGATGCGCTGTCCGCCGTCGGCGTGCGCGCCGCGTTCCTCAACTCGACGCAAGATGCCGACGAGCGCCGCCGCGTCGAGGCCGCGCTGCTCGCCGGGGAGCTCGACCTCGTCTACCTCGCTCCCGAGCGTCTCAAGCTGAGCTCGACCCTCGACCTGCTCGATCGCGCCCCCGTGTCGCTGTTCGCGATCGACGAGGCGCACTGCGTGTCGCAGTGGGGCCACGACTTCCGACCCGACTATCTGGCCCTGTCGGTGCTGCACGAGCGCTGGCCCACCGTGCCGCGCATCGCGCTCACCGCGACAGCGACCGAGCAGACGCGGCTCGAGATCGCGGCACGGCTCGACCTGGGCGACGCCGAGCTGTTCGTGTCGAGCTTCGACCGGCCGAACATCCAGTACCGCATCGAGCCCAAGGCCCAGCCGCTCGCCCAGCTGCTGCAACTGATCCGCACCGAGCATCCCGGTGAGGCCGGCATCGTCTACTGCCTGTCGCGGGCCTCGGTCGAGAAGACGGCTGACGCCTTGGTGGCCGAAGGCGTGGCGGCGCTGCCGTATCACGCCGGCCTCGATGCGGCGACGCGGCGGCGCAACCAGTCGCGGTTCTTGCGCGAAGACGGTGTCGTCATGGTGGCGACGATCGCCTTCGGCATGGGCATCGACAAGCCCGACGTGCGGTTCGTGGCCCACCTCGACCTGCCCAAGAGCGTCGAGGGCTACTACCAAGAGACCGGGCGTGCCGGTCGAGACGGGCTGCCATCCACGGCCTGGCTCGCCTACGGGCTGCAAGACGTGGTGCAGCAGCGCCGCATGATCGACGAGAGCGAAGGCGATCTCGCGCACCGCCGCAAACTCACGGCGCACCTCGACGCGATGCTTGCGCTGTGCGAGACGATCGAGTGCCGTCGCGTCCAGCTGCTCAACTACTTCGGGCAGCCGTCGGTCGCCTGCGGCAACTGCGACACCTGCCTGTCTCCACCCGAATCGTGGGACGGCACGGTACCCGCCCAGAAGCTGCTCTCGACGGTGGTGCGACTGTGGCGCGAGCGCCACCAGCGCTTCGGCGCCGGGCACCTCATCGACATCCTGCTCGGCCGTGAGACCGAGCGCGTACGCACCCAGTCGCACGCCGAGCTGACCACCTTCGGCATCGGCACCGAGCTCAGCGAGCAGGAGTGGCGCGGGGTCGTGCGGCAGTTGCTGGCCCAGGGGTTCCTCGGGATCGCCGCCGACGGGTACGGCACCCTGGTCATCACCGATGCCTCGGCGTCGGTGCTCGACGGATCGCGCACCGTCCTCCTGCGGCGCGAGACGGCGCGGCCGACCCGGGCGGCCAAGTCCAAAGCCGGAGTCGAGCTGCCGGTCGAGGCGCGACCGCTCTTCGAGCGCCTGCGCGAGTGGCGCGCGGGGGTCGCGCGCGAGCAGGGCGTTCCGGCGTACATCGTGTTCGGCGATGCGACCCTGCGCGGCATCGCGCTCACCAAGCCCTCGTCGCTCGAACAACTCGGCACGATCTCGGGGGTCGGCGAGAAGAAGCTCGAGAGCTACGGCGAGGGCGTGCTGGGCGTCGTGGCCGAGGAGTCGGCGGCCGCATAGCCGTCGTCGAGGGCGGGCGGTAGCGTCATCCCATGACCTTCAACGACGACGCCGACATTCAGGGCGGCCGCGTCAGCAAGCGGGGCCGCAACACGGCGATCGGCGTCGGCGGTGGAGGGATCGGCCTGATCGCGGTGGTCCTCATCAGCCAGCTGCTCGGCGTCGACCTCACCGGCCTGCTGGGCGGCGGCTCGGGCGGAACGTCGAACGCGACCGACACCCCGCTCAGCCAGTGCACGACGGGTTCGCAGGCGAACTCCGACATCGACTGCCGCATGCAGGCCGCCGCGACGTCGCTCGACAGCTACTGGAGCGGGGCGGTCAAGGGCTACACCCAACCCGAGCTCGTGATCTTCGACCAGGCGACCGACACCGGATGCGGCGGCGCGACCACCGCGGTCGGCCCGTTCTACTGCCCCAACGACCAGACCGTCTACATCGACACCGCGTTCTACGCCGAGCTGAAGAACCAGTTCGGCGCGAGTGGCGGCCCGCTCGCGCAGCTCTATGTGATCGCGCACGAATGGGGCCATCACATCCAGAACATCACCGGGATCATGAGCGACAAACTCAACCTGCAAGAAACCGGCCCGACCTCCGACAGCGTGCGTCTCGAGCTGCAGGCCGACTGCTTCGCCGGGGCGTGGGTCGGCGCAGCCCCGGACCAGAAGGACGAGAACGGGGTACCGTTCCTGAAGCCGGTCACCCCGTTCGAGATCAATGACGCGCTCAACGCGGCGGCCGCGGTCGGCGACGACAACATCCAGCAGTCCACCCAGGGCCAGGTCGACCCGGAGTCGTTCACCCACGGCACCAGTGCGCAGCGCGAGAAGTGGTTCACCGCGGGGCTGAACGGCGGCCCGCAGGCCTGCGACACCTTCGGCGCGAGCGCAGGGTCGCTCTGAGCGGGGATCCCTCCGCAGCCTGAGGAACTCCACACGGCCGCTGTTCAGGTTTTGTAGAATGTCCCCAACCGGCTCGGGCGGTTCCGGATGCCCCCTCGTGGGCTGCACACCACGGAAATGCGGCACAAGAGCGACCGGCGTAGCGTGCCCAGCACGACTTTCAGGAGTGCATCATGACCGACACCATCGAACGCGCCACCACCGCAGCGGCCGGCACCGCCCCCGGTGACCAGCAGCTCGTCGACTCCGCCGCGCTCGCCGAGGTGCTCTTCGCTCGCTGGGCCGACGCCCGCAAGCACTCGCGCGAGCTGCTGAAGCGCGACGAGTTCCACCAGATCCCCGGGCTCAGCATGGCCGAGCACCGAGTGCGGGTCTTGGGCCAGCTCAAGCGGCTGGTCGAGGAGGGGGTCGTGCACCGCGCCTTCCCGACGACGTTGGGCGGTGAAGAAGACCACGGCGGCAACATCGCCTCGTTCGAAGAGTTGGTCATCGGTGACCCCTCGATGCAGATCAAGTCGGGCGTGCAGTGGGGCCTGTTCGGGGCCGCGGTCATGCACCTCGGAACCCAGCGCGCGCACGAGCAGTTCCTGCCGTCGATCATGAGCCTGGCGACGCCGGGCGCATTCGCGATGACCGAGACCGGGCACGGATCGGATGTCGCGGCCATCGGCACCACGGCCACCTTCGACAAGGCCACCGACGAGTTCGTCATCGACACCCCCTTCCGCGCGGCGTGGAAGGACTACCTCGGCAACGCCGCCGTCGACGGCCAGGCGGCGGTCGTGTTCGCGCAACTCATCGTCGATGGCGTGAACCACGGCGTGCACGCGTTCTACGTGCCGATCCGCGACGGCAAAGACTTCCTTCCTGGCATCGGCGGCGACGACGACGGCCTCAAGGGGGGCCTCAACGGCATCGACAACGGGCGCCTGCACTTCACCGGAGTCCGCATCCCGCGCACCAACCTGCTGAACCGCTACGGAGACGTCGATGAGAACGGCGTCTACAGCTCGCCGATCGCCAGCCCCGGCCGGCGCTTCTTCACCATGGTCGGCACGCTCGTGCAGGGCCGGGTCTCGCTCGACGGCGCCGCGACCGTGGCGAGCAAGCTCGCCCTGACCATCGCCATCCGCTACGCGAACGAGCGCCGCCAGTTCGCCGACGGATCCGACAACAACGAGGTCGTGCTGCTCGATTACCAGCGCCACCAGCGCCGTCTGCTGCCGCGCCTCGCGACCACCTACGCGATGTCGTTCGCTCACGACCAGCTGCTCGAGAAGTTCCACGCGGTGTTCTCGGGCGAGCATGACACCGACGAAGACCGTCAGGATCTCGAGACCCTCGCCGCCTCGCTCAAGCCGTTCAGCACCTGGTCGGCCCTTGCGACGCTGCAGGAGGCGCGCGAGGCCTGCGGCGGCGCCGGCTATCTCGCCGAGAACCGCTTCACCCAGTTGTACGCCGACCTCGACATCTACACGACCTTCGAGGGCGACAACAACGTGCTGCTCCAGCTGGTCGCCAAGCGCCTGCTCACCGACTACGGGCGCCGCCTGGCCAAGCCGGATGCCGCGACCCTCGCCGCCTACGCCGGTCAGGCCGCGGGCGACGCGGTCAGCCGTTCGGGACTGCGCGCGCTAGGTCAGCGCATCGCCGACTTCGGCTCGACGGCCCGCTCGGTCGGCAACGTGCGTGGTGAAGCCGCGCAGCGCCAGCTGCTCACCGACCGCGTCGAGACCATGGTCGCCGGCGTCGCCGGACGGCTGAAGAACGCGGGTTCGCTCAGCCCGCAGGATGCCGCCGCCCTGTTCAACGAGAACCAGAACGAACTGATCGAGGCCGCATACGCGCACGCCGAACTGCTCGAGTGGGAGGCGTTCAGCGAACGCCTCGCCACGATCGAGCACCCCGGCAACAAGCAGGTGCTCACCTGGCTGCGCGACCTGTTCGGATTCTCGCTGATCGAGAAGCACTTGGCCTGGTACCTGATCAACGGGCACCTGTCGGCTTCGCGCGCCGCGGCCATCACCGATTACATCGACGACCGCCTGCTGCCGCGACTGCGCCCGCACGCGGTCGCGTTGACCGACGCCTTCCAGTTCGCGCCGGAGCACCTGCGGGCGCCGATCGCGACCGATGCCGAGCGCGAGCGGCAAGACGAGGCGCGCGCGTACTACGCAGCTCAGAAGGCGAGCGGAACGGCTCCGGTCGCCGAGAAGACCCTCGCCAAGAAGAAGTCGGGCGCCGGCAGCTAGGCCGTCTGCGCCGGGGTCGCTACTTGTTGGCGGCCTTCGTCACGGCATCCGTGTTGTTGACGCGGTCGTTGGCGGCCTTCTTGGTGTGCTTGTCGAGCCGCTTCTCTTTGAGCGTCTTCGATGCCGCGGTCTTCGGCGTGTTCTTGCGTGCTGACTTCTCGCCCATGGGGGGTCCTCTGTTCTCTGCAGATCGAGCCTCGGTGACCCTGTCGGGCTGACACTACGCGCCACGCGGCATCCCGCGCCGTATGTATCTTGACGTGTACGTACATGTATCTGTACATTGGCGGTATGGATGCGGTGGTGCAGGCGCTCTCGGACGATAACCGTCGGGCGATCCTCGAGACCCTGCGGCACGGGCCGGCGACCGTGAACGAGATCGCCGGAAACCTCGCCATCGCGCGGCCGGGGGTCTCGCGTCATCTGCGCATCCTGCGCGAAGCCGGGCTGGTGCGGGTGCGAAAGGACGCGCAGCGGCGCATCTACGCGATCGACACCGCCCCGCTTGAACAGCTGGACGACTGGCTCGGCCCGTACCGCGACCTCTGGACACATCGCATGGCAGCTCTGCACACCGAGATCGCGCGCGGCAAGCGCGCCAGACGGACGAACCAGGAGGAACAACGATGACTGACGCACTGCAGGTTGCCGTAATCGAAGAGGGCGACCGGGGAACGGTCCGGCTGGAGGACCGCTTCGACACCGACATCGCCGACGTCTGGTCGGCGATCACCGACCCGGAGCGGACGGCGCGCTGGATCGCCGTCGTCACCGGCGACTTCCGGGTCGGCGGCGAGCTGCAGGGCAGCTTCACCAGCAGCTGGGAGGGCACCATGCTTGTCGAGGTGTGCGATGCCCCGCACCGACTGAGATTGCTCTCGGGCACCGGCGACGACCAGACCGTGATGGAGGCGGTGCTCAGCGAAGACGGGGATGGCACGCGTCTCGTGGTCGAGGAGCGCGGCTTGCCGATCGCCGACGCTCCGTATCACGCAGCCGGCTGGCACGTGCATCTGCAGGATCTCGGCACCGAGCTCGCCGCCGGCAGCCGCGAGCCGTGGGAGCCGCGCTGGCGCGAGTTGTTCCCGGCCTACGGCATCGTCAGCGCGTGATCGCGAGGCCGAGGGTGGCGGCCACGACCGTCACCGGAGCCACGACCAGGCCGAGCACCAGGTAGCGCGACCAGCGCAGCTCGACGTCGAGCGCCTTCAGCCGGGAGTGCCAGAGCAGCGTGGCGAGGGACGCCCACGGCGTGATCAGCGGCCCGACGTTGACCCCGATCAGCAACGCCGCCAGGCGCGCCGGGGAGGTACCCGCGACGGGCTCAAGCGCGAGGTAGGCGGGGAGGTTGTCGACGGCGTTGGCGCCAAGCGCTCCGCTGAGCGAGAGGCGCAGGAGGGCGCCGAGGCTGTCGCCGGAACCGGCCAGCTGGGCGAGCACCGCAGTGAGCCCGAGCGAATGAGCGGCTTCGACCACCAGAAAGAGGCCGCCCGCGAAGAGCACGAGCTGCCAGGGCAGGAGTCCGAACTTCACGGCGGTGCGATGCCGGATCGCGAACGCGGTGGCGAGAACGGCCGCGCCCGCGGTGGCGGGAATCCAGACCGGGATGCCCGTGATCAGCAGGGGCAGGATCACGACGAGGACGGCGGCCGCGATCCAGAACAGAACGCGGTCGTCTGGAGCAACGGCCGCGGCGGGCTCGAAGCGCTGGCGCAACTCCCGCCGGAACAACAGCAGCAGCGCTACGCACGGCACCACGATCGAGATCGTCGCGGGCACGATCAGCAGGCTCACGAATCGAAGCGGGTCCGAGAATCCGAGCGCGTGCAGGGCGAGCAGGTTGGTGAGGTTCGACACCGGCAGCAGCAGCGATGCGGTGTTCGCGAGCCAGACGGTCGTGAGCGCGAAGGGCAGAGGCGGCAGACCGTTGTGACGTGCGACCAGCACCACCACCGGGGTGAGCAGCACGGCGGTCGTGTCGAGGCTGAGGAAGGCCGTGCTCACCACGGCGAGCAGCACAACGAAGAGCCAGAGCAGCCACGCGCGGCCGCGCGCGGCGCGGGCGGTGCGCTCCGCCACGGCGGCGAAGACGCCGGCCTCTGCGGCGAGCTCGGCCACCACCGTGATCGAGACCGCGAACAGCAGGACCGGCCAGACGCGCTCGGCGATGGCGGCGGCATCCGGAAGCGGCAGGATGCCGGTCGCGATCGCGAGCCCTCCGAGCGCGAGCAGAACTGCTCCGAGGATCGCGAGGCGCACGTGGCTATTCTGCGGGATGTCCGCGCGCCCCTCGGGTTCCTGCGACATGATGAAGGCAGGGCCGCGAAGCCCGCTCCCGACCCGAAGGAAACGCCATGCCGATCGGCATCATCGTCGAAAGCGCGCCCGGAGAGACGCGCGTCGCCGCGACTCCCTCCACTGTTGCGCAGCTGATCCAGCTGGGGTACGAGGTAGTCGTCGAGCGCGGGGCGGGTGCCGGGTCGTCGTTTCCGGATGCCGACTACGAGGCGGCCGGCGCTCGGCTGGTGAGCAAGAAGGCGGCCTGGGCGTCCGAGATCGTCCTGACCGTCAATGCGCCGTCCGACGCGGAGCTCGGCATGCTCGCGAAGGGGGCCGTGCTCATCTCCTGGCTCAGTCCCGGGCTGAACCCGCAGGTGGTCGACAAGCTGGTGGCGCTGCCGATCACGGCGCTCGCGGTCGACGCGGTGCCGCGCATCTCACGCGCGCAGTCGATGGACGTGCTCTCGTCGACGGCGAACATCTCCGGCTACCGGGCGGTCGTCGAGGCGGCGAACGCCTTCGGCCGATTCTTCACCGGGCAGGTCACCGCAGCAGGCAAGGTCCCGCCCGCCAAGGTGCTGGTCGCGGGAGTCGGAGTCGCCGGGCTGGCGGCGATCGGCGCGGCATCCAGCCTGGGCGCGATCGTGCGGGCGACGGATCCCCGCCCCGAGGTGGCAGAGCAGGTCTCGTCGATCGGCGGAACCTATCTGCCCGTCGAGGTCGGCGAGAAGATGGAGTCGTCCGACGGCTACGCCAAGGTGACGAGCGAGGCGTACGACAAGCGGGCCGCCGAGCTGTATTCCGAACAGGCTCGCGACGTCGACATCATCATCACCACCGCGAACATCCCCGGCCGGGCCGCGCCGAAGCTGATCACGGCGGCCGATGTCGCATCGATGCGGTCGGGCAGCGTCATCGTCGACCTCGCCGCGGCGAATGGCGGCAATGTGGTCGGGACGGTTCCGGGCGAGAAGATCGTCACCCCGAACGGCGTCACCATCATCGGCTACACCGATCTCGCCCGGCGGTTGCCGGCACAGGCCTCGCAGCTCTACGGGCAGAATCTGGTGAATCTGCTCAAGCTGCTGACCCCGGGCAAGGACGGCGCGCTGGTGCTCGACCTGGAGGACGTGGTGCAGCGCGCGATCACCGTGACGCGCAACGGCGAGAAGCTCTGGCCGCCGCCTGCGGTCCAGGTGTCGGCGGCGCCCGCGGCGGCCGCCGCACCGGTCGAGGCGGTCACGAAGACCCGGCGCGGCATTCCGCGGGCGGTCAGGATCGCACTGACGATCGCCGGCATCCTGGCGCTGTTCGTGGTCATCGCGATCGCGCCACCACCACTGCCGCAGCACATCACGGTGTTCGTGCTCGCGATCGTGATCGGCTTCTACGTGATCGGCAAGGTGCACCACGCGCTGCACACGCCGCTCATGTCGGTGACCAACGCCATCAGCGGCATCGTCGTGGTCGGCGCTCTCGTGCAGATCGCGGTCGGCGATCCGCTGACCAGGGTGCTCTCGGTCATCGCGGTGCTGCTGACCAGCATCAACATCTTCGGCGGTTTCGCCGTGACCCGCCGCATGCTGCGCATGTTCTCGAAGGGCTGATCCCGTGTTCGATTCCCTCGCCACCGCGACGGTGGCCATCGCGGGCGGCGCGTACATCGTCGCGGCCCTGCTCTTCATCCTGAGCCTCGGCGGTCTCTCGAGGCACGAGACCGCGCGCGGCGGGGTGGTCTACGGCATCATCGGCATGATCATCGCGCTGGCCGCCACGGTCGTGCTCGTGATCCAGCGCACCGATTGGCTCGGGATCGTGCTGCTCGTGGTCGCCGTCGCCATCGGCGGCAGCATCGGCCTGTGGCGCGCGGCGCGCGTGCAGATGACCGGGATGCCGCAATTCATCGCGCTGCTGCACTCGTTCGTCGGGCTGGCCGCCGTGCTGATCGGCTGGAACGGTTACCTGAACGACAAGGGGATCGCGGCGAACCTGATCGGCATCCATCACGCCGAGGTCTTCATCGGCGTCTTCATCGGCGCCGTCACGTTCACCGGATCGATCATCGCCTTCTTGAAACTGTCGGCGCGGATGCCCTCCGCCCCGCTCGTGCTGCCGGGCCGCAACGCGCTCAACCTCGGAGCCCTGGTCGTCTTCGTCGGCCTGACGGTGTGGTTCGTCATCACGCCCGTGCTCGGCCTGCTGATCGCGGTGACGGCGCTGGCCCTGCTGCTCGGCCTGCACCTGGTCGCGTCGATCGGCGGAGGCGACATGCCCGTCGTGGTGTCGATGCTCAACAGCTATTCGGGGTGGGCGGCGGCGGCCAGCGGCTTCTTGCTCGACAACGATCTGCTGATCGTGACCGGGGCGCTGGTCGGGTCGTCGGGTGCGTTCCTGAGTTACATCATGTGCAAGGCGATGAATCGGTCGTTCCTCTCGGTGATCGCCGGCGGTTTCGGAATCGAGGCGCCGACCAAGGGGGTCGAAGAAACCGGCGAGTACCACGAGATCTCGGTCGCCGACACGGCCCAGCTGCTCGCCGATGCTCGCTCGGTGATCATCACCCCCGGCTTCGGCATGGCGGTGGCCCAGGCCCAATACCCGGTGGCGGAGCTGGCGCGCGTGCTGCGCGCGCGGGGCATCGAAGTCCACTTCGGCATCCATCCGGTGGCGGGACGGCTTCCCGGCCACATGAACGTGCTGCTGGCCGAGGCGAAGGTGCCCTACGACATCGTGCTGTCGATGGATGAGATCAATGACGACTTCGCGCACACCAGCGTTGTACTCGTGATCGGTGCCAACGACACGGTGAACCCCGCCGCGGCCGAAGACCCGGGAAGTCCGATCGCCGGGATGCCGGTGCTCAAGGTCTGGGAGGCCGACGAGGTGATCGTGTTCAAGCGGTCGATGGCATCCGGCTATGCGGGTGTGCAGAACCCGCTGTTCTACCGCGACAACGCGCGGATGCTGTTCGGCGACGCGAAGGACCGCGTCGAAGAGATCGTGCACGAGCTGGGGCGGTTGAGCGCCGCGACGTCGGGCGGAGCGTCGCGCACGTCGGCGTAGGGCTCAGGCCGTTGCGGGAGTCGGCTGCGCCGGCGCCTTGCCCGAACTCGCCGCGGACGAGCCGCGCTTGCGCACCTCGCGCAGCACGATCTGCTCGGGGCAGACGGTCGACAAGAAGTCGCCGACCGACAGCGCGAGACGGTCGCTGACGAGGGAATAGAGGATGCGGTTCGCGTCGCGCCGCTCGGTCACCAGACCGGCCTGGCGCAGCACGCCGAGGTGGCGCGAGATGGTCGGACCCGAGGTCTTGAAGCGGGACGCGATCTCACCGGCCGCCAACTCGCCATCTTTGAGGTCTTGCAGGATCTGCCGACGAGTGGGGTGCGCCAGCGCGGTGAAGATGTCGCTCGTCGAATCTGCCATGTTTGCAATATAGCACCGTAGCTAGATACGCTCGGTTCATGCGCATCGCCATCACCGGGGGCACCGGATTCGTGGGCCGCAATCTCGCGGCGCGGCTCGACCCAGCCGACACCGTGGTGATCTCGCGGCGCACCGGCGTCGACATCGATGACGTCGACGCACTGGCCGAAGCCTTCGCCGGCTGCGAGGTCGTGGTTCACGCCGCCGGGATCAACCGCGAGATCGGCGACCAGAGCTTCCAGCGCGTTCATGTCGAGGGCACCCGGACCATGATCGAAGCCGCGCGACGTGCGGGTGTCACGCGAATCGTGATGGTGAGCTTCCTGCGCGCGCGGCCGGACTGCGGATCCGGGTATCACGAGAGCAAGTGGGCCGCCGAGGAGCTGATCCGTCACTCGGGGATCGACCACACCATCCTGAAGGCGTCGATGATCTACGGCTCGGGCGACCACATGGTCGATCACGTGACGCGCGCGGTGCGCACTTGGCCGGTGTTCGGCACGGTCGGATTCCGCGAGCGCACCGTGCGCCCCATCCCGGTCGCCGATTTCGTGGATGTGATGATCGCGGCCGCCGAGGGCCGCATCCCGGATCCCACTGTTGCCGTCATGGGGGCGGAAGAACTCGCGCTCGGGGCGGCCGTGCGTCGAGTCGCGCACGTCGCCGGCAAGCGGCCCCTGTTCATCGCGCTGCCGGTGTGGGCGATCCGGGTGCTCGCGCAGGTCACCGAGTGGACCATGATCGTGCCGCTGGTCGCGAAGGCTCAGGCACAGATGCTGGCCGAGGGTGTGAGCGAGGTCGCGCCGCCCGCGCCCGAGGCCCCGGTCGGCATCCGGCCCTCGCATCCCTTCAGCGAAGAGAGCATCCGGGCGGCACTGCCGCGGGCGGGTCGCTTCGGCTGGAACGACCTGCGGGTTGCGCGCTGGTGGCGCGGTCGGCGGACCGGGGGCGCACAGGGGGCGGCCGCCTAGCCGCGCCCCAACTCCTCCTCCGCCTGCCGCAGTAGCGGAGCGAGCCGGTACGGCACGAGTTCGTTGATCGCGATCGAGGTCTCGGTTCGGTCGACGCCGTCGCAAGCGAGGATGCGTTCGTTGATCTTGAAGAGCTCGTCGGTGTCGGCGCAGACGATGCGCACCAGCAGATCCGTCGGCCCGGTCAGCCCGAAGGCCTGCACGACCTCGGGGATCTTGGCCAGCTCGGCCGCGATGTGGGCGAGCTTCTGCTGCGTCGCATACACGGTGGTGAAGGCGGTGAGGGGCCGGCCGATGGCGGCTTCGTTGATGCAGCGGTCGTAGGGCAGCAGTACGCCGGATGCCTCGAGGCTGGCCATGCGGGCCTGCACGGTGTTTCGGGTGACGCCCAGCCGCTGCGCCAGAGCGACGGTGGTTGCCCGCGGGTCGTCGGTGAGGGCGAGCAAGAGGCGGAGGTCGGTGCGGTCCAGGGCGCGCATTTCTTTCTCCTTAGGGCTGGTTTCCGGTCGCCAGCGGGTCTTGATTGAGCATAATGCTCAAACGGGAATGGATCGGTTGCGCACTTCGGGAACGCGAGCGTAGCCTCGTTGACAGAACATCGTCGTTCTCGAAGGGGCAATGATGACAGCCGAACTGCTCGAAGCCATTCCCGGGATCACTCCGTACGTCAGCCTGATCGGCGCCGACGGACACCGCGACAACACGGGCGCGTTCGCCGACCTGGTCACCGACATCGGCCCGGCCGAACTGCTCGCCCTGTACCGCGACATGGTCATCATCCGCCGCATCGATACCGAGGCGACCGCGCTGCAGCGCCAAGGCGAGCTCGGGCTGTGGCCGCCGCTGCTCGGCCAGGAGGCTGCGCAGATCGGATCGGCCCGCGCGCTCGCGCCCGACGACTTCGTGTTCTCGAGCTACCGCGAGAACGGCGTCGCCTGGGTGCGCGGCGTCGCCCCGACCGACCTGCTCGTGACCTGGCGGGGCGTGGCGCAGTCGGGGTGGGACCCCTTCATTCACCGGATGGCGACCCCGCAGGTGATCATCGGCGCGCAGACCCTGCATGCCACCGGCTACGCCCTCGGCATGCAACTGAAGCAGAGCGACTCGGTCGCGGTGAGCTACTTCGGCGACGGCGCAACCAGCGAGGGCGATGTGAGCGAGGCGCTGGTGTTCGCCGCGTCGTATGCCGCGCCGGTGGTGTTCTTCTGCCAGAACAACCAGTGGGCGATCTCGGAGCCGGTGCGGGTGCAGAGCCGCACCGCGCTCGTCGATCGGGCCGTCGGATTCGGAATGCCCGGCATCCAGGTCGATGGCAACGACGTGCTCGCGGTGATGGCGGTGACCCGTTCGGCCCTCGATCGTGCTCGGCGCGGTGAGGGGCCGACCTTCATCGAGGCCGTCACCTACCGGATGGGCCCGCACACCACGGCAGACGACCCGACCCGCTACCGGCCACCGGCCGACCTCGAGGAGTGGGCGGCCAAGGACCCGCTGACGCGTGTCGCCACGCACCTGCGCGATGCCGGCGTTCTCGACGACGCGGCGCAGGCCGAGATCACCGCAGCGGCGGATGCGGTCGCCGCCGAGCTGCGGGCCGGCTGCCTGGCGATGCCCGACCTGCCGCCCGGCGCCCTCTTCGACCACGTCTACGTCGAGCCGCACCCGCGTATCGACGAGCAGCGCGCCGCCCAGGACGCCTACCTCCGGATGTTCTCGTGACGGGCGCGACGACCAGCGCGACCCTCACCATGGCCGGCGCGATCAACGCCGGCCTGCGCCGCGCGATGGAAGACGACGACCGCGTGGTCGTGATGGGCGAAGACATCGGCAAGCTCGGTGGGGTCTATCGCGTGACGCAGGGGTTGCAAGAGACCTTCGGCGATCGCCGGGTGATGGATACCCCGCTGGCCGAGTCGGGCATCATCGGCACCGCGATCGGGCTGGCCTTCGCCGGGTTCCGTCCGGTCTGCGAGATCCAGTTCGACGGATTCATCTACCCGGCCTTCGACCAGATCGTCAGCCAGGTGGCGCGGATGCACTCGCGCACGCGCGGAGCGGTGAAGGTGCCGCTGACGATCCGCGTGCCGTGGGCCGGCGGCATCGGCGCGGCCGAGCATCACTCGGACTCGCCCGAAGCGCTGTTCACGCACACCTCCGGGCTGCGCGTCGTGAGCGTGAGCGATCCGGCCGATGCCTACGCCGTGATCCGCGAGGCCATCGCCAGCGACGACCCGGTGCTCTACTTCGAGCCGAAGCGGCGCTACCACGTGAAGGGACCGGTGGAGCTGGATGCCGCGCCCGGCCCGGTGCGCACCATGGACCGCGCCCGAGTGGTCGCGCCTGGCAGCGACGTGACGCTCGTCGCCTACGGCGGACTCGTGCAGACGGCGCTCGCCGCCGCGACCGCCGCGCAGACCGAGGGCATCTCGATCGAGGTGATCGACTTGCGATCGCTCTCGCCGATCGACTTCGACACCGTCGTCGCCTCGGTCGAGCGCACCGGCCGGCTGGTCGTCGTGCACGAGGCATCGCAGACCGGGGGACTCGGGGCCGAGCTCTGCGCGGCCGTCACCGAGCGCTGCTTCTACAGCCTCGAGCACGCGCCGGTGCGGGTGACCGGATTCGACATCCCGTTCCCGCCTGCGAAGCTCGAGAAGTTCCACCTGCCCGACATGGACCGGATTCTCGACGGCGTCGACCGTGCCCTCGATCGCCCGAACTCGCTTCAGGATCGGGGCTGGTGACGATGGCGCAGCGCGAGTTCCGTCTGCCCGACCTGGGCGAGGGCCTCACCGAGTCGGAGATCGTGGCGTGGAAGGTCGCGCCCGGCGACCGCATCGAGCTCAACCAGGTGATCGCCGAGGTCGAGACGGCGAAAGCGGTCGTGGATCTGCCGTCGCCGTATGCGGGCATCGTCACTCGGCTGATGGTGGATGCGGGGGTGACGGTCGCGGTCGGCGATCCGATCATCAGCGTCGAGATGGGGGATGGCGACGGTTCGGAGAGCGCTGACGAGGCCGCGCCACCGAATCTCGTCGGCTACGGCGCCACCGCGGAGTCGGTGTCGGGCAGGAAGCCGCGTCGCTTCGCGGAGACTCCCGTTGTGTCGCCCGTTCCGTCGCCAACGCCGAAGCCCGAGGTGCCGGCTTCGACCCAGGCGACTGCCCCGCCCCGTCGCCGCGCGGCACCACCGGTGCGGCTGCTCGCGCGGCAGCTGGGCATCCCTCTCGAGAGCGTCGAGGGGACGGGCGACCGCGGCCTCATCACGCGGGCCGATCTCGAGCGGGCTGCTGGCCCGGGCACCGGCGGTCCGAGCACGGTCGCGTCGGACGAGGAGTCCACGCTCATCCCGGTCACCGGGGTGCGCAAGCTGACGGCGCAGGCGATGGTCGCGAGCGCCTTCACGGCGCCGCACGTCACCGTCTTCCTGCAGGTCGACGTGACGCCGACCCTCGAGCTGCTGGAGCGGCTGAAGGGCGAGGCGAGGTTCCGCGGTGCGCGGCTGACCTTCCTGACCGCGGTCGCACGTGCTGTCTGCCTGGCGCTCGGTGCCGATCCCTCGGTCAACTCGCGCTGGGAAGAGGGCGGAATTCGCCAGTTCCGTCACGTGAACCTGGGTATCGCGGCGGCGACACCGCGCGGGCTTCTCGTTCCCGTCATCCCCGCCGCCGACACGCTGAGCTTCCGCGAGCTCGACGACGCGATCGGCGAGCTCGTTCAGACGGCACGCGCCGGCACCACGACTCCGGCGGCGATGACGGGCGGCACGTTCACCATCACCAACGTGGGCGTCTTCGGCGTCGAGGGCGGAACGCCGATCCTGGCGGACGGCCAGGCTGGCATCCTCGCGGTGGGTGCCGTCGCCCGGCGACCGTGGGAGTTCCGCGGCGAGATCGCGCTGCGCAGCGTCGTCACGCTGAGCCTCTCGTTCGATCACCGCGTCGTCGACGGCGCCGAGGGCTCGCGGCTGCTGGCGGCGATCGCGGCCCTGCTGGTCGATCCGGCACGCGCCTTCGCGTCGTAGAAGCGGGGTCGGTCAGCGACGGAGGCCGGTAGGGTGGGCGATCAGTCGGCTCTGACCGAGGGGGTGCGCGCTGTGGCAAGTGGACGTGTTCGTCGTGCCGTGATGGTCGCGGCCGTGCTCGGTGCAGCCGCGGCTGCTCTCACCCTTGGCACGATGCCGGCCGCCGCGACGCCCGCGCTCATCGCGCTCTCCTGCCCCGGCGCATGGGGCGGCGACTGCGGCCCGTCTGGCGTCGCCTTCGCCCCGGATGGCGCGACCGCCTATGTCGCGAACCAGAACGCCGACAGGGTGTCGGTCATCAATGTCGCGACGGCTACGCAGACGACCACGATCGCGTTGCCCCTCATCTCGGGGCAGGCACATGTCGGCCCCTACGGCATCGTGGTGAACTCCGCCGGCACGCGCGTCTACGTCGCCGACAACTACGGGAACCAGTTGTCGGTGATCGACGCCACCACCAACACGGTGATCGACACCGTGGTTCTGACGGCGTCGCCGTCGGAGGTGCTGTTGAGCGCAGACGGTTCGATCCTGTACGTCACCGAGACGGATGGCGCCGTGCACCTGTTCGACACCGCGACCGACACCCCCAACGCCACCACGCCGACCATCGCCATCGGGCCGAATCCCTTCGGCCTTGCTCTGAGCCCGGACGGATCGACGCTGCTGGTCGGCTATGCCGGTGGCGTGCGGATCGTCGATGCCACCACCAACACCGCCGGAGCGACCGTCGCGGTCAGCCCCGGCCCCGCGTTCCTGGCGTTCACGCCCGACGGATCGCACGCGTACGTGGCGAATCAGGCAGTCGGAACGGTCTCTGACATCGACGTCGCAGCCGGAACCGCGACCACCCCGCTCGCCATCCCCGACCCGGTCGGCATCGCCATCACGCCCGACGGCACCGGCTACGTCTCCGACTTGAACGACAACCGCATCTACACCTTCGACACGGCGACGAACCAACTGGTCGGCGCCTTCATCCCCGGCGGCAGTCATCCCCACGCCATCGCGATCAGCCCCGATGGCACCCTGGTCTACATCATCAACCAGGGCGGCGACGACACCGTCACCGTGCTCGATGCCACAGCGCAGCCGCACATCACCTCGGCCACACCTCCGAGCCCTCAGGTCGGGATGCCGTACTCCTTCACCTTCACTGCACGAGCCCGCCCCGCGGCGACCTTCACCATCACAGCGGGCGCGCTGCCTGCCGGATTGGTGCTGAACTCCTCGACGGGCGTCGTCTCGGGCACACCGACCACCGCCGGAACGAGCACCTTCACGGTGACCGCGAGCAATGGCATCGGCACCGACGACACGGCCTCGTACACGCTCACCACTGCGGCGACGCTCGCGGCGACCGGAGTCGACGCGGCACCGGCAGCGGCCGGGGGCATCGGCCTGCTGCTGCTGGGCGCGCTCCTGCTCGCGGCGCGCCGGCGCATCCCTCTCCTGAGGCGATGACCCCCACCCGCGTCTTCCAGCTCGGGTTGATGAGCGCCCTGCTGGCCGGCGTCTACGACGGACCGACCCCGCTACGGGAGGTGCTGCGGCATGGCGACCTGGGCTTGGGTACCTTCAATGGCCTCGACGGGGAGATGATCCTGATCGACGGGGTCTGCTTCCGGATGCGATCCGATGGCTCGATCGATCGGCCGGCCCTCGCCGAGCGCACGCCCTTCGCGATCGTCACCCGCTTCACCGCGTCGGCATCGTCGTCGATCGATCGGCCGCTGGACCGCGCCGAGGTGATCTCGTTGGTCCAGACGATGGTTCCGTCGGAGAACTACCTGTACGCGGTGCGCGTGACCGGGCGCTTCGAGTCAGTGACGACCCGCACCGTGCAACGTCAGACGCCGCCGTACCGCCCGATGCGGGAGGCGGTGGGCGATCAGAGCGTGCTGGAGTTCCGCTCCCTGGCCGGCACCATCGCCGGATTCCGCACCCCGCTCTACGAGCGCGGCATCGGTGTGCCCGGCGGTCACGTCCACTTCATCGATGATGAGCGACGCCGAGGCGGGCACGTGCTGGACTTTCAGATGCTCTCGGGAACCGTCGAGGTCTGCGTGGCGACGGAGCTCGATCTGAGGCTGCCCCTCGACGACGGGTTCCGCGATGCCGATCTGGAACCGCAGGACCTCGGCGAGCAGCTGACGGCCACTGAGGGATTGACGAACTGAGGGTGGCTCCGACGGGCGTCGATCCCGTGACCTCACGATTTTCAGTCGTGCGCTCTACCAACTGAGCTACAGAGCCGTGTGGCTTACGAAAACGGCTCCTCCCGAAGAAGGAGCCGCGTCGCATCCGCGACCCTGACGGGACTTGAACCCGCGACCTCCGCCGTGACAGGGCGGCACGCTAACCAACTGCGCTACAGGGCCATGCTGTTGAGTTGTGGTGGTGATGCTGTTTCGTGACCCCAACGGGATTCGAACCCGTGCTGCCGCCGTGAAAGGGCGGTGTCCTAGGCCACTAAACGATGGGGCCGTGACGGGTTAACCGCAGAGCAACCGAGGGTCAAGCATACGGGCGGCGCGCCCTTAATGCCAATCACCGCCGAATAGCGCCGCTGCCGCCCGGAACCGCCGAAACGGCCGAATCAACCGGGCTGCGCGGCTCGCTCGGGTTAGGTTCAACCCGTTGTCGAAGGTTGGGCCCCGAACGGGGTTCAGCTCGAGATGATTCAGCGCTGGAACGATCCGGCGCTTGTTGCTAGTGTTAATAGTGTTATCTGTGTGACTCGCGCGGCTCGACCGCCCGAGCCACGGGATGCGGGGAGATCATGACCGGTCGGTGGGGGAGCATTCGCTCGCGCGCGACGTTGCAGACGGCACAGCCGACCAGGATGTCGCGAACTCGCGCGCTCGCAGCATCCATCGCGCTCGCCCTGGTGCCTGTGTCGGTGCTGACCGGAGTCATCGTTCCGCCGAGCTACGCGGCGTCGAGCGACACCACTCCTCCCGAGATCACCTGGGCGCAGGTCGCCGCCGCGCAAGCCAGCGTCGCCGCGACCAAGAAGCTCGCCGACCAGATCAAGGCGCAGGTCGCCGGCCTGCAGGCATCCGTCGACAAGGCGCAGGCCGAGGCGAAGGCCAAGGGCGACGCCTACGACAAGGCGCAGAGCGCCTTCGACGGTCAGGAGTACATCGTCGAGCACCTGCAGGCTCAGGCCGACGCCGCGCGCAAAGAAGCCGAGGCCGCGAAGAAGACGGCCGGGCAGCTGCTGGCGCAACTGGCGAAATCCGGTGGCGCCGATGGCATCACCACGAGCCTGTTGGGAAACTCGGGTCAGGCCGACCAGCTGCTGGCGAAGGTCGGCTACATGAGCCAGATCACCGATCGGTCGAAGCAGGTCTACGCGAAGGCGCTGCGGCTGCAGAAGGGCGCGCAGGCGCTCACCGATCAGGCGGATGCGGCCAAGGTGATCCTGGCCAAGCTCAAAGACACCGCCGAGGCCGCGCTCGTCGCGGCGCAAGCGGCGTCCGATGCGGCCGCCAAGGCCCTGAGCGCTGCCCAGGTGACGTTCGCCGACCTGTCGGCCAAGCTCGACGCTCTGACCAAGCAGGCGGCTCAGACGCTCGCCGGCTACACCGCTTTCCAGCAAGCGAAGTGGGGCGCAGGGACAGCGGGCAGAGTCAGCGCCTCGGGCTGGGCGAATCCGGTGAGCGGCTGGCTCAGCAGCGGGTATGGGATGCGCTTCGACCCGTACTACCGCCGTTGGCAGTTGCACAACGGTCAGGACATCGCCACTGCGTGCGGAAAGCCGATCTTCGCGGCACACGCCGGCACCGTGACCTACGCTGGGTGGAACGGCGGGTTGGGCAACTACATCCAGCTCGACAACGGCGGCGGCGTTTCGACGGGCTATGGCCACCAGCCCTACGGGGGTATTCTCGTCCAGCGGGGCCAGCACGTCGCTCCCGGTCAGCGGATCGGCACGGTCGGCACGACGGGGGCGTCGATGGGTTGCCACGTTCATTTCATCGTGCGGGTCAACGGAGCGACAACCGACCCGAAGCCATTCATGCGTGATCGGGGGGTCACTCTTGGGAACTAGTTCTGGCATCCATCGGGACACTGCGATGCGCCCACCGGACGGCGCGGATCGCTGATGTTCGCGCGCAGACGCCCCAGGGGGGCGGCGGCTGCTGTCGTGTCCGCACTTGCCATCGCCGCGGGGCTCACCCTGGTGGTGGGGTCCGGTGCGGCGATCGCCGCGCCCGCCGTCCGCACTGTCGACTACCCGACCTGGGGCGACGTGCAGCGGGCCAAGTCCAGCCAGGCGGCCAAGCAGGCCGAGGTCAACAAGATCCAGGGAATCCTGAAGCAGCTGTCGGCTCAGGCCGACGCACTCGGCAAGCTGGCCGAGCAGAAGGCCGAGCTCTTCAACCGGGCGACGACGGCGCTCGCCGCGGCGACCAAGAAGACCGACAAACTTCAGGGTCAGGCGGATGCCGCGGCGGCGAAGGCGGCCAAGTCGTCGAGGCGGGCATCGGCCCTCATCGCCCAGCTGGCCCAGACCGGCGGCGGCAACATCTCGCTCGGCGTGCTCTTCGGCTCCGCCAAGAGCACCGACCAGCTGTTGTCGACCCTCGGAACGGCCAACCGTTTGAGCCAGTCGTCTGAAGACATCCTCAAGCGGGCGCAGTTCGACAAGAACGCCGCGTCGTCGCTCGCCGCGAGCGCGAAGGTCGCTGAGAAGAAGCGCAAGTCGCTGGCCGATGACGCGCAGACCGCGAATGCCGCCGCCAAGAAGGCATCGGATGCTGCTCTCGCCCAACTGGCGGAGCAGAAGGCCGCGGCGAGCACCATGTACGCGCAACTGGCCTCGCTGAAGAACTCGACGGCGTCGGTCGAGCAGCAGTACCAACTCGGGGTCGAAGAAGAGGCTCGGCAGAACGCGGTCAAGACGCCGCCGAGCGCGCCGATCATCAACCCGAACCCGCCGGCTCCCGTCGCGGGAGCGGTGAACGGCGCGATCGCGTACGCAGAAGCGCAGCTCGGCGAGCCGTACGCCTTCGGCGGCGCCGGCCCGAACTCGTGGGACTGCTCGGGGCTGACCATGATGTCGTACCGCTCGGTCGGCGTCTACATCGGCACCCACTCGGTGACCAACCAGTACAACACCATGAAGGCGCAGGGTCGGTTGGTGAACCTGAGTCAGCTGGCGCCAGGCGACCTGCTGTTCTACGCCTCCGGTGGGAGCTTCTATCACGTGGCGATGGCCGTCGGTGGCGGCAGGATGATCGAGGCACCGCGCGCCGGTGTGCCGGTGCGGATCGTGTCGATCCGGTACGGCGACCTGGTTCCGTACGTGGGGCGGCCGACCGGCTGAGCCTTCGGTCAGTCGCCGAGCGCGCGGGCCGCGGTGACGCCGGCTGCGTAGAGCCAGCGGCTCGGGTCGTCGAGGGCAGCGTCGAGCGACCCCGCCAGGTCGACGAGACTGGCAGCCCAGACACCGGTCGGAGGCGTGGTCGCCAGGCTGCCGGCGATGATGCCGCGTCGGGTATGTGGTTGTGCATCGAGCTGCAGCGCGTTGCCGACGACCTTGCCGCCGAGCGAGGTCGCGTCGAAGCGGCCCTCGCCCGTGATGATGACATCGGCGGATGCCGCGGCTGCCGCGAATCCGGTCAGCGCGGCGATCGCTGCCGCCCCGGCTTCGATCGCGGCGCCCCATGCGGCCAGAAAGCCGTAGCCGGTGCCGCCGGCGGCACCCGCGCCGGGGACGGCGGTCATCCCCTCGAGTTGTTCTGGTTGTGACGGACTGTCCGTCACAACCAGAACGTTTTCGAGGAGGCAAGCCCACCGGGCCAGCCCGGCATCGAGCTCGACGATCTGGGCCGCCGACGCACCCTTCTGCGGCCCGAAGACAGCCGCGGCTCCGGCCGGGCCGAGCAGCGGCGCGGTCACGTCGCTGAGCAGCCGCACTCCCCTGGCGGGCGGCCGCCGCAACCGCGCGGCGTCGACTCGCGCCAACCGCGCCAGCGCTCCACCGCCGTCGGGCAGCGGCGCTCCCGAGGCCTCAGACAGCTCGAGACCGAGCGCCCGCAGCGCGCCCGAGCCGCCGTCGGTCGATGCCGAGCCGCCCAGTCCCACGACGAGCGAGGTCGCACCGGCGTCGAGCGCGGCGGCGATCACCTCGCCGAGCCCCCGCGTCGTCGCCCCCAGCGGGTCCAGCTCCCGCATGAGCGGCAGCCCCGAGCTGATCGCGAGTTCGACGACCGCCGTGCCGTCGGGCAGTTCGAGCCAGTGCCCCTCGACGGGGCGTCCGTCGGGGCCGGTCACGGGGCCGGCGTCGCGCAGCCGGGATCCGCCGATCGCCGTCGCGATGGCGTCGAGCGTTCCCTCTCCGCCGTCGGCCTGGGGCAGCAGCTGCACCTCGTCGAGCGGGCGGACGGCACGCCACCCGCTGCCGATCGCCTCGGCGGCGGCCGCGGCATCCAGCGAGCCCTTGAAGGAGTCCGGGGCGACGACGACATGCACGATCAGAACCCTAGGCCTGTCAACCCGGAGGGCATGCTCGCTCGTCGAGAAGCAGACGAGAGGAAATCAGGATGTCGAGCACCAGGATCACGAGAATGGGCGCGTTCGCCACGCTGACCGCTGCCAGCCTTGCTGTGTCGCTGACGGCGTGCGCGCCAGCGGGGCATCCGGGTGCGCACTCCGGCCCGGTCACGACCGTACGGCCGCATCCGACGGCGACCCACTCGCCGGCCACACCCACGCCGTCGACAACCGCGACGCCCGCCGCACCAGTTGCGGCCCTGGCTACCTCACCCGGCGACGAGCTGCTGACCTTCACCGGCACCGCGCGCAGCGCCAACGGCTCGACCGTCGCCCTCTCGTTCACCGTGCACTCTCCGGTCGCCTGGAACAGTCGGGCCGGCTCGTCCACCCTGGCGGCCCTCGCGGGCGCCAGCCACGCGGGTGGCGCGGATCTTCTTGACACCGGTTGGGATGCCGCCCACGGAGTCAGCCTGGGCGTCGTCGATTACACGGCGCGACTGACAGCCGGCACATGGGTCAACGGGCAGAACATCGTGCTCGACCTCGGACCGGATCAGTCCGAGGTGCCGGTCACGACGGCAGGTCTCGCGCTCGACCCGTACCGCTGGGTGGTCGTGGGCCCGGGATCCGGCCATTTTGTCGTCGCGTTCCCGAACATCAACGTATCCACGCCCGACCCGACCACGTGGGGTGACCAGCTTCAGGGCTACGGGCTCGACGTGGGCATCGAGAACTACAGCGACCCGAACGCATATCGGCTGAGCGACTGCCGACTCGACCTCACGGCGCTCGGCTCGCGGCCTGCCGCCGTGCCAGAGACCTGGTCGACCCCGGACACCTCGTACTGCTGGGCCGGCATCGGCGACTAGTGCCCGGGGCTAGTGCCCGGCAGGCGGCACGTACGCCTGGAGCCCGGCCACGATCGCGGCCTCCGCCTCAGCCGCGTTGCCCCAGCCCTCGGTCTTGACCCACTTGCCGGGCTCGAGGTCTTTGTAGTGCTCGAAGAAGTGCTCGATCTCTTTGCGGGTGTACTCGGGGATGTCGTCGACATCCTGGATCCAGTCCCAGCGCGGGTCTTTGGCCGGCACCGCGATGACCTTGGCGTCGCTGCCGCCGTCGTCGGTCATGTTGAACACGCCGACCGGGCGCACCTGCACGCCGACCCCGGGGAACAGCGGGAAGTCGAGCAGCACCAGCACGTCGACCGGGTCGCCGTCGAGCCCGAGGGTCTTCTCGAAGAAGCCGTAGTCGGTCGGGTAGACGAAGCTCGTGTAGAGCACGCGGTCGAGAAAGACGCGGCCCGTCTCGTGGTCGACCTCGTACTTGTTGCGGCTGCCTTTCGGGATCTCGATGATGGCGGCGTAGTCGGCCATGACGGCTTCTCCTCGGGTTCCTACTGACGGCGGCGGATGACGCAATAACGTTAGCCGATGCCTGACCGCCCCCGACTGACCCCTCCGATCGCCGATCTGCGGCGTGCGGTGCGGGGCGGGCTCGAGGGCCTGACGCCTGATGCCCTCGTGCTTGTCGCCCTCAGCGGGGGCCCGGATTCGCTCGCGCTCGCCGCGGCCGCCGCCTTCGAAGCGCCTCGAGCCGGGCTGCGGGCCGGGGCGGTGATCGTCGACCATGGGCTGCAATCCGGCTCGGCGGATGTCGCGGCGCGAGCCGCTCAGCAGGCAACCGGGCTCGGCCTCGCGCCGGTCCGGGTGGAGCGCGTGTCGGTCGGCGCCGCACGTGGATCGGGCGGGGGACCCGAGGCGGCGGCCCGCACGGCGCGCTACGCGGCTCTCGAGCGCGCGGCATCCGAGCTGGGGGCATCGGCTGTCCTGCTGGCTCACACGCTCGACGATCAGGCGGAGACCGTGCTGCTCGGGCTGGTGCGGGGAAGCGGTGCCGCGAGCCTGCAGGGGATGCCGGCCGAGCGGGGCATCTTCCGGCGGCCGTTGCTCGGCATCCGGCGCGCGACGACCGTGCGGGCCTGCGCGGATGCCGGGCTCGAGCCCTGGATCGATCCGCAGAACGCCGACGCCGCCTTCACCCGCGTGCGGGTGCGCACCCGCGTGCTCCCGCTGCTCGAGGCCGAACTCGGACCCGGCGTCGCCGAAGCGCTCGCCCGCACGGCGGACCAGCTGCGCGAAGACGGCGAGGCATTGGATTCCTTCGCCGAGGAGCTCGCCGAAGACCTGGCCGAGCACGCAGAGGCGGGATTGTCGCTCGACGTCCCCGGCCTTGCCGCCAACCCTGCCGCGCTCCGGCAGCGGCTGATCCGGCTCGCCGTCTCGAGCGAGTTCGGCGTCGCCCTCAGCAGGCAGCAGACGCTCGAGGTCGCGCGGCTGGTGACCGACTGGCACGGCCAGGAAGGCGTCGACCTGCACGGCGTTAGGGTGGTTCGACGAGGCGGACGACTGCAGTTCACCGCTCGGAACAGCGAAGCGAAAGGCAGCGATGGAACCGCGTGACGTCGAGGGCGACCTGACCGAGGTGCTCTACACCGAGGAGCAACTGCAGGCCAGGATCGCCGAACTCTGCCGACGCATCGAGGTGGACTACGAGGGCCGCGACCTGCTGCTGGTCGGCGTGCTGCGCGGCGCGGTCATGGTGATGGCCGATCTGGCACGCGAACTGAAGCGCGATGTCGAGATGGATTGGATGGCGGTGAGCTCCTACGGGGCCGGCACCCAGTCCAGCGGGGTGGTGCGCATCGTCAAAGACCTCGACACCGACCTGGACGGGCGTCATGTGCTGATCGTCGAGGACATCGTCGACTCCGGCCTGACCCTCTCGTGGCTCAAGGCGAACCTCGAGAGCCGCAATCCGGCATCCATCGAGATCTGCGCGCTGCTGCGCAAGCCGGACGCCGAGAAAGTGCACGTCGATGTCGAGTACGTGGGTTTCGACATCCCGAACAGGTTCGTCGTCGGCTATGGCCTCGACTACGCGGAGCGCTACCGCAACCTGCGCGCGGTGGCGGTGCTCGCGCCGCATATCTACGCCTAATCCGCCTCGGGCGAACATTCAGAGGGCCTCAAGGCGCCGGGCTGTAGCCTGACAGTCACGCTTCTGAGGGAGGATCGGGCTGCGCCCGAGCGACTATGGACTTCAAACGTATTCTTCGCGGACCCCTGATCTACATCCTGCTCGGCGTTGCCGCGCTCCTGGTCGGGTTCAACCTGCTCAGCGGCACCGGCTCACGCCAGGTCACGACAGAGCAGGGTCTCTCTCTCCTCGACGGCAGCACCGTGAAGACGGCGAAGATCATCGACAGCGATCAGCGCGTCGACCTCACCCTCAGCAAGGCGTACACCGATCCCAGCGGCCAGAACCTGGGCACGACCGTGCAGTTCAACTACGTTGCGGCCCGCAGTGCCGACGTGGTCAAGGCGGTGGATGCCAGCCCGGCCAAGTACGACGACGTGCCTCCGCAGAACAACTGGTTCCTCAGCCTGCTCAGCATCCTCGGCCCGATCCTGCTGGTCGGCCTGTTCGCCTGGTTCCTGCTGTCGAGCATGCAGGGCGGCGGCAACCGGGTCATGCAGTTCGGCAAGTCGAAGGCGAAGCTGGTCTCGAAAGAGAGCCCCAAGGTCACCTTCGCGGATGTCGCGGGCGCCGACGAGGCCGTCGAGGAGCTCGAAGAGATCAAGGACTTCCTCAAGGAGCCGTCGCGTTTCCAGGCGGTCGGAGCCCGCATTCCGAAGGGCGTGCTGCTGTACGGCCCTCCCGGAACGGGTAAGACGCTGCTCGCACGCGCGGTCGCCGGCGAGGCCGGCGTGCCGTTCTATTCGATCTCGGGATCCGACTTCGTCGAGATGTTCGTCGGCGTGGGCGCGAGCCGCGTGCGCGACCTCTTCGAGCAGGCCAAGCAGAACTCGCCGGCGATCATCTTCGTCGATGAGATCGACGCGGTCGGCCGCCACCGCGGCGCCGGCCTCGGCGGCGGGCACGACGAGCGCGAGCAGACCCTGAACCAGTTGCTCGTCGAGATGGACGGATTCGACGTCAAGACCAACGTCATCCTGATCGCCGCAACCAACCGGCCCGACATCCTCGACCCTGCGCTGCTGCGCCCCGGCCGCTTCGACCGGCAGATCGGCGTGGACGCGCCCGACCTCAAGGGCCGCGAGAAGATCCTGACGGTGCACGCCAAGGGCAAGCCGATGGCCAAGGGCGTCGACCTCGAGGTGCTGGCGCGCAAGACTCCGGGCTTCACCGGCGCCGACCTCGCGAACGTACTCAACGAGGCCGCGCTGCTCACTGCGCGCAGCAACGCCCAGCTGATCGACAACCGCGCCCTCGACGAGGCGGTCGACCGCGTGATGGCCGGCCCGCAGCGCCGCACCCGCCTGATGAACGACAAAGAGAAGCTCATCACGGCGTACCACGAGGGCGGGCACGCGCTCGCGGCGGCATCCATGCGCCACACCGACCCGGTGACCAAGATCACGATCCTGCCGCGCGGTCGCGCGCTGGGATACACCATGGTGCTGCCGCTCGAAGACAAGTACTCGGTGACGCGCAACGAGCTGCTCGACCAGCTCGCCTACGCGATGGGCGGCCGGGTGGCCGAAGAACTGGTGTTCCACGACCCGACGACCGGGGCATCCAACGACATCGAGAAGGCGACAAGCATTGCGCGCAAGATGGTCACCGAATACGGGATGAGCGCAGCCATCGGCTCGGTCAAGCTCGGCCAGTCGCAGGGCGAGGTCTTCCTCGGTCGCGACATGGGTCACCAGCGCGACTATTCGGAAGAGATCGCCGAGAAGGTCGACCTCGAGGTGCGTCAGCTGATCGAGCAGGCCCACGACGAGGCCTGGCAGGTGCTCAACGAGAACCGCGACATTCTCGACAATCTGGCCAAGGAGCTGATCGAGAAAGAGACCCTCGACCACGTCCGGCTGGCCGAGATCTTCGCCGACGTGAAGCGACTGCCCGAACGGCCGCAGTGGCTGTCGAGCGATCGCCGTCCGATCAGCACGCGGCCGCCGATCCAGATCGCCGCCAAAGCCGCTGTCGAAGAAGGCATCGTGGATGGCGGGGTCGACTCGACCCCGTCCCGTCCGAAGCGCAGCCCGCGCCCGCGCAAGTCACCCGGTATCGCGACCGCCTAGGAGGGCCGTGATCGACTCCGGACGCATCGAGGCGGCCGTGGCCGAACTCCTCGCCGCCATCGGAGAGGATCCGGCCCGGCCCGGGCTGGCGGCGACCCCCCGGCGCGTCGCCGAGGCGTACGCCGAGTTCTTCTCCGGCCTCGACCGCGATCCGCGCGACCCCCTTCGCGACGCGCCGGAGTTCATCGCCGAACCCGGACAGCTCGGCGAGCTGGTACTGCTGCGCGACATCGCGTTCCGCTCGGTCTGCGAGCATCACCTGCTGCCGTTCACCGGCGTCGCGCATGTCGCGTATCTGCCCGGCGAGCGCATCGTCGGGCTGGGCAGGCTACCCGAAGTGGTCGAGATCCTGAGCTCGCGCCCGCAGCTGCAGGAGCGGCTCGGCGAGCAGATCGCCGATGCCCTGGATGCCGGCCTCAGCCCGCGCGGCGTGCTCGTCGTGCTCGACGCCCGGCACTCGTGCGTCACCGCTCGCGGCTCGCGGCAGGCCGGAAGCACCACGGTCACGGTGGCGAGCCGGGGCGAACTCGCCGGCCCCGTGGCCCGAGGCGAGGCGATGGCGTTGATCGGAGCATCGGTGGCAGGGGAGCAGGAGTGAGCACCGCACCACTTCCGCAGATCATGGGCGTGCTGAATGTGACGCCCGATTCGTTCAGTGACGGCGGCACGTACGAATCCGTCGACGCGGCCGTCGCCCACGCGGCCGAGATGGTCGAGCAGGGCGCCGGGATCATCGACGTGGGCGGGGAGTCCACCCGTCCGGGTGCGCAGCCGGTCGACGCGAAGACCGAGCGCAAGCGCGTAGTACCGGTGGTGCGCGAGCTGGTGGCCCGCGGCATCCCGGTGAGCATCGACACGCGCCACGCCCAGACGGCGCTCGCCGCGGTCGACGCGGGCGCTCAGCTCGTGAACGACGTGACCGGCGGCCTCGGTGACGAGGGCATGGCGCGGGTGATCGCCGAGACCGGCGTGCACTACGTGGTGATGCATTGGCGCGAGGGCGGCGCGGATGCCGTTCCCGAGTACCGCAACGTCGTCACCGATGTGCGCCGCGAGCTGAAGCACCGCATCGCGGCCCTGATCGTCGAGGGCGTGCAACCCGAGCAGATCGTGCTGGATCCCGGACTGGGCTTCGCCAAGAACGCCGAGCACAACTGGGCCCTGCTCGGCCACCTCGAGCAACTCGGCTCGCTCGGTCACGGACTGCTGATCGGCGCCTCGCGCAAGCGGTTCTTGGCGGAGCTGCTTCCCGACGGCGCGCCGGTGGAGCAACGGGATGCCCCGACCGCCGTGATCAGCGCGCTGGCCGCGCGGGCCGGGGTCTGGGCCGTGCGGGTGCACGATGTGGCATCCACCCGCCTCGCGCTCGAGGTGTGGGCCCACTGGACCCAAGCACAGCCCAACGAGGGAGCCCACCGATGAACTTCGCCGACCGGATCACGCTCACGGGGCTGCGGGCGTCAGCGTTCCACGGCGTGCTCGCGCACGAACGGGCGAACGGCCAGCTCTTCCTGATCGACGTGGTCGTGCACCTCTCGTTGCGCGAGGCGGGTGCGAGCGACGAGCTCGCCCAGACCATCGACTACGGCGAACTGGCTTCGCGGATCGTGAGCGCCGTCGAGAGCGATCCGGTCGACCTGATCGAGACGGTGGCCGAGCGGGTCGCCGCCCTGGTGCTCGAATACCCCATCGCCATGATGACCGAGGTGACCGTGCACAAGCCCAGCGCGCCGATCGCGGTGCCGTTCGACGACGTGAGCGTGACGATCATGCGAGGGCGCGCCGCATGAGCGTCACCAAGGGGCTCATCGAGCAGCCGGCGGTCATCGCGCTCGGCGCGAATCTCGGCGATCGGCAGGCCACGCTGCTCGCGGCAACTCGCGAACTCGCCGAGACCGACGGCATCGAGCTGACCGGCATCTCGCCGGTCATCGAGACCGCTGCGCTGCGCCCATCGGGCGTCGACCATGACGCGCCCGCCTACCTCAACGCGGTGGCGCTGGTGACGACGACCCTGACGCCCGGCGCCCTGCTCGACGTGCTCACCCGGATCGAACGGGCGCACGGACGCATCCGCGCCGAGCGGTGGGGCGATCGCACCCTCGACCTCGACCTCGTGGATTTCGCGGGACTGGTCAGCAGTTCCGAGCGGCTGACGCTGCCGCATCCCCGTGCCTTCGAGCGCGACTTCGTGCTGAAACCCTGGCTCGCCGTCGACCCGGATGCCGTGCTGCCCGGTCATGGCCGGGTCGCCGATCTGGTCGCCGGCTTGGGAGACGCCTCGTGACCCGCACCCGCCCGTCGACGCTCGTGCTGCTCGCGGTGATCGGCACGGTCGTCGGCTTCTTGCTGCAGATCGCGCTGGCAGCCGCGAGCGCCCCCAAGTTCCGGCCCGAGTTCACCTTCGGGGCCACACTCGCCCTGATCGGCATCGTCGTCGTGGTGCTGGCCGTGCCGGTGTATCGGGCGACGCACGGGCCGATCCGGCATCCCGTCGACTCCTTCTATGCCACCCGCGTCGTCGTGCTTGGCAAGGCCTCGGGTCTCGCGGGCGCCCTGCTCTCGGGGCTGGGGATCGGGCTGGTCCTCGAGCTGCTGATCCACTCGGGCACGACCACCACCGAGACCGTCTTGCGGGTGCTCGCCGCGCTGGGCGGGGCCGTCCTGCTGCTGGCGGGCGGTTTGGTGGCGGAGTTCCTCTGCCGGGTGCCGCCGAGCGACGATGACGAGGATCACCCCGATCGCGGTCCCGAACGCGTGCACCTGTGAGCCGGTCGGCCCTCCACGGCGAGATCACCGGCCGCGCGCGCGGGTAGCGTGAGCACGTGACCGACAAGATCGACATCCCGGTGGCGCCGCGCGGCGGCCTGGACCCCGTTCCCGGTGAATGGCGGCGCGTCTCGCCCCGCTATGTCTGGGTCGATCTGGTCGGCAGCATCATCTCGGGGCTGCTGACGACGGCGGCATCCACGATCCCGTTCTGGGTGACCCAGCTGCCGGTGCTGCTCGTGATCCCCGCGATCGTGTTGCTGATCGCCATCGTGGTCGCGGCGTTCACCCCCCGGCGCGTGCGCGCGATCGGCTACCGCCTGCGCGACGACGACCTGCTGGTGCGTCGCGGGATCATGTTCCAGCGCTTCGCGGCCGTTCCCTACGGGCGCATGCAATTGGTCGACATCAACCGCGGCCCACTCGCCAGGGCGCTCGGTCTGGCCGAGCTCAAGCTGGTGACCGCCGCGTCGGCGAGCAACATCACGGTTCCCGGGCTTCCGATGGCCGACGCCGAGCAGCTGCGCGACCAACTCGTCGAGCTGGCCGAAAGCCGTCGGGCCGGTCTGTGAGCGAATCGGCTGTCGCACCCGCGACCGCGGTCGACCTCGCCGATGGCGAGTGGCACCGGCTGCATCCGGCCACGCCATTGCTGCGCGGCGGGTTCGCCTTCGTGGCCGTCGCCGGATTCGTGCTCGCCAATCTGCGCGAGCGCATCCTCGGCCTCTTCCTCGGGGGCCCGGAGGGCGGACCGGGTGGCGATCCGATCGACCTGATCGTCCGCCGGGGCCTCATCCCGCTGGCCCTGGTGGTCGTGCTCGTCGTGCTGATCGTGATCATCGCGATCTTCTGGTTGTCGTGGCGGGTGCATTCGTTCCGGATCACCGACGAGCTGGTCGAGGTGCGCAGCGGCATCCTGTTCCGCACCAGCCGGCGCGGGCGGCTTGACCGCATTCAGGGCATCAACGTCGGTCGCCCGCTGTTCGCGCGGCTGTTCGGAGCGGCGCGTCTCGACATCAACGTGGCCGGCCATGACGCCAATGTGCCGTTGGCCTACCTGTCAGGTCGCAATGCGGATGCCTTGCGCCGCCTCATCCTGCAACGCGCGTCGGGCAGCCGCGAGACCGGAACCGCCGCAGCGCAACTCGAACACGATGGATCGCTCGGCGGCATGGTGACTCAGCGCGCGCGCGAGTTCGTGGCGCCAGAACTCGACCCGCAGCTGGCTCCGCCCGAGGCCGTCGTCACGATGCATCCCGGCCGCCTGCTGGGCTCGACCGTGCTGCACGATCGCACGGTCGTGTTCGTGCTCCTGGTGATCGCGGCGGTGGTGCTGGCCAGCGCGGCGCACATGTTCTTCGTGCTCTTCGGAGTGGTCCCGGCTCTTCTCGGCATCGGATCGCAGATCGTTCGCCGGTTCTCGCGCTCGCTGCGCTACTCCATCGCAGCGACTCCCGACGGGGTGCGGGTCGGCTACGGCCTGCTCTCGACCAACAACGAGACCATCCCACCCGGGCGCATCCACTCGGTCGAGATCCAGCAGCCCCTGCTCTGGCGGCCCGCTGACTGGTGGGAGGTGCGCATCAATCTCGCCTCGCACTCCGACCGGCAAGAGGGCGGCAGGCGCACCAGCACGATCCTTCCGGTCGGGTCGCGCGCCGAGGTGTTCCGGGTGCTCGAACTGGTGCTTCCCGGCATCGTCCATGACGCGTCGCGCGAGCTGGTCGTGTCGGGCCTGGCCCGTGCTCTGCCCGACGACGGCTACACCGGGTCTCCTCGTCGCGCCGCGGTGCTGCGCTGGTTCTCGTGGCGCCGCAACGGCTTCGCCCTCGAGCCGGAGGCCGTGCTGCTGCGCCGAGGCGCGATCTGGCGCTCCTTGGTGGTCGTGCCGACCGCGCGCATGCAGAGCGTGTCCCTGCGCCAGGGGCCGTTGCTCAGGATGCTGCGCCTCGCCGACGTCCACGTGCACACCGTCGCGGGGCCGATCCGGGCCACGCTCGAGGATCTCGATGCCGTGGTCGCCGCCGGATTCTTCCGTGATGTCGCCGCCAGCGGCATCGCCGCGGCTGCCGCGGACCGGAGTCACAGATGGAGAGCGCAGAGCGATCCCCGGCGCGCGATGCCGACGATGCCGACGCCGCCAGGCGCGACGTCGTGAGCGGGTCGCGCGAGCGCGACGGCCGGCTCGGCGTCGGCGTGATCGGCGCGGGTCGGGTGGGAGCCGTGCTCGGGGCCGCGCTCGGCGGAGCAGGTCATGCGGTCGTCGGCATCGCCACGGTGTCCGAGAGCGGACGCGATCGGGCCGACGCCCTCCTGCCCGGGGTGCCCATCCTGACCGTTCCCGAGGTCGTCGAACGCAGCGAGCTCGTGCTGCTGGCGGTGCCGGACTCCGAACTCGCGGCGCTGGTGTCCGGATTGGCCGCGACCGGCGCCTGGCAGCCCGGCCAACTCGTCGCCCACACGGCTCCCGGGCTCGGCACCGGGGTTCTCGCGCCCGCCCTCGCGGCGGGGGCGATCCCTCTCGCGATTCATCCGGCGATGGACTTCACCGGAACCAGCATCGATCTGACCCGGCTGCGCGACGCCTGGTTCGCGGTCACGGCGCCGACCCCCGTGCTGCCGATCGCGCAGGCGCTGGTGGTCGAGATGGGCTCCGAGCCGATCGTCGTCGCCGAGGCGGACCGCGCCGCATACGCCGAAGCCATCGCGACGGCGCGCAGCTTCTCGGCCGCGATCGTCGAGCAGTCCGCCGGGATGCTGCGCGCGATCGGCGTCGAGCGACCGGGCGTGCTGCTCGGCCCGCTGGTGCGCTCGAGCGTCGAGAATGCACTGGCGCATGCCGATGCCGGCGCCGATGTGGAGCCCGCCCCGCCGACTACGATCGATCTGGCGCCGTCAGCGGAGGAGGGTGCCGAGGAGGCACCGTGAACACCGCAGCGCCCGATTTCGAGGCCGAGAGCGCCGAGGGGCGCCCGGTCGTCATCGAGACGATCGCTCTGTTGCGCGAGAAGCTGGCCGGTCGCACCGTGGCGCTCGTGCCGACCATGGGCGCGCTGCACGAGGGCCACCTCGCCCTGGTCGACCGGGCGCGCCAGTTGGCGGACACCGTCGTCGTCTCGATCTTCGTCAACCCGCTGCAGTTCGGGCCTGACGAAGACCTGAATAGGTATCCGCGTGATCTCAGCGCCGACCTCGAGGCACTCACCCAGCACCACGTCGCCTACGTGTTCGCTCCGACCGTGACCGAGATGTACCCGGATGGCGGCTCCGAGATCACCGTGACCGGCGGCGAGGTCGCCACCCTGTTCGAAGGGCGTGCCCGCCCCGGACACTTCGACGGTGTGCTCACGGTCGTGGCGAAACTGCTCGGCATCGTGCGGCCCGACCACGTGGTCTTCGGCCAGAAGGATGCCCAGCAGGTCTTCCTCGTGCAGCGCATGGTCGCCGACCTGAACTTCGCCACGCGGGTCGAGGTGGTCGAGACCGTCCGCGCGGATGACGGACTCGCGCTGAGCAGCCGCAACCGCTACCTCAACGCCGACGAGCGCCGCGCGGCGGTGGCTCTGAGCCGGGCGCTCGAGGCCGCAGCATCCGCCGCCGATCGGGGCATCGATACGGTGCTTGCGGCCGCGCAGTCGGTGTTCATGGATGAGCGCTTGGTTAAGCTGGAGTACCTCAAGGTCGTGAACCCGCGCACCTTCCTGCCCGTCGATGACGGCTACCGCGGACCGGCGCGGGTGCTGATCGCAGCGCAGGTCGGGTCGGCCCGGCTGATCGACAACGACCTCCTCTACCTGAACTGAGCCCCATGAGCGACGAGACCCCTGCGGCCGAGCCGACCGCCGAGCCGACTGCCGGCGACGCGCCGGAAGACATCGCCGAGCAGAAGGCCGTGCGCCTGGCCAAGCGGGAGCGGTTGATCGAACTCGCGGCGAGTCTCGGTGGTGGTGCCTACCCGGTGTCGCTTCCGATCACCACGACCATCCCGTCGGTCCGCGCCGAGTACGGCGAGCTGGTCGCCGACGACGTGACCGGCGTCACGGTGGGGCTTGCGGGGCGCGTCGTGTTCTTCCGCAACACCGGCAAGCTGTGCTTCGCGACGCTCCAGTCGGGTGAGGGCGAACGGATCCAGGCGATGGTGTCGCTGGCCGAGGTGGGCGAGGAGTCGCTCGAGCGCTGGAAGGAATACGTCGACCTCGGCGACCACGTGTTCGTCAGCGGCGAGGTGATCTCGTCGCGGCGGGGCGAGCTGAGCATCCTGGTCAAGGAGTGGCAGATCGCGGCCAAGGCGATCCTGCCACTGCCCAACCTCTACACCGAGCTGAGCGACGAGACCCGGGTGCGCCAGCGCTACCTCGACCTGATCACGCGCGAGCAGGCCCGGGTGACGGTGCGTGCCCGTGCGGCGGCGGTCGCCTCGCTGCGCGCGACCTTCGCCGGGCACGGCTACCTCGAGGTCGAGACGCCGATGCTGCAGACCATCCACGGCGGTGCGTCTGCACGCCCGTTCGCGACCCACTCGAACGCGTTCGACACCGAGCTGTTCCTGCGCATCGCGCCCGAGCTGTTCCTCAAGCGCGCCGTGGTCGGCGGCATCGAGCGGGTCTACGAGATCAACCGCAACTTCCGCAACGAGGGCGCCGACTCCACGCACAGCCCGGAGTTCGCGATGCTCGAGGCTTACCAGGCCTACGGCGACTACGAGCAGATGGCCGACCTGACGCAGCAGCTGATCCAGGATGCTGCCATGGCAGTCTCCGGATCGCACACCGTCACCTGGGCCGACGGCACCGAGTACGACCTGGGCGGCCAGTGGGACCGCATCAGCATGTACGGCTCGCTGAGCACCGCATCCGGGGTCGAGGTCACCCCGCAGAGCACGGTCGCCGAGTTGAAGAAGCTGGCCGACGCGAACGGCATCGAGGTCGCGCTCGCGACGCACGGCAAGTACGTCGAAGAGCTCTGGGAGCACTTCGTGAAGAAGGGACTGGTGCGCCCGACCTTCGTCATGGATTTCCCGGTCGACACCAGCCCGCTGGTGCGCGACCACCGGTCGATCGCGGGCGTCGTCGAGAAGTGGGACCTCTACATCCGCGGCTTCGAGCTGGCCACGGGGTACTCGGAGCTGGTCGACCCCGTCATCCAGCGCGAGCGGTTCGTCGAGCAGGCGGCCCAGGCCGCCCGGGGTGACGATGAGGCGATGCGGCTCGATGAGGAGTTCCTGCGTGCGCTCGAACACGGGATGCCGCCCACCGGGGGCATGGGCATGGGAATCGACCGGCTGCTCATGGCGATCACGGGTCTGGGGATCCGCGAGACCATCCTGTTCCCGTTGGTGAAGTGATGAGCTCGCCTCTCGAACCCGGCCAGGACCCCGGCAAGCCGAAGATCACCACCACTCGGATCGTGATCTGGCTGGCGGTCGCCGCCGTCGGGCTGTACCTGGTGATCTCGGGGATCGTCGGCATCCTCGCCAAGGGCTGATGGCCGGGCTCTGATGGATCGGCGGACCTCGAGGATCGTCGCGATTGCGGGTCTCATCGTGATCCTTGTCGTGATCGCCGTGGCGTTCCTCGCGAATGGGCATTGATCGCACGATCTGGGGGCAGCATCCCTGTCCCGAACAGGTGAGCCGCGCCTCACCGTGAGGCGCAACTCACCTTCTGTCGAAGCACTCGGCCGACCGGCGTAACCTGGAGCCATGCCGACCGACTTCTGGGGTGGAATCGTCTGGGCCCTCGTGCCCACCATCGTGATCGGCCTGCTGTTCTGGTTCATCATGCGATCGGTGATCCGCTCCGACCGCAACGAGCGCGCCAGTTACGCCAAGATCGAGGCCGAGGAGCGCGCGCGGTTCGCCGCGAACGCGCGGGTGGAGCCGGGCGAGTCCGCCGCGAAATGACTCTCGGCGACTAGTCGCGCGGCCGCAGCCGCACGTTCGGCAGCTCGGGCGCCGGAAGCGCCCGGCCGTCGTAGCCGTCGACATGCCCGAAGCGGCCGTCTCGGTCCGTGCCGCCGATCACCTCGGCCTGCCATTGCTCGCGGAACGCCACGATCTCGTCGTGGTCGCGCCCGACGAAGTTCCACCACATCACGATCTGCTCGCCGAGCGGCCGGCCGCCGATGAGGAGGGCGCGCAGCGGCCGGTCTCCGGCCTCCACGGTGAGTTCGGCGGCGCCGGTCGGCACGACCCCGAGTTGAGTGGTGTCGACGCGCACGCCCTGGAGCGTGGGCGCGCCGGCATCCACGACCAGACCGTGCTCGAACGCCGGATCGACCGGGATGGTGACCGAGCCGCCGGCCGGCAGATCGAGTTGGGCGCCGATGAGCTCGGTGAATGCGGTGACCGGCGAGGAGCGCCCGAGCAGCGACCCGACGAACACGCGCAGAGTCGCATCGCCGTGCGCGAAGGGCTCGGGCGCGAAGTGCTCGAAGAACGGCGCAACGTGCCGCGAGCGGTCGGGCAGCGCGACCCAGAGCTGCACGCCGTGCAGGGTGGTGGTGGCATCGGTCGAGACCTCGGAGTGCTGGATGCCCGCGCCGGCCGTCATCAGGTTGACCTGCCCCGGCTCGACGAGCGCGAAGCTGCCCGCACTGTCGCGGTGCTCGATCTCGCCGGCATACAGCCAGCTCACGGTCTGCAACCCGGTGTGCGGATGCGGCGGAACGTTCATGGCGCCGCGTCCGTTCACCGGGTCTGGACCGTAGCTGTCGACGAAGCACCAGGCGCCGACCAGGCTGCGCTTCTTCTGCGGCAGCGTGCGCCGCACGGTCATGGCGCGCGGACCGCCGAGCGGCACCTCGCGCGGGTCGAGCAGCTCGACGCCGTTCACGACTTCCGCGAGGCCTTCGTCGGGCGCCGGCTCGGCGACCAGAAGTTCGCCCGGGTCCTTCTCGAGGTTGCTCATGAGTGCTCCATCAGCACGGCAGCCAGTTCGGTCACCAGCCGGGCCGCGTCGGCGTCGTCGAAAACCAGCGGCGGCCGGATCTTCAACGTGTGGTTGTCGGGTCCGGATGCCGCAAGCAGGATACGCCGCTGCCGAAGGCCGTTCACGACATCGAGGGCGAGCGGCTCGTCGGGCAAGCCGTTGGCGTCGACCAGATCGACCCCGACGAACAGCCCGGCACCCCGCACCTCGCCGATGCGCGGGTCGCCGATCGAGCGCAGTTCCGCGAGCAAACGGCCACCGACCGCCTCGGCGTGCTCGGGCAAGCCCTCGTCGCGCACCACATCGAGGGTCGCCTGAGCTGCGGCGATCGACACACTGTTGCCGCCGAAGGTGTTGAAGTAGCGGCCCCGGGCGGCGAAGGCGTCGACCAGTTCGCTCCGCGCCACCAACCCCGCGATCGGATGCCCATTGCCCATCGGCTTGCCCAGGCTCACCAGATCGGGCTCGAGCCCGTGCCGGGCGAAGCCCCAGAGCGATCCACTGGAGTCTGAACGGCCGAGCCGCCCGAACCCGGGCTGCACCTCGTCGGCGATGAAGATGCCGCCCGCGGCACGGATGGCCGCGACCGCGGCCGGCAGGCCGGCGGCATCCGGGAGCACCCCATCGCTGGCGAAGATGGTGTCGACGATCAGCGCGGCGGGCTGGATGCCGGCTGCCGCGAGAGACGCGATGGCCGCGGCCACCTGCGCGCCCAGGTCGACCCCGGGTGCGGGCGCGTCGATCATCCGCACCCACGGAGCCAACGAATCCACGCCGCCGAGCGACGGCGAGATCGCCGCGATCTCGGTGGTGACGCCGTGGTACGCGTTGCGGGTGACGATCACGCCCTGGCCGCCGGTCGCCGCCTTGGCGATGCGCAACGCCAGGTCGTTGGCCTCCGAGCCGGTGCAGGTGAACATGACGTTCTGCAGGTGGTCGGGAAAGGTCGACAGCAGGTCTTCGGCGTAGGCGATCGTGGCCTCGTCGAGGTACCGGGTGTGGGTGTTGAGCCGTGCCGCCTGCTCGGCGATGGCGGCCACGATGCGCGGGTGGGCGTGTCCGGCCGAGGGCACGTTGTTGTAGACGTCGAGGTACTCGTTGCCGTCGCGGTCCCAGACGTGGGCGCCGAGCCCGCGCACCAGCTCGAGCGGCTCGCGATAGAACAGCCGGTACGCCGAGCCGAGCACGACCGCTCGGCGGTGCACCAAGTCGGCTTCACGCGCGGTGAGCGGCGCCGTGCCGGCCGGATCGAAGTAGCTCGTAGGTCCGACCACTGTTACCAACCCTCCTGCATCG
>Ga0207711_10000543_pt1 | contig 38517 bp, 41 predicted proteins | sample KBSS34metaG_FD_184401 | JGI IMG/M metagenome (GOLD analysis project Ga0207711, IMG submission 184401) | Switchgrass rhizosphere microbial communities from Kellogg Biological Station, Michigan, USA - KBS S3-4 metaG (SPAdes) (version 2) | ecosystem: Host-associated > Plants > Roots > Rhizosphere... | reverse complement strand
GCCGAGCGCGACCCAGTCGCCGGTCTTCAGCGGCGACGCAACGCCGACGATCAGGCTCATCCAGCCCCGGCCGTGGTCGATGATCACGACCCCATCGTGGCTCCGGAACGGTCCGGAGAAGCGCACGATGCCCGAGCCCGGAACGGTGAGGGGGGTTCCGCGCGACGTAGCTAAGGTCAGGCCGCGCGCGCGGACGCCGTGCGCGTTGACCGATCCCAGGCCCTCGGTTACCGCGGCGGGCGCGGGCAGGCGGTAAGGCAAAGCGGAAACGGCGCGACCGTCGGGCGCGACCACGCGCGGCGGGGCCGGGTCGTGATTCGCCAGTTCGCTGGCAATCGCGAACGCGCTGCGCGTGCCGGCTTCGGCGCCGCTCAATTGCTCGATGTCCTCGCCGGCCGCGAGCGCCACGTCGCCGGTCGCGAGCGCCTGACCGCGCGCGGACGCGAATGATTTCAGCGCCTGCGCTTCCAGCGCGGCGAACTGCCGCCGCTCGGCGACCAGACCTTCCCGGCTGCGCCGCAGCTCCTGCCTGGCGGCCAGCGCCTCGCTCGCCAGCTGGCGGCCTTGGGCGAGTTGGCCCGACAGCGCCGCGGTGCGGCGGCGGATTATCGGCAGAGTGGTATCCAGCAGCATGCGAACTTTCACCAGATCGTCGGTACTGCCGCGATCGGCGATAGCCAGCAAAGGCGGGCGCCGCGCCATCATCGCCAGCCCCGACAGCAGCGAGGCGATCGGCTGCTGCTCCTGGCGCAATTGCGCGGTCTGCCGCTCGGCTGCCGCAGTGACAATTCGGAAGGAGGCATCGGCTGCCGAAATACGCGCCTCGGCAGCGTCGATGGCGCTGGCCGCAGCTGCCTCGCGCGCCTGGAGCCGGGCGGCCTCGCTTTGCGCGCCACTGGCGATCCGTTCCAAGCGCTGGGTTTCGGCCTCGGCGTTGGTTTGTTCGGCGCGAGCGCGCTGCAGCGCGGCGTCCAACGGATTTGTCGGCGTCGGCAAAGGCGCACTCGCCGCCAGCAGCAGCGGCGCGAACAGCAGCAAGGGCGCGAGCCTCGTCACCGACTAACCTTCGCGATGATAGGGGTGGTTCGCAAGGATTGATGTGGCCCGGAACATTTGTTCGGCGAGCATCGCGCGAACCAGCAGATGGGGCCAGGTCGCTTCGCCGAACGACAGGATCAAATCGGCGGACCTACGCTGTTCTTCGCCGTGGCCGTCGGCGGCACCGATCAGGAAGCGCGCTTCGCGTTTGCCGCCGTCGCGCCATGCCTCAAGTTTTTTCGCCAATTCTGGGGAGGACAGGGCCTCGCCCCGTTCATCGAGAACGATGGTTGCACTGTTGGGCGAGAGCTCGGGCACTTTGCCGCCCTTGTCCGGCAGCTCGGTGACTTTGGTCGGCCACTGGATGCGCTTGAGATAACGCTCGACCAGCTCGGCTTCAGGCGACCGGCCGATCTTGCCGCGGGCGACGATGTGCAACAGCACTATTGGGCGTTGAGCGCGCCCGACAGCGGCCAGGTGAGGACGCGGGTGAAGCCGTCGTAGATTGCCCGGGCCGCTTGCGCGATGGTCGACGGGCGGTTGGTCCCACCGCGGGTAAAGATTGCCACGGCGACGCGATGGCCATCGGGCATGGTGATAAACCCGACATCGTCGGCCAGGCCGGTCAGGGTGCCTGTCTTGTGTTCGATCGGAACACCCGGAAGCAACGCCTTCATCCGGTTCTTGCCGGTCTCGCACTGGGCCATCAGGTCGAGCAGATAGTTGCGGCTTGTGGGCCGAATCAGCTCGGCTCGGTAAATTCGCTTCAGCAGATCGACCATCGCCGTTGGCGTGCTCGAATCGCGATGGTCCCACAGGTTGCGCTTGTCGGCGAGCAACTGGGCGATGGTGCGGTCGACCCGCAAACCGGTGACGCCGTTGGCCTGCAGCCAGTCGTGCAGAGCGGTCGGGCCGCCGAGATCCTTCAGCAATATATCGGTCGCGCGGTTATCGCTGTGGATCAGCATCCGCGCCATCAGGCTGCGCGCCGACTGGCCGTTGATGGTGTCGTCGAGCGAGCGCCGGCCGTGATCGACCTGCGACAGATAGAGGGCGGCGACCGCGACCTTGACCGTGCTGGCCATCGGGAACGGCGTATTGCCCTGAATGCTGACGGTCTCGCCGGTGCGCAGGTCAAGCGCGGCGATGCCGACGTCGGAACCGCCACCGCCGATCGTCGCCTGCAATTGCTGTTCGAGGCTGGTCAGGCTCGGGCTCGTGGCCGCGACCGCGGGTTGCGCGGCAAACGCAAAGAGCGGCAACAGGATAGCCCAGAATCGCATATGCCTCACCCGCGAGCAGTCGCGCTGGCGCCGGAATCGTCGCCAAACGCCCACATTCGCTCCAAATTGTAAAAACTTCTTACTTCGGGGCGAAAAATATGAACGATCACGTCGTCGGCGTCGATCAGAACCCAGTCCGCCGCGGACAAGCCCTCGATCCGCACGTTCTTCTTGAGCTCCTGTTTGATGCGGTCGGCAAGCTTGCTCGCCATCGACGCGACCTGCCGCGTCGACCGGCCCGAGGCGATCACCATATGGTCGGCGATGTTAGACTTGCCGGTCAGCGGGATGGTCACGACGTCGACCGCCTGGTCGTCGTCGAGCGATTGCAGCACGAGGCGATGCAGTGCTTCCACGTCGACGGGTGAGCCGGTTTTAGCTGGACGTTCGGCCAAGGGGTCTCCTGACGGACAATGGCAGCGACACACGAGGGACGCGAGCGGCGCGCCTTGGTTCCCGACGATGCCAATTTGGGTCGTACGCGCGGATGGCGGTTGCGGACGTGGGGTCTCGCGGCAGGCGAAGCAGGATGATCGCCGGTGCACTCCACTCCGTCCAACATTTCGCCTGGTTCGAAGGTCGGACAAACCTCCCGAGCCAGCCCATCGCGCGCACCGCGAGGGCAAGGTGATCATAGCCGGGCCGGGGAATCACCGCAATCGGCACTTCGCGGGCTAAGCCCCTCCAATTCCGCCATTTGTGAAAATTTGGCAGGGTGTCGCTTCCGAACAACCAAATGAACCGGTCGCGGGGGTGGTGGCGCTTGAGCAATTTGATGGTGTCGAAGGTGTAGCGCGTCCCCGCGCGCTGTTCGAAATCGCTGACCCGGATCGGCACGCGCCGCGCCATCCGCTTCGCCGAGGCAAAGCGCGCGGCGAAGCTCGCCATGTCCTTGGCGCCTTCCTTCAGCGGATTGCCGGGCGAAACCAGCCACCACACTTCGTCGAGCCCGAGCACCCGCATCGCGCCAAGGCTGATCGCCCGGTGCGCCTGATGTGCCGGGTTGAACGAGCCACCGAGAAGACCGATGCGGGCCATGCGCACCCGCTAGCATGAGCGAACAAGCCCGCATAATGTATCCCGAGAAGGGGGCAGCATGGTCGGAGAGTTCGAAGCATTGGGTGATGTGGTGACCGGGGCGGTCGTTGGCCGCGCCGTCGAGCCCAAAGCCGGTGAGGGCGATGACGGCCACACGCACGAGAAGAATTGTCTCAATTGTGGCACCGAGCTGACCGGCAATTACTGCCACGCTTGCGGGCAGCATGCGCATGTTCACCGGACGCTGAGCGCCTTCTTCCACGATTTCCTCCACGGCGTGCTGCATTTCGAGGGCAAGATCTGGCGTACCTTGCCGCTGCTCGCGTGGAAGCCGGGCGAACTCACTCGCCGCTACGTCGACGGCCAGCGGGCCAGCTTCGTCTCGCCGATCGCATTGTTTCTGTTCTGCGTATTCCTGATGTTCGCGGCGGTCAGCATGCTGGGCGGGGTCGGCGAATTCTCGCCCGAAGCAAAAAAGGACATCGCCAGCGAACTGGCCAAGGACAATCAGAAGCTTGCGGTGCTCGAACAGCGGCGCGCCGGTGCGACCGGGCCGGTGGCGGCCAAGCTCGACGAGAAAATCACCGACCAGAAGGCCGAAATCGCCGCGGTGGAAGCCGTGTCGCGCGGCGAGATTAGCTCGAAGGCGATCGACATCGACCCGTCGGGTCTCGCCCCCTCGCTGTCGGATGCGGTCAAGAAAGCGCGCAAGAACCCCGAACTGGTCGCCTACAAGCTCAAGACCAATGCCTATAAATTCAGCTGGCTGATCATACCGCTGTCGGTGCCTTTCGTGTGGCTGCTGTTCCCGTTCAGCCGCCGTTATCGGCTCTACGACCACACGGTGTTTGTCACTTATTCACTGTGCTTCATGACGCTGCTGGTGGTCATCGGAGTCATCTTCCAGTCCATCTCGCTGACCGCGCTCGCCGGGTTCCTGTGGCTGATCCCGCCATTTCACATGTATCGTCAGCTCAAGGGCGCCTACGGGCTCAGCCGCTGGGGCGCGATCTGGCGCGCGACCCTGCTGACGATGTTCGCGCTGATCGTGATCAGCATGTTCGCCGCGCTGTTGGTTGGGATGGGGACCCTCGAGTAAGTTAGGGGCTGCGCTCGATCTCACCCAAGAATGCATCGATCGCCGTCACCGCTTCTGGCTCATTCAGCTCCGGAGCGTGGCCGACGCCGGCGACTACCGCCGACTTCATGTTCGGTGCCGCTGCGTGCATTTTCTCAAGCGCCGAGGCTGACAACAAATCGCTCTTCGCGCCGCGGATCACCAGCAGCGGTTTCTGCGCCAGCGCCGCGAATAGCGGCCAGATGTCGAACGCCGGCACCGGGGCGTCGCTGTTGAACGGCTGCGCGATCGCCTGATCGTAGTCGAACACGATGTCGCCATTGTCCTCGCGGCAATTGCGCTGCGCCATCCGCAGCCAGTCGTCGTGGGTATAGCCGTCGAAGGCATGGGCGTTGTTGGCCGCGACGACCTCGGCCGCCTCGTCCCAGCTGCTGAACCGGACGCCCTTGCCGACATAGGTCTTGATCCGCTCGACCCCGGTGTCGTCGATCTCCGGCCCGATGTCGTTGAGCACCGATGCGGCAATCCGTTGCGGCGCCATGACCGCCATCAGCATGGTCACCAGGCCGCCGAGCGAAGTGCCGATCAGGATTGCCTGCGGAATCGCCAGCTGATCCAGCAGTTCGATCATGTCCTGCGTGTAGGTGGGCGGCAGATAGCGCGCCGGGACCGGATCATATTCGCTCATCCCGCGGCCGCGGAAATCGGGAGCAACCACGCGAAAGCGCGGCGAGTAGCGCTCGGCGAGAACAGCGAAATCCTTGGCGTTGCGGGTCAGGCCCGGAAGGCACAGTAGGGGTGGCCGGTCGGCGCTGCCCGGATAATCGCGATAGTGGAGTTTCAGGCTGTCGCGGACCGTGAAATAGCGATCCGCGTACCGCGGCCAAAGTTCGTCACTCATGCGCCGAGACCCTTGCGCAACAGGCGGCCGGTCACCTTGGCAACGCGTCTGCTATCGGCGCTGTCCCAGACGGAATAGCGGAGGCCGAGGAACACGTTCGCCCCCATCGAGGCCCAGGCGAGAATGTCGAGATCCTCGTCGGCCAAATCGGGTGCCAGCTCGCCTTTGTCGCGCCCGGCCTTGAACCGCGCGGCGATGCGCTTCGCGGTGGTTTCATAATGTTCGCGATAGGCGGCCGGCTCGACGAATTCGGCCTCGTCGATGATCCGGTAGACATCGCGATGCTCGCGGGCGAACCGGAGGAACCATTCGAGCGCGCGGCGTTCGCCGTCGAGCGCGTCGGTCGCATCCTTGAACGCCGGCGCAACCTGGTCGCGGACCTGGGCCGACATGTCGCGCACGACGGCGCCGAACACCGCTTCCTTCGAATCGAAATACGTATAGAAAGTGCCGAGCGCGACGCCGGCGCGCCGGGTGATGCCGACGATCGAGGTCTCGCCGAAGCCGCGCTCGCCGAATTCGTCCCGGGCAGCGTCGAGGATCTTGCGCAGCGTGCGTTCGCCACGCGCGGTGCGCGGCGCCTTGCCGTCGCTCGCCGGGCTGCTCTGCACCACATTGTCCACTGTGTCCCCCATCCCATGGCGATAGCTTTCTAGCGCGAATATTCGCAAGTTGAAAGCCGGTTCAACTTTCATTATGAGCGAGTCCGAGGGCTGGCGAGTTCAGGGCGCCGGCAAGGGGGAGAATCAAGAATGCGCGCTATCCACGCCCGCGCCGCGTTGCTCGGCACCGTTGCCGCCGCGGCATTTATCGCCACGCCGGCCATTGCTCAGGATGCACCTGCCGCGCCGCCACCGGCTGCCGCCGCCAACAATGACGGCCAGGACAGCGCGACCGGTCAGATCGTCATCACCGCCCGGCGCACCGAGGAAAAGCTGCAGCGCGTCCCGGCGTCGGTTTCGGCGTTCAATGCCCGCGCGCTCGACCGCATCCAGGCGCAGGACACGACCGGCCTGCAGGGCGCGGTGCCGAACCTCAATATCGTCGCCGGGCGCGGCTCGTCCAACGCGACCAACATCTTCATTCGCGGTATCGGCCAACCCGACGCGTTGCAGACGTTCGATCCGGCCGTCGGCGTCTATGTCGACGACGTTTACCTCTCGCGCATCCGCGGCAGCCAACTCGACCTGCTCGATCTCGACCGCATTGAAGTGCTGCGCGGGCCGCAGGGCACGCTGTACGGCAAAAACACGATCGGCGGTGCAATCAAGTTCGTCACCCGGCGGCCCGACGATACGCTCCGCGCCAGCGCATCGCTCGCGGGCGGGAGCTACGACCAACTCGAGGCGAAGGGCACGCTGTCCGGCCCGATTTCGCAGGGCTTCGATATTGGCGTTTCGGTCCTCGGATCGCGGCGCGACGGGTTCGTCGAGGACGCGGCGGACGATCGTGAATACAACAACAAGAAGACGGTTGCTGGCCGCGTCGCGGTCGCGCTCAATCCGACGTCTAAGGTTCGGGTCGATCTGACCGCCGACTACCAGCACGACAACGCCGCACTGAATGTCGGCCGGCCGGTCAACGACCTCCTAAGTGCCTTCGGCCTAACGCTGCCCGTCAGTAATGCCGTCGGCACTGGAAGTTACCACTGGACCGGCCGCACGACACCTGGCCTGCCCAACTCCACAAAGCTTACCCATTACGGGTTTGCGGGAACGGCGGCGGTCGATTTAACGGACGCGCTGACGGTGAAATCAATCACCGCCTATCGAAACCTTAAGACACGCGATTTCGTCGACATCGACGCGTCGGAATGGCAACTCGGCGACGTCTTTGTGGGCGTCAACCAGAAGCAGTTCAGCCAGGAATTCCAGCTCGCCTACACCGGCCGGCGTCTAAGCGCCGTAGGGGGACTTTATTATCTGAACGAGCACATCACCTCGCACCAGGAAGCATATGCGAACGACTTTCTGCGTTTCAGCCTGGTGTTGCCACCGTTCACCTTTACGCGCTTCATCGACGATGATCTGAGGACGAAGAGTTACGCGGGCTACGCCAACGCTACCTATGAGGTCGTTCCCAATGTCCGGCTGTCCGCAGGCATTCGCTATACGCACGAAACCAAAGACTACGACCGCCTGACCACGATCACGTCGACCTTTGCGCCATTTCCCCCGTTCCCTTTCGCGCCGCCGAGAGGAAAATGGAGCGATTGGTCGCCGATGGCCAGCGTCGATTGGCAGGCTACGCCGACGACAATGCTCTACGCGCGCGTTGCCAAGGGCTTCAAATCGGGCGGGTTTAATGGCCGCGCCAATTCGCCGACCGAAGCGACCGAATATGCGCCGGAGAAGGTCTGGTCGTACGAGGGCGGGTTCAAGACAACGATCGCCAACCAGTTGCGTCTGAACGGTGCAGTGTTCCACAGTGACTACAAAGACTTCCAGGCGCGCGTCGCGGGCACGGTGGATGACCCGAACTCGCCGATCGACATTGCGGTTTTGTCGGTCATCAACGCCGGCAAACTCAGGATCCGCGGCGCCGAGCTCGAGGCCGCCTGGACACCAGTGACCGGATTGCTGATCGACGGTCAGCTCGGCTACCTCGACGCCAAATACAGGGTGTTTGATGACGCCCGGTTCACCAACTTCGGCGGCAGCCGCGCCTTTCAGACGCCGGCGTTCGCGCCCAAGTGGACGCTGCGGCTCGGCGCGCAATATGCATTCAACCTGAATTCCGCCGGTTCGATCACGGTCGGCGGACAAACTCGCTACCGCTCGCGTCAGGCGCTGGCCGTCGACAACACATTCTTCAACACGGACACGAAGATCGAAGGGCTGTTTCAGAATGGCTATTGGATCCACGACGCGCGGATCGTGTGGGAGGATCAATCGAAGAAATACTCGGTCGGCATCTACGGCTACAATCTGACCAAGAAAGCGTACAAGACCGACGCCCAGGAATTCTCCAGCGTCGGCAACATCCGCACGGTTTATTACGGCGCACCGCGCACCGTCACCCTCCGCTTGACGGCGCGCTACTGAGCCGCTGGCGGCGGTGGGGCTTGCTGGTCCGCCGCAGCCGTGCCAGCCTCGCATCGATGGCCTCCGCGCAACCCACGCTCACCGCGCCGCGGGCGCGCATCGTCCGCGCGCTGTTGCTGCTCGCCTACATCTTCAATTTCCTCGATCGACAGATCCTTGGGATCCTTGCGCCGGCGATCAAGGCCGACCTGCACCTAAGCGACACCGAGTTCGGAGCGATCGGCGGACTGGCCTTCGCTTTGCTCTACGCGGTACTCGGCGTGCCGCTTGCTTATCTTGCCGACCGCACCAGCCGCAGCGCGGTCGTCGCCGGCTCGCTGGCGGTGTGGAGCGGCTTCACCGCATTGTGCGGGGTCGCCACCGGATATTGGCAGCTGTTCCTGTTCCGCCTCGGAGTCGGCATCGGTGAGGCCGGCGGGGTCGCCCCGTCCTATGCCCTCATCGCCGATTACTTCCCGTCCGCGCGCCGCGCCCGCGCGCTCGCGATCTTCTCGCTCGGCGTGCCGATCGGCCTCGGTAGCGGCTCATTTATCGGCGCCTATCTCGCAGAATGGTTTGGCTGGCGCTCAGCGTTCCTGATCATGGGTATCGCCGGCATCTTACTTGCCCCACTCATCAAATACGCCGTCCGCGATTTGCCCCGCCCCGCCCCGGTCACCGACGCCGTGCCGCTGATGCAGGTCTTCCCAATCGTCGCGCGCAAGCCGACCTTTTGGCTGATGGCGTTCGCCGCCTCGATGAGCTCGCTGTGCGGTTATGGCCTCGCGGTGTGGACACCGTCGGTGATCATCCGCAGCTACCATCTCGACCTAATTACGACCGGCAACTTCCTTGCGTCGCTGCTGATCATCGGCGGCTGCACCGGGGTATTCATGGGCGGCTGGCTCGCCGACCGGCTCGGCGCAATGGACAAGGGATGGTATGCGAAGCTGCCGACGATCGCCTGGCTGATCACCGCGCCGACCTTCGCTTTGGGCCTGATGGTGCCGAGCCTGTGGCTCGCCTGGCCGCTGCTGCTGATCCCCAACGCGCTCAACATCCTCTGGCTCGGCCCGGTCGTGACCGCGGTTCAGCACCTGGTCCCGCAGCCGATGCGCGCGACCGCCTCGGCCAGCTTCCTGTTCATCAACAATCTGATCGGGCTCGGCGTCGGGCCGCTGCTGATCGGCGGTATTTCTGATGCGCTGAAGTCAACCTACGGCGCCGAGTCCCTCCGTTACGCAGCGGTCGGCTGCACCGCTTTCTACCTCGTCGCGGCGCTGCTCATGTTGTTCGCGATCAAGCGCCTGCGCACCGACTGGGTCGCCGACTAGTCTTGACTTTCAACGCCCTATCCGCTTGAGGGCTGCACGTCCGGCGGGCCTCAGGCTCGCCGTTGCTATTTGGGATAACGGCGGCTCCCTCAAGTCCGCCTGGCTGGAGCTACCTGACACGGGCTCCCGACGAACGGAGACGACCCATGCGCCATCGTGTTGGCCATCGTAAACTGCAGCGCACCTCGAGCCACCGCATCGCCTTGTTTCGCAACATGGCCGCCGCGCTGATCAAGCACGAGCAGATTACCACTACCCTCGCCAAGGCCAAGGAGCTTCGCCCGTACGTCGAGAAGCTGGTCACGCTGGCCAAGAAGGGCGGTCTGTCGAACCGCCGCCTCGCCCAGTCTCGGCTGATGGACGACGCTCAGCTTACCAAGCTGTTCGACGTCATCGCCAAGCGCTATTCCGGCCGCAGCGGCGGCTACACCCGGGTGGTCAAGGCCGGCATCCGCGCCTCCGACGCGGCGCCGATCGCGATCATCGAATTCGTCGACCGCGACGTTTCCGCCAAGGGCCAGGATTCGGGCCCGGTGATGGTCGAGGATGAGCTCGAAACGGCATAGCCGACATCGCTTCAACGCACTTGAGTACAAGCGGACGTCGCGCGTAGCGTGCGGCGTCCGTTTTCGTCTCAGGGGATAATTCGATGCGTCGGAGCCTGCTCGCTGTCTTACTTTCGACCGTCGTTGCCTTGACCGCCCCGGACATCGCCGCGGCGCAGGCGGCGACCGCGCCGGTGATCGCCTACCCGCAAACGCGGCGCGTCGATCTGGTCGAACCGCAGTTCGGCGTGCCCGTCGCCGATCCTTATCGCTGGCTCGAAAACGACGTGCGCAATGACACCGAGGTGCGTGCCTGGGTCGATGCCCAGAACAAGGTGACCAACGCCTTCCTCGCCACTTTGCCGGGCCGCGACGCGCTCGAGAAGCGCATTACTCAGCTCTACGATTACGAGCGGTTTGCCGCGCCGCGGAAACAGGGCGGGCGGTATTTCTACACGCGTAACAGCGGGCTGCAGAACCAGTCGGCGCTATTCGTTCGCGACAGCGTCGGCGGCGAGGGCCGCGTCCTGATCGATCCGAATCCGTGGTCCAAGGACGGCGCGACAGCGCTCGCCGAGTGGACTCCGAGCGACGACGGCAAATTGCTCGCCTACGCGATCCAGGATGGCGGCACCGACTGGCGCACGGTCAAGGTCATGAACGTCGCCACCGGCAAGATCATGCCGGACGAACTCAAATGGCTGAAATACGGCGGCAACGTCAGCTGGGCGAAGGATGGGCGCGGCTTCTATTATTCGCGCTACCCCGAGCCGGTGGCCAACGCCACGTTTCAGAACGCCACGCTTAATCATCGCGTTTATTTCCACCGGCTCGGAACCGCCCAGTCCGCCGACCGGCTGGTCTATGCGACCCCCGCTAACCCCAAGCTCAGCCATTACGCGCAGGTCACCGATGACGGACACTGGCTGGTCATTTCCACCAGCCTCGCGGGCAACGAGAACGACGTCCATGTCATCGATCTGCGCAAGTCGGGATCCAAACCGGTCGCCCTGTTCACTGGGCTCAAGAACCAGTGGAATTACATCGGCAACAAAGGAACGCGCTTCTTCTTCGCGACCGACAAGAGCGCTCCGCTGCAGCGGGTGGCGGCGCTGAACGTCGGGCGCGCACGCAGTATGCCGGTGACTGTCATCCCTGAAGCGAAGGATGCGCTGGACGGGGTCAGCCTGATCGGGGGCAAGCTGATCGCCAGCTACCTGGTCGATGCCAGGAGTGAAGTGCGCGTTTTTGGACTGGACGGCCGGCGGCTGTCGACCATTGCGTTGCCTGGGCTGGGCACGGCGGCCGGTTTCTCGGGCAAGGGTTCCGATCCCGAGACCTTCTTCGCCTACACCAGTTTCAATCAGCCGACGAGCGTCTATCGATACGATGCGGCCACCGGACAAGCGACCGTCTGGGCCGCGCCCAAGCTGGCGTTCAGTCCCGATGATTACGCGGTCGAGCAGCGCTTCTACGCATCAAAGGACGGCATTCGAGTGCCGATGTTTATCGTCCATCGCAAGGACTTGACCGGCCCCGCGCCGACAGTGCTCTACGGCTACGGCGGTTTCGACATTTCCTTGACCCCGGCTTATTCCGCGACACGGCTGGCTTGGCTCGAAAAGGGCGGTGTCTATGTCGTCGCCAACCTCCGCGGGGGCGGCGAATATGGCAAAGCCTGGCACGACGCCGGCCGCCTGACCCACAAGCAGAATGTGTTCGACGACTTCATCGCCGCTGGCGAATATCTGAAGGCGCAGCACATCACCTCGCCGCACGGGCTGGCGATCAACGGCGGCTCCAACGGTGGCTTGTTGATCGGCGCCGTGGTCAACCAGCGCCCCGATTTGTTCGATGCCGCGAGCCCCGCGGTCGGCGTGATGGACATGCTGCGCTTCGACCGTTTCACCGCCGGCCGTTATTGGGTCGACGATTACGGCCACCCCGACAAGGAAGCGGATTTCCGGACACTGCTGGCTTATTCACCGTACCACAACCTCACGCCCGGCGTGCGTTATCCGCCGATGCTGGTGACGACCGCCGACACCGACGATCGGGTCGTACCGGGCCACAGCTTCAAATATATTTCGGCGCTCCAGGCGGACGATCCCAACGGCGCGCCGCACCTCATTCGGATCGAAACCCGGGCCGGTCACGGATCGGGCAAACCGACCAGCAAGATCATCGCGGAAGCCGCCGACGTTTACGCCTTCCTCGGCCACTTCACTGGGCTTGATCTCGGCCAGTAACCCCCTGGCCCGCAACGGCTTTCGTTAATCATTCTGAACGAAAGGCAATGATTGGGTTCACCCATCGTGCAGCCCCAGATCGATAGGAAACTGACTGGATCGCGGCGCATATTGCCGGCGAGTCGTTTTGTAATGAGGAGTGGGGCCATGAAGGCTTTGACGAAAATTTTGGCGGGCGGCGCTCTTGTGGCCGCATTGGTCAGCGCGGCTCCCGCCAGCGCGCAATACTACCCCGGTTACGGCTACGGCAACGGCGGTAATGTCATCGGGCAGGTGCTCAGCCAGGTGCTTGGCGGTGGCGTCGGTTATGGCGGTTACGGCTACGGCGCCGGCAACCAGCAGGCCGCGGTCAGTCAGTGCGCGGCAGCCGTTCAGCAGCGCCTGGGTGGCGGTTACGGCGGCGGCTATGCGCAGTACGGCGGCTATGGCTACAACGGCTATAATGGCGGTGGCGGCCGGGTTCTCGGCATCAGCCGGGTCGAGCCGCGCTCCGGTGGCGGTGTCACCGTTCGCGGGGTCGCTTCGAGCGGCGCTTATGCCGGTTACGGTTACGGCTACAACGGCGGTGGCTACAATGGGCAGGGCCAGGCCGACCTGACGTTCAAGTGCAAGGCCGATTATCGCGGCTTCGTGACCAGCGTCAGCTTCGACCGGGTCAATGGATCGTCGGGCTATGGCTATTCGCCCTACGGCCAGGACTATTCGCAGTACGGCTACCGCCGCTACTAGACCAAGTAATCGTGTCTAAGCTCACGAGATTGATGCGTCGGGACCCACGTGGTTCCGGCGCATTTTTTTCGCCTTTGCCAAGGTAATTCGTCGCGCATGTGAAACGATTCCCGGGAATCATGCGTATTCACCCGTGGCAAGGCTTGTTGGAAGGAGTGGGATTATGAGGACCAGATTTCTGATCGGCGCGATGGGTGTCGCAGTTTTGGGAGCGGCGGCGCCCGCAATGGCGCAATATTACCCGCCCAACCGTGGTGGCGTCGTCGGCGCCATCATCGACAGCTACCGCTACGGCCAATATCCGTACGGCAATTACGGCTATAACCGATATGGCAATTCGCAGTACGGGATCGACCGTTGCGCGCGGGCCGTGGAACAGCGTCTCGGCGGCTACGGCAATTGGGGTTACAACGGCCGCGGTTACAACCGGATTCGCAACTCCGGCCGGGTTGAGGGCATCACCCGGGTCGAGCGCAAGAGCTACGGATTCAAGGTCAGCGGCGTCGCCAGTTCCGGCTGGGGCGGTTACCAAGGGTATAATCAGCGCGGTTACGGGACCTATGGCTATCAGGCCGGGGCGGACCTTAGCTGGACATGCAAGGTCTACCGGTCCGGCCAGATTCGCGACATCGACGTCAGACGCCGCGCGTACAACTGGCGCGGCTATTAAGCCGCGTTAGAGGACCGGGCGGCCGTCGATATTGCCCGGCGGCGTGTAGCGGCAGATCAGCCAGTCGTAATTCAGATCCGCATGCACCGCGCAGCCGACGCGGGTCGTCGCGCGCCAGATGATCTGGGTGTAATGGGCGACGTCGGACCAGCGGCCGGTGCGGCTGACGTTGGGGAAGGTGCCGGGGACATAATTGTGCCTCTCGCTGACCCAGTAAGCGACCATCTGTTCTGGCGTACGACCGCCGCGGCTGCTCTGCAGCAGGTTCTCGTGCGGACAGTTGCGGCCGAGGCGCTCGGCGTGAATCGGCCGCCCGAGATGGGTCAGTGTCGGCCCGTAGGCCGCCGCCGCGGCGGCCAGTTCGCGATCCCAAACCAGCGGCGGAACACCGGCCTCAGCACGCGCCTGGTTGTGCGCCGCCAGCAATCGCGTCGCGAGTTCATCGGGCGGGGTGAAACGCGGACCGTGCCCCGAGCTTGCATCGACAGCTGGGCAATCTTGATAAGCGTGGGCCGGTGCCCGTTTGCACGGCGGTTGCGGTGCGCGGGCCTGTCCCGGGCAGTTGAGCGGCGCCTGCGCCAGGGCTTGTTGCCACAGAGCTTCGATCGTCGCGGCATATTGCGCAGGCTCGTCGGCCGACGCGGTGCCCCGTACCGCGTTTGCGCGCTGCTTCGCGACGCGCGTCACAATTGCGAGCTTGGCGCGCTCGGCCCGCATGCCCGCCAGGTCGCAGTTCATCGCGCGCTCGTAATGCGTCCGGAAGGCGGCTTCCGCGTCGGGCCACAGCTGCTCGAAGCCGGGCGGCAAAGGTGCCGATAGGGCAGGCGGTACCGCCGGAGTTTGCGTCTGCGCCGCTAATGGAAATGCGAGAACCGCCAGCGCCGCCCAGAGCCCGATCGCCGTCTGCCGCTTGCTTGGCCGCCCCATGCCGCCATCATAGGCGGACGCCGGCAATATGGACAGCGGCGGCACGCGTCCCTATCGGCCCGCCATGACGGTCCAGCCAATTGAATCCATCCTCATCGTCGACTTCGGCAGCCAGGTCACTCAGCTGATCGCGCGGCGCGTCCGCGAAGCCGGCGTCTATTGCGAGATCGCGCCGTTCAACTCGGCCGAGGACGCGTTCAATCGCCTCCAGCCGAAAGGCGTGATCTTCTCCGGCGGGCCGGCCTCGGTCACGGATCACGGCAGCCCGGCGGCCCCGCAGGTGCTGTTCGACAGTGGGCTTCCGTTGCTCGCCATTTGCTACGGCCAGCAGACGCTGCATCAGCAGCTTGGCGGCACGGTCGTCACCTCCGACCAGAAGGAATTCGGCCGCGCATTCATCGACATCGTCGCCCCGTCGAGCCTGTTCGATGGCCTGTGGAACGTGGGCGACAAGCATCAGGTATGGATGAGCCACGGCGATCGGGTCGAGGCGCTCGCGCCGGGGTTCGAGGTCGTCGCCCGCTCGGAAGGTGCGCCGTTCGCCATCGCCACCAACGAGGCGGCCAAGCGCTACAGCCTGATGTTCCATCCCGAGGTGGTGCACACGCCCGACGGCGGCAAATTGCTCGCCAATTTCGTGCACCATGTCTGCGGTTGCGCCGCCGACTGGAGCATGGCCGGCTTCCGCGACGCGAAGATCGCCGACATCCGCGCTCAGGTCGGCAAGGGCCGCGTGATCTGCGGGCTGTCGGGCGGCGTCGACAGCGCGGTTGCCGCGGTGCTGATCCACGAAGCGATCGGCGAGCAGCTCACCTGCGTGTTCGTCGATCATGGCCTGATGCGTCAGGGCGAAGCCGAGCAGGTCGTGTCGCTGTTCCGCAATTCGTACAACATCCCATTGGTCCACGTGGACGCAAGCGAGGACTTCCTCGGCGGGCTCGCCGGGGTCACCGACCCCGAAGCCAAGCGCAAGTTTATCGGCGCGGAGTTCATCAGTGTGTTCGAGGCCGAAGCGAAGAAGATCGGCGGCGCCGACTTCCTCGCCCAAGGCACGCTCTACCCCGACGTGATCGAAAGCGTCAGCTTCACCGGCGGCCCGTCGGTGACGATCAAGAGCCACCACAATGTCGGCGGCCTGCCCGAGCGGATGAACATGCAATTGGTCGAACCGCTGCGCGAATTGTTCAAGGACGAGGTGCGTGTCCTCGGCCGCGAGCTCGGCCTGCCCGAAGCGTTCGTCGCGCGTCACCCGTTCCCCGGACCCGGTCTCGCCATCCGCATCCCGGGCGAAGTCACCGCCGAGAAATGTGACATCCTGAGGAAGGCCGACGCGGTCTATCTCGAGGAGATCCGCAATGCCGGCCTGTACGATGCGATCTGGCAGGCGTTTGCGGTGCTGCTCCCCGTCCGCACGGTCGGGGTCATGGGCGATTTTCGTACCTATGATTACGTTTGCGGGCTGCGCGCGGTGACCAGCGTCGACGGCATGACCGCCGATATCTACCCGTTCGACGCCGAGTTCCTGGGCCGGGTCGCAACCCGCATCGTCAACGAAGTCGCGGGCATCAACCGCGTCGTCTACGACTATACGTCGAAGCCGCCCGGGACGATCGAATGGGAGTAACCCGCAGAGTTAACGGGTAACTTCGCGTTTACCTTCGGATTGACTCAATCGGTCCGGTTGCGCTTGCACGTCCTCACGGTCATCCGCTCGGGAACAAACAAGTGCACAAAACCAGGAATCTTATTGTTGCGACGATCGGCGCTGCGCTTCTCGCCAGCTGCCAGACCGCGCCGCGGGCGGTGTACGCACCGCCGCCGCCCCCTCCGGCCGGGGTCGAGCTGCCGTACAAATGGACCCAGGGCAATGCCCCGCAGGCGCACAAGGACGCGGTCGCGGCGTTCGGGCCGTTGTTCCTCCGGCCCGGCCAGTTTTTGTGGGCCGCGGACATCCCCCAGGCCGGCGACACCAAGGTCGTGATCGATACGCTGACCCAATTGTTCTACGTCTATCGCGCCGACAAGCTGATCGGCGTCGCGACCGTCTCCACCGGCAAGAAGGGTCGCGAAACCCCGCTCGGTTTCTGGGCGGTGATGAACAAGCAGAAGCTCGGTCACAGCCGCAAATATGAGAATGCGCCGATGCCGTTCATGCAGATGTACGACCCCAAAGGCATCGCGTTCCACGCCGGCCCGAACCCGGGCTACCCGGCGAGCCACGGCTGCGTTCGCCTGCCGCTCAAATTCGCCGAGCGGCTCTACGGCCTGACCCAAATGGGCACCAAGGTCGTGATCGAAGGCTGATTATCCGAGCGGCTTCACGTGCACGCTCTTGATGTTGACGAATTCGCGGATTCCGAATGCCCCGCATTCGCGGCCGTAGCCCGAATGCTTGACTCCGCCGAACGGCATGCGCGAGTCGGAGCGGACGTTCTCGTTGACGAAACTCAGGCCCGCCTCGAGCTCCTCGGCGGCGATCCGCCGGCCGCGGTCGACGTCGCCGGTGAGGACGCCTGAGCCCAGACCGAATTCGCTGGCATTGGCGATACGGATGGCATCCGCCTCGTCCTCGGCGGCGATGATCGCGGCGACCGGGCCGAACACTTCGTCGTCGTGCGCCGGCTGGCCGGGCAGGACATTGGTCAGCACGGTTGTCGGATACCATGCGCCCGGCCGTTCAGGGATCCTGCCGCCGAGCAACAGCCGCGCGCCCTTGCGGATGCTTTCGCTGACCTGTCCGTGGATTTCGTCGCGTGCCTTGATGCTGGTCAGCGGGCCGAGCCTGGTGCCCTCTTTCGCCGGGTCGCCGAGCTCATAGGCACGCATCGCGTTGGTCAGCGCGCTTTCGAATTGTTCGAGCACCTGGCGGACGACAATGAAGCGCTTGCCGGCGATGCAGCTCTGGCCGCCATTGACCATGCGCGCGGTCGCCGCGACCTTGGCCGCGGCCTCGATGTCGGCATCTTCGAGCACGATGTAGGCATCCGACCCGCCAAGCTCGAGCACGCATTTCTTGAGTACTGAGCCGGCGGCGGTGGCGACGCTGCGGCCGGCACCGACGCTCCCGGTCAAAGTCACGGCGGCGACATTGTCGTCCTTGATCAAGGCTTCGATTTCGCTGCTCGGCAGCAACAGGGTGCGGAACAGGTCGCGCGGCACGCCGGCCCGGTGCAGCACCTCCTCGATCGCCAGCGCGCAGCCCGGCACGTTGCTGGCATGCTTGAGCAGCCCGGCATTGCCGGCCATCAGCGCCGGGGCGGCGAAGCGGAACACCTGCCAGAAGGGGAAATTCCACGGCATCACCGCCAGCACGACGCCGAGCGCGTTGAACGTTACGAACGCTTCCTGGCCGCCGATATCGACCGGTTCGCGCGCCAGATAGGTCTTGGCGTGGTCGGCGAACCACTCGCAATGGGCGGCGCATTTCTCGACCTCGGCGCGGCCTTCGTCGACGGTCTTGCCCATCTCCTGCGTCATCAGCCGGGCGAATTCGTCCCGGCGCTGGCGCAGGATCGCGCCGGCCCGGCGGAGAATCGCCGAACGCTCGGCGAACGATGTTCGGCGCCATTGCCCGAACGCCACGCGCGCCGCCGCGGCCGCCGCATGTGCCTCAGCGAGGGTCGTCGGTGTATAGTTCGGTCCGGGTTCGCCGGTCGCCGGATTCACGGTTCGGATCGGCGCATTTGTATCGGCGCTGGTTTCCGCCAAGAGTTCGTCGGTCATTGTCGGCACTCCTTCGCGCCCCGGCACCTATATGTGCATCGACAGAGTTAGGCGCCAGCCGATCGCCGCGAAATCGGCAAATCGAGGGTCGCCAGCAGGCCGGGCCGGTTATCGTCGAGCCGGAGCTTGCCGTCGTGGAGGTGGGCGATTGCCGTGGCCAAAGCGAGGCCGAGGCCGGCGCCTTCCTCCGACCGGCTGGAGTCGAGCCTTCCGAAGCGGCGCAGTGCCTCTTCCCGCCGCTCGGCCGGAATTCCGGGCCCGTGATCGGCGACGGCGATTTCCAGCTGCCCACTATGCCGACCGACGCGGACCAAGATCTCGCCACCCTGGCCCGCGTAACGGACCGCGTTCTCGATCAGGTTGCTGATCGCCTGGGCGATCAATTGGCGGTGCCCGAACAGTTCGGCCGGGGAGCCCGGGCGATCGAACTTGAGGATTGTCCCGGCTTCCTCGGCGACCGGCTCGTACATTTCGCTCAACTCGGCGCCGAGCTCGCCGACGTCGAACCAGGCGAACTGGCTGCGGCTGGTCAGCGCCTCGGACCGGCTGATTTCGAGCACCGTGGTGAGGATCCGCATCAACGAGTCAGCCTGCCGGACGACGCTGGTAAGTTGCTGGTCGCGCTCGGTCGCGTCGCTGGTCTCGGCGGCGGCATGCGCCGCCGATTGCAAGCGGCTGACCGGCGAGCGCAGGTCATGCGCGATCGAATCGGTGACCATGCGCAACTCCTCCATCAGCGCGCTGATGCGGTCGAGCATTTCGTTAATCTGCCGGCTAAGGCGGTCGAACGCGTCGCTGCTGCCCGACAAGGGAATGCGGCGGGTGAGATCGGTGGCGGAAATGCGGTCGGTCACCGCGACGATGCGGCCGACGCGGCGGCCGACATATTGGGCGATGATGACCCCGCCGGCGAGGCCGAGCAGGACCGCGCCGAGCAGAGCGATCAATAGCGAGCGCTCAAGCGTGTCGCGCAGCGCCAGGCCGTAGCCGACCGTCCGCCCGCTGATCAGCCATTCGCCGCGGGGCAGCCGCATCGCCACGATCGCCGCCTCGCGCGGGGCGGTTTGCTGCTGGAAGCGGATCAACGCGCTTTGATAGCCGGTACGGATTGGACCCTTGGTCCGTGGCATCGCGGCGAGATTACCGGTGATCTCGCGGCCGCTGGCGTTGAAGATGCCGACCGCGGTTTGCGGGTCGCCGTAGGCCAAAGTGTCTTCAACGCCGTCGCCCAAGGCGCGCATCCCGCCGGTGCGATAGATATCAGCCAGCACCGCACCTTGCTCGACTACCTGGCGGCGCTGCGCGGACACGGCTTCGTCGTGCGTGCGCCACTGGATGAAGCCGAGCACGACGAGGTTCGAGAGCAGTGCGAGCACGCCCGCGAGCAGCGCGATCCTTATCGTGGTCGGCAAAGTCCTAGGCGGCCAGCATGTAGCCGGCGCCGCGGACGGTGTGCAGCAGGGGCTTGTCGAATCCGTCCTCGAGCTTGCGCCGGAGCCGGCTGACGTGGACGTCGATGACGTTGGTGCCGGGATCGAAGTGATAGTCCCAGACTTGCTCGAGCAGCATGGTCCGGGTCACCACCCGGCCTTCGTTGCGGGCAAAATATTCGAGCAGCAGATACTCGCGCGGCTTGAGCTCAAGCTTCTTGCCCGAGCGCCGGACGATCCGCGACAGCGGGTCGATCTCCAGGTCGCCCACCGATATCCGGTGGTCGGCCGGGTCGAGACGCGCTTCGCGCCGCCGCAGCAGCGCATTCACCCGCGCCAGCAGTTCGGCAAACGAGAATGGTTTGACGAGATAATCGTCGGAGCCCGATTCGAGTCCTTCGATGCGGTCGCCGACCGAGGCCAGCGCCGACAGCACCAGTACCGGGGTCTCGACCTTCGCCGCGCGCAGCGCCTTCAGCACCGAAATGCCATCGAGCACCGGGAGCATGCGATCGAGGATGATGAGGTCGAATGTGCCGTCGGTCGCCTGGAACAGGCCATCCTGGCCGTTGGTCGCGCGCTCGACGCTATGCCCTTCCTGACCGAGGCCTTTGGCGAGGTACGCGGCCGTCTCGCGGTCGTCCTCTACTAGCAGGATCTTGCGGCCCATAGGGTCTCCGGATGGGGCTTCTACGGCGAAAGGCCGGCTGGCAGCAATGGTGGAACCGCGCGGCGCGGGCGATGGGAGTCTTGGGGGAACACCCCGCGCCGCGCGGTAACTCTCGATTGTATCTTAGCCCGAGGTCTTGGCGTCGGTCGCGGCGGGCTTGGACGCCTTCTTGGAGACCTTGTGGGTTTTCGCCTTGTGGGTCTTAGCCTTGGCGGCTTTCTGTTCCTTGGCCTCGGTTGCCACCGACTCACCCTCGGCCTTCGCGGCCTTGGCTGTCGCCGTCTTGGTGGCAGGGGCTTTCGTCGTCGTTTTGGTGGCGGCGAGTGCCGGAACGGCGATGAGGCCGAGCGCGGCAAACGAGGCAATCAGACGTTTCATGTTTCTTTGCTCCTTGTGAGCGGGATTGGTGCCCCGCAGACTGGGGTGCCTAGGCCCGCCGGGCTCACACGCCGGTTTCGCCCGGATTAAGAGAAGTTCATCCCGCTCGGTTCGGTGGCTTTTCGCGGCGGTCGGGTCCGGCTAGTGCTGCCAGGCTCATGATTGCACAAAAGACCCGCTACGCGCTGCGTTCGCTTCTGTTTCTGGCCGAGGAACAGGGCGGCGCGCCGGTCCAGCTGGCGCGGATCGCCGAAACCCAGAGAGTCCCGCCCAAATATCTCGAACTGATCATGCTCGACCTCAAGAAGGCCGGGCTGGTCAAAAGCGCGCGCGGTCCGAAGGGCGGATACCAATTGTCGCGCCAGGCCGACGAAATTTCGTTCGGCGAGATCGTCCGCACGATGGAAGGGCCGATCGCGCTCGTGTCCTGCGCGAGCTCCAATTTCTATGCGCCGTGCGGCGACTGCCAGGACGAGGCGACGTGCGCCATCCGCCGCGCCTTTGCGGTGCTGCGCGATCAAAGCACCGAAGTGCTCGATTCAATCTCGCTCGCGCAGGGCGCGGAATGGGAACAGCGGCTCGGCTGAAACTGAGCCCACACTGGGGGAGCATGTGATGGACGACCGCTTCGCACCGCAGCCGATTGCGCGCTGGTACAGCGCGGCGGCGATCGTCTCGCTGTGTTTCATGCTGGTCGGCTGCGTCGGCTATCTGCTTGAAGTGACCGCCGACCCGGCCAGCCTGCCGCTCGATCAGCGCACGGTCCATGAGGCACAGCCTTTATGGCTGATCTCGGCCAATGCCGTCGCAGTATGGGCCGGCGCCGCCGGCGCACTGCTGCTGGTGCTCCGTCGCAAACTCGCCGAGACGCTGCTGCTGGTGTCGATGATCGCGGTCGCGATTTGGCTCGCTGGGTTATTGCTGGCGCCGCACCTGCGTGATCTGATCAGCACCGGCGACATCGTGGTCGCCGTCGTCGTCACGGTGATCACCTGGACGATTTACTGGTTCGCCCGCCATTCGCGCCAGCGGGGTTGGTTGAAGTGAGTCGAGGCACCCGGTGGTGAGTTTTGCTGCAAAGCAGCATTGGCGCTAGAAGCGCCGATCATGTCGACCTTTACCATCGATACCGCGACCAGCCGCGCGACTCCGTCGCCGGTTCCGGGCAAGCGCATGACGGCCCCGTCGATCCGCGCCCGCAAGGCCGACGGCAAGACCGCCGAGCCGATTGTCATGCTCACCGCCTACACCATGCGCATGGCCCAGCTGCTCGATCCGCACTGCGAAATGCTGCTCGTCGGCGACAGCCTCGGCCAGGTGATCTACGGCCTGCCGTCGACGATTCCGGTGACGATGGATATGATGTGCGCGCATGGCGCCGCGGTCGTCCGCGGCAGTTGGCACGCTTTGGTCGCCGTCGACATGCCGTTCGGCAGCTATGAAGGTTCGCCCGAACAGGCGTTCGACAGCGCGGCCACCATCATGAAGGAAACTGGCTGCGCGGCGGTCAAGCTCGAGGGCGGCGAGGCGATGGCCCCGACCATCCGCTTCCTCGTCGAGCGCGGCATTCCGGTGATCGGCCACGTCGGCCTGACGCCACAGGCGGTCAATGTCCTCGGCGGCTATGGCGCCCGCGGCAAAAGCGCCGACGAAGCGAAGAAGATTCTCGCCGATGCAAAGGCTGTGGCGGACGCCGGCGCCTTCTGCATCGTCGTCGAAGGGGTGATGGAGGAGATCGCGACCAAGGTCGCGCGTACCGTCGCCCCGCCGATCATCGGCATCGGCGCCTCGGCCGAATGCGATGGCCAGGTGCTGGTCACCGACGACATGCTCGGCATGTTCGAGCGCACCCCGCGCTTCGTGAAGCGCTACGACGATCTCGCCGCGCGCATCGGCGAAGCCGCGGCCACCTACGCCGCCGAAGTCCGCGACCGCCGCTTCCCCACTGCCGACCAGACCTACCGGCCGAAGGCCTAGCGCGCCTCTAAGCCGTAGCTTGCGAAATGCTCGATCCGGCGCGGGGCGATAATCAGGCCGTCCAGCCGGGGCGTATCGAGCACGAAGCGAAGCGCCGCAGCGGCCATGGTTTCGCCAGCGGCTTCGGCCGATTGCCTCAGCCGTTCGATTGCAGCGACGGACTCTTCGCTTAGATAGCCAGCGCAGGCCTCGGGTGCCTCGGCCAGGCGGCTGCCGGGCGGGGGCGCTTCGCCGGACCGATATTTGCCGGTGAGCAAGCCGCCGGCGAGCGGACTGAACGCCGTGTAGCGCAAGCCATGTTCGGCGCAGTAGGGGATCAGCGCTTCGGCGTCGGCGGTGGCGAGCAAATTATACTCGTTCTGGACATAGTCGAATCGCGCCGCGAGCGCGCCGGGCGCACGCCGCCGCACCGCCTCGACGTCGGCTAGCGACGCGTTGGAAATGCCGAGGCGGTCGATTTTGCCGGCCTCGGCCGCCCGCATCATCGCCTCGAGCGTCTCGTCCACGGGCGTCACCCGATCGAATTCGTGGATGTAATAGAGGTCGATCCGCTCGATCCCCAGGCGATCCAGCGAGATGTCGAGGTGATGCGCGATCTGCGTCCGGCTGAGCGGCGTCTCTCCCGCCGGGCAGCCGTGCGGATTGCCGACCTTGGTCGCAATCTGCGCGCTTTGGCGGAAGGCCGCGCCCTGGCCCCGCAGCCATTGGCCGAGCATGAGTTCGCTCGCGCCGCCGCCGTAAGTATTGGCGGTGTCGAACCGCCGCAGCCCGATCCGCCGCGCGTGATCGAGCAGCTCCAGCGCCTGCGCTTCACTGTCGCCGGCGCCGCGCAGGCTCGGCGACGAGCCAATCCCGCCGAAATTGCCGCAGCCGAACACAATCCGGGAGATGTCACCATCGGTCAGCATCGCGCTACCTTCGTGTCGCAAGCGGAAGGTCTGTACGCGATTGCAGAGATTCTTCACCCCTTTGCCTTTCGACCGGTTGCCGCTAGACGATGCGCCGCCAGCTTCCATTCATCAGAGGTGGGGAAGGGAGCGACCGGCATGAGAGCCCCCAACGGAGCGGACTGAGACACGTCTTTGGCGCAACCCCCGGACATTACAGAAACCTTCGTCCGCGAGGTCGATGAGAATCTGCGGCGCGATCGCGCGCGCGATTTCGGCAAGAAATATGCCGGCTGGCTGATCGCCGCCGTCGTGCTGTTCCTCGCCGCCAGCGGTGGCTGGATCTATTGGCAGGACTACCGGACCAAGCAGGCTGAGCAATCGGTCGACCAAATCGCGCAAATCTATACCGCGGTCGGCAAGGGCCAAATCGGGACCGCGCCGGCACGGCTCGACGTGCTGGCCAAGGACCGCAACGACGGCATTCGCGCCTCGGCGCTGTTCGGCCGCGCGGCAATTGCCATCCAGCAGAACGACACCAAGCTGGCGATCGCCAAGTTCCAGGAGATTGCGGCCGACAACAGCCTGCCGCAGTCGTTCCGCGATCTCGCGCTGATCCGCCAGACCGCGCTCGAATTCGATGCGTTGAAGCCCGATCAGGTGATCACCCGCCTCGCGCCCCTCGCCAAACCGGACAGCGCGTGGTTTGGCAGCGCCGGCGAGATGACCGCAATGGCACTGATCAAGCAAGGCAAGACGGCCCAGGCCGCCCAGCTGTTCGCCGAGATCGCCAAGAATAATGAGGTTCCCGAGCAGGTTCGAAACCGCTCGATTCAAATGGCGAGCACGCTCGGCGTCGACGTTAACAACGCGATGCCGCAGCCGATCGCGCAATAGGATAAATGATGAGCAGAGCGAGCAATGTTCGGGTCGGGTTGATGATTGCCGCGGCGCTCGCCGCCGGCGGCTGCAGCCTGTTGAAAAAAGGCCGCCCCAAGACCCCGGTGCTGGGCCAGCGGATTCCGGTCCTGACCAGCGAGGGCGACGTCGCGGTCGATCCGGAGACCGCCAGGATTCCGATGGTTTTGCCGGATCCTGTGGCGAATACCGAATGGACCCAATCGGGCGGCAATGCCGCCAAGTCGGTCGGCCAGTTGGCGCTCGGCACCGCGCTCGGGCGGGCCTTCACCGTTCCCGCCGGCCGCGGCAGCAGCATGACCGCGCGCCTCGCGTCGGAGCCGGTGGTCGCCGGCGGTCGGGTCTACACCATCGATACGCTGGGCGCCGTCCGCGCGTTTGACGCGCAGACCGGCGCCGCAATCTGGGCAAGCCAGACGCCGTACGAGGAGCGCGCCAACACGCCGTCGCTCTACGGTGGCGGGATTGCCTACGACAACGGCCGGATCTTCGCGACCAACGGGCTTGGTTACGTCTCGGCGCTCGACGTCAGGACCGGCGGGATCGTGTGGAAGGTCCGTCCGGGTGGGCCGCTGCGCGGCGCGCCGACGGTGAGTGGCGACGCGGTTTATGTGATGAGCCAGGACAACCAGATCTACGCGCTCAAGGAATCCGACGGTTCGACGAACTGGTCGCAGGCGGCATCGCTCGAAATCGCCGGCGTGTTCGGTTCGGCGTCGCCGGCGGTCGGGCAGGGCACGGTCGTGGCCGGCTTCTCGTCGGGCGAACTCAACGCCTATCGCTACGAGAACGGGCGCATGGTGTGGCAGGACGCGCTGCAGCGGACCAGCATCCGGACCAGCGTGTCGTCACTGTCGGACATCGACGCCGACGCGGTAATTGACCGCGGCCAGGTGATCGCCGTCGGTCAGGGCGGACGCATGGTGTCGCTCGATATCACCACGGGTCAGCGCCAGTGGGAACTCAACCTCGCCGGGATTTCGACCCCGTGGGTCGCGGGCGACTGGATTTTTGTCGTCACCTCGGACGCGCAGCTGTTGTGCATCGCGCGGAACAACGGCCACATCCGCTGGATCAACAAGCTGCCGCCGTTCAACCATCTCAAGGCGAAGAAGGGGCAGATCGACTACAAGGGCCCGATCCTCGCCGGCGGGCGGCTGATTGTCGTCGGCACCAATGGCGTGATGATCAATATCGACCCCGCGACCGGATCGTTCCAGAGCCAGACCAGCGCCGGGGCCGGCATTAGCCAGGGGCCGATCGTCGCCAATTCGACGCTCTACATCTACGACGACGACGGTCGCCTGAGCGCCTTCCGGTAAGCCTTCGACCAGCAGGGCGCGCCCTGCTATCGGACCCGTCATGGCAGTCCCCACCGTCGCAATCGTCGGCCGGCCCAACGTCGGCAAGTCGACCCTGTTCAACCGCCTGGTCGGCAAGCGGCTGGCGCTGGTCGACGACCGCCCCGGCGTGACCCGCGATCGCCGGGAGGGCGAAGCGAATCTGCTCGGACTGGAGTTTCGAATCTTCGACACCGCCGGGTTCGAGGATGAAGATCCCGAGTCGCTCCCCGGCCGCATGCGTGTCCAGACCGAAGCCGCGGTGCGCGATGCAGACGCCGCCTTGTTCATGGTCGATGCGCGCGAGGGCCTGACCCCGCTCGACGAGGAGATCGGCCGCTGGCTGCGGGCCGAAGCGACGCCGGTGATCCTCGTCGCCAACAAGGCCGAGGGCCGCGCGGCCGAAAGCGGCATTCTCGAAGCCTATCGCCTCGGGCTCGGCGATCCGATCGCTCTCAGCGCCGAGCATGGCGAGGGCGTCGCCGACTTGTTCGAGGCGCTGCGTCCCCACATCGAGGCCCATCAGGGCGAAGCCGAAGAGGAGGATGACAGCGAGGGTGGTCCGCTCAAGCTGGCGATCGTCGGGCGGCCCAATGCCGGCAAATCGACCTTGGTCAACAAGATGCTCGGCGAAGAGCGGATGATCACCGGGCCGGAAGCCGGCATCACCCGCGATTCGATCAGCCTCGACTGGGAGCACAAGGGCCGCGCGGTGCGGCTGGTCGATACCGCGGGCCTGCGCAAACGCGCCAAGGTCGAGGACAAATTGGAGAAGCTATCGGTCGCCGACACCAAACGGACGATCGATTATTCCGAAGTGGTCGTGCTCCTGCTCGATGCGACCCGCGGGCTTGAGGTGCAGGACCTGAAGATCGCCGATCAGGTGCTGACCGAGGGCCGTGCGTTGGTCATCGCGCTCAACAAATGGGACGTCGCCGAACATGCGTCGTCGCTGTTCAACGGGGTCAAGGGCGCGCTCGCCGAAGGCCTGTCGCAATTGAAGGACGTGCCGTTGCTGACCGTCTCGGCCAAGACCGGCAAGGGCATCGACACGATCATCGACGTCGCGTTCGACCTGCGCGAGGCGTGGAGCCGGCGAATCTCGACCGGCGAGCTCAACCGCTGGTTCGAAGGCGCGATCGAAACCAACCCGCCGCCGTCGCCCAAGGGACAGCGGATCAAGCTGCGCTACATCACCCAGGTCAAGTCGCGGCCGCCGAGCTTCGTGGTGTTCGGCAACCGCACCGACGAACTGCCCGAAAGCTATCGCCGCTACCTCGTCAACGCGCTACGCCGCGACCTCAAGCTCGGCCCGGTGCCGATGCGGCTTGAGTTTCGCGGCCGCAGCAATCCGTTCGACCGGGCGCGCCGCTAAACCTCAGGCATCCGCGGCGACACAATCGCCGCGCCGCCACGCCGCGACCAACAATGCCGAGCTGGCCACTAGCGACACGATCAGCGCGGCCCAGGACGCCTCGGGACCGAAACCACCGCCGCTGAGCGCATCTGGAACGCCCGTCGCCGGATGTAACATCAAGGGCCCCCCGGCGATTTCGGTCGTGCCCGAGACGACGGCACCGAAAATCCACCCTTGGGTGAAATTCCATGCCGCGTGCATGCCGATCGGCGCCCAAATCCGCCCGGTGAAGAGATAGAGGCCGATGCCGACGCCCTCGCCGGCGATCAGGCAGGCCGCGGCGAACCAACTCGAGTCGGGATTTCCGAGATGGAGCACGCCGAACAGCACAGCTGCGCCGGCAAGCGCGGGCCAGATGCCGAAGGCGCGCCACAGCAGCCGGAAAATCACCAGGCGCAGCACCAGCTCCTCGAGCACGCCCGAGCGTATGGAATCGCGCAGGGCCAAGGCGATTGCGTCGATGCTCCTCGGCGCGATGACCACCCAGCCGAAGCTCCACAGCGCGCCGACAATCGCCACCATCAGCGCGGTCCCGATCGCCAAACCGAGCAGCAGATCGAGCGGCGCGCGGCGCAGGTCCAGTTCCGGCACCTTCCGCTTTTCGCCCAACCGGACCGCCACCCAGTAGGTCGCAACCAAAGCGATCGAACCCGCGATTGCAGCCACAAGCCTATCGGGCGCAGGTGCGACGCTGGAGGATGCCATGAGCCACAGCGCGGCCTTGGCAACCGCATTGTAGGCGGCGACGATGGCGACACAGAGCGCGGCCAGCCAGCCCAGCGCGCGCAGCCACCGCCATTTTCCCGGCGCCAGCACGCCCGCCGATCCGATCGTCACCAAGGCAATGCCCCCTTGCTGGCGGTGGGGCTAATCGCGGTGTATTATACTGTCAACACACCAAGACTCGCGTGGCTCCTTCGGAGAATGTTTACCCTTTGCGGGCTAGCAAGAGGCAAGAATTGGACCATGCTCGAGGTCATCGGGAGCGGGGATAGAACATTGAGTGACGAGCAACCGGCAATCGTCGACTGGGCGCTGTTCGAGAAGAACCGCGCCGAGCTCGGCCCCGGATTCATTCGGATCATCAGCTATTTCCGCGAGGACGGAGCGAAGTCGGTTGCCCAGATCGAGCAGGCGATGCGCGACCAGAATACCACCGCGCTGGTGCTGCCCGCGCACACCATCAAGGGCGAGGCGCGCCAGCTTGGCGCGGAGCCGCTCGCGGTAATCGCCGAGTTGATCGAAACCACCGCCCGGCTGTGCACCGAGATCCATCGCTTTCCCGACGAACTGGTGCCACAGGTGGTCGACATGCGGCGGCTGTTCAATGAGACCGTCGAATTGTTCGACAAGGCGACCAACCCGTTGGTCTCGCGGTCGCCGAGCTCGGGTGGGTTCGGGCGCAAAGCCAACAATCAGGGCTTCGGTCGGATCTAGTCCTTGGCCGGCTCTGACTGGAGCTGGACGTAATTCTGCAACCCCATTCGCTTGATCATCTCGAACTGGGTTTCGAGCGTGTCGACATGCTCCTCTTCATTGTCGAGGATCTCGGAGAATAAATCGCGGCTGACAAAGTCACGAACCTTCTCGCAATGGGCGATCGCGCCCTTGAGTTGGCCCAGGGCTTCCAGTTCCAGCTCCATGTCGCCCTTTAGAATCTCCTCGACATTCTCGCCGATGTGCAGCCGGCCGAGCGCCTGGAAATTGGGCAGGCCGTCGAGGAACAGGATGCGGTCGGACAATTTGTCGGCATGCTTCATTTCGTCGATCGATTCGGAGCGCTCGAACTCGGCGAGCTTCTTGACCCCCCAATTGTCGAGCAGGCGGTAATGCAGCCAATATTGGTTGATGGCGGTGAGTTCGTTCTTCAGCGCTTCATTGAGCAGCTCGAGAACCTTGGGGTCGCCCTTCATGCCCGCCTCCTTGCAGAAGGCTAGCGGCATACTCCGCGAGTAGCGTTGTGGGAAGTGCTAATTTTGGCGGAAAACTGCGAAAAATATGCGACTGATAGTCAGTCGCAATCCGGCATTGGCTCAGGCGACAGCGCGCAGGTGCGGGCGCTTGCCCTGCTCCTCGTCGATGAGTTCCTGGGCGTAGTCGAGGCAGCAGCCACATTGCGGTTCGCAGTCGTAGGTCGCAAACGCGGCCTCCGGCGTACGCGCGCCCTTGGCCGCGGCGGCACGGACTTCCTTCTCCGTGATGGCATTGCAGACGCAAACGATCATGTTCGCAATATAGCGCTATTGCGAAGCGTTCGCAACTATCTCAGTTTGAATCACCGAACAGGGGTAGGATTACGTTGGGAATGAAATCGACCAGGAAGTGGCCGAACATCGCCGCGATCAGATCCCGCTTCCACACGTAGAAGGCGGTCAGGACCGCGCCGATGGCGAAGGCCAGGAACACGCCCGGCCAGCCCTGCCGAAAATGGAACCCTGCAAAAATGATAAGGGTGACTGCTGCGGCAATCCACTTGCTTCCGGTCCAGGCTTCCAGGCGCTCCAGGGCGAAGCCGCGATAGAAGACCTCCTCCGAGATGCCGGCGCGGACGACCGTCAGCAGGATTACCGGCAGAGACCGCGCGATTGCCGGGCCTTCGCCATAATGGATGCCAAACTGGGCAAAGACGGCGAGGCACGCGAACAGGACTGCGAAGCACGCTACCGCCAGCCCGAAACCCCAGGCGAGCGAGCGGCCGATCCGCTCGGTATGAATACCGATCGACGACAAGGGCAGGCCTTCGCCGGCGCGCACGACCCAGATCAGCATGGCGGTGAGCCCGAGAATCGCCAGTTCGCGCACAATGATGGCGCCCGACGCTCCGGGATCGGGCGAAAGCGATCGGCTGAGCAGCGTCACCGCGGGTATCGCCAGAAGCGCGAGCAACAGGCCGGCGATCGTCCAGCCACGCGAGGAGGACTGCGTCATGGTCTCACATGTTGCACATTCGAAACGATGTGGGAAATGCTCGCAGCGTCTAGGCTGCGGCGGGCGCTATTCCGGGTGCGGCCTTCGCCAGCATCGCGCGGGCGATGAGCACTGTCGGCAGGGCCACGAGCACGAGGTGGGCGAACAATTGCGTCGCAATTCCCAGGGGCTTGGGAGGGAAGGCCGCGGGCCACCGCAGCGGCACCACGACCAGGTTCATGATGACATAGGTGATCAGGCCGAACGCCAGCCCCGCCACGAGGGGCTTGTCGAGCAGGGCCGGGCGCTGGCTGACCAGGACGAGGAACGATCCGACCATGATCGCCATCAGCGTGAAGTGCGTGGCCAGTCCGAGCACAGCGCCACCGGTGCCCCAGTCGGTCGCCGCCGGGAATGGTCCCGAGGCGACGAAGCGCAGCATGTCCGCCGGCGCCTTGCCCCGCGACAGGGTCAGGAACACCGCGAGCAAGATGTCGAGCGTGCCGCAAATGAGCGTCGCGAGGAGGATCGGCCGGAGGAGCGAGGATTTGATCATGGATGGTACCTCGTTTGTCGAAGCTCGGTTCGTCGACCCTAATGCCGCCGAACGTCGTTTTTCTGCCGCCGAACGACCAATTTGAGGCCGGACCAGGTCGCATCGACCGCGCACACCTTCACGTCAACCAGCCTCATCGGCAGGCAGATGTCGCGAATGGTATCTTCGGTGATGTCGGTCGCAACCTTGGCGGCTTTCTTGGGCCAGCTGACCCAGATCATCCCAGCCGGACCGAGCAGCGGCATCAGTTGACGGAGCTTGGCTTCGAGGTCGGCGCGTTCGGTGACGAAGATGTGCGCGGCGTCGATTGGCGGTTCGGGGCGGTCGAGGATCAGGAGCTCCAGTCCCTCCGAGGCAATCTCGTCACGGACGCTGTCGGGCATCCTGTCCCACCAGGTGCGTATGCCGTCCTTCAACGACAGCTTCTTCGCCAGCGGCGTCCCGGAATAACCGGCGGTCATGCGAGCGCGGCGTCGGCGCCCATCAGTTTGGGGAAGAAGCCCTCATGCGCGGCGCGGAGGTCGGCGAGTGGGACGCAAAGCTGCTCACTATTGAATCCGATATAGTCTTTTCCAGTGATGCCGATGCGTGAGCACTGAACACCTGCCGCGTTGGCCAATTCGATCAGTTTCGAGCCTTCAAGATCGGGGGTTGTGACAATGAAGCGGCCCTGATCTTCGCCGAACATTTCGGCGGTCCAGTCGCGGCCCTCTCCCGCTTCAGTCTCATGATCGGCGAAATCGGTATCAGCCCCGATGTTTCCGGCCAGCGCCATCTCGACAAGCGCCACAATTGCACCACCGTCAGAGCAGTCATGGGCTGCGGAAACCAGGTCTCTGGAGATTAGGACTTGGACGAATTCGCCGATCTTCTGTTCATCTTGCAAATCGACATGAGGTGCGCTGCCTGCGGATTTGCCCAAGACTTCCTTCACCCACAGCGATTGCCCCAGATGGGAGCCAGGCGATCCAAGCAACCAAATCGCCTCACCTTCACCCTTGAACCCGATCGTCGCGCTCCTCTCCCAATCGTCGAGCAGGCCGACGCCGCCGATTGCGGGGGTGGGGAGGATGGCGCTGCCGCCACCGGTCGCCTTGCTCTCGTTGTAGAGGCTGACGTTGCCGCTCACGATCGGGAAGTCGAGCGCGCGGCAGGCGTCGCCCATGCCGCGCAGCGCCTCGACGAACTGGGCCATGATTTCGGGCCGCTGCGGGTTGCCGAAGTTGAGGCAGTTGGTGACCGCGAGCGGCCGCGCGCCGACCGCGCAGAGGTTGCGATAGGCTTCGGCGATCGCCTGCTTCCCGCCCTCATAAGGGTCGGCATAAACGTAACGCGGCGTGCAGTCGGTGGTCATTGCCAGCGCTTTTTGCGAGCCGTGAACGCGGACCACCGCCGCGTCGCCGCCCGACAGCTGCACGGTGTCGGCGCCGACTTGGCTGTCATATTGCTCCCAGATCCAGCGCCGGCTGGCGATGTTGGGGCTGGCCATCAGCTTCAATAAATCCGCGGCAATGTCGGTGCTCTCGGGAATGTCTCCGAGCGGTGCGACCTTGGCCCAGACTTTATATTCGTCCTGGCTCATGTGCGGCCGGTCGTAGAGCGGCGCTTCCTCGGCCAGCGGGTCGAGCGGGATGTCGGCGACGGTCGCGCCGTTCCACACCAGTTCCATCCGCCCGGTGTCGGTCACCTCGCCGATGACCGCGAAATCCAATTCCCATTTGCGGAAGATCGCCTCGGCTTCGCCCTCGCGGCCGGGCTTGAGCACCATCAGCATCCGCTCCTGCGATTCCGACAGCATCATCTCATAGGGCGCCATGCCGGTTTCGCGGCACGGCACCTGGTTCATGTCGAGGCGGATGCCGACGCCGCCCTTCGACGCCATCTCGACGCTCGACGAGGTGAGCCCCGCCGCGCCCATGTCCTGGATGGCGACGATCGCGTCCGACGCCATCAGCTCGAGGCAGGCTTCGATGAGGAGCTTCTCGGTGAACGGGTCGCCGACCTGCACCGTCGGGCGCTTTTCCTCGCTGTCCTCGGAGAAATCGGCTGAGGCCATGGTCGCCCCGTGGATGCCGTCGCGGCCGGTCTTCGAGCCGACATAGACCACCGAATTGCCGATGCCCGCCGCGGCCGAATAGAAAATCTTGTCGGCTTTGGCGACGCCGACGGTCATCGCATTGACCAGGATGTTGCCGTCATAGGCCGCGTCGAAATTGACCTCGCCGCCGACCGTGGGGACGCCGACGCAATTGCCGTAGCCGCCGATCCCCGCGACCACGCCCGCGACCAGATGCCGCGTCTTTGGATGGTCGGGACGCCCGAACCTCAGCGCGTTCAAATTGGCGATCGGACGCGCGCCCATGGTGAAGACATCGCGGAGGATGCCGCCGACCCCGGTCGCCGCGCCCTGATAGGGCTCAATGTACGACGGGTGGTTGTGGCTCTCCATCTTGAAGATCGCCGCGTCGCCGTCGCCGATGTCGATCACCCCGGCATTTTCGCCCGGACCGCAGATCACCCACGGCGCCTCGGTCGGCAGTTTCTTCAAATGGATGCGGCTCGATTTGTACGAGCAATGCTCCGACCACATGACCGAGAAGATGCCGAGTTCGACGAGGTTGGGCTCACGGCCGAGCGCCTTCAGGATGCGCGCATATTCGTCCTCGCTGAGCCCATGCTCGGCGACCATTTCGGGGGTGATGCGGGAAGCTTCGACGACGTTCATTCGCGGCCCCTTAGCGGGCGGGCCGAGCGGGGGCTAGGGCGCGGCCAATGCCCTTGGCCCGACTCCGGCGACAGCGGTAGAAGAGAGGTCGCCGGGGGGCTCTGATCAAGGAGCACGGCAATGACCAAACCTATTCCTGACGGCTATCACAACGTGAACGTCATCCTGACCGTCGACGATGCGGCTAAAGCAATCGATTTCTACAAGCAGGCCTTCGGCGCGACGGAGATTTCGCGATTGCCGATGGGCGACAAGATCGGGCACGCCGAGCTGCAGATCGGCGACACCAGGGTGATGCTGAATGACGAGTTCCCCGAGCGCGGAAACCTTGGCCCCAAGGCGCGCGGCGGATCGTCGACCGGGCTGCTCGTCTATGTCGAGGATGCGGATAGTTCGTTCCGCAAGGCGATCGACGCCGGCGGAACAGAAACCATGAAGCTCGAGAAGCAGTTCTGGGGCGACCGGATGGGCACGCTGACCGATCCCTTCGGCCACAGCTGGAGCATCGCGACGCATGTCGAGGACGTCTCGCCACAGGAGCTGCAAGCGCGGCTGGAAGAGCTCGGCCGTACGCAGAAGCAGGTCGAGCCCGCCTAAATATCGTGCCGTTCGAACTTCACGCCCGAGAAAATGAAGGCCTGCGGGCGGCCATCGATGAAGTCGGCGAAGGCGGCGCGCTCGGGCGACCAATTGTCATCGCCGACCCGCCATAGGTTGGGGCTCATCCGGGCCAGGGGCGTTTCGGTGCCGAGCCACAATTTGCCACCGCGCTCGACTACCCGGGTCGTGCCCCACCATGGGCTGTCGTTGACGTATCGGCCGGCGAACCGGGCCAGCGACGGATCGGACTTGGGCAGGGCCATGCCGGATCCGTCACGGGCATAGCTCGCTGCGCCCCAGCTCGCCCCGGTCGGCGCGCCCTTGCCCTCGAACAGCAAGGTGAAATCGCGGAAGTCCGGGTGGGTGGTGCGGAACAGATTGTCGCCCCACGGTTGGAGCGCTACTTCGCGCCCGTTGGCGACCAGCGTCAGCGGGCTCCCGGCGCGAACCTCAAATGCGCCCGCCGGACCCGCATAGCGCCCGATGTACGCAGCCGGATTGGCGATCGGCACATCGAGCGGCGGCGGGGCCGGGACGGGGCGCCCGGCAAGCGCTTCGGTCAGCGCACTGGTTGCGTAGCGGGTCAGGATGCGCGGCCGATATTCGGCGAAGGCGCTCATGGTCGAGCTCGCGAATGCGCCGATGCCGTTCTCGGTGTCGACGTGAAACGAGGATGAGAAACTGACCATGCCGCCGGTGTGATGGAGGTAGGAGCGGCCGTTTCCGCCGACGTGCATGAGGCCATTGCCGTAGCTCATCCCGGGTGCATCGCTGGGCACGAGGTGTGCGGTAAAGGCCTTGGCCTGGGCCGGATTGAGTCCGAGTCCGCCGCGGCCCTGCGCAGCGTCCGCCAGAGTCCGCAGCCAGCGGGTCATGTCGTCGGCAGTCGACGCGACGCTGCCTGCTCCAAACGTGACATCGACCCAAGCCGCGGGCGCAAGCGGCACGCCACGCGCGACTGGCACGGTAAGATCGGCCGGTTCATAGCCTTGCGCGTAAAGTCCCCGGTCAGCAGCGATGATCGCGCCCCGGCTCCGCTTCATCCCGAGCGGCGCGAAGATCCGTTCGTGAAGCAGCACGCCGAGCGGCCTCCTGCCGGCATGTTCGGCGAGCTTGCCGAGCAGTTCGTAGCCGGTGTTCGAATAATGCCAGTGCGCTTCGGGCTGGTAGCCGACCCACAGTCCGTCGTCGGCGAACAACGGCACATCATCGGGCAGGCCGGCCGTATGATCGAGCAAATGCTGCACGGTGATCGCGTTGCCGCGCGGCAGGGGGATGGTCGGAAGCAGCGCGCTGACCCGGTCGGTGAGCTTGAACCGCCCTTCGGCGGCAAGCTGGTGAATGACCGCGGCGGTCAGCGATTTGCTGATCGATCCGATCTGGAACAGCGTGTCGGGGGTGATCGGCTGGCGCGCATCGGCATTCGCGAAGCCGAAATTGATGACCGTCGCAAAGCCGTTCGGCGCGGTCAGCCCAAGCGTCATGCCGGGCAGGTTGAATGCACGCAGATGCTGTTCGCCGTGGGCGCGGATCGCAGCGATCGCCTCGGCCACGCGTGGTGATCCCTGGGCGAGCGCGGGGGAGGCAAACCTGGTTGACAGCGCGGCGCCGGCCACACCTGCCGCAAACGTCCGCCTGCTAATGTTCATGATTGGTCTTTCCCCTCCGCGGTCTCGCGTTGATCGGAAGCCGCGGGGGGGAAGTCAAGCTAGGCCGAGGTTCAGGCCTTGCAGCTTTGCGCGCCGTGGCCGGGGACCGCGATCGTCGCCGACGAGGCTGAGGAGGAGCCGCTGACCGAATAGCCGGCGGGACCGGTCATCGGCTTGCCGGGCTCGGCCGCCGTGACCTGCGTCGGGACGCCGCCCTGTTGGGTACGGACGTTGGCCGACTTATTGTCCGACATCCAGTCGACGTAGACGAGCTTGTTGTCGGCGCAGCGGTAGGTCTTGCTGGCGGCGATCGATGGCGGGAGCTGGATATTGGTCGTTGCCGCATTGACCGGCGCGCCCTCGTCGGGTCCGCTGGCGACGATATTATGGTTCTCATTGTTACAGCCGGCTAACGCTGCGGCCGCAACCAGACCGAGAGTGGTGATTAGATTGCGAGTCATCATGTCGCCCCTTTGCGAGCGTAGCATGAACCGTCAAGGGCGTCAGCTTGCATATTGTCGAACCGGGACATAGCTTCGTCGATTGCATGCCTTACCAATCCGGCAGCAGCGCCCAGCGCATCCGAATTGGCCTGACGGGGCTCGCTTTTGCGTTCCTGCTGGTGCTCTTGGGTTCGGTCGTCTTGCGTTCGAGCCAGGACAATAGTGTCAACGAGAGCACGAACGCAGCGCACAACGCGGCGGTCAATGAAACCGAACCGCTGGCCGAGCTCGGAGTCGCTCCGGGCTCCTCGGAATCGACGAACAACAGCAGCACCAACCAGTGAACCGGGCGCGGTGGCGCGTTGCGGCCACCGTGATTGCCCTGTTCGTCGCTGCAGCAGTCGCGATCGCCGTCGGGCGCGGTGGCGCGCCGTTGGCGCCGCGGCCGCCGGGCGCGCGCCCGGCCTTACTCTTGCTCACCAGCTTGCCGTTGATGTTCCCGGACCGGTTCACGCTCGACGGTGGAGGCTCGCCGGCGCTCACCGCGCTTCAGACCCGCTATCGCGTCACCCCGATCGGCGTCACCGCCAAAGCCGATCTCGCCAGGGGCCGCCTGTTGCTGTTGGCGCATCCGCGCGCCCAGCCGGCGGAAGATCTGGTCGCGCTCGACGCCTGGGTCCGCGGCGGGGGCCGCGTCCTGCTGCTCGCCGACCCTGCGCTCGAGTGGCCGAGCGAGCGGCCGCTTGGCGATCCGTTGCGCCCCCCACCGATGTTCGCGGATACTGGCTTGCTCGCTCATTGGGGCGTTCGTCTGGACGCGCCTGATCGGCGTGGGCCGCGTGAGGGAATTGTGGGCGGTCAGAAGATCATGACGGACTCGCCGGGCACCCTGGCCGGGCGTTGCGCGATCGACGAGGGTGGGCTGGTCGCCCGCTGCCAGATCGGCCGGGGTTGGGCGACGATTATCGCCGATGCGGACTTTCTTGACGCCCAACGGTTGGGACGGCCAGCCAATCTGAATGCGCTCCTGGTCGAGCTCGCTGCCCTCGAGAAGAGCTGATTGTCCGAGTCGGGGAATCACAGACTTATCCACAGAGTTACGAGCCGCGTTTGGCCGGTTAACGATGACTTTCCACGGCATCCGAAACCCTTGTGAATCCGCCAATTTCCACGAATTCCCATGTTATCCCATCAAAACCCATTGTATCCCGCAAGCGCTTGAGTTACCAACATGGGCTGTAGCGCGGGGGGCTAACCCGTTGATTCGAAGCTGACGCGGCGCGCGTAACGATGCGCGTTTCGCGAACGCTGCTCTGCGCGCTGCGGACGGGGAGTATGACGTGGCGCTCGAGCATCTATTTCAGGGCAGCGCTTTGAACGCGGTCGATGCCAAGGGCCGCGTGTCCATACCCGCATTCCTGCGCGGCGTCGTTGAGCGCCGCGGCGACGCCCGCACCATCGTCCTTGCGAAACACGAAGCCTTCGCCTGCCTCAGCGCCTACGACCCCGCTTACGCCGCGCTCAAGCACGCCAAGCTCGAACGACTCCTTGAAAAAGAGGAGACGTCGGCCGACGCGCAACTCGAATATCAGCAGCGCAACCTCATGGCGTTCGCCGCCACCGAAGAGGTCCCTTACGACAGCTCCGGCCGCATCCTCTTGCCCCCGATGATGCGCCGCAAGGGTCAGCTCGGCGACCTCGCCTTGTTCCTCGGCACCGGTGAGACGTTCCAGATCTGGAACCCGCAATTGCTCCTCGACGATACGCGCATTCCCGAGGACTTGAAGGACATCGCCCGCTTCCGGCTCGAAGAGCGTGGAGCGGCGTCATGAGTGCTCCTCGCAACAGCCGGGCTGCCCATGTGCCGGTGCTGATCGACGAGGTTATTGCCGCCCTCGCCGTCCACGATGGTGGAGCCGCGGTCGACGGGACATTCGGCGCCGGCGGTTACACGCACGCCATGCTTTCGGCGGGGGCGGGACGAGTGATCGCCTTCGATCGCGACCCCGATGCGATCGAGGAAGGGCGCGCACTCGTCCCGGACTCGCGCCTCACACTAATCAACGAACGCTTCAGCCAAAT
>Ga0207711_10000539_pt1 | contig 38710 bp, 33 predicted proteins | sample KBSS34metaG_FD_184401 | JGI IMG/M metagenome (GOLD analysis project Ga0207711, IMG submission 184401) | Switchgrass rhizosphere microbial communities from Kellogg Biological Station, Michigan, USA - KBS S3-4 metaG (SPAdes) (version 2) | ecosystem: Host-associated > Plants > Roots > Rhizosphere... | reverse complement strand
CGCTGCACATCCGCTGATGCCTATCCACTGATCCGGGCCGCCGCCGCGCGCGCCCGCAAGGACGAGTTCTTCCATGGCCGACATCAAAGCGTTCCACCTCCCCGACCTCGGCGAAGGCCTGCCCGACGCGACGATTGTCGAGTGGCTGGTCGCCGAAGGCGCCACGGTCCGGCTCGACGAGCCACTGGTCTCGATGGAAACGGCCAAGGCGGTCGTCGAAGTGCCGTCGCCGTATTCGGGAAAACTCGCCAAGGTGCACGGCGCCGCCGGCGACGTGATCGCGACCGGCGCGGTGCTGGCCGAGTTCGAACTCGATGCGTCGATGCCGCAGCGTTCGGAAGCCGAATCGACTGGACATCACCACGCGCCGGCGAAGCCGGCAGCCGGTGCCGGCAATCGCGTCGGCGCGCCGGCACCCGACGGCCAGGGCGTCGTCGCCTCGGAGGAAGGCGGCGAGATCGTCACGAACGACAACGCCGGCCGCGCCGACGAAGGCACCGTGGTCGGCGCGATGCAGAGCAGCGACCGCGTCCACGCCGAACAGGCCGCCAGCATCGGCGGCGTCAAGGCAGTTCCGGCCGTGCGCGCGCTCGCGAAGAAACTCGGTGTCGATCTCGCGCGCGTGAAGCCGAGCGGCGCGGACAACGTGGTCACGCTGAAAGACGTGAAGGATGCCGCGGCGGCAGGTACGGCACGGCCCACGGCGTCCGCGCCGGTCGCAACCGCCGCGCGCGCAGGTACACCGGCTCGCGCGCCCGCACCGTCGAATGCAGCGATCTCCACCGGCGCTGCCGCAACGCGAAGCGACAGCGACCGCACCGCCCTTTCCGCCGCCGGCAAACCGATGCGCACGACGCCGCCGAGCGTCAGCGCGAGCGGCCAGCCGGAACAGCTCAAGGGCGTGCGCCGCAACATGGCTCGCGTGATGGCCGCGGCGCACGCGCAGGTCGTGCCGACGACGCTGGCCGACGACGCCGACATCCACGCCTGGCTGCCCGGCAACGACATCACCGTGCGGCTGATCCGTGCCCTGGTGCGCGCGTGCAAGGCCGTGCCTGCATTGAATGCGTGGTTCGACGGCGAGAATCTCACGCGCACCCTGCACCCCCAGGTCGACATCGGCATCGCGGTCGATACCGACGACGGCCTGTTCGTGCCGGCGTTGCGCAATGCCGACGTGCTCGATGCGGCCGGCCTGCGCGCCGCGATCAACCGGCTGCGCACGCAGGTCGAACAGCGCTCGATCCCGCCGGAAGAACTCAAGGGCTACACGATCTCGCTGTCGAACTTCGGCGTGTTCGCCGGCCGCTATGCGACACCGATCGTGGTGCCGCCGTGCGTGGCGATCGTCGCCGCCGGCAAGGGCCGCCACCAGATGACGCCGGTGATGGGCGGCTTCGAATCGCACCGCGTGATTCCGCTGTCGGTCACGTTCGACCATCGTGCAGCGACCGGCGGCGAAGCCGCGCGATTCCTGAAGGCGATGCTCGACGACCTGGCGCTGGCACAGTAGCGGGAATCGGGAATCGGGAATCGGGAATCGGGAATCGGGAATCGGATCGAGAATAACTGCTGCTACCGGAGCATGCGATGCATCACAGCCGCTTGTGCACGCTCGTCATCGATTGCAAGGTCGACGACTTGAAACCGGCCGCCGAATTCTGGAGCCGCGCGCTCGGCAAGCCGGTCGCCAGCGTCGACCAGGACGGCGACGGCCAGTACGCCGAACTCGAAACCGCCGCGGACGAGCCGATCATCCTGCTGCAGCGCGTGACGCACGAAGCGCGCGTGCACCTGGACATCGAGACCGACGATCTCGAGGCCGAGGCGAAGCGCCTGGAAGCGCTCGGCGCCAAACGCGTCGCGCTCAAGCACGAACGCTGGTGGGTGATGGAAGCGCCGAGCGGACACCGCTTCTGCATCGTGCGCCGACAGCGCGCCGAGTTCGGACCGCATTTGAACCGCTGGCCGGACTGAAAAAAAGCCTCCCCGAAGGGAGGCTTTCATCGATTCCAGAAGCCGCAGTGCCGTTTCAGCGGCGCTGCTTGCCGCCGCCGACTGCGCGAGATCACCGGCGCGATCTTCGCCGGCGCCGACGAGGTCTGCGTGCAATCGATCGTCGCGTCGTCGAGGTAGTAGTCCCAGTCGGTCGTGCCGCCGCTGTGGTCGTAGGTGAACTTGATCGTGTGCGATGCGCCGTCGGCGTAGGCGCTGACGTCGATCGATTGCTGCACCCAGTCCGCGTCGACGCCGAGCGCGGAGACGTCTTCGGTGCCGACGACGTTGCCGTCGACCGTGAACGTGACCGTGTTGGTGCCGTTGCCGGGACGATCGATCCAGCGCCAGTAGTTGAAGTAGCGCGGCGACCCCGCGGGGATCACCACGGCTTGCGAAGCATCGTGCGTTTCCGGATCCAGCGTGGAGGCATCGTAGCCGCCGAGCCAGGTCACGAACGATCCGGTACGGATGTGCAGCGCGCCGCCGTCTTCGCCCCAGAACGCGCTGTCGCCTTGCGTGGTGACCGAATCCCAGAAGTCGTTGACGCCGCCGCTGCCGTCGGTCGCTTCGAAGCTCGTGTCCTGCAGAAGCTGCGCCGGCTCGCAGACACCGGTTGCCGAGTCTTCGAAATCGTCGGCGAAGATCGTGTCGTCGACGGCCGTGACCGTGAACGTCACCGGTACCGCGACGACGGCCTGCGCCGCGTCGTTGCTGTGTACGCAGATATTCGTCGTGTAGGAACCGGCGCCGAGGCTTGCCGCATCCAGCGTCACCGCGACGCTGGTGTCGCTCGCGCCGACGGCCACGGTACCGCTGGCCGGCGCGAACGAAATCCATGGCGTCGTCGCCGGCGTGGCGCAGGTCGCCGCATCCGCGGTGTCGATGTTCCAGGTGAGGTCTGCGCTGCCGGTGTTGCCGATCGCCAGGGTCGCGGCAGTCGATGCGCCCGCTTCGGCGGTCGCGTCGATGCTGGTCTGGTCGACGGTCACGCTCGGGCCCGCGCTCGCGGTCGGCACCGTCACGGCATACGTGCAACCGGCATTGCCGCCGGCGTTGCCGGAGTTGTAGGCCGTGCCGATCGCATCGATCTGCGCCTGCGAGTAGCCGAGCGCGGCGGCCGCGTTGATGACCGCCTGCGCCGCGTCCTTCTGATTCGTGCTGCCGCCGGTCATCGACAGCCCTTCGAAATAGGCTTTGTCGAAGATCTGGCCGCCGAGCACGTCGCGCGCGAGCAGGTTGCACGAGGACCAGTACTGGCCGGCCGTGTGGATTTCCTGATTGCGGCTCTGCGCGTAGGTGTGCGTCAGCTCGTAGTTGAGCACGCGGCCCGGCCAGAACGGGTTGTGGCCGTCCCAGCTGTAGATCCAGTAGTACGCGGTATCGGCCGGCGTCCACTGGTTCGGGAAGTCGCGGCTCCAGGCGGCGCCGTTGTAGTCGCCGACGCCTTCGGACAAGCCCTCGACCTGAGAGAGGTGGCCGCCGGTGACGAAATAATGGATCGCGTGACCGAGCTCGTGGATCAGCACGTCGGCATCCTGCGCGTCGTCGACGCCGCCGGCCCCGAAGGTCAGCTTTTCCGTGCTCGACACGAACTGCGAATTGTCGGCACCCTGGAAACCGTGCGGGTCGTAGTGCACACCGCCGGCATGGTTCACCGGCATGGCCGGGACGCCGAGCGTCTCGTTGACGTACTTCATGTAGTTGCTGATGTGCCAGTAGCCCATCACCGCATCGAACGTCAGGGCGCTGCGCGTCACCGAGAAATCGCTGCTCGGCTGCGACGGGCAACCGGCGTCGTGCGGCGTATCCCAGTCTTCGCAGACCGCGTAAGGCCCGGAAAGACTGTAGTTGGCGCCGGTCAACGTGATGTCGTCGAGCGTGACCGGCACCAGTGCAGCCGTCAGCTCCGGCGTATCGGCATTGTTGCCGTCGACGTAACCGGCCGTGCCGTAGGCGACGCGCGCGTAGGACAGCGGGTCGGGCGTGTGGATGGTGCCCGTTCCTGTTTCGTAGGCGGCGATGTCCTGCGCGCGAAGCACTTCGCCCGACTGCGCGTCGACCAGCAGTTCCCATTCGCCGCGCAGCCCTTCCTGCGGCACGACGACGACGCGCCACACCAGGTGGCTCGCATCCGCGCCGACATAGACCATGCGCTCGGCCGACTGCTGGCTCGCGCCGCTGACGCCGAGGTATTGCTTGGCGATCGCAGCAGCGTCGAGGTCGGTCTTGTTCGCCGCGGTATCCACGGCGGCTACGCCGGCGACGGCCGAGTTCGCCACATAGACGATGCGCCCGTTCGGCGCGACGCTGACGGCGATGTCGCTGCCGTACACCGGCAGTCCCTGCTGGCGCTGCTCGAAGCGCACGACCGAGAAATGCCGGCCCTGGCGTTGCGTGGTGCGGACCAGTGCCGCCGATTCGCGTGCGCCGAGGCCGAGCTGCGCATGACGGGCAGCGATGAATTCGCGCGCCATCGCTTCCGGCGTATCGACGCGCGCGGTGAATCCCGGCTGGCCCAGCGAAATGGCTACGCCATCGGTGGTGTAGCGGCCATCCTGGCGATCGACGCCGGCGGCGTGCGGCTGCACGCCTCGCGCCAGCAAGGCGCTGCTCGACGGCTGCACGCCCAAGGCGAGCGCGTCGGCGGCGCAGAAAGCAAAAGCGATGGAGCCGGCCAGCAGGCCGGTACGTATACGGTTGGACATTGTGTTGATCCCCAGAGCCCAGAATGAATGCCGACCCGCTCGCTCGACGAATCCGACGCGGCGCAGTACGGTGCGTCGATAGTAGGCTGCATCGCAGCTGACTGCGTTATCGTCCCGTAAAGAAAATCGACGAAACTGGTCACCCGACTCGTGTATGATGCGCCGCCTTTCATCCATCCATCCGTATTGAAGGATATATGCCGCGATGAGCAGCACCCTCTTCACTTCCGAATCGGTTTCCGAAGGCCATCCGGACAAGGTCGCCGACCAGATCTCCGACGCCGTCCTCGACGCGATCCTCGCGCAGGACAAGCGCGCGCGCGTCGCCTGTGAAACGCTGGTCAAGACCGGCGTCGCCATCGTCGCTGGCGAGATCACCACGAGCGCCTGGATCGACCTCGAAGCGCTCACGCGCAAGGTCATCCTCGACATCGGCTACGACAGCTCCGACGTCGGTTTCGACGGCGCCACCTGCGGCGTCATCAACCTGATCGGCAAGCAGTCGCCGGACATCAACCAGGGCGTGGACCGCAAGAACCCGGAAGAACAGGGCGCCGGCGACCAGGGCCTGATGTTCGGCTATGCGACCAACGAGACCGACAGCTACATGCCGGCGGCGATCCACCTGTCGCATCGCCTCGTCGAGCAGCAGGCCAAGGTGCGCAAGAAGAAGAACTCGCCGCTGCCGTGGCTGCGCCCGGACGCGAAGTCGCAGGTCACCCTGCGCTACGAGAACGGCAAGGCCGTCGCGATCGACGCGGTCGTCCTCTCGACCCAGCACGATCCGTCGGTCAAGCAGAAGGACCTGATCGAAGGCGTGCGCGAATACATCGTCAAGCCGGTGCTGCCGACCAAGTGGTTGCACAAGGGCACCAAGTTCCACATCAACCCGACCGGCAAGTTCGTCATCGGCGGCCCGGTCGGCGACTGCGGCCTGACCGGCCGCAAGATCATCGTCGACACCTACGGCGGCTGGGCCCGTCACGGCGGCGGCGCGTTCTCCGGCAAGGATCCGTCCAAGGTCGACCGCTCGGCCGCCTATGCGGCGCGCTACGTCGCCAAGAACATCGTGGCGGCGGGCCTGGCCGACCGCTGCGAGATCCAGGTGTCGTACGCGATCGGCGTCGCCCACCCGACGTCGATCTCGGTGACCACGTTCGGCACCGGCAAGATCAGCGACGACAAGATCGAAAAGCTGATCCGCGCTCACTTCGACCTGCGCCCGTACGGCATCATCAAGATGCTCGATCTGGTGCACCCGATGTACCAGCCGACCGCGGCCTATGGCCACTTCGGCCGCGCGCCGTACGACGTCAAGCTCGCCAACGGCGAGAGCTTCACGGCGTTCTCGTGGGAGAAGACGGACAAGGCGGCCGAACTGCGCAAGGCAGCCGGTCTGAAGTAAACGCGCCAGTCCAAACCTGCGCATCTCGAAGAAAGGCCGCCTCGTGCGGCCTTTCTTCGTTTTGGCCGCGTTTTGGCCGCGGGCGCGCCCGCGCCTTCCGATGCATCGCCGACTCCAGTAGCCTACGGGCCTAGCCGGCATCCGCTCTCCGGCACATCCACGCTACGCTCCACCGCCGACCACGGATCAACCATGCCGACGAATACGCTCGCCCCGTCCGCGCCGATGCGCCGCTGCCTGCTCGCTGCCGCTCTGGGATTCCTCGCCTGGACCGCGCCCGGCCGCGCCGAACGCGTGGAACCGCCCCTCGAGCTGCTGTACGCCCCCGGCAGCATGCTCGTGGCCGGGCCGGTGGTGGAGATCAACCCGACTGGGCGCATCGTGTTCCAGCGCAAGGACGTGCTCGGCGGCAAGGAGCGGCCGCCCGAGCAGATCGACGTGCGCGTGCCGAAAGCGACGCTGCCCACGGTGAAAGTTGGCGAGCGCTACATCTTCGGCTATACGAACCTGCGGACCGATCCCCGCAATCCGACGCGCGCGTCGCTGGATCCGAACGGGGCGGTCCTGTTGACCAGCATCGGACTCGATCCGGCGCTTTTCCGCGACACCCCCGAGGCGCGCGCGATCCTCAAGGCCGGGCGCAGCGAGCACGGGCGCGAATCGCGCAGCCTGTTCGAGCAACTGCTGAAGGCGCTGCACGGCTCCGACCTCGCGCTGCAGACGCTGGCGGCCGGAGAGTTCGCCCAAGAGCCGGAATTCGGCGAGCGGCTGCGCGAGGACGGCGGCCAGGCCTCGATCGAAAAAGCCGTGCGCAATCCCGCGATCTCCCCCAGCGTTCGTACGACATTGCTGGTCGCCGCGGCCAACCGGCCGCACGACTTCGGCGACTGGTGGGCGCCGGCCGCCACCGACATAGTGACAAATACGCCTGTAGGCGGATATTCTGATGGGGCTCCAGACCCATATGATTTGGTTCTGACGGCCTTGGCGCTACTCGACAAGCAGGGAACGAAGCTCTCGGCCGACGCATTGAAGCGCTGGATCTGGAGTCCGAGCCCCCCGCTCGCCGAAAGCGCGAGCTTGATGTTGCGGCGGCAATCGCCGGCATTGGAACGATCGACGATCCAGCAGGCGCTGGCCGATCCGAAGCTGCCGGAGAACACCCGCAAGTTCCTCAACGATCATCTGCGTCGTCTCGACCGGCTCGATGCCCGCTCGAAGGCGCGGAAGGATGGAGCCGGTTGATCGTGATTTCGTGCGCGGGGCGGCGGCCCCCGTAGATCGAAGCGTCGACTCGCCGTCGCGGTTCTCGTTGGGGGTTTCCGTTCATGGCTTCATCACGACCCGTATCGGTCGCGCTCGGCGCGACCCTGTCGCTGACGCTTGCAGCGTCGGCCTATTCGGCGGGCAACAACCCGTCCACCTCGACTCGTCCGATCGCATCCCGAGACACGACACCGACCGTGATCCATGCGGCACGGTCCGACGTATCGGCACCGATCCGCGACATCATCCGCAACATGCCGCCGGCACAGGCACTGGGCACCGAAGAGGAGCCCTATGCGATCCCGAACATCCTGCTCAAGCTGACCGGCACGCCGCCGAAGCCGTCGCTGCGCGGCATCCAGCGCGCGCCCTCGGGCACGCCGGCGCCGCCGATCGACCTGACCTTCGAGACGATCAGTTCGGCGACCTCGGGCTGCGGCTGCCTTCCGCCCGACACGAACGGCGACGTCAGCGACCAGCACTACATCCAATGGGTCAATTCGGCCTGGCAGGCGTTCGACAAGACCACCGGCACGCCCGACCCGACGACGCCGTCGCCGACGCAGGGCAATTCGTTCTGGGTCGGTTTCGGCGGTCAATGCGAAACCACCAATGCAGGCGACCCGATCGCGCTGTGGGACCCGCGCGCGCAGCGCTGGGTCATGAGCCAGTTCGTCACGCAGCCGCCCTACGCGCAGTGCGTGGCGGTCTCGACGACGTCCGATCCGTTCGGTACGTATGCCCGCTACGAGTTCAACTGGCCGAACTTCGGCGACTACCCGAAGCTGGCCGTGTGGACCGACGACAGCGGCAGCCAGGATGCCTACCTGCTGACCACGCACGAGTTCGACTCGGGCGGTTCGTTCGTCGGCGCGGCCTACATCGCGATGGAGCGCGACAAGATGCTGACCGGCGACCCGAGCGCCGCGATGCTGCGCTTCCCCGGCAACAACGCCTACGGCGTCGAGCCGGTCAATCTCGTCGGCACGATGAATGCGCCGGGTAACGCCTGCCCGATGTACGTGCACTATGACGACACCAACTTCGACGGCTACCTGTTCTGGGACCTGTGCCTGGACTGGACGACGCCGGCGAACAGCACGATTTCGGCGACGCCGACGCACATCGCCGGCACGCCGTTCGCTCCGTATGGCGGCGAGGTGCCGCAGCAGGGCACGGCGAACGGTCTCGACTCGTTCGGCACGCACATCATGTACCGCGCCAACGCTCGCGCCTTCCCGCCGGGTGCACCGACCAACATCTCGCTGGTGGTCAACCACGCGGTGATGGCCGACCAGGGCCAGTCCGCGATCAACTGGGTGTTGTTCAACCTCGATGACCACGGTTCGAATCCCGCGCAGCCGACCGCGCTCGACAAGACCCTGGTCGAGGAAAGCGTCTACGCGCCCGACGCCGAGAACCGCTGGATGGGCGGCATCGCGGTCGACGGCAGCGGCAACATCGGTCTCGGCTTCTCGAAGTCGAGCAGCGACATGCACCCGCAGATCGAGATCACCGGCCGCACGCTCGAAGACGCTCCGGGCACGCTGCGCGACGAGACGAACTGCACGGACGGCATCGGCAACGGCTCGCAGACCAGCAGCTCCAATCGCTGGGGCGACTACTCGTCGATGAGCGTCGACCCGGTCGACCAGTGCACGTTCTACTTCACCAACGAGTACTACCCGACGACGGCGAGCAGCAGCTGGCACACGCGCGTGTGCTCGTTCAAGTTCGACGGCTGCGGCGATCCGAACTATGCGGTGGTGCCGACGACGACCTCGCACGTGCAGATGTGCGGCGCGACGGCGACCAGCGATCCGAGCTACGACTTGCGCGTCGGCGTGCTGAACGGCTTCACCGGCGACGTCACCCTGGCCGCCACGGGCCTGCCGGCCGGCGCGACCGCGCAGTTCTCGACGAACCCCGTCTCGGCGCCGGGCAGCAGCACGCTGACCCTGGTCGGCGGCGCGGCGGCGGCTTCCGGCTCGTACACGATCCAGGTGAACGGCACGAACGGCAGCTTGACGCGCAGCCTCTCGGTGGAGTTCGACGTCTCTTCGAGCGCGCCGGGCGCACCGCAGCTGACCACGCCGGCCGACACCACGACCGGTACCAACGTGTATCCGACGCTGGTGTGGAACGGCTCCGGCAACGACCGCATCTTCGGCGACGGCTTCGACGGCGTCGTGCTGCCGCCGATTTCCGGCGACGCGCTGAGCTACACGGTCGATGTCGCCACCGATTCGGCGTTCACGAACATCGTCGCCACGAAGACCGTGACGACGACGACGTGGGCCGTCGACACGCTGCTCGACGCCTCGACGCAGTACTACTGGCGCGTGACCCCGCACAACCTGTGCGGCGACGGCCCGGTCTCGGCGACGTTCTCGTTCACGACCGGCGTGCCCGGCGTCTGCCCGGCAGGCACCACGTCCACGACGGTCTACCAGGACGCCTTCGAGAGCGGCATCAACGGCTGGGTCGCCGCCGGCAGCGGCAGCACGGGCTGGACGCAGAGCACGCCGCCCTCGGGCACCGGCATGAGCACGAACGTGTGGAAGGTGCCGGACAACAACGTGTCGAGCGATCGCATCCTGACCACGCCGGTCATCGCGATTCCGAGCGGTGCGGCCGCGGTGTTCGCTTCCTACGACGCCTACCACAAGGGCGAGCAGAACGGCCCGGGCGCGTGCTGGGACGAAGCGGTACTCGAAGCGAGCAACGACGGCACGACCTTCGCCTACCTCGACGCCACGCACATGCTGACCGACCCGTACAACGGCGCGGCATCGAACGACACCGTGCTCGGCACCAAGATGGGCTGGTGCTATCCGGGTCCGGCGGGCAGTTCGGTTCCGACCCGCTCCGTCGTCGACATGAACTCGTTCGCCGGCCAGAACCTGCAGCTGCGCTTCCGCATGGTCTCCGACGGCAACAGCACGGCGCCGGCACCGAACGGATTCGTGATCGACAACTTCAAGGTCGACGTCTGCCAGTAAGCGGCATCGCCTGACCTGCCTTTTGAACGGGCCGCCTTGTGCGGCCCGTTTTTTTTGCGGGATCGACGGGGTGCGCGGACGAGATCAGCGGCGCGGCGCGCTGCCGGAATGCGGCTCCGCCGCGACCGGCACGGCGTGGAAGCGCCCGCCCTGTTCCCGCCGCAACTGCGGCGGGGTCTGGAAGCCGTCGGCGAAGATCACGTCGGTCAGCAGCGAGGAGTCGACGAGGACGAAGATATCGCTCTTGCCGTTGCTGTCGTCCGAGTCGATGTTGCTCGCGTCCGACTCGAACGCCATTGACAGTCCCGAGGCGTTCACCGCGAGCGAATAGCCCGACTCGCCGTTGCCGGGCTGGCTGCCGGCGGCCACGCTGAGGAGTTCGGGCGCGCCCGCGCCCGGCACATACAAGAACACCTGCGAAACCCAGCTGGGCTGGCCGATGTCGAGCGGGCAGGTCAGCAGCATGCTTCCGATGTCGGACACGGCACTGGTGTAGCAGTTGTCGTAACTGCTGGAAGGAATGGCCGTCGGGCGCGGAATGGCGACCGTCGTCTGCGCCTGCCGGTCATGCAGGTACACGCCGCTATTGCCTTCGATGGCGACGCCGTCGGCGTAGCCGAGACCTCCGTAGCCACGATTCTGGAAGCTGACGAAGCGGCCGTTCGGCGAGATCGTCGGCCGATAAGCGAACGCGCTCGAACCGGAGGGCGCCGACGCACTGCGGCTGACCAGTTCGGTCGTGTCCGTCTGCAGGTCGCGCACGTACGCCTGCCCGCTCGAGGCACCGGGAACCATCGCATCGCTGCAGAGCATGGCGAGGTAGCGTCCCGTGCCCGACAGCGCGTGCGGCTGCAGCGAGCAATTGTCGCCCGACGCGGCGACGCCGGACGACACCGACGCCATCTCGACCTGCCCGGACGTCATGTCCTTGACGTAGATTTCCCCCGAACTGCCGCTCGGTGCCGCACCGCCGCCCGCGCGAGCGGCCACGCCGGTCATGTCGGCACTGGCCTGGAACGCGACGTAGCGACCATCGGCCGAGATCGACACGGTGTTGTCGTTGGTGCCGGTGCTGGCGGGTTGACCGGCGGAGTCGGAGCTGGCCAGCTCGAGGGCACCAGTCTGGCGGTCCTTGCGCAGCACCTGCCAGTTCGGGCCGTACGCCGCGTTGAGGGTCAGGAACGCGACATAGCGCCCGTCGCCGGAGGCGACCGGCGTTTCGCCGCGGAAAACCGAGCCGCCCGGCGGAACCGACACCACCTCGACGACGCCGGTGGCGAGATCGACGGCGACGGCGCGATTGCCGTTGTATTCGGCGCCGAGGGGCGCCCAGTTGGTCGCGGCGCTGGAAAACACCACCGTTCTGCCATCGGACGAGACATCGACGGCGGACGAGTCGCCATTCGCCTCGCCGCCCTCGGGCACGAGGCGCCCGTATATGAATTCCGCCTGCGCGGCATTCGAAAAGCCCAGCGAGGCGGACGCGGACAGGGCGAGGCAAAGCGCGAGCGGGCGAGAAAGACCTGCGAATGGCATGACGAGCTCCGGTTGAGGTTCGGCAACCTTCTACGCAGTTTCGAAGCGATTCCCCGAACGCCGCGTCTCTTGTCTTGCGCACGCCCGCCGAGCGGGGCGGCGCAACCGTCTCGGACGCGTCGTTCCGCGTCCCGCTCGCCCTCGGCGCCGACCGACCGCCGAGGGAGAGGCCCGATTCGACGGATTCGCCATCCGGCGCGCTCATCAATCTCTTTATCCGGAACAAGCGATATAATCCCGCCCCTGCCTTCCGCCGAGGGGCGCTGCAGCGGGTTTCCCGCGACGCTCGGCGGGCATGCATTCCATCGCAAGGGCGCCCCGGACGGGTCCGCACATCCGTGCCGACGGTCCGAACCATTCCGGAGATAACGCCATGAACGCTGTCGTCAAGAACGCCCCGTCGCAGGACTTCAAGGTCCGCGACCTCGCCCTGGCCGATTGGGGCCGCAAGGAAATCGACATCGCCGAGCACGAGATGCCCGGCCTGATGTCGATCCGCAAGAAGTACGCCGCCGCGCAGCCGCTGAAGGGCGTGCGCGTGACCGGTTCGCTGCACATGACGATCCAGACCGCCGTGCTGATCGAGACGCTGCGCGATCTCGGCGCCGACGTGCGCTGGGCCTCGTGCAACATCTTCTCGACGCAGGACCACGCCGCCGCCGCGATCGCGGTCAGCGGCACGCCAGTGTTCGCCTGGAAGGGCGAGACGCTGGAGGAATACTGGGACTGCACGCTCGATGCACTGACCTTCCCCGGCAGCAAGGGCCCGCAGCTCGTCGTCGACGACGGCGGCGACGTGACCTTGCTGATCCACAAGGGCCACGAGCTCGAGAACGGCAGCGACTGGGTCAACACGCCGTCCTCGAACCACGAGGAGCAGGTCATCAAGAACCTGCTCAAGCGCGTTGCCAAGGAACGCCCGGGCTTCTGGGCCGGTGTCGTCAAGGAATGGAAGGGCGTCTCCGAAGAGACCACGACCGGCGTGCACCGCCTCTATCAGCTCGCCGAGGCGGGCACCCTGCTGGTGCCGGCGATCAACGTCAACGACTCGGTCACCAAGAGCAAGTTCGACAACCTCTACGGCTGCCGCGAGTCGCTGGCCGACGGCCTCAAGCGCGCGATGGACGTGATGCTGGCCGGCAAGGTCGCGGTCGTGTGCGGCTACGGCGACGTCGGCAAGGGTTCTGCACATTCGCTGCGAGCCTACGGCGCACGCGTGGTCGTCACCGAGATCGACCCGATCAATGCGCTGCAGGCGGCGATGGAAGGGTTCGAAGTGAACACCGTCGAATCGACGCTCGGCCGCGGCGACATCTACGTCACCACGACCGGCAACAAGGACGTGCTCACGCTCGCCCACATGTCGCAGATGAAGGACCAGGCGATCGTCTGCAACATCGGCCATTTCGACAACGAGATCCAGGTCGATGCGCTGAACGCATCGGGCGCGACGCGGCTCAACATCAAGCCGCAGGTCGACAAGTACACGTTCGCCAACGGCAACGCGATCTTCCTGCTCGCCGAAGGCCGCCTCGTCAACCTCGGCTGCGCGACCGGCCATCCGAGCTTCGTGATGTCGAATTCGTTCTCGAACCAGACCCTCGCGCAGATCGACCTGTGGGCGAACAAGGACACCTACGAGCCCAAGGTCTACATCCTGCCGAAGAAGCTCGACGAGGAAGTCGCGCGCCTGCATCTGGAAAAGATCGGCGTGAAGCTGACCAAGCTCACGACCGAGCAGGCCGCCTACCTCGGCGTGTCGGTGGACGGACCGTACAAGCCGGATCACTACCGCTACTGATCTTCGGTTCGATCAGTGTTGGAAACGAAACGGGCGCCGAAAGGCGCCCGTTTTGCTTGGGCTGTGCCGGCGACGAAGCACGGTCGACGCTTGCGGCATGCCGTAGCCCGGGTGCTATCGTTCCGCCATGCGCGAACGAACCGACGCCATCCGCTTCGAGGCAAAGCTCCTGCGCCCGGCCGAGCCGAAGAACGCGACGTGGGCCTTCTTCGTTCTGCCGAAGGCCGCGAGCGCCAAGCTGCCGACGCGCAGCATGGTCAGCGTCGACGGCACGCTCGGCGGTGCGCCGTTCCAGGCCACGCTCGAGCCCGATGGCGACGGCAGCCACTGGCTGAAGGTCGAGAAGAAGCTGCGCGAAGCGGCTGGCGCGGCCATCGGCGACAGCGTCGCGCTGGAAATCGCGCCGGTCGAGGTGGAGCCGGAGCCGGTGGTGCCGCCCGACGTGCGCAAGGCGCTCGCCGCGCATCCTGCAGCAAAGGCTCAGTGGGCCACATTGACGTCGGTGGCGCGGCGCGACTGGATCCACTGGATCACGTCGGGCAAGAAAGCCGAGACGCGCGTGAAGCGCATCGCCGTCACCTGCGACAAGCTCGCTTGCGGGCAGCGCCGCGCGTGCTGCTTCGACCGCTCGGGCAGGTTCAGCAAGGGCAACATGGGCGCACCTGAAGCCGCGGACTAGCCGTTGCCGCCGTCGATCTGGCAACGTCGACACGTGCATCCGGTTACGGTCGCGTGCGAAGTCCGTCGCGGCGATGCGCAGTCCGCCGCCCCTCTCTTTCGAAGTCTGCGCAACGCGCTCAGCGCCAGTTCGCGTTGCGCTCCCAGTACGCGACGCTGCTTCGATACGCTTCGCGATCGAGCGGCACGCCGGAGCCGCCCTCTTCGACCCCGAGCGCATTGCGCATCATCGTGACCGGCGCCATCGGGATTTCCTCGGGCTCGGCCGTGTAGAGGCAGCCGACCACGCCCCAGTCCGCTTCGATCGGCGAGCCTTCCTTGGCCAGTTGCTCGCGGCTGTAGAGAATCACGACGAGCCAGTTCGCGACCGGCACCTCGACACCTTCGAACCAGCGCACGAGCACGGGCAATTCCTCCTTCGTGCGCGCTTCGTAGGCGCAGCGCAGCAGGTGCCGGTTGGCATCGACGATCGGCACGGTCAGGCAACGCGTCGACGTCCAGTTGCGGTGCACGTGCAGCTTGCAGAACGGCGCGTAGCCATCGAGCACCTTGGACGGCGCCTCCTCGTTGAGGCGGCGCTCGAACGCTTCGGGCGTGCAGTCCTGGATCGTGTTGCGGCGAGGTTCGCGCGGGAACAGGCGCGCGCGGGCGAACGGCGTCAGGAGGATCGACATGGAACACGGCGGCGGAACGGGCGGATGAGCGTACATCCGATCGGACGACGCCGGACGCTCGCCGGGCCGCGCGGCCACACTGCCCACTAAGATATCGCTTCATCGCGACAAAGAGATATATACTTCGCTCCCTGCATTCCTTTTCGTTGCCGCCGATGCCGCCGATCAGTCTCGAATTCTTCCCGCCCAAGACCGACGAGCAAAAGGCGACGCTCGAAGCCGCGCTGCCGAGACTCAAGGCGTTGAAGCCGGAATACGTGAGTTGCACGTTCGGCGCGGGCGGGTCGACGCTGAGCTACACGCCGGAGACGATCCGCCACTTGCGCGAGGAGCACGGTCTCGACGCCGCGCCGCATCTTTCGTGCATGGGCGGCACGCGCGCGGAAATCCTCGCCTTGCTGCAGCGCTATCGCGCGATGGGCTGCACGCGCGTCGTCGCCCTGCGCGGCGACCTGCCTTCCGGCATGGCCACACACGGCGACTTCCGCTACGCGAGCGATCTGGTCGCCTTCATCCGCGCCGAAACCGGCGATCATTTTCATATCGAGGTGGCCTGCTATCCGGAAGTGCATCCGCAGTCCGACGATGCGCATGCCGACCTGCGTCACTTCAAGACCAAGATCGATGCCGGCGCCGACGGTGCGATCACGCAGTATTTCTACAACGCCGACGCGTACTTCCGCTTCGTCGACGCCGCGCGCGCCGCGGGCGTCGACGCGACGATCGTGCCCGGCATCATGCCGATCTCCAACTTCAGCCAGCTGCGCCGGTTTTCCGAAATGTGCGGCGCCGAGATTCCACGCTGGCTGACCAAGCGCCTGCACGCGCTCGGCGACGATGCCGACGCCATTCGCGAATTCTCCGCCGACGTGGTCGCCGAGCTGTGCCGGCGCCTGGTCGCGGGCGGCGCGCCCGGCCTGCATTTCTACACGTTGAACCGCGCCAAGGCGACGTTGGCGGTGTACGAACGCCTCGCGTCGGCCTGAGCGGCTGCACGCCGGCGATAGTGTTAGCCTCGCACCCATGCGCGCTTTCGCACTCCCGGCCATCGGACTTCTCGCCCTGCTGCTGACGTCGCCGCTCGCCGCACAGGAGAGCGCCGGCCAGGCGGTGCATCGCTGCGTCGGACAGCATGGCGAAATCGTCTTCTCGGGACTTCCGTGCGCCGAGAACGGCGCCACCGACGCGGCCAAGCCGTCGACGGAAGCGGACGTCCCCGCCGCATTTCCGAGTACCTGCCCGGCGTCCCGCGACGAGCTGCGCGATCGCATCTCGATCGCCGTCGGGCGGCGCGATTCCAACGCATTCGCCGGCCTGCTGCGCTGGAGCGGCGTCAGCGGCGGCGCGGCGAAGTCGCGTCTGCGCGAACTGGCCGAACTCACCCAGCGGCCGCTGCTCGGCATCGACGCCGGCGGCGACACGGATGCGAGCCGCGACGACGCCCTGCGCGTTCGTACCGACAGCAACGAGAATGGCGGCGTGCGCGAACACACGTTCGGCGTCAGCACGGACACCGGCTGCTATTGGCTGACCTGGTAGGCCGTCACACGCCGGCTGGTATCATGTCCTGCTTTTTCTTCCGGCGGACCCGCACATGGCGCAGCAATATCCCGAACACATCTGGCAGAACGGCCGCATCAAACCCTGGGCCGAGGCGACCGTCCACGTCATGGCGCACGCCCTGCACTACGGCTCGTCGGTGTTCGAAGGCATCCGCAGCTACCAGACGCCGAACGGTCCGGCAATTTTCCGCCTGACCGACCACATCAAGCGGCTGTTCGCGTCCGCGAAGATCTACGACATCGTCATTCCGTACTCGGTCGCCGAGATCAGCGCGGCCTGCCGCGAAGTGATCCAGGCGAACGGCCTGACCAAGGCGTACTTGCGCCCGGTCGCGTTTCGCGGCCTCGGCGGCTTCGGCTTGTCCGCCGAAACGCCGACCGACGTCGCCGTCGCGGCCTGGGAGATGGGGGCGTATCTGGGCGCCGGCGTACTCGAGCAAGGCATCGACGCCTGCGTGTCGAGCTGGCAGCGCTTCGCGCCGAACACGATCCCTGCCGGCGCAAAAGCCGGCGGCAATTATCTTTCCGGCCAGCTCGTGGCGCGCGAAGCGCGCCGCCTCGGCTTCGGCGAAGGCATCGCGCTGGCGTCGACGGGCCTCCTCAGCGAAGGCGCCGGCGAGAACCTGTTCCTGGTGTTCGACGGCGCGCTGCACACGACGCCGGTAAGCGCGGCGCTGCTCAACGGCATCACGCGCAATACGCTGATCACGCTGGCGCGCAGCGTCGGTCTGGAAGTGGTCGAGCGCGATCTGCCGCGCGAATACCTGTACCTGTGCGACGAACTGTTCATGTGCGGCACGGCGGCGGAGATCACGCCGATCCGTTCGGTCGACGGCAAGCCCGTCGGCACCGGCAAGCCGGGCCCGATCACCGCGCGCCTGCAGGAGCTGTTCTTCGGCCTGTTCGACGGCCACACCGAGGATCGCTGGGGCTGGCTGGAGCCGGTGGCTGCCTGAAACTCCATGGGGCCGTAGCCAACGGCCCTCAGCTCGGATAGCCGTAGCGGCCGAAATCGAGCGTCGCGGTTGCGCCGCCTTGCGGCCGCGGCGCGAGCGACACCTGCCAGCCGTAGAGCTCGCACAGACGCCGCACGATCGCCAGGCCGAGTCCTCCGCCCTTGCCGACCGTCGTGCCACGCACGCCGCGCTCGAAGAGCTTGTCGGCATCCTCGGGCTTGATGCCGGGACCGGTGTCCTCGACGGTCACGCGGCCGTGGCCGACGCTGACGATGACCTCGCCGGCCTGCGTGTACTTGAACGCATTGCCGATCAGGTTGCTGAGCGCCACGGCGACCACCGACGACGGCGCCGCGGTGGCCAGCGCTTCCTCGATCTCGACGCGTACCTGCACCGGCTTGTTGTTGATGTGCGGCCGCTGCGCGTCGACGACCTGCTCGACGACCTTGGCGACGTCGGTCGTCTCGCCGTCGGTCGGCGCCTGCCGTTCGCGCCGCGACAGCAGCAGCAGCGCATCGATCAGCTCGGTCGACTGTCTTACGGCGCGCTCGATGCGCTTGAGGCGTTCGCGCAACTTGTCGGTGAGCTCGGGCGAGCCCTGCAGCAATTCGGTCGTGCTCGCGATGACCGCCAGCGGCGTGCGCAGCTCGTGGCTGACGTCGGCGTTGAACTCGCGGTCGCGTTGGACCATTTCGGTGAGGCGGTTCGAGTAGTCATCGAGCGTTGCGGCGAGCTGGCCGACTTCGTCGTCGGCGAAATGCTGCTGCAACGGTTCGGGCTTGCCGCTTCGACTCATCGCCTGGACTCGGCTCGCCAAGTCGATGACCGGACTCATGACGCGAACCGACAACCAGCCTCCGATCACCAATGACAAGATCGAGAATGCGAGGACTGCCAGCACCAGCCCCATGAGCAGCAGCCGCTGCGCATGCTTTTCCTGCGCCGTGTCGTACTGCAAAAAGAACCAGTAGTGTTCGTCCTTGCGCACCGCGACCTTGTAGACCTCGCGACCGCCCTTCCCGTCGGGTTCGTTGAAGTCATAGACGCCGTTGGCCAGGTCACGCCACGCGAACGGGACGTTGGCGAACTTCCGTTCGCTGAATACGAACCCCTGGATCTTCTGGAACTTGGCCAGGTCCTGGCTCGGGTCCGCATAGAATTGTTGCGAGTAGTCGGCGACGTTCTTCGCCAAGGCTTCGCCGATGAGCTTGTCTTCCAGCCAGTCGCGCAGCAGCACGGCGCTGATTGCGAAAACGGCCGTCAGGCCGAGTCCGAACAACGCAAACGAGATGATGATTCGGCTGCGGAGCCTACGCCGGTAGCGCATCCGGATCGACCATGCGGTAGCCGATGCCGTGGCGCGTCTGGATCAACGCCTTCTCGAACGGTTTGTCGATGGCGGCGCGAAGGCCATGGATGTGCACGCGCAACGAATCGCTGTCCGGCAGCTCCTCGCCCCAGACGCGCGTTTCCAGCTCCTGCCGCGTGACGACCGACGGCGCGGCCTCCATCAGCGACTGCAGCAGCTTGAGGCCGATCGGATTCAACTGGATCTGCTTGCCGGCGCGGCTGATCGTGAGGGTATCGAGGTTGTAGGTGAGATCGGCCAGTTGCAACAGCCGGCTCTTGTTGCCCTTGCCGCGGCGGCCGAGCACTTCCAGGCGCGCGGCCAGCTCCTGCAGCGCGAAAGGCTTCACCATGTAGTCGTCGGCGCCGGAGTCGAAGCCGGTCAGCTTGTTGTCCAGCGTGTCGCGCGCGGTCAGCATCATGACCGGCGTCTGGCGCTTCGCTTCCTGCCGCAGCTTTCGGCAAACCTCCAGGCCGTCCATTCCGGGCAGGCCGAGATCGAGCACGATCACGTCGAAGTCGTTCACCACGGCCAAATGCAGGCCCGTGACGCCGTCGCCGGCGAAATCCACGACGTGGCCCTTGTCGGCGAGGAAGTCGCCGATGTTCGCGGCGATGTCGCTGTTGTCTTCAATAACCAGAATACGCATGGGCCGCTAGCTTAACGCGGAAGTCCTTTGCTGCGGAGGGAATTCGTTTGGGGTGGCTCGGGCGGGACGGCGCCCGCAAAGAAAATGGCCCAAGGAGGTGTCATTGGGGGAACACACCTCGCTTGGGCCAAAAAGCTACTGCCCCGATTACCGTAATCTGCCAGTCACCTGACCTGACTTAGGAGTGTCGAGCAAACTACAGTGCGATCAATATAGGCAGGCAGTGATTAAAGCTTCGTTAAGCCCTTCTGATGCTTGCGTTAACCGCGCCGGCCAGCAACGACGTGCCCCGGCCGGTCATTCGCGCGTGTAGGTCTTCGCTTCCATCCCTTCTGCGATATCGCGGCAGATGTGCGTGCCGGTGGGCGTCACGCAGGTATCCCGGTTGATCGCTTCCCGCGGCGCGAACACGAAACTCTGCGTGTAGCGGGTCGAGCGGTCTTTCGCGATCGTCGAGGGGTCGAAGCGCCACTGCCGCAGTGCGCGTTCGGCAGCGCGGCCGAACGAGCTGTCGGCGTCCTCGCCGAGAAGCTTGATGTCGTGGACCGAGCCATCGGCGGCGATGGTGAAACTGGCATTGATGTGCACCGTCTGCTTCGAAGACCCCGGGAAGGACGGCGTCACGGTGCGGAGCGCGACGGGCCTGGGTGGCTCCGCGGCAGGGGCAGGCGCGGCCACATGCTGCGGGACCTGCACGGCCGACGCCGGCACTGCCGGTTCCGCCGCCACGTTCGCCACGGCAAGACTTGCGACCGGCGGCGCGACCTGGTTTTCCTGCGCAATCGCCGGAGCGGGCGCGACCGTCGCGGGCACCGGCGTGTTGTCGATGCGCCGATCGTTCAGATCATTGGCGCTCGCCGGGGGCGCCGCGACCGCTGCCGCCGCCGGCACGACGGCGGGCAGGAAGGGCTTGCTTGCGGGCTCCACCTTCGGCGGCGGCGGCACGGCGACCGCTGCCGGACGCAGGCGCGGGGGGCTGAAGGCCAACGTCGCGGTCGCCAGCGTCAAGGCAGGCGGCGCTTGCAGCCAGTCGGCCGGCAGGCGCGTCGCGATCGTGAAATCCTCGCCGGCGCGTTCGATGCGCAAGGCCGTCAGCAGCGAAACGCCGAGCACGCCGACGATGAGCAGCCAGCGCCCCGGGCCTTGCGCGTCCATGGTCAGGCGCGAGGCCGGCATGCCCACGATACGGCGCACGCGCTCGAGCAGCTCGCCGCCGTTTGCGGCCAGTGCCAGTGCGCCTGATGATTGACGAAGGTCCTCCAGCGCCGCCAGCGCATGCGCATAGTCGCGCGGTGCGCCCACATCCGAACCGAGTACCAGCTTGTCGCAGCAAAGCTCGCGTTCGTTGCGGACCTCGCGCGAGATCCAGTGCACGACCGGGTGATAGAAGAAAACCGTCTCGACGAGCACCTGGGCGAAATTCACCAGATGATCGTAGCGGCGCAGATGGCACAGCTCGTGCGCCACGATCAGTTCGATCTGCTGGCGTGGAAATCCGAGCACGACCGCCGTCGGCAGCAGCACGACGGGCCGGAGCCAGCCGACCAGCATCGGCGTGTCGACACGCTCTGATACGAGCACGCGTACCCGCTGCAGGATCGCGAACCGCTTCTTCAGCGACAGCAGGGCGGCGTCGAGCTCGACGCTCGATTCCGCCCAGCTCTGGGTCAGTCGCATCAGCGCGCGCCACTGCCAGACGATGCGGCCACCCATCGCCAGCACGCCGCCGGCCCACAGCAGGACCAGCCACGGCATCGTCGCTTCGATCACGCTGGAGAACTGCGTTCCTGCGACATCGACGATGGCCGACACGCCCGCCGCTACGGTGGTGCCGGTCTGGGCGACGGAGGTCGCCGCGTCGGTGGCGTCGACGTTCCATGGGCGCATCGCCAGGAACGTGGCGATCGGCCAGAGGGTCAGCGCGGCCAGTGCAGCGAGGCCGGCGCCGTAGCGCGCGGTGCAATGCGCGCGCGGGATCAGTGCGCGGACGGCCGCGAAGGCCGCCCCGATCACCAATCCTTGCCAGATGAAATGCAACAGCGTCCACCCGAGCGCCTGGATCCAGGGCAGCCATTCGGCGAACGCGGCGTTCATGTCTTGCTACCGTCGAGCTTGTCGAGCAGCGCGCGGATCTCCTCGACTTCTTCGCGGGTCGCCTTCGGCCTGCCGCCGAGCGCCTGCAGCACGAGCTGCGACGGCGACCCGTCGAAGACGCGCTGCACCATGTCGAGCAGGAACCGCTTCTGCGTGCGTTCCTTGCTGATCGCAGGGCGGAACACGTGGGCGCGCTCGGAATCGTCGCGCAGGACCAGGCCCTTGGCATGCATGATCTGCAGGAGCTTCAGCGCCGTCGTGTAGCCGGCGCCCTCCTCGCGGTACAGCGCCTCGTGGACGTCGCGGACCGTGCTTTCGCCGCGCTCCCACAGGAAATTGAGGATGCCGAGTTCGGCATCCGTCGGCTTGGGAAGATTTTCGGGTTTGGTCACGCTTGCACCTCTTTGGCTACGCCACCGTCCGCCAGGGCGCCATCATATTCGCATTGGCGCCCGCAGCGAACTCGTTTCGCCGACTAGCCGCCGCCGCGCAGCTGACCCTGCACGTCCTGCCGGCGCCGGAAATCCTGCGTGTCGTTCTGCCGGCGCTGGGCCATCTCGGAAGCGGTGCGGCAGGTCTTGATCGGAATGTTGGAACCGACCGGCCGTTCGCTCTTGCAGATCAGCCGTTCGCCGTCGCGCTTGCTCAGGATCGCGTTGACTTCCTGCTGCGCGTTGAACATGCGCGTCTTGTCCTCGTCGTTCATGTGCGCGACGTCGCCGTTCTTTTCGAACATGCGGCCCATCTCGCTGAGCTTGGCGTCGACCTGGCTGCGCTCGCCGGCATTGATCTCCGAATACCGTCCCCCCCCCTCCATCTGCTTGCGGACCCAAGTCGACACCGTGTCGAACGACGCCTTGGTGTCGGCATTGACAGCCGGGGTGGTTTCTTCTTTGGCAAAAGCGGTCGAGGCGATGAACGAGGCGACCAGCGCCGCGATGAGCAAACCGGATTTCATGTACGAACTCCTGCAATAACGAAGAATTGGGGTCTTGCCGCACCAACGATCGAAGGCGGATCGCGGTCCGGCTCGAAAGCCCGCCCGCGATTCGACCGTTCGAACGGCACGTCCATCCGCGCAGACTCGTCGAACGATGCCCCAGACTCGAAGCGAACGACCATCCGCACGACACCGAAGAAGGTAGTGCACGACGATCCTAGAATCGTCGCCGCCGACTTGTCAACGTCTTTCTTCGTACTACTTCCGTCGTTGTCCTCGCCTGGTCGGCGGCGCGGATCGGCCGGCCCCCTTCGTGACGTGGTCGATGACCGCTCCGGCCACGTCGATGCCGGTGGAACCTTCGATACCCTCCAGACCGGGCGACGAGTTGACCTCCAGCACCAGCGGGCCGCGCCGGGAGCGCAGCAGGTCGACGCCGGCCAGGCCCAGATCCATCTGCCCGGCCGCGCGCACGGCGATCTCGCGCTCGGCGGCGGTCAGTTCGACCGCGCTGGCGCTGCCGCCGCGATGGATGTTGGCGCGAAAATCTCCCTCCGGCGCCTGTCGCTGCATCGCAGCAACGACTTTTCCGCCGACCACGAAGCAGCGCAAATCCGCGCCCTTCGCCTCGCGTACGAATTCCTGCACGAGGAAGTTCGCATACAGGCCGCGCAGCGCCTCGATCATGCCCTGGGCGGCGGAGCGCTTTTCGGCGAGCAGAACGCCCTGCCCCTGCGCGCCTTCGTTGAGCTTGATCACGTGCGGCGGCTCGCCGAGCATCGCGAGCAGGTCGCCGGTGTCGTCCGGATTGTCGCCGAACACCGTGGTCGGCAGATCGATGCCCTCGCGCGCCAGCAGCTGCATCGTGCGCAGCTTGTCGCGTGCTCGCAGGATCGCATCCGAACCGTTCGGCGTATACACGCCCATCATCTCGAACTGGCGCACCACGGCGGTTCCGTAGAACGTGATCGAGGCGCCGATGCGCGGTATCACGGCATCGATGCCGCGCAGCACGCGGCCCTTGTAGTGCATCTCGAACTTGCCTGCCGCGATGCGCATGTAGCAGCGCAGCGGATCGAGCACGCGCACGCTGTGTCCGCGCGCGCGCGCGGCTTCGACCAGGCGCACCGTCGAGTAGAGCCGCGCGTTGCGCGAAAGAATGGCGATCTTCATGGTCTTCTTCATGTCGGCACCGTGCCGGCACGCGGCGGTCGCGGTGAGGTATAGGAAAGCGCGGCATCGACGCTGAAACGCCCGTGCAGCGCACTGCGCCCCAGCAGCAGCGGAAACAGCATCGCCCGCCGGTCTGTCAAATTGATGGCGGTCGTGAAACGCAGGCCGGCCAGCGCGACTTCGGCTTCGACGAACCAGCGTTCGCTGCGGTGGCCGCCCGAATCGGTGACCGGGCGGCGATCGACCACGCGCGCCTGGCACGCGACCAGCCGTGTCCCGCGCCGGCGCGGACGCACCAGGAAGCGCACGAACTGCACGCCGTCTTCGCGGAAGGCCTCCAGCGACTCGACGTGCAGCGAAGACGACCGTGCGCCGGTGTCCAGCTTGGCCTTGATGGCCGCTATCCCGAACGTCGGCAACGCCACCCACTCGCGCCAGCCGAGCGGCGGGCAGGCGGTCGACAGGGTCGGCTGGGCAAACCGAAGCGAGAAGGAATCAGAAGGCATTCGCGGCTGGAGCGGGTGATGGGAATCGAACCCACGTTCGCAGCTTGGGAAGCTGCTGTCTTACCATTAGACGACACCCGCGGGTCGCGACAGGGTAGCTGCGGCCGCGCGAGGCGACAAGCGGGAGGGGACGCTCCGGCGGGCGGCGCTGAATCGGCGCTAAGCGGTTGGGCGAAACGGTCCGAAAGCCGAAGTGCGGAAAGTCGTCATTCAGCGGATTTCGCTGATAGTGTGCGCAGCCTGCCAGCGCGGGCGGCCGATGCGTAGGGGAGAGCGAATCCCACCGAAACTGCGGCTGGCGTAGGCTCCAGGAGAGTAATTCATGTACACGAAGCGTCGTTCCAATCCATGGGCGTGGTGCGCCGTGCTGGCGCTCGCTGCCGGTCTATCCGCCGGCGCGGCGCGAGCCGATGACGATCCGCCCGATCGCGTGGCGCGCGTCAGTTTCTTGAGCGGCAGCGTGAGCTTCCAGCCGGCCGGCGACGACCAGTGGGCGGAAGCATCGTTGAACCGCCCGCTCGTCACCGGGGACAAGGTCTACACGGACAAGGACTCGCGCATCGAGCTCGAAATCGGCTCCGCCGATATCCGCCTCGACCAGGGCAGCACGTTCAACCTGCTCAACCTCGACGACGACACCGCGCAGATCGAACTCACCGAAGGCACGGTGAACCTGCACGTGCGCCGCATCGGTTCGGGCCAGAGCTACGAGATCGATACGCCGACGCTGGCGTTCGTCGTCAACCAGCCGGGCAACTATCGGGTCGACATCGCGCCGCAGGGCGATTCGACGATGGTCACGGTGTTCGACGGCGACGGCGACGTCTACGGCGAGAACAACGCCAGCTACAGCGTGCGCGCCGGCAACACCTATCGCTTCAACGATTCGGCGCTGCACGACTACGAAGTGCTCGACCTGCCGCGCGGCGACGACTTCGACCAGTGGTGCTCCACGCGCAACCAGCGCTTCGAGCGCTCGGTCTCGCGCCAGTACGTCTCCGAAGACGTGATCGGCTACACCGATCTCGACGACTCCGGTTCGTGGAGCACCGCGCCGGAATACGGCAACGTGTGGTACCCCAATACCGTCGAAGCCGACTGGGCGCCCTACCGCTCCGGCCATTGGTCGTGGATCGACCCGTGGGGCTGGACCTGGGTCGACAACGCGCGCTGGGGCTTCGCGCCGTTTCACTACGGCCGCTGGGCCTACATCGGCAATCGCTGGGGCTGGTGCCCGGGCGCCTATCGCGGCGGACGTTCGATCTATGCGCCGGCACTGGTCGCGTTCGTCGGCGGCGTCGGCATCTCGGTCGGCGGCGGCGGCCCGGTCGGCTGGTTCCCGCTCGGCCCGCGTGAGGTCTATGTGCCGTGGTACCACGGCTCGCGCAACTACTTCACCAACATCAACGTGCGCAACACCACGTTCGTCAACAACACCTACATCACCAACGTCTACAACAACTATTCGCGCGGACGCCCGATCACCGGCGTCAACTACGCCTATCGCGGCAACCTGACCGCGGTGCCGCGCGATGCATTCGTCGGCGCCCGTCCGGTCGCCGCCGCGCGCGTTCAGATCAACGATCGCGAACTGCGCAACGCGCAGGTGGTCAGCCGCCTCGGCGTCGCGCCGACGCAGGCCAGCTTCGCCGGCAACGCCGGGCGCGGTCGTGCCGCTCCCGCGGCGGCCGTGATGGATCGCCGCGTGATTGCACGCACGGCGCCGCCGGCACGTTCGGCGCCGATTGCTTCGCGCATCCAGGCGATCGAACGCAACGGCGCGCAGCCGCTGCCGGCGAGCCAGGCGCGCGCCGTCGTGGCGCGTCCGGGCACGAACGCGGTGCAGAACCGCGCCGTGAATTCGCGGGTCCAGCTGGTCGGCCAAAACAGCACCGCCAAGCCGCAACCGCTGCCGGCGCGCGGCACCGCGGCTATAGGCACGCAGCGCCCGAACGTCGCCAATGACCGCGGCGCCCTGACGGGGCCCCGCGGCCCGCAGACGCCGACGAGCCCGGCGAACGCGAACCGTGGCCCGGTCGCCAGTCCGGCCAATCCGGGCGCGAGCACGGTTCAGCGCGGGCAGTCGAACGTGCAGGATCGCACCACGCTGCCGTCCTCGCGCTTTGCGCCGCACACGGGTTCGCCGGCCAACGGCAACAATGCCGCCGGCCCGGCCGTGACGCGCAGCGCCCAGCCCGGCGCGAATGCGACGAACCGCAACCTGCCCAATTCGGTGCAGCGCGGTTCGAGTTCGACGCCGGCCGATCGCGGCAACGCGCAGACGCAGATGCAGCGCCAGTCGCTGCAGCGGTCGTCGAATCCGACGATCGACCGCGGCAACGCTACGTCGCCGCAGTCGCGTGAAATCCAGCGCAGCACGTCGCCGGCGCAGAACGCGACACGCAACGTCCAGCAGCCCCAGGTGCAGCGCAGCGTGCAGCAGCCGCAGGTCCAGCGCAGCGTCCAACAGCCGCAGGTGCAACGCAGCGTGCAACAACCGCAGCAGTACCAGCAGCAGCGCAGCGTCCAGCAGCCGCAGGTACAGCGCAGCGTGCAGCAGCCGCAGCAGTACCAGCAGCGCAGCGTGCAGCAGCCGGTGCAGCAGCCGCGAAACAACCCGCAACCGCAGGTACAGCGCAGCCAGCCGCCGCCGCAACAGCGCGAACAGCGGAGCGAACGCGGCGGCAAGGACAAGGACAAGGACGGCCACTGAGTCCTGGCGTTTCGGACCTCGACGCCGCGCATCGCGCGGCGTCTTTTTTTCTGCCGGGCGCAATGAGCCAGCCCGCAACCTTGCGTTTACAATGAAACGATGAAAATCGTCCTCAACGGGGAGGATCGCGAGATCGCCCCTGCCACGTCGCTGCAGCAGTTGCTCGAACTCGCCGGGTACGCGCAGCGCCGCGTCGCGATCGAGATCAACCGTGAAATCGTACCGCGCAGTCGCCACGGCTCGCACACGCTCAGTCCCGGCGACCGCGTGGAGATCGTCCACGCGATCGGCGGCGGTTGAACGCATGCGCGGCGCGTCGAGGTTCGCCGTGCGCGACGTCGATCGCCCGCTGCCGGGTGCGAAGGTTCGGATCGGCGGTTTCCGGTCGCATGCCGATGGCACCGACTGCAGCAGAACGCACGCACCGACGAACTCGACTCCCTTTCCTTGAATCCGCCCCGTGGATCGAATGAACGCCGAAACGCTCATCCCCAACCTTCACCCCGACCCCTTGATCGTGGCCGGCAAGCCGTATCGTTCGCGCCTGCTGACCGGGACCGGCAAATTCAAGGATCTCGACGAGACGCAGCGCGCCACCGCAGCGGCCGGCGCCGAGATCGTCACCGTCGCGATCCGCCGCATGAACATCGGCCAGGACGCGAACGAGCCGAACCTGCTCGACGTCTTGCCGCCGTCGCGCTACACGATCCTGCCGAACACCGCCGGCTGCTACACGGCCGATGACGCGGTGCGCACCTGTCGGCTCGCGCGCGAACTGCTCGACGGGCACACCCTGGTCAAGCTCGAAGTGCTCGGCGATGCCAGGACCCTGTTCCCTGACGTCGTGCAGACGCTCGCCGCGGCGGAGATCCTGGTCAAGGACGGCTTCGAGGTCATGGTCTACACGTCGGACGATCCGATCCTGGCCAAGCGGCTGGAAGACATCGGCTGCGTCGCGGTGATGCCGCTGGCAGCGCCGATCGGCTCCGGGCTCGGCATCCAGAACCGCTACAACCTGCTCGAGATCATCGAGAATGCGAAGGTGCCGATCATCGTCGACGCCGGCGTCGGCACGGCGTCCGACGCGGCCATCGCAATGGAGCTCGGCTGCGACGGTGTGCTGATGAACACCGCGATCGCCGGTGCCCGCGATCCCGTGCTGATGGCGCATGCGATGAAGCTCGCCATCGAGTCCGGCCGCGCAGCGTTCCGTGCGGGGCGCATTCCGCGCAAGCGCTATGCCTCGGCGTCGAGTCCGCTCGACGGCACGATCGGCTGACCGGCGTGGCCGAACCGGGCGACCAGGACGCGCGCGATCGCCGCATCCGCAGCTTCGTGCTGCGCCAGGGGCGTTTCACGCCGGCGCAGCAGCGTGCATTCGACCAGCACTGGTCGCGCTACGGGCTCGACGTCGCCGGCGCCGCGCGCGATTTTGCCGACGTGTTCGGACGGCGCGCGCCGCTCGTGCTGGAGATCGGCTTCGGCAACGGCGAGCAGTTGCTGCATTCGGCCATGGCGGAACCCGCGCGCGACTTCATCGGCATCGAGGTGCACCGCCCCGGCGTCGGCCGCCTGATGAACGGCCTCGCCGAGGCCGGCGTCTCGAACGTGCGCCTGTACAACCACGACGCGGTCGAAGTACTGCAGCACGAGATCGGGCCCGATGCGCTGGGCGAAGCGCGCATCTACTTCCCCGACCCGTGGCACAAGAAGCGGCACAACAAGCGCCGCCTGATCCAACTCGATTTCCTGGCCCTGCTGGCGACCCGCGTCGCGGCCGGCGGGCGCTTGCATCTGGCGACCGACTGGGCCGACTATGCCGAACAGATGCGGGACGTACTCGCCGCGGCACCGGGGTGGCGGCCGGACCCGCAACACGCCTCGCCCTCGGAGCGGCCGCCATGGCGCATCGAAACGCATTTCGAACGCCGCGGCCTGCGTCTCGGGCACGGCGTGTGGGACTTCGTGCATGAACGCGCCTGAGCCACGCTGACCGCCGCCCGGCCACAACAAGAAATCACTGCCCCGAATGGATGCCGGCCTGACCCTCACCACCAACATGGCACTCGTGTTCGCGCTGCTCGCGTTCACCGTGCTGATGCTGGTGCTGGAATGGATCCGTGCCGACCTCGTCGCCCTGCTCGTCATCGTCGTCATCGGCATCACGCGCCTGCTGCCGGTCGAGCAGCTGTTCGAAGGCTTCGCCGGCAATGCCGTCATCTCGCTGATCGCGGTCATGATCATGGGCGCGGGCCTGGACCGCACCGGCGTCCTGAGCAAAGCGGCTTCGTTCATCCTGCGCCTGGCCGGCGGCGTCGAGTCGCGCGTCTCGCTGCTGATCAACGCGATGGTCGGCAGCCTCTCGGCGGTGATCCAGAGCCAGGCGCTCAGCGCGCTTTTCCTGCCGGTGGTGAGCCGCATCAGCGCGCGCACCGGCCTGCCGCTCAAGCGGCTGCTGCTGCCGATGGCGTGCATGATCCTGTGCGGCACGAACATCACGATGATCTCGAACTCGCCGCTGATCCTGCTCAACGACCTGATCTCGAGCGCCAACCGCAACCTGCCCTCGGGCGCACAGACGATCCAGACCTTCACGCTGTTCTCGATCGCGCCGATCGGCATTCCGCTGCTGCTCGCCGGCCTCGCCTATTTCGCGCTGTTCACGCGCCGCCTGCTGCCGAGCGACGAAGATCGCCAGAAGGTCACGCCGGGCCGTACCGAGACTTACTTTGCCGAGACCTACGGCATCGACGGCGAAGTGCTCGAACTGATCGTGACGACCGACAGCCCGCTGGTCGGCATGAGCGTCGGCGAGGTCGAGCAGCTGCGCGGCGCGCCGCTGATCCTGGCGTTGAAGACCGGCAACGAAGCGCGCCTGGCTCCGCCGGGCGACCAGATGATCTGGGTCGGCAGCGTGCTCGGCGTGCTCGGCAAGCGCGAGGCGGTCAACGATTTCGCCAACAACCAGCTGTGCCACGTCCAGACGCGCCTGCGCAATTTCGCCGACCTGTTCAATCCGACCCGCGCCGGCATTTCCGAAGCGGTGATCCCGCCGAACTCGCGCTGGATCAAGAAGGCCGTCGGCGAGCTGCGCCTGCGCAAGACGCACGGCATCTCGGTTCTCGCGGTCAATCGCGGCGACCAGGTGTTCCGCGAGGACGTGCGCAAGGTCGCGCTGCGCGCCGGCGACACGCTCGTCCTGCACAGCTTCTGGCGCGATCTGGCGCAGACCGCCGAGTCGCACGACTTCGTCGTCGTCACCGACTATCCGAAGGACGAGCAGCGGCCGGCGAAGATCTGGTACGCGGTCGCGTTCTTCGGGCTCGCCATGGGGCTCGGGCTGTTCACCGACATCAAGCTCTCGGTCGCGATGCTGGCAGGCGCGGTCGGCATGCTGCTGTCCGGCGTCCTCAACATGGACGAGGCCTACGGCGCGATCAACTGGAAGACGATCTTCACGCTGGCCTGCCTGGTGCCGCTCGGCTGGGCGATGGATTCGACCGGCGCCGCGGCGTGGATCGCGCAGGAAGTGCTGGTCTATCTCGGACGCTGGCCGCAATGGGGCCTGCAGGCGGTCGTCGCGATCCTCGCGCTGCTGTTCTCGCAGGTCGTTTCCAACGTCGGCGCGACCGTCATGATGGTGCCGATGGCGATCAACGTCGCGCTCGCCTCGGGCGGCAATCCGGCGGTGTATGCGCTGGTCGTCGCGATTTCGACGTCGAACTCGTTCGTCATCCCGAGCGCCAATCCCGTCATCACGATCGTCGCCGGCCCGGGCGGCTATCGCGCGCGCGATTTCCTTCGCGTGGGCATTCCGCTGACCGTGCTGATGCTGGTCGTGATGCTCGCCGCCGTGAACCTCGTGTTCAACCGCTGAACGCGGCGAGGCGCACGTCGCCGTCGACGATCTCGATCGGCATCGCGACCAGGCCGCTGCGGCACGGACCACCGAGGCAGGCGCCGCTGTCGACAGCGAACGTCGCGCCATGCGCGGCGCAGATCAGGCGGCCGTCGCGCACCAGGAAGCGGCCGGGCGCGTAGTCGAGGTTGCGGCCCGCGTGCGGGCATTCGTTGTGATAGGCGAACGCGCGCGCGCCCTGGCGCAGCACGATCAGTTCGAAGCCGCCGGCTTCGGACTCGACATGCGCCAAAACCGCGTCGCCGTCGGGAATCTCGTCGAGCCGGCACAGCGGCTGGGATTTGTTCATACCTGGCTTTCAGCACTTGTCGCCGTGGCGCGCGGACCCATAATGTCGGAACGTGCTGCCGCAACGGATGGCGGGGCGCGATTCTGACATACGGAGTTTCGGCATGTTCTTCTACGGCCCGTTCCGCGCCTTCCGCCCGCGTCATCCGGTCGCCCGCTTCGTGACCGGCGTGCTCGGCGCGATCGCGGTGCTGCTGTTGATCGCGCTCGGCATGTTCGCCATTGCGGCGCTGGCGATCGGCGGCGGTTTGTTCCTGCTGATCAATGCGTTGCGTTCGCCGCAACGCCCGACCACCCCGGCCGGGGCAGCGCAGCGCACGCCGCCGCCCGGTGTGATCGAAGGCGAGTTCACGGTCGTACCGGTGCCTGCACGCGAGCGCGACTCGGCGCACTGAGCGCAAGATCCGGAGGGTACGGATGCGGCACGCGCCTTAACCTGTGCGGCATGAATACGCAGCCCATCCGCCAAGATCCCATCGAACACGCCCGCGCGCTGATCGAAAGCGCGCGCGGCGAACAGGCCAACCTCGGCGATCTCGCCCGGCGCGTCGGCCTCAGTCCCACGTATCTGCAGCGCCGCTTCCGCGCGCGCTTCGGCCTGTCGCCGGCCGAGTACGCGCGCCAGCTCAAGCTCGGCACGTTCAAATCCGCTCTGCGCCGCGGCAGCCGCGTCACCGATGCGGTCTACGACGCCGGTTTCGGCTCGGGCAGCCGCGTCTACGAACGAACCAATGCCCTGCTGGGAATGACCCCGAGCGACTACCGCAGCGGCGGCGCCGGCACCGACGTGCGCTACACGACGCTCGCGACGCGGCTCGGCCGCCTCTTGGTCGCCGCGACCGCGCGTGGCATCTGCGCCGTTTCGATCGGCGACAGCGACACGCGCCTGCTGGCCGAACTGAAGCGTGAATTCCCGAAGGCCCGGTTCGAGCGCGTCGACGCCGGCCGCGACGAGTGGCTGAGCGCGGTGGTCGATCGCATCGTCGGCGAGCTGACCGACGATGCCCCCGGCGACATGCCGCTGCCGCCGTTCGACGTGCGCGCCACGGCTTTCCAATGGCGCGTCTGGCAGGCGCTGACGCGCATCCCGCGCGGGCAGACGCGCAGCTATGCCGAAATCGCCGAAAGCATCGACGCGCCTCGCGCAGCCCGTGCGGTCGCGCGCGCCTGCGCGACGAACCGGCTCGCCTTCGTCGTGCCCTGCCATCGCGTCGTGCGCGCCGACGGCCAGTCCGGCGGCTGGCGCTGGGGACCGCCGCGCAAGCGCCGTCTGCTCGCGCTGGAGTCGAAATTGGCCCCGTCTTGAGCTTGGACAGCGGGACTCGCGCGGTACCAACGATCGCCACTATCCTGTGGGGTCCCATCGCACCACAATGCCGGATCGCATCCGACAAGGCCGTCCATGACTGAAGGTTCTCGCGGCGACGTGGCCCTGCCGCCGCCGCACGCGCTGGCCAGTCCGCGCGTGTTGGTGCCGCTGGCGCTGATCGCGCTCTACCTGATCTGGGGTTCCACCTACCTCGCGATCCGTTTCGCGCTGGCGAGCTACCCGCCGTTCCTGATGGCCGGCGTGCGCTTTCTGTGCGCCGGCGCCGCGATGTTCGCGTTCCTGCGCTGGCGCGGCATGGCCGCGCCGACGCGCGCGCAGTGGATCAATGCCGCGGCGACCGGCACCTTGCTGCTCGGCTTCGGCAACGGGCTGGTCTGCTATGCCGAGCAGCACGTCGCATCGGGGCTCGCTGCCGTCGCGGTCGCCGCGATGCCGCTGTTCGCCGCGGTGTTCGGCGGTCTCTACGGCCTGTGGCCGCAGCGCATGGAATGGCTCGGTCTCGGCGTCGGCTTCGCCGGCGTGATCCTGCTCAACCTCGGCGGCGGCATGGCCGGCGCGCCGATCGGCGCGATCGCGCTGATTGTCGCGGCGATCGCCTGGGCGTTCGGCTCGGTCTGGAGCAAGCATCGCGACATGCCACCCGCGGCGATGAACACCGCCGCGCAGATGCTCACCGGCGGCGCGGTCCTGTTCGTCGGCTCCCTCGGGCTCGGCGAACGCTTTCCGACCGCGCCGACGATGTCGGCCACGCTCGCGCTGGTCTACCTCGGCGTGATGGGTTCGATCGTCGCGTTCAGCGCCTACATGTATCTGCTGCATACCGTGCGCCCGGCGTTGGCGACCAGCTATGCCTACGTCAATCCGCCGGTGGCGGTGCTGATTGGTGCGCTGCTCGGCGGCGAAACCGTGCATGCGTTCGACCTCGTCGCCATGGCGGTGATACTTGCCGGCGTCGCGCTGATCGCCCTCGCACGCGAACGGCGCAGCTAGATCCGTCACGTTTCCGGCACTCCCGCCAGCGCGACCTTGGTCGGCTTGCGGCGTCGCGCACGCGCGCCCTAGGCTTGTGCCTTGCCCTGCCTGCGAGGCGTGACGATGGCCACCACCGAGAACGAAACCTGGATGGCACGCACCGCATTGCGCTGCGCCGCGTGGGCCGAGCGCTGGTTCCCCGACGCGTTCGTGTTCGCCGCACTCGGCGTCGCCGTCGTCGCGATCGCGGCACTCGGCATCGGTGCCGGCCCGACGGCCACTGCCGGCGCGTTCGGCGAGGGGTTCTGGAGCCTGATCCCGTTCACGATGCAGATGGTCTTCGTGGTCGTCGGCGGCTACGTCGTCGCCAGCGCGCCGCCGGTCGCGCGCCTCATCGAACGGCTCGCGTCGCTCCCGCGCAGCGGCCCCGGCGCGATCGCCTTCGTCGCCCTGGTCAGCATGCTCGCCTCGCTGCTCAATTGGGGCTTCAGCCTGATCTTCGGCGGCCTGCTGGTGCGCGCGCTGGCACGCCGTGAAAACCTCGACCTCGACTACCGCGCAGCCGGCGCCGCCGCATATCTCGGCCTCGGTGCCTCCTGGGCGATGGGGCTTTCCTCGTCGGCCGCGCAGTTGCAGGCCAATCCCGCCAGCCTGCCGCCGGCGCTGCTCAAGATCACCGGCGTCATTCCGTTCGGCGAAACGATTTTCCTGTGGCAATCGATCGTGCTGACCGCGGTGCTCATCGCGGTGTCGATGCTGATCGCGTGGTGGTCGGCGCCGCGCGGCGCCCATGCGCGCCGGGCCGCCGAGTGCGACGTCGACGTGCGCGTCGCCGAATCCGCGGCGACCACGCGCAAGCGCCCCGGCGAATGGCTCGAGTACAGCCCGCTGCTGAGCCTGCTGCTGGTCCTGCTCGGTGCGATCTGGCTCGGGCGCGAGTTCGCCACGAAGGGCGCGGTCAGCGCGATCTCGAATCTCAACACGTACAACTTCCTGTTCCTGATGGCGGGCCTGCTGCTGCACTGGCGACCGCGGCGCTTCCTCGATTCGGTCGCGCGCGCCGTCCCGGCGACGACCGGCGTGCTGATCCAGTTTCCGCTCTACGGCGGCATCGCCGGCATGCTGACCACGGCAAAAGGCGGCGACGGCCAGACGCTGGCGCATCATCTTTCGACTTTGTTCGTCACGCTCGCCTCGCACGACACGTTCGCGCTGGTGATCGGCGCGTATTCGGCCGTGCTCGGCTTCTTCGTGCCGTCCGGCGGCGGCAAGTGGGTCATCGAAGCGCCTTACGTGATGCAGGCGGCGAACGACCTCAAGTTCCATCTCGGCTGGGCCGTGCAGATCTACAACGCTGCCGAGGCGCTGCCGAACCTGATCAATCCGTTCTGGATGCTGCCCCTGCTCGGCGTGCTGGGGCTGAAGGCGCGCGACATCGTCGGCTTCACCTTCGTGCAGCTCGCGGTGCATCTGCCGCTGGTGCTGTTCCTGCTGTGGGCGCTCGGCCTCACGTTGAGCTACCACGCGCCGGTGCAGCCGGCGCCGTAGCGCCGGCCGCCGCGCGCCTGCGTCACTGCTCGCGCAAGGCCGTCGTAACCGGTAACCGCGCCGCGCGCAGGGCCGGGTAGAGACCGCCGATGAAGCCGATCGCAAGCGCCCACTTGAGACCGGTCCACAGCACCGACGGCGCCACGTTGAACTGGAACGTCAGCTGGCCGGTCGATCCGGCCGCCAGCGTCGATGCCGTGTAGCCGTTGAAGATCAGCCAGGCGAGCAGGCCGCCGAGCAGGCCGCCGAGCACGGCGAGCAGCATCGTCTCGAGCATGATCGCGACGACCACGGGCAGGCCGCGGAAACCGATCGCGCGCAGCGTCGCGATCTCGCGCGCACGCGTGGCGACAGCCGCGAACATCGTGTTGAGCGCGCCGAAGATCGCACCGATCGCCATGATCGCGCCGACGACGATGCCGATCGCCGTGATCGCCTTCGACGTGCCTTCCGACTGCTTGCTGAAATAGTTCAGCGTCGTATCGACGTCGACCTGCAGGCGCGGATCGGACGTCAGCGCGTTCTTGAACGTGTCGAACGCATCGGCTCCGGTCAGGCGCACGAACACCGAGCTCGAACTCTTGCTGCCGCTCGGACGATACGTCGGCCCGACCACGTCGGCGTCGCCCCACAGCTCCGATTCCATCGCGTCGTTCGATTCGAAGATGCCGACGACCTTCCACGACTGGTTGCCGAGCTTGATCTCGTGGTCGACCTCGAGCCCGTCGAACTGCCGCTGCGCGCCCTTGCCGGCGACGAGTTCGCGCAGGCCCGGCTGGAACTTGCGCCCCGCGACGATCTTCGCGTTCGTGCGCAGCTTCCAGGCTTCGTCGCCGATGCCGCGCAGCTGCACGCTGCCGAAATCCTCTTCGGGATTGCCGCCCTTCATCGGCAGGTTCGCCGCTACGACGAGTTCCGGCGAGGCGATCGGCTTGCCCTGGTCGTCCTTGGCGATGCCGGGCGCGTCGGCGATCGCGACCGCATTGTCGTGCGACAGCACCGAGGACACCTCGGCTGCCGAAGCGCCGCGCAGCACGATCGCCGTGTCCAGGCTGCCGGTGCGGCGCAGGGTTTCGGCGTAGCCGTTCGCCATCGCGAGCATCGCAACCAGTACGGCGACGACGCCGGCGATGCCGACCACGATGACGGCCGAGGAGCCGAGCCGCTGGCCGAGCGTGCTGATGCCGACGCCGGTGACCGAAGCGGCCTGCTGGCCGCGGCGGGTGAAGAACATCCACAGCGCCAGCAGCACGAGCAGCACGGGCAGCGCCTGCCACGGCAGGCTGAGGAACACGAACACGCCGACGATGACGACGACGAGCGTCAACAGACCAATCAGGAATTTCATGAGGCTCTCCGTCAGCGTCCAGCCAGTGCATCGACGATGTTGAGGCGCATCGCCCGCAGCGCGGGCAGCGCGCCGATGACGACGCCGATCGCGATCGCCAGCGCGATGCCGAGCGACCAGCTCTTCGCGCCGACGCTCGTGTTGGTGATCATGCCGCCGCTCATCGCCGGCAGGACCAGGCCGATGAGGCTGACCAGCGCGAGTCCTATCAGTCCGCCGAGGAGCAGCAGCAGGATGGACTCCGCCAGCACCATCGCGAGCACGCTCCGGCTCGAGAAGCCGATCGTCTTCAGCACGGCGAGTTCGGACGTGCGCTCGCGCACCGCCTGCATCATCGTGTTGCCGGTCAACAGGATCAGCGTGAAGAACACCGCGCCCATGATCGACGTGACGATCAGCCCGATGTCGGCCATCTGCTTGATCCAGTTCTTCGTCGCGGCCTGCTCGGTCTGCGTCTTGGTCTCGTGATCGGAGTTGGCCGACAGCGCATCGATCGCTTTGGCGACGCGGTCGGACTGGTTGACGTCGTTGACGCGGCTGACGTACCAGCCGACCTGGCCGCGGTTGTACGGCGTCGTCTCGTCGAAATTCTTCCAGTGCAGCAGGATCATCTGGCTCTGGAACGCCTTGGAATCCTTCGACTTCATGACGCCGACGACGTCGAAGTTCCAGTTCTTGCTGCCTTCCTTGTTCGGGAAGATCTGCGACTGCAGCGGAATCTTGTCGCCGATCTTCCAGCCGTATTTCTTGGCGAGGATTTCACCGACGAGCACGCCGTTGAGCGTGTCCGCGAAGGTCTTGCGTTCCTCCGGCGAGACTTCGACTTCCGGATAGACGTCGAGGTAGTTCGGACTGACCGCGAACGTGAAGACCTGGTTGTGCGGATCCTGGTAGGCGCCACCGAACCAGTTCGCATAGGCGACGTCCTTGACGCCGTCGATCGCGGCGATCTGGCTGCCGAGCGACTGCGGCAGCGGCTGGATGAACGAAAGGCGCGCACCGGTCTGCAGGCGTTCGGCGCCGTTCGCCGACTGGCCGGCCTCGGCGAACGAGACGCGCACGGCATCGAGCAGTCCGAACAGCAGGAACGCCGCGACGATCGACACCAGCGTCAGGATCGTGCGCGTCTTGCGGCGGAACAATGCGGCCCAGATCAGATGAAGATATTTCATGGCTGACTACCTTCGCAGTGGCTGCGATTCGTGTTGCGGCGACGTTTTTGCGTCGCCGTCATTCCCTAGCTGCCGTTGTTCCTTCGTCGACGTCATGCCCTCGTGGGCATCATTCCTTTGGCGCCGTCGTTCCCTTGGCGACACCCATTCCCTTGGCGACACCCATTCCCTTGGCGACACCCATTCCCTTGTCGACGTCATTCCCTTGTCGACGTCATTCCCTTGTCGACGTCATTCCCTTGTCGACGTCATTCCCTTAGCGACGTCATTCCCGCGAAAGCGGGAATCCATTTTTTGCTTGCAAAGCTGCAATGGATTCCCGCTTTCGCGGGAATGACGCGATCGACACGACGCACGCGACGCCGCCGCCGCCGCGAAATCGACGGGCGGCTCTCTACGCGTGCGCCGCCTGCTCGACCAGCGTGCCCTTGTCCAGATGCAACGTGTGGCGCGCGTACTCCGCCGCCTTCGGATCGTGCGTGACCATCACGATCGTCTTGCCGTGGTCGCGGTTCAGCGTCTGCAGCAGGCCGAGAACGTCTTCCGCCGACTGGCGGTCCAGATCGCCGGTCGGTTCGTCGCAGACCAGCAAGGTCGGATCGGAGACGATCGCGCGCGCGATCGCGACGCGCTGCTGCTGGCCGCCGGAGAGCTCGGTCGGCTTGTGGCTGGCGCGGTCGGCCAGGCCCACCAACTGCAGCGCGATCGACGCGTTCTTCTTGCGCTGGGCTGCACCGAGCTTGGTCAGCAGCAGCGGTAGCTCGACGTTCTTCTGCGCCGACAGCATCGGCAGCAAATTGTAGAACTGGAAAATGAAGCCGACATTGGACGCGCGCCATTTGGCCAGCGCGCCCTGACCGAGCTGGTCGATGCGCTGGCCGCCGACGCTGAGATTGCCGTCGGTGGGCGTATCGAGGCCGCCGATCAGGTTCAGCAGCGTCGTCTTGCCCGATCCCGACGGCCCCATCAGCGCGAGGAAGTCGCCTGCGGCGATATCGAGGTTGATGTGATGCAGGACCTCGACCTTCTGCTTGCCGCGTTCGTAGGTCTTGCTGAGGTTGCGGATTTCGACGAGGTTCGCCATGACGTTTTCCTTAGAGTTCCTAGGACCGCTCTACCGAGCCGTT
>Ga0207711_10000534_pt1 | contig 38916 bp, 41 predicted proteins | sample KBSS34metaG_FD_184401 | JGI IMG/M metagenome (GOLD analysis project Ga0207711, IMG submission 184401) | Switchgrass rhizosphere microbial communities from Kellogg Biological Station, Michigan, USA - KBS S3-4 metaG (SPAdes) (version 2) | ecosystem: Host-associated > Plants > Roots > Rhizosphere... | reverse complement strand
TGGCGGAGGCGGCGGCGGTGGCGGCGGAGGCGGCGGCGGCGGAGGCGGCGGCGGCGGCGGTGGCGGCGGGGTCGCGTTGCCCTGGTTGCCGTCGTTACCGTTACCGTTGTTGCCGTTGCATGGATTGCCGACCCCCGGACAGGCCGGCGGCGGTGGAGGCGGAGGCGGAGGCGGCGTTACCTCGGGAGGAGGAGGTGGCGGTGGCGGTGGTGGCGGAGGGCCTGCGTTACCCTGGTTGCCGTCGTTCCCGTTACCGTTGTTGCCGTTGCATGGATTGCCGACGCCCGGGCACGACGGCGGCGGTGGCGGTGGTGGCGTCACGTCTGGCGGCGGTGGCGGAGGCGGAGGCGGCGGAGGATTGGCATTTCCCTGCCCGCCACTATTGCCGTTGTTGCCGTTGCACGGGTTTCCGTTGCCCTTGGAGCAGGGATCGCCCGGAGGGGGCGGAGGTGGCGGCGTTACGTCTGGCGGCGGTGGCGGGGGTGGCGGAGGCGGCGGCGGATTGGCGTTGCCCTGTCCGCCACCATTGCCGTTGTTGCCGTTGCACGGATTGCCGGTACCCATGGCGCATGGATCGCCTGGCGTCGGATTACCGTTGCCCGCGCCGTTGCCATTTCCATTGCCAGGATCGGCCGGTGGGCCGTTCCCGTTCCCATTGCCGCTTCCTGGGTCAGCCGGTGGGCCGTTGCCATTGCCTGGGTCCGACGGCGGGCCGTTGCCTTTCCCGTTCCCGTTCCCGGGGTCGACTGGCGGTCCGCCCGCGGCCGACTGAGCGCTGGCGGGCGGCAAGGCAATATCGGGCGGCGGAAGGGGCGGCGGAGGCGGCTCCTGCCGGCCAGAGCCCGTCAGTACAATCGCACCATTGTCGACGTGTGCGCCCGCAGCTTCGGGGGGTGCGTGGGTCGTGACCAGCAACTGCTCGACGACGGAGGCCCCCGGGGGCGCCGGAGGCAACGCCGCGGACGGCGGCGGGACGTCCGGCCTGTTGCCGGGACCGTCGGCAGAATTGCTTGAATCCGCGGCTGCGGGCGGCGTGACCGAAATGTCGAAGGTGCCGTTGTTGGTGGTGAGCGACCCCGGCCCCGCTTCCCCGCCCCCTACCGAAGGCGGAGGGCCATGATCATTGCCGTTGCTCCCGGCGTTGGGGTTGCCGGGTGCGTTTCCATTTCCCGGTTCAGGCGCCGACGACGGCTCGGGGAGGGTAACCGGCGGCCCATGATCGACATGAGTATCGAGGTTGCCGATACCGCCGGGGTTATCGTGCCCGGGTGCCGCAAGCGCCGGCTGCACCGCCAAGGCGGCAATCGCGCAGGCGCGCAGCAGCGCTGCCCGTCCACGAACGCGCGCACTGCCCCGGTCATTGCACGCCAAACGAACCACTGCGCTCCTTTCGCCCCTGAGGAGACGCGACTCGACTTAGAATCGTCGGCTAGGCGACGGAGCGGAACCTAAAATTGGTAAAGAATGCAAGCAGATTCGTTAACCACGTGTGTTAAACGGGGACTTAACGGCGACTCCCTTCGTGGTCGCCAAAGGTTCAGTTGGCGGCCTGGCGCGCGATCTCCGGCACCCGTCCCTGCGCGGCCCAGCCACCATCCAGCTTCTCGAGCGCGAGCTTGATTTCGGGCAGCAGCCATTCGCGGAAGCGCTTGACCTTCGGCACCATCCGGCGCTCGCGCGGATACGCCAGCCAATAAGACCAGCCCCGGACCGAAACTCTGTCGGGGAACGGCACTTTCAGCCGTCCGGCCGCGACGTCGCCTTTCCACAACAGTGGGGTCAGCAGGGCGAACCCCTGGCCCGCCATCGCGGCATGGCCCTCATTCGCCTGGTTCTCCAGGCGAATGCCTCCTCGCCGGAGGATGGCTTCATCGGCGGGCACGCCATTGTCCGAGAACCATTGCTGCCACCAGTCGTCGGTCGGACTGATCCGGTTCTGCGCTGGCAGGTCGCGCGGCTCAAGCCTGCGCCCCAGTCGGCGTTCGACTTCCGCGATGCATTCCGGGCTCGCCATCGGGGTGAAGTCCGTTTCGAACAAGAGATGCTCCTCGAGGCCTTCCCAGCCGCCGTTGCCGCCGCGGATCGCGACGTCCGCGTCGCCTCCACGCAGGTCGCAGAGCTCATTGCTGGTCGTCATCCGGACCGCGAGGTCGGGATGCTCCATCTGGAATGCGCCAAGCCGCCAGGCGAGCCAGGTGTTGGCGAACGTGTGGGTCGTCGTGATGGTGAGGAGGGATTCGTCTTCCTCACGATGACTGGCGAACGCCGCCTCGATCGCATCGAATGCCGATGACAAGGCGGGCAGCAGGCGCTGCCCCAGCGGAGTCAGCCGGGCACGCCCTTTCTCTCGCACGAACAAAGGCGAGCCAAGCCGCTCCTCAAGGCTCTTCACCTGGTAGGACACGGCAGCTTGGGTCATACCGAGCTCGGCCGCGGCGGCAGTGAAATTCTCGGTCCGGGCTGCTGCTTCAAATGCGCGGATGGACGCCAAGGGTGGAAGCCTTCTCATAAGCCCAGTTCATAAGTTCAATTTATGGTTTCTGTCGAGTGTTTGATTGGCGAAACGACCACCCGAATCGTACATAGGCTGCAAGTCGCCGGCGGGGACTAACCCTCCCCTCACAGCCCGCCCCGCCGGCGGCACTCACAGTTCGGTAGGAGACTAGCCATGGCTTATGGCCTGAGCACCCGTGCGTTCATCGAAAACGGCCCTGTCGAACAGGTCGCCAAGATTGAAGAGCTGCGATCCACCGCGCGCTCGTGGCGCATCTTGAGCCACGAATGCCGGCTCGCGCTCGTCGAGCAGGCAGTCGCCAACGACCGCATCGACGCATTTCCGCTCGCGCTTTGAACCGCGCGAGGAGACTGAAAGGATGGTCACCATGATCGACGAGATTTACGACCGCCATTACCGCGAGGGCCGGGGCGAGCTGAACGCCGCCGCGGCGCAGGTCTTCGGCCGCTTCGGCCATGCGATCCACGAGGCCTTCGAGGTCCTTGTCGGCATCGAATATTCGGCGCCCTGGGCGTCGAAAGCCAAGCGGGTCCGGTCGCACTGATTCCCCAAGAGGAGGGCGGACTAGCACGCACCGCCCTCCTCGCTTATAGCGCGCGCTCCTTCTTCTCCGCTGGAGTGACGCTTTCCCGATGGCTCGCCGCCGCCAGATCTACGAAGGCAAGGCCAAGATCCTCTACGAGGGTCCGGAGCCCGGAACGCTAATCCAATATTTCAAGGACGATGCGACCGCGTTCAACGCGCAGAAGCGCGGGACGATCAGTGGCAAGGGCGTCATCAACAACCGCATCTCCGAACATATCTTTACCGCGCTGCAGGTGATCGGGGTCCCGACCCACTTCATCCGCCGCCTCAACATGCGCGAGCAACTGATCCGGCAAGTCGAGATCATCCCGATCGAGATCGTCGTCAGGAACGTCGCCGCTGGATCGCTGTCCAAGCGCCTCGGAATCGAGGAAGGCACGCAGCTCCCGCGCACGATCATCGAATATTATTACAAGGATGACGCGCTTGGCGATCCGATGATCGCCGACGAGCACATCGCCTGCTTCGGCTGGGCGACGCAGGACGAGATGAACGACATCGCCGACATGGCGATTCGCGTGAACGACTTCCTGTCAGGCATGTTCGCGGCGATCGGCATCCGGCTGATCGACTTCAAGCTCGAGTTCGGCCGGGTCTGGGATGGCGACTATGCCCGCGTCATCCTTGCCGACGAGATCAGCCCCGACGGCTGCCGGCTGTGGGACATCAAGACCAACCAGAAGCTCGACAAGGACCGGTTCCGCCAGGACCTCGGGGGAGTCGAAGAGGCCTACCAGGAGGTCGCACGCCGCCTCGGCCTGCTGCAGCCCGAAGAGGAATCGGCAGTCCTCGACCTCGACAGCCATCGCAAGAAGCGCGGACGGTAACGGACGCGTCATGCGCGGCCGGTACCCAGCGTTAGGAACGTCAGCGTAGCGTAGGGGCTTCCCATGGGCTTTGGAATCAAACGCCGGGCGCGCGAGCTGGCCTCCGAAGCGCTCGATGTGGTTATCATTCCCCAGCACGAACGATATCACTGGCCCGAAAAGGACTATCTTCAGCGCCTCCTCAAATATCTCGACGTGGATTGCGTTTTCGATGTTGGCGCGAACCGCGGACAATATGGGCAGTGGCTGAGAGCGCTCGGCTTTCGCGGCCTCATCATTTCCTTCGAGCCCAATCCGACCCCTTTTGCGGCGCTCAACAAGCACTCGAGCGACAACTGGCTTTGTTTTCAATGTGGCCTGGGCAGTGGATCAGCCCAGCTCCCGTTCAACGTCATGTCCGATGATGTCTTCTCCTCGTTCCTCAAGCCGAGCGGGGCGGAAGAATATTCGACGGAGAACAGTATTGTCGAAACCGTCATCGTTCCGGTGAGGCGGCTCGAAGACGTCCTTCAGGAGGTCTCCGCCAGGTTCGCCCGGCCGTTCTTGAAGATCGACACGCAGGGTTTCGACCTCGAGGTGCTCACGGGCGCCGGAGATGCCGTCTCGCAGTTTCGCGGGATCGTCAGCGAGGTCGCGATCAAGCGCCTGTACGCGGGGTCACCCACGTTTGAAGAAAGCCGAGCCGCGTTTGGGCGAGCGGGCTTCGAGCCCGCCGGAATGTTCTCGGTGAACCCATACAAGACGCTGAGCGTCATCGAGCTGAACGCTTATTTCGTCCGCAAGGATCTCGTCGGGTTAGACCCGCTCTAACTCGCAGGTCATAACGAACGGCATGGGTGTCACCTCCATCCGGGCGAAACTCGGCATTCTTCGCCGATGCGCGCGCATCCTGCTCCGCAGGCGGGCGCTGGGAATCCACGTATGGATTCCGGACAATCCCTATTCAGACATGCTCTATCGGAAGTTCGACGGGGCGCTTGCGCCCGAGCCGATGACCTATGTCGAAGAGCTGGATGCCTTCACCCGGCTTCCCGCCCGCCGACGGCTTTTGTGGATTCATTCCGAAGCGAGCTACAGCTGGGGCCGCACCGGCGACGACCTGGCGGCTGCCCACCAGACGTATCTCGCCAGCCTCAAGCGCTGGTCGTCGAACGGCGGCAAGCTGGTCTGGACGGTCCATGACACCGGCCTGCATTTGAACGACCCCGACCCAGGCCGCATCCAGTCCATTCGCGAAAAGCTGCGCGACGTCGCCGACTGCGTCCATGTTCATTCGGAGGCGGCAAAGGGCGTGGTCGTGCGCGACTTCGGCGTCGCTGCCGAGCGGATCGTCGTCGTCCCGCACCCGAGCTATGCACCGCTTTACTCGAAGGCCGATCCAGCAAGGCACCAGCCCACCGGCTTGCGGCGGCTGCTCTGCTTCGGGAACGTGAAGGCCTACAAGAATTATGATGGGCTTGCGGCGGCAATCGAGGCGCTGGGCCCTGGCAGCTTTGAGCGGATGACGATTGCCGGGAAGAGCGACGGAACAGTCGTGCTGCCCGCGGAAAACTATCGTCGAAGTGTCGATTTGGATTTACGGTTGCGGTTCATTCCGGACGAAGAGGTTCCCCAACTCTTCGGCGACGCGGACTTCATGGTCCTGCCCTATACCGAAAGCCTTACCTCAGGGGCCGCCGCACTTTCGATGGGGTTCGGAGTGCCGGTCATTGCGCCGGACCTGGGCGGAATGCGCGAGGCAGTCCCCGAGGCCAACCGCCCGCTGATCTACGCGCCCGATGATCCCGATGGCCTTAAGAAGGCGCTGCGGCGCGCCCGTGACATGACGCCGGACGAATATGATCGGCTGGCCGTTCAGTGCCAGGCCTTTGGCGCCGCGATCCACCCCGATCGGATCTCCGCCGCGCTCATCGGCATCTTGAGCGAGCGCAGGATCCTGCCGGGACACTCATCATGAAACCGGCCTTCGTGGTCGCTGCTTGGCCGAGATCGACTTGATGATCAGCGGCCCGGCGCCCGAGGCGGGTAGCGGCCGACCATAAGCAAGCGCCGTGTCGATCAATGCCCCGACCTCCGGCTCCTCGAGGCGCGAGATGGGATCGAGCCTGACGCTTCGTACCTGGGCTCCGCTTCCGGCGAGGAGTCCATGTGGGTCGGGAAGGTCCACGCCGCGCAGGAAGAACAAGGTTACCCATCGCGGATAGAGCGCGATCGAGAGGATGACGTCGCCGACCTTTTCGGTCGCTCCGAAGCCGATCACCAGCGCATTGTAATTGTCATAGACCAGCCGCGTTGCGGTCGGCAGGCGAGCCTGCAGGAATGCCAGCGCGCGGCGCGCATCCACCACCACTTCAGGCGAATATTTGGCCATGAAGCCGTCGAGCTGGGTCTCAGGATTCACGAGGCCTGCATAGCATGGTTGCCAAGCCCGCCTCGCGTCTCGATTTAGGCCGAGATGAAGCGCGCCCGTGTCGTCACCCTGAATGCCGCGCTCGGGCCGCTCGATTACCGAGTGCCCGACGGCATGGCCGTCGAGCCAGGATCGATCGTGGTCGCGCCGCTCGGACCGCGGCAGCTGCTCGGCGTGGCATGGGAAGCCGATCGGCTGACGACCAGCGAAGTGCCGGATTCACGTCTGCGGCCGCTAGCCGGTCTCGTCGATGTTCCGCCGATCGCGGCGCCCCTCCGTCGCCTGTGCGAATGGACCGCCGATTATTACCTCGCGCCGCTCGCCTCGGTGCTCCGGATGGTTCTGCCTTCGTCCGCTGCGCTGGACGGTCCGCGGCAGCTGACCGAGTACCGCCCGACCGGCGAGGTACCTCCGCGGCTTACGCCGCAGCGCGAGAAGGCGCTCGCCGCACTTCAGGGCCGGCAAGGCACGATCCGCGAGCTCGCCGACCATGCCGGCGTCAGCGACGGCGTATTGCGTGGGCTGGTGAACGCCGGCGCGCTGGAGGCTGTGACCGTCGATGCCGATCGGCCCCTCTCCTGCCCCGACCCTGACCATGCGCCGCCAGAGCTCAACGACGATCAGCGCTCGGCCGCGGAGAGCCTCGCCGATGCCGTCGGCAATGGCTTCGACCCGGTGCTGCTCGACGGAGTCACCGGTTCGGGCAAGACCGAAGTCTATTTCGAGGCGATTGCCGAATGTTTGCGCCAGGGAAGGCAGTCGCTCGTCCTGCTGCCTGAGATTGCGCTCACCGAGCCCTTCCTCAAGCGGTTCGAGGCCCGCTTCGGCTGCCAGCCGGTTGCCTGGCACTCCGACCTTCGCTCGTCCCAGCGGCGGCGCGCCTGGCGCGGGATCGCGAGCGGCGAAGCGGCGGTCACCGTCGGCGCCCGCTCGGCCCTCTTTCTTCCCTATCCGAGGCTCGGGCTGATCGTCGTCGACGAAGCCCACGAACCCAGCTTCAAGCAGGAAGACGGGGTCCAGTACCACGCGCGCGACACGGCTGTGATGCGCGCGAAGTTTGAGGGCATCCCGGTGATACTGTCCTCGGCTACCCCGGCAATCGAGAGCCGGCACATGGTCGAGGTCGGGCGCTATCGCGCGGTCAGCCTGCCGCAGCGCTTTGCCGGGGCGAGCCTGCCCGACATCCATCCGATCGACCTGACCCAAGACCCCCCGCCGCGGGGCCGCTGGCTGGCGCCGTCGCTGGTTGCGGAGATGCAGGCCAATCTCGACCGCGGTGAGCAGTCGCTGCTGTTCCTCAACCGCCGCGGCTTCGCACCACTGACCCTTTGCCGCCACTGCGGCCATCGCTTCCAGTGTCCTAACTGCACGGCCTGGATGGTCGAGCACCGGCTCATGCACCGCCTTGCCTGCCATCATTGCGGGCATGTGATGCCGCCGCCCAAGGCCTGCCCCGAATGCGGCGAGGAAGACAGCCTCGTCGCATGCGGCCCCGGCGTGGAGCGGATCGCCAACGAGGTCGCCGAGCTTTTCCCCGAGGCGCGAACGGCGATCGTCACGTCGGACACGATCTGGTCGCCGCTGCGCGCGGCTGAGTTCGTCGGCGCAATGGAGGCACACGCAATCGACGTCGTCGTCGGCACGCAGTTGGTCACCAAGGGCTATCACTTCCCCAACCTGACGCTGGTCGGCGTGGTCGACGCCGACCTCGGCCTTGCCGGCGGGGACCTTCGCGCCGCCGAACGCAGCTTCCAGCAGATCCAGCAGGTCGCTGGCCGGGCCGGGCGCGGCGACAAGCCCGGACGAGTCTATGTCCAGACCCACGACCCCGACGCACCGGTCATCGCCGCGCTCGTCAAGGGCGATGCGGCGGGCTTCTACGCCGCGGAGACCGAGGCGCGCCGGGAAGCGGCGATGCCGCCGTTCGGGCGCCTCGCCGCGATCGTCGTGTCGGCCGAGGATTCATCCGAAGCCGAAGCCGTAGCTCGCCGCATCGGCCACGCGGCACCCCGTGTCGAAGGAATGGCGGTGTTCGGCCCGGCGCCGGCGCCCCTTGCGATGCTCCGCGGCCGCCACCGCCAGCGTCTCCTGGTTCACGCGAGCCGAAGCCTCGATGTCCAGGACGTGATCCGCGACTGGCTCGCCGAGCTCGACTGGAGCCCGAAAGTCCGCGTCAGCGTCGACGTCGATCCTTACAGCTTTCTCTAGGCTTGCGCGCCGCGCGCCGATTGATAGCGTGGGCCCGCCGAAGGGGAGGCTTGGTTCATGGTTCGCGTACCGCGCTTCATTCTTGGAGCGGGATTGGCCCTTACGGCATCCTCTGCGCAAGCTTCATGGTACGTCGCCCAGTCGAAGCACTTCGTCATCTACGCTGACCAGAATCCGGGCGCGCTGAACAAATTCGCTACGCACCTCGAGCAATTCGACCTCGCGGTCCGCGCCGTCCGCGGAATGGACGACCCACCGATCGGTGATGGTAATCGACTGACGGTCTTCGTCTTGCCGACCGCGGCGATGGTCCAGAAGCTCTACGGCGACAAGACGGGTTTCATTGACGGCTTTTACAAGGGCCCTGCCTCCGGTCCGCTCGCTTATGTCGCGCGGAAGGCGGACAATGATCAAACAGGCGAATTCACGAACATCATCTTCTTCCACGAATATGCCCATCACCTGATGTTCCAGGCGATCGAACGGCCGTTACCGGAATGGATCGTGGAAGGCTTCGCGGAGTTCATGTCCACGGTACGGTTCGAGCGCAACGGCAGCGTCGGTATCGGAGCGCCTGCCAATCACCGCGCCTGGAGCCTTCTTCGCGGGCCGACGCTCCCGATCGAGACCCTGCTCAGCGTCAGTGCGTCGACTCTACCGAAGGAAGATCGCGAGTCCTTCTATTCCCGAGGCTGGCTGCTCATCCATTACTTGACCTTCGAACCGACCCGGAAAGGGCAGCTCGATCGCTACGCCGACCTGTTTGCGAAGGGGACGCCTTCGCTCGAAGCTGCCAAGACCGCTTTCGGCGACCTCAAGACGCTCGATCACGAGCTATCGTCCTATGTCCAGCGCTCAAGACTGGCGTATCTTCAGTTGAACGGCGCAGCAGTTCAGCCTGGGCCGATCCAGATCAAGCCGTTGAGCGACGGCGGCTCCAAGGTGATTCTGCTGCGCGCCACATTGAAGAACGGGGTGGCCGGTCCCGATGCCGAGGCGCTGGCCGCGCAGGTCCGGTCCCTTCAGGCCCAGTACCCGGGCGACGGGCTGGTCGAAGCGACGATGGCGGAGGCCGAGCTCGACGCCGATCATCCCGAAGCCGCCCGGGCCGCGGCCGAACGCGCCATCAAGGCCGAGCCGACGAGCACCGAACCTTTGGTGCTGAAGGGCAAAGCGCTTGAGGACCTGGCCGAGAAAGAGAACCTCGAAAAATCGGACTCCCTCTTCGAGCAGGCGCGCGCTGCATTCATCTCCGCCAACAAGATGGACACCGAGGATCCCGAACCGCTGCTGGAATTCTATCGAACCTTCGCGCGACAAGGCAGGCGCCCGAACGAGAATGCGATTGCCGCGCTGCATTACGCGTCGAACCTGGCACCACAGGACCTGGGACTGAGGATGAATTCGGCGATCGCGTACCTGTACGAGGGCAAGCTCGCCGACGCTCGGGCGGCGCTCATCCCGGTGGCATACAACCCCCACGGCGAAAAGATCGGAGAAGCAGCGCGCCAGATCCTGGCTCGGATCGATGCCGGCGACGCGAAGGCGGCCCTGGCGGCGGCACGATCCAACTAGTCCGCGTTTGCCTTCCACCTCGGCTGCACCAGGCGACCTCGGCGGCCGGCAAGCCAGATCAGGATGAGGCCGAGCGGAATCGATAGCACGACCCCGATCATCGAGGCCTCAAGCCCGAATGCACCGCCCGAAAGCAGCACGGGCCCGGACAGCTTCGCCTGGACAAGCCCATGCATATCGTTGCCGGAGACGGGAACGTCGAAGACGAAGCCCTGGGTGAAGTTCCAAGCGGCATGAAGGCCCATTGGCACCCACAGGTTGCGCGCCAGGACATAGGCCCCGCCGAGCAGCATCCCTGCCTCGACCATGATCGCAATCGATGACGTCCAGGTCGCATTCGCATTGGTGATGTGGGCCAACCCGAACAGCCCTGACGTAGCGATCAGCGCGGCCCAGGTGCCCGCGAACTCCTCGACGAAACGGAACAGGATTCCACGGAACAGCAGCTCCTCGAGGAATGCCGCGACGATGGTCATGCCGATGAGGTCCTTGACCAGCTCGCGCGTGTCGCCGGGGCCGACGATGTTATAGACGTCGAACAGCGCGGCGATGCCAACCAACGCGCAGAACAACACGAAGCCGAGGACCACCCCGATCGCCAGCCCACGCGGTGCTGCCGCAAAGGGCAGGTCGTCGTGCGGTCGTTCGCCCAGCCGGACGATCGCCAGCTTGTAGGCGGCGAGCGTGAGGCCGATCGCGATGGCCCCCTTGATCGCAGCCGCCTCATTGGGCGGCATCGACGGCAAGGCGTTGCCAATCGAGCCTGCGGTGGCGGTCGCAATGACGAACAGCGCAATCGCGATCACCATCGCGACCAACGGGAAGTCGATGATTTTCCGCCACCTCGGCCGTTCGACCGCTTCGACTGTCAGCGATTCCATTACGCCCCCCGGGCTCCGGTCTAACCCGAGCACGGGGGCAAGCAATCGCTTATTGCAGCGGCAATTCCGGCGACCGGGGTGAATGACCCTCTGCCGCGAGCAGCTTGCGCTTGCGGTCGAGCCCGCCGGCATAGCCGCCGAGCGTCCCGTCGCTGCGAATCACCCGGTGGCACGGGATCAGCACGGCCACGTGATTGTCGCCATTCGCGGTGCCGACCGCGCGGACTGCCGTCGGCTGGCCGATGGCCGCAGCGATCTGGGCGTAGCTGCGCGTCTCGCCGGCCGGGATCTTGCGGAGCTCCCTCCACACGGCCTCCTGGAAGGCCGTTCCCGCGACGTCGATCGGGAGCTGGTGCGCGGCCAACGGCCGCTCGATGGCCTCGAGGGCGCCTTCAATGAGTTCTTTGAGCGCGCCCGCATCCTCGACGATCGTCGCCCGTGGGAACAGCCGGCGAAGCGATGCTTCGCTGTCGTCGAATGTCAGCCGGCAGATGCCCTTGCTGGTCGCGGCGATCATCATGCGACCAAGCGGGCTATCGAAGTGGGTCCAGCGGATGGTCTCGCCGCGGCCGCCGTCGCGCCATGCGGAAGGGGTCATCCCAAGCCTTTCCTTGGCGTCGCTGTAAAAGCTGCTCGGGCCGGCGTAGCCGGCTTCGTAAACCGCATCCGTCACCCGGCCATTGGCCTTGAGGGCCGCCTCCGTGCGCTGGTTGCGAACCCCTCGCGCATATTCTGCTGGCGAGATGCCAAGGTCGCGCTTGAAGATGCGCTGGAAATGGTGCGGTGCGTAGCCGACAGCGCCCGCCAGCTCGTCCAGCGTCAGCGATTCTTCGGCAGCCTCGATCAGCCTGACCGCCTTGGCGACCGCCTCGCCGTCTCGGCCGACTTCGTCGGGCTTGCAGCGCAGGCACGAGCGGTAGCCGGCTGCGCGTGCCTCCTCGCCGGTCGCAAAGAATTCCACATGCTCGCGATTCGGGCGCCGTGCGGGGCAGCTCGGCTTGCAGTAGATGCCGGTGGTCTTGACCGCGCCTATGATCTTGCCGTCCCACGCCCGGTCGCGGCGCATGAACGCCGCCCAGGCAGTGTCCGCATCGAGGCGCGAGACGTTGCTCACGACTGCTGATCTAGGCGCGTCAGCAAAGGGCGCAAGGCTGGCCATGCTCAGTTCCTTTCGATCAAGGCCGAGAAACATCCGCGCGTCGCATTATGCGCGTGGATCGTCGCGATCTCCGGGTTCTCGAACAGCTTGCGGATGCCCCCGTCCGCTTCGCCGGGCTGGGTCAGCACGGCGTCGGCCATCATCCCATCCCTGTCGAAGCCGCGAAGCGACAGCACGCGCGTTTCGAATACCGGCGGAACCTCGTCGACATACGCTGCCGGCTGCTGGTCTGTCTCGGTGACGAAGATGGCATGGGCTGCGCGATACGGGTTCGCGACGTCGTGGCTGACATGGTTGAGAAGCAGGACCTTTTCGCCAAGGGCGCGGTCGGTCAGGCTCACACGGCAAGGGAATGTCGGGCTGGTGACCGTCATCCTCACCACGCCCCGCTTCGCAAGTTCTTCCGACGAAAGTCCGAACAACTCCCGATAGGGTGCCGGGTCCAGCCCCTTCACTATATAGGTCATCTCAATCTCCTGCTGGAGACCGTTTTAGGTGATCGCGATTCGCACTGCTTCCGCGCGCTTGCGGTCAAACCAAGTGGCCGCCTTGCATCGCCGCAAAGCGCTTGCTAGGGGCCTCGCCATCCCATGGGGGCGTGCGGGGCAACCCGTTACTGCGCCCCGTTTTTTCATGGGACCATTTTCCGTTTCTGGAGCTTTTCGCGCGTGGAGACATCCGGCGGCATTCGGGCAAGCTTAGCAGGGCGCTACGCCTCTGCTTTGTTCGACCTTGCCCGTGATCAACGGCAGATCGAGTCCGTCGGCAACAGCCTCGACGCGATCCGCCAGGCCCTGCTCGATTCGAAGGATTTTGCGGAGCTGGTGGCGAGCCCGCTGGTGAGCCGCGATGAGGCCGGCAAGGCGTTCGCCGCGCTTGCGCCTCAGCTCCGCCTCGACCCGCTGACCTCGAACTTCCTAGGGGTCCTCGCGCGCAACGGCCGCAAGGGCCAGCTTCGGAATGTCATCCGCGCCTTCCATCGCCTGGCCTCCGAGCATCGCGGAGAGACTACGGCGGACGTCGTAACCGCGAGGCCGCTCAACGACGACCAGATCGCGGCGCTCAAGGCGCAGCTTCGCGCCCGTGCCGGTCGCGACGTCGCGATCGACGCGACGGTCGACCCCACCATCCTCGGCGGAATCGTCGTCAAGCTGGGCAGCCAGCAGATTGACGCCTCGATCCGCACCAAACTCAACCGACTCGCCCAGGCGATGAAAGGCTAATCGAATGGACATCCGCGCAGCTGAAATCTCCCGCGTCATCCGCGACCAGATCGCGAATTTCGACGCCGAAGCGCAGGTCTCCGAGGTCGGCACCGTGCTGTCGGTCGGCGACGGCATCGCCCGCATCTACGGGCTCGACAACGTCCAGGCCGGCGAGATGGTCGAGTTCGACAACGGCACCAAGGGCATGGCGCTCAACCTGGAGGCCGACAATGTCGGCGTCGTGATTTTCGGATCGGACTCCGAGATTTCGGAAGGTTCGACCGTCAAGCGCACCGGTGCGATCGTCGACGTTCCCATCGGCAAGGGCCTGCTCGGCCGCGTCGTCGACGCGCTCGGCAACCCGATCGACGGCAAGGGACCGATCGAGTTCACCGAGCGGCGCCGAGTCGAGGTCAAGGCGCCTGGCATCATCCCGAGGAAGTCGGTGCATGAACCGGTGCAGACCGGCCTGAAGGCGCTCGACGCGCTGGTTCCGATTGGCCGCGGCCAGCGCGAGCTGATCATCGGCGACCGCCAGACCGGCAAGACCGCAGTCGCGCTCGACACGTTCATCAACCAGAAGAACATCAACAAGTCGGGCAAGGAAAGCGAGAAGCTCTACTGCATCTACGTTGCGATCGGGCAGAAGCGATCGACGGTCGCCCAGATCGTTCGCGCCCTCGAGGAAAATGGCGCGATGGAATATTCGATCGTCGTCGCCGCAACTGCTTCGGAACCCGCTCCGCTGCAGTACCTCGCGCCTTACGCCGGCGTCGCGATGGGCGAATATTTCCGCGACAACGGGATGCACGCGGTCATCGTTTATGACGACCTCTCGAAGCAGGCCGTTGCGTATCGCCAGATGTCGCTGCTCCTTCGCCGTCCGCCGGGCCGCGAAGCCTATCCGGGCGACGTCTTCTACCTCCACAGCCGGCTCCTCGAACGCGCCGCCAAGATGAACGACGCCCTCGGCGGCGGGTCACTGACTGCGCTGCCCATCATCGAGACGCAGGCGGGCGACGTGTCGGCCTACATCCCGACCAACGTGATTTCGATCACCGATGGCCAGATCTTCCTCGAGACCGACCTTTTCTACCAGGGCGTCCGCCCCGCGATTAACGTCGGCCTCTCCGTCAGCCGCGTCGGCTCGGCCGCGCAGACCAAGGCAATGAAGAAGGTCGCCGGCTCCATCAAGCTGGAGCTCGCGCAGTACCGCGAGATGGCGGCGTTCGCGCAGTTCGGCTCGGACCTCGACGCTTCGACCCAGAAGCTGCTGGCCCGCGGCGCGCGCCTGACGGAGCTGCTGAAGCAACCGCAATACGCTCCGATGCCGGTCGAGGAGCAGGTCGCATCGATCTTCGCCGGAACCCAGGGCTTCCTCGACAGTGTGCCGACCACCGATGTCGTCCGCTATGAGGCAGCGATGCTGGGCTACCTGCGCTCGGACAAGCCGGAGATTCTCAAGAAGATCCGCGACACCAAGACGCTCGACGACGATACCGCCGCCGCGCTGAAGGACGCGCTGACCACGTTCGGGAAGCAGTTCGCCTAAATGGCCTCGCTGAAGGCCCTCAAGATCCGCATCGGCTCGGTAAAGTCGACGCAGAAGATCACCAAGGCGCTGAACATGGTCGCGGCGTCGAAGCTTCGTCGCGCCCAGCAGGCGGCCCTTGCTGCGCGGCCCTACGCGCAGCGGATGACGGATGTTGTCGGCTCGCTCGCGTCGCGGATCACGCCTGGCCCGCAGAGCCCCAAGCTGCTCGCCGGCACCGGCAAGGACGAAACGCACCTGATCATCGTCGTGACCGGCGACCGCGGGCTCGCCGGCGCGTTCAATTCGAACATCGTCCGCGCCGCCCGCAAGAAGGCCGACGACCTGATCGCCGGCGGCAAGACGGTCTTGTTCTACATCGTCGGACGCAAGGGCCGCCCCGTGCTTCAGCGGTTGTTCCCGAAGCAGATCATCGCACAGTACGACACGAGCGAAGTGAAGAACCCGTCCTATGCCGACGCGCAGGCGATCGCGAAGGACATCGTCGACCGCTATGTGACGGATGGTATCGATGTAGTGCATCTTGCGTATGCGAACTTCCGGTCGACCTTGGTCCAGGAGCCGACGGTCGACCAGATTATCCCGGTGGCGCCGAGGCAGGCCGAAGAGTCAGCGACGGTGAAGGCGGCGCCGGCGGCCGTCGAATATGAGCCGGACGAGGAGGAGATCCTCGCCGACCTTCTGCCGCGCAACATCACCGTGCAAATCTACCGCGCGTTGCTGGAAAACCAGGCGGGCTTCTACGGGTCGCAGATGACCGCGATGGACAACGCCACCCGCAATGCCGGCGACATGATCAAGAAGCTTGGCATTATCTACAACCGCCAGCGCCAGGCTGTGATCACCACCGAGCTCATCGAAATCATTTCGGGCGCCGAGGCGCTCTAACCCAAGCTGAAGGCAAGGAAGACAGACATGGCCACCGCCGCCGAGACGAAGCCCCGCAAGAAAGCCGCGCCGAAGGCCGCCGCGACCGGCACGCCGCTCGCGTCGTCTGGCACGCCCACCAACCTCACCGGCCGCGTCGCCCAGGTGATTGGCGCCGTCGTCGACGTTGCCTTCGAAGGCGACCTTCCGCCGATCCTCTCTGCACTCGAGACCGATAATGGCGGCAACCGGTTGGTCCTCGAGGTCGCCCAGCACCTCGGCGAGAACGTCGTCCGCACGATCGCGATGGACTCGACCGATGGCCTTACTCGCGGCCAGGTCGTCAACGCGACCGGCTCGCAGATCCGCGTTCCGGTCGGTCCGAAGACGCTCGGCCGCATCATGAACGTCATCGGCGAGCCGATCGACGAGCGCGGCCCGATCGGCAGCGACATGTCGGCGCCGATTCATGCCGAAGCCCCGGCGTTTGTCGACCAGTCGACCGAAGCCGCCATCCTGGTCACCGGCATCAAGGTCATCGACCTCCTCGCCCCCTACGCCAAGGGCGGCAAGATCGGCCTGTTCGGCGGCGCCGGCGTCGGCAAGACCGTGCTGATCCAGGAGTTGATCAACAACATCGCCAAGGGCCACGGCGGCGTGTCGGTGTTTGCCGGCGTCGGCGAGCGGACCCGCGAAGGCAACGACCTCTACCACGAGTTCCTCGACGCGGGGGTCATCGCCAAGGATGCGGACGGCAACCCGACCCCCGAAGGTTCCAAGGTCGCTCTGGTGTTCGGCCAGATGAACGAGCCGCCGGGAGCGCGCGCTCGTGTTGCTCTCGCCGGACTTACCCAGGCCGAATATTTCCGCGACCAGGAGGGCCAGGACGTGCTCTTCTTCGTGGACAACATCTTCCGCTTCACGCAGGCGGGCTCGGAAGTGTCGGCGCTGCTCGGCCGTATTCCGTCGGCGGTGGGCTACCAGCCCACCCTGTCGACCGACATGGGCCAGCTCCAGGAGCGCATTACCTCGACCAACAAGGGTTCGATCACCTCGGTGCAGGCCATCTACGTGCCGGCCGACGACTTGACCGACCCCGCGCCGGCCACCTCGTTCGCCCACCTCGACGCGACGACGACGCTGAGCCGCGCAATCTCCGAGCTTGGCATTTACCCGGCAGTCGACCCGCTCGACTCGGTCAGCCGCGTGCTGACCCCGGCCGTCGTTGGCCAGGAGCATTATGAAACGGCGCGCGCCGTGCAGGAGACGTTGCAGCGCTACAAGAGTCTGCAGGACATCATCGCCATCCTCGGCATGGACGAGCTTTCCGAAGAGGATAAGCTGACCGTCAGCCGCGCCCGCAAGATCCAGCGCTTCTTGTCGCAGCCCTTCCACGTCGCCGAGGTCTTCACCGGCATCCCCGGCAAGTTCGTGCAAGTCGAGGACACGGTCCGCTCGTTCAAGGCCGTCGTCAGTGGCGAATACGATCACCTACCCGAGGCCGCCTTCTACATGGTCGGCGGCATCGACGAGGCGGTCGCGAAGGCCGAGAAGCTGGCGCAGGAGGCGTAAGCTTTGGGCAGCCTTCGTCTCGAGGATTGCGTCAACGACGTTTGTCCCTGGTCCGGCGAGCCCGTCAGCGCCGACAGCCTGACCCTCTACCAGGGCAAGGTCGTCGGTTTCTGCAACACCGGCTGCCGCGACAAGTTTGAGGCAGCGACCCGCGCGTTCGACGCAAAGATTGAAGGCAAGCAATAATGGCCGACCTGCATTTTGAGCTCGTTACGCCGGACCGCCTGGTGATGTCCGACGACGTCTACATGGTCGTCGTCCCGGGCACCGAGGGCGAATCCGGCATCATGGCCGGCCATGCCCCGTACATGACGACGCTGAGGGACGGCGAGGTCGCGGTCTATCGCAGCCAATCCGCGCAGCCCGAGCGCATTCCCGTCACCGGCGGCTTTGCCGAGGTCAGCGACCATGGCCTGACCGTCCTCGCCGAAAGCGCAGGCGCCGCATAGTCTCTCCCCCGCTCAGCGGGGATAAACGTAGACGTCATATTCCTCGTCGGACTCCGAGGGCCGGAGCCGGGCGATGTGGCGCGTCGACGCCAGGAACTTCGCGACCTCCGCCGGACGCATCACGGTCGCATCGCGGAACATCACCCGCGTGCTGCTGTAGCGCTTGGTCTGCAGCTCGAGATGCGAGATGATCACGATCGGCCGCCCTGTCGCGGCGTGGAGGCGCTGTGCGTCCGCGAGAATGTCGGTCAGCGACAGGTTGATCCGCGCCTTGTTCGACAGCTTCACGACGCGGCCAAACGTCTGCTGGCGCAGGAACCACACCGGGTTGTCGGCATAATAAGCGAGCGGCTCGACCATCGTGTCGGGGTCGCCCATGACAATCGCGCCCTTCTGCTCAGGCCGCTTCAGCAGTTCGGCGACGTCCGCGATACGGCTGAACGGTGCGCCGCTGATCTCGGCGCGAACCGCAGCGAGCAGCCTCACGGATTGAAGCATCAGCAAAGCGATGAAGCAGGTGATGCCGATCTGCCGCGCGGCCTTGAACCAGGCCCGCTGAGGCCACGAACCGCCCGCGTCTTCCGCTTCCATCCAATAGAGCGAGATAATGAAGATCAGATAGAGGATCTCGTGCCGGTAATAGGAGACGTAAACGAGGTAGAAGAACAGCTTCAGCGCGATGAGGCCCGCGACGGCGGCAGCGAACCCGCCGGGCCGCCTGATCAGCCCCAGGCAGCTCAGGCAGAGCAGGATGAAGTTGATCGGGATGCCGTGCCAGGCGTCAAAGCCGATGTGTGAGAACCCCCACATCGAATCGGCGAAGGCCTTGGCGATCGTGACGACACCGAGGTGGTTGAGGTTCGATGAGACTGCAGCGTCGTTGAACGTCGGGTAGACGGTCCGGAAGCACAGATAGGCGCCCAGCGCCGCCAACACGCTGTTGCCGGCGAAGACCAGCCAATCGCGCTGCGTCGATCGCTGCTGCTTGTCGGACAACATCTCGACAAACCGGAAAAGCATGAAGGCCGCGGCGAGGATGCAGCTCGGCACGTTGGTGTTGCACAGCAGAGCAATCACAACGCCGAACCAGAGGCCGTTCCGGATCCGCGGGTAGAGGGCCGCGAGCCCGAACATCACCAGCGCCGACATGCCGTAGTTGCGCGCCACCGCGACATATTCGAAGGCGCCCCAGAAGCTGAACATCACCATCGCGAGGATGAGCGTCCTGAACGGGGCAAAGAACGCGAAGATCGCCATCGCCGCAATGCCGATGACCGCCCCTGCGACGGGTAGGACTTCGCGGTAAGGGAAGATGTCGTGCGCGCCGCGGAGGATCAGGTACCACAGCGCGGGGTGCCCTTCCCCGTGCACGTTGCGCAGCATCTCGGCGTAATTGGCGCCTGACAGAGCGAGCGAAAACGCCCGGACCTCGTCGCGCCAGAAGATGTGCGTCGAACAGAACCACAGTGCGAGCGCAAGCCAGACGAGGAAGAGGAGGACGCGAACCCGGTAACCAGCCCGGGCCGACTGCTCGGTCCCGAGCGACAACAATGTCGATTCCAAGAATTCCCCCCCGAATTGTTAAGGCGCCAGTAACGATAATGAGTCGGCATTTAGAAATCGTTTAGGACCGCCATCTACTACTGCGCCCGTCACTATGAGTAGGGGTTTGTGATGCTTGACGGGCTGAAGATCGCGATTGTTTTGCCGGCTTATAATGCGAGCCAGACCCTGGAGCGCACATTCGCCGAAATTCCCATGGACATCGTCGACGACGTCATCCTGGTCGATGATGCGAGCACCGACGAGACCGCGGCGGTCGCCCAGCGCCTTGGCATTCACACGATTATTCACGCCCGCAACGGCGGTTACGGCGCCAACCAGAAGACCTGCTACACGATGGCCATCGCCCGCGGCGCCGACATCGTCGTGATGCTGCACCCCGACTATCAATATACGCCACGCCTGATCACCGCGATGGCCGGGATGATCGCCTCGGGCCATTATGACGCGGTCTTCGCTTCGCGGATTCTCGGCAACGGCGCCCTGAAGGGCGGCATGCCCAAGTACAAATATGTCGCGAATCGCCTCCTCACGGCGTTTCAGAACCTGCTGATGGGCGCAAAGCTCAGCGAGTATCACACGGGCTACCGCGCCTGGAGCCGCCAGGTCCTGCAGACCCTGCCCCTCCTGTCATGCTCGGACGATTTCGTGTTCGACAATGAGATGATCGCCCATGCGGTCTGGGCCGGGTTCAATTTGGGCGAAATCTCCTGCCCGACGAAATATTTCCCGGAAGCCTCGAGCATCAACTTCCGCCGCAGCTGCATCTACGGGCTCGGGGTCCTTCGCACCGCCATTACCTTCCGGCTGTGCAGGATGGGCCTGTGGTCCTCGCGGCTGTTCAGTCCGGTGGCCGCGGAGCTGCCGACCTCGGTGGAGCCTCTCCCAACGATGGCGGTCGCCGAGCCACTGCCGCGGAAGCGCGCTGCGTGAACCTGGTTTCGTTGTTGCCGGACGCCCTGCGCGTCCCTCTCGAGAATATTCTCGCGAGGCCCGCCGCTCGGCAGCTCGTCCGCTATGTGTTTGCCGGCCTTTGCGTGAGTCAGTTCGCGGCTTGCGTCTATTCCGCGGCGGTGCTGTTGCTGCACGTCGCGCCACTCAAAGCGAACGTCCTCAGCACGGCATGCGGCCTCTGCGCCGGCTACACCGTACACAGCCGGTGGAGCTTCGCCGGTGGCTCGGCCGATGCCGAGCACGCCAGGATCGTGCGCTTCCTCGTGAGCTCAGGGGTCGCTTTCCTCGCGAACATGGCCTGGGTCTGGATCCTGGTATCCAATATGCACCTGAACCCGCTGGCGCCGGTACCGTTCATGATGTTCGTGACGCCGTGGATCAGCTTCCTGCTGAACCGCCACTGGGTCTTCCGCGCTAACTGAGTGCGGCCTCGGCAATCGAGGTTAGTCTTTCCTTAGGCATCTGCGGTTAATCCAGCATCGAAATTCCTGTTTCAGCGAGTGACCAACGGGCATGAGCGCATTCGGCAAGCGTAGTGGAATGGGAGGCGGCGGCCGCCCGAGTTTCGGCGTCGCCAAGCCGATGAAGGGCGGCCCCGGGGGCTCGTCCGCTGCATCCACACCCGATGGCGGCGAACAATTCCCGCCACTGGACGAACTTTCCCCGCCTACAGAGCCAACCGACAGCGACCCTGGCAGCGCGCCAGCCGGCGGAGCCATGGACCGCCTGACGGCCCGCCAGAACGCAAGCGGCGAACAAGGCAGCAGCAAGGTCGAGGGCTTCGAGGCCTCCGTCCACAGGATCAAGGAGCAGGTTCTTCCTCGCCTGCTGGAGCGCGTAGATCCCGAAGCGGCCGCCACCCTCAACAAGGACGAGCTCGCCGAGGAATTCCGGCCGATCATCTCCGAGGTGCTCGCCGAGCTGAAGATCACGCTCAACCGCCGCGAGCAGTTCGCGCTCGAGAAGGTCCTCGTCGACGAGCTTCTCGGCCTTGGACCGCTCGAGGAGCTGCTCGCCGATCCGGCGGTCAGCGACATCATGGTCAACGGCCCCGAACAGACCTACGTCGAACGCAAGGGCAAGCTTGAGATCGCGCAGATCCAGTTCCGCGACGAGGAGCATCTGTTCCAAATTGCGCAGCGGATCGTGAACAAGGTCGGTCGCCGCATCGACCAGACGACCCCGCTTTGCGACGCTCGCCTCCAGGACGGCAGCCGCGTCAACGTGATCATCCCGCCGCTGTCGCTCCGCGGCACCGCCATATCGATTCGTAAATTCTCCGAGAAGCCGATCACCCTCGACATGATGCGCGGCTTCGGTTCGATGTCGGAGAAGATGGCGACGGTACTGAAGATTGCGGGCGCCAGCCGCATGAACGTCGTCATCTCCGGCGGTACCGGTTCCGGTAAGACGACGATGCTCAACGCTTTGTCGAAGATGATCGACCCCGGCGAGCGCGTGATCACCATCGAAGACGCGGCCGAGCTTCGGCTGCAGCAGCCGCACTGGCTGCCGCTGGAAACCCGCCCGGCGAACCTCGAGGGTCAGGGCGCGATCACCATTCGCGACCTCGTCATCAATGCTTTGCGTATGCGCCCCGACCGCATCATCCTCGGCGAGATTCGCGGCCAGGAGTGCTTCGACCTCCTGGCGGCCATGAACACCGGCCACGACGGTTCGATGGCGACGCTTCACTCCAACTCCCCGCGCGAATGCCTCGCGCGTATGGAGAACATGGTGATGATGAGCGACATCAAGATCCCGAAGGAGGCGATCAGCCGCCAGATCGCGGATTCGGTCGACATCATCGTCCAGGTGAAGCGCCTTCGCGACGGCTCGCGCCGCACCACCAACATCACCGAAGTGATCGGGATGGAAGGCGACGTCATCGTCACCCAGGAGCTGTTCAAGTTCGAGTATCTGGACGAGACGTCCGACGGAAAGATCGTCGGTGAATATCGCTCGATGGGCCTGAGGCCCTACACGCTGGAAAAGGCCAAGCAGTATGGCTTCGACCAGCCCTACCTCGAGGCCTGCCTTTAAGCAGCGCCCTGCTTACCGCTCCATTCGGTACTGGAGCGTCAGCGTCACGCCCGTCTCGATCTGCCCAGGCTCGATCGAACCGCGCTCCGGCACGGGCGGCGGCGGTGGCGGAGCCGCCATCGGCGAGATCCTGCTACCCGTTACGACGATATCCGCGGAACGATAGGACACGCCCTCCTGCACCGAGAGCAGGCGAACGCGCGAGAAACCCGCGTTGCGGGCATATTCGGTCGCCTCGGCCTCGCCGCGAGCCATGGCGCGCTTCCTTGCCTCGGCGCGAAGAGGCGCCGGGTCGGCAATCCCGAAACTCGGGCCGTAGATGTTAGTCGCTCCTGCGGCGGTCAGCGTGTCGAGCAAACCAACCAGTCGGTCGATCTGCCGCGTCTTGATGCGCACCGAGTTGCGCGCGAGGTACCCGATGAAACGCCGCGTCCCACGGCCGTTGATGTTGTCATATTCGTAGTCCGCATTGACCGACACGCCCTCGGTCTGAATGTCCTTGGACGCTATCCCCGAAGCTCGGATCGCCCTGAGAAGCTCTTCGGTCTTGGCCTTGCTGGCCGTGAGCGCCGCCGAAGCGGTCGGCGCGCGGGCCTCGGTTGCCGCGTTGATCGTCGCTTCGTCCGGCGGGGCCCGCAGCTGCTCGGAGATCTGAACGGTCACCAATGGTGTCGCCGCCAACTCGTCGAGCGAGGCCAAGGTCTGTGCTGAGACGGGCGGGCTGACGAAGGCAACAAATGCGAACGCAACAGAGCGGAACATCACGAACTCCCTGATACTCGAGCGCATCCTGTTCGCTCCCATTGCCGCTGGCAAGCCGGCCTGTATGCCCGGTGCGGACGACGCGTTATTGCAGCACCGTGGAAGCAAATGCCGATCCCGCTGCCCGGCTCGCCGCCACAGAAGGCGTGCAGCGCGTCCCGACGCGTGCGCTAGAGCTGTTTATCATCCGTCGGTTTCTCGACGCCGCGACCTGTACCGCGATGATCGAGCGGATCGATGCTCGGCGGCGACCGTCGACGATCGCCGACGACACCGGCATCGCCAACTTTCGCACGAGCGAGACGTGCGACCTCGATTCGGTGGACCCGGATGTGGCGGACGTCGAAAGAAGGATCGCCGACCTGCTCGGCCTTCCGCTCGAGCTGGGTGAACCCCTGCAAGGTCAGCGCTACGCACCCGGACAGGAGTTTCGCGCGCATACCGACACGTTCAACCCGGGAGGTTATGACTTCCTGGTTCACACCGAATGCGGCGGGCAGCGGAGCTGGACCGCGATGATCTATCTGAACGAGCCCGAAGACGGGGGCGCAACGCGGTTCAAGACGATCGGCAAGACGATCCAGCCGGAAGTCGGCAAGCTGTTGACCTGGAACAATCTTCTTCCCGATGGCTCGCCGAACCCGGCGACGCTTCACCAGGGGATGAGGGTCCGCGCCGGCACCAAGTACATCCTGACGAAGTGGTTCCGACAGCGACCGCTCTAGGGGTTGTCCCTCGCCAGATTGTGGCGTGACCAGACATCCGTATCCTTGCGTACAGACCCGTCTTCGAGCGGCGGTCCAAGATCGTCACATATTCGTATCCTCGAAAGGACATGTTCGTGGAACAGCCGGCGATCACGATCCTCAATACCAACCGCATGATGGCGGTCTCGACTCTGCGGCCGGACGGGTGGCCGCAAACCACGGTCGTCGGCTATGCCAACAGGGGTTTCAGCATCTTCTTCCTGATTTTCCGGTCGAGCCAGAAATACGCGAACATCAAGCATGACCAGCGGATTTCGATCGCGGTGGCGCCGGAGCCATCCGAGGTGGCGGAGCTGAAGGCTGTTTATGCGGGCGCTGTAGCAAGTGAAATCACCGACCCGGGCCAGCGGGATGAAGCATGGCGCCTGCTCATGGAGCGGCATGCGAACCTGGCCGGATTCAAGATTCCCGATGCCGACGAAGCGGTATTCATCCAGGCACAATGCAGGCATGTCTCGGTGCTCGACTTCAGTCAGGGCCTGGGCCATCGCGAGCGCCTGACAATCGATGAGCGAGGCGCCGTAATCGAGACCGACCTTGGCAAGGACAATTGGCCCACGACGGCGGGCGAAAGGTTCGATCGCGAACAAATGGGTGTTGCCGCCAAGGAGTGACGCCAGTGAGTCTCAAGGCGGAGAACCTTCCGGGGAAGAGGGGATGGGAAGCGGGATATCCCCGGAAGGCTGATTTCAGTCGTAAGTCCGAGATGCCTCCGGCTCTATAAGTATTGATACGGAAGGGGGCTCATCCGCGGCGGCGCCGATCAGATTTCCGATGCGCTGACAAAGCCCCAATCGTCCTCCCGGGCGGGGGTCATCTCCGCTCCGCCCGGACCCACGGTCAGTAAGTCCGCGTGGCCGAACCCCTTCGAATAATCGAGGATTGTCACGATACTGCAGTAGGCGCGCATGACCGCCGAATGCTTGAGGTTCGGCCCTCCGAGCCTGGCAAGCGCCGGGTGTCTCCTCAGGATGAGCTCGACCGCCCTGTCGCGCTGGGCAGGGTCGCGCACTTCCGAGGCGTTCGCCGCTATCGAGAGGGCCTTGATCTGTGCAGGATCATCGAAATCGCGGCCGACGACGATGGACACCCTGCTGTCCCGCTCGATGTTCGCATATTTCTGGCTTTTCTTCGAAATGACGAAATAGAGCAGCAACCCATCATTGGCGTAGCTGACCATGGTGGCCTGCGGCCATCCATCGGGGCGTAGCGTGGCAATCGTCATCAGCCGATAGTGGCTGAGGATGTCGACCGCTTTCTGTTCCATCGCTGGAGCGTGAACTCGTGCTCACTGCGGGTCATTACGCAAATCCCCGGACCCTCTCTGTCGGGCCGAGCGGGAATTATTTTTCGGACGCGGCGAAAGCAATGCGAAGTGCTTCTGAAAGGCTGCGGACGCCGAGCTTGCTCATCAGATTCGCCCGGTGGATCTCGACGGTTCGCGGGCTGATTCCCAGGTCATAGGCAATCGTCTTGTTTGGTAAGCCATCCGCGAGACCGTTCAGGACGTCACGCTCTCTCGATGTCAGAGCCTGCAGGCGCACTTCCGCATCGCGCTTCCGTTCGCCCGTCGCATGCTTTCGCGAAAGTCGGCTGAAGCCCTCTTGAAGCGAGGACAAGAGAGCACCCTTTTCGAACGGCTTTTCGATGAAGTCCACGGCGCCGGCCTTCATTGCCTTGACCGCCAGTGCCACGTCGCCGTGGCCGGTCATGATGATGACCGGCAAGCCGACGCCTTTTTCCTGGAGCGCCTGCTGGACTTCCAGCCCGTCCATGCCGGGCATACGAATGTCCAGGAGCACACAGCCTTCCTCCAGCTGGGCCTTCAGAAGCTCGGTCCCGGACTCATAGGCCTCCACCCGGTAGCCCGAAGTCTTGAGCATGAAGCCGACCGAACGCCGGATTGCCGCATCGTCATCCACCAGGTGCACCAGCGGATCGTTGGAGTCACTCATTGTCCATCTCGGCCCTGGGTAGCGTGAATCCAAATATTGTTCCGCCCTCGGACGCCGGCTCGCACCAAATCCTTCCTCCGTGGGCCTCCACGATGGTTCGGCAGATTGAGAGCCCAATGCCCATGCCGCTCGCCTTTGATGTCACGAATGGCTGGAACAATTGCGGCGCGACACTGTCGCTTATTCCGGAGCCGGTATCCTGGATGCAGACGGTGACCGTATCCTGGGGGCCGACGCTGGTCGCGATGGTCAGCGCGCGAACGGGGCTGTTGAGCATGGCCTCGATCGCGTTCCGCATGAGGTTGAAAAGCACCTGCTGGATCTGGATGCGGTCGACGAAGACGGCGTCAGCCGTCGGATCCAAGTTGACCTGGACATCGATGCCATGCTCGCGCGAACCCACGAGGGCGAGGGCATTGGCTTCGGTTATGATCCGCGACAGGCTTTCGACATGGTGCTCGGTCTCGCCGTGACTGAGGAAATCCCGCATCCGGCGCACGATTTCGCCGGCGCGCAGCGCTTGCTCCGCGGTATCGCGCATCGCCTCCTTCGCTATCGCGATCCGCTCAGCGTCGATGTCTCCCTCGAGCAGGTCGGCAGCCCCCTGGCAGTAACTCGCGATCGCCGTCAGCGGCTGATTAAGCTCGTGAGCGAGCGATGAGGCTAGCGTTCCCAGCTCGCTGAGGCGGCCGACATGTGCCAGCTCCGCCTGAATGTCGCGCAACCTCATGTCGGCCTGGCGCCGCTCGGTAAGGTCGTGGATGAATCCGGTGAAGATGCGCCGCCCCTCGACCCAGGCTTCCCCTACCGACAGCTCGATAGGGAAAGTGTTGCCGTCGCGGTGGCGCGCGGTCGTCACCCTGCCGATGCCGATGATCTTCCGAACGCCGGTCTGGCGATAGTTCTTGAGATAGCCATCGTGCCGCTCGCGATCCGGTGACGGCATCAGCATCGAAACATTTTCGCCGATCACTTCGGTTTCGGCATAGCCGAACATCTTCTCGGCGGCCGCGCTGAACGAGATGATCGAGCCCACGTCGTCGATCAGCACCATTGCGTCCGGCACGGTCGCGAGGATCGAGCGAAGATGCTCTTCACGACCAAGGGCATCCGTGGCAGCACGATCAACCGGCCGGTCCATGGACATGGCTATAGCAAGCGGAGTGCGACGGCCCAAAGCTTCAGCGGATGCTCGCGACCCTCAAGGGCAGAATCGTCCCGTCCGGTTCTAAGAGAGACACCTGCTGGCCGAGCCGCATGGGAATGCCATCGAACCAGAGCACACGGTCCGGCTTGCCTTCGCTGCGCATGACCCATTTTTCACCAGAAGAAACGATCTGGCCTCTTTCATCCGGTTCGGTCGACCAGTGCCGGCGGGCGGTCGCTCTGGTCGGATTCTCGGTCAGGGCAGCGCCATCAACGGCATCGAAATCGTCAAGGGGCAGTTTGATCAGGAAAGTGCGGCTGACGGATCCGTCCGGGAACTCTCCGGTGCTGCCAAGCTCCAGGCGGATGGATCTCCAGTTCATCGCAGAAGATTTCGCTGGGAGGCAGCGGTCAGCAAATACGCAATTTCGCGTAACGACCGGACGGGACTCGTCGCTGCATAGGGATTGCGATGACCAAACAGCGGCGCCCCGATGAAGCATCCTCCGAACCGCCGATGAAGTCGCGCGCTCTTGTCTTTGCCTTGGCCCTCTTGGCCGCGACCGGGAGCACAAATGCACAGCCGGTAGATGTCAGTTCGGGCTCGGTTGTTCAGATCGTCGCCCAGCTCAAGCCGGGCGAATATGTCTGGGCCCCCGAGATCGCGCCAGGCGGGCCGATGCTGCTCGTCGTCAATGTAAAGACCCAGAGGGCCGTGCTGTACCGCAACGGCATACCGATCGGCGCGACGACCGTTTCCACCGGCCGCCCGGGCCACAACACCCCCACCGGCGTGTTCACCATCCTCGAGAAGCAGGTCGAGCACCATTCGTCCAAATATGACAGCGCGCCGATGCCCTTCATGGAGCGCCTCACATGGTATGGAGTAGCCCTCCACGCCGGCCATCTGCCCGGCTATCCCGCATCTCACGGCTGCATCCGGATGCCGGCTGGCTTCGCGAAGCTCCTGTACGGCTCAACAAAGCTCGGCATGACCGTGGTCATCGCAGACGTACCGTCCGCGCCGCGCGTGGCACCAACGCCTGAGATCCTTTCGCAGGGCCCGGCAGACGCGCTGAGCAACGCCTCCGTCGCCTGGGACCCGCAAAAATCACCAAGCGGACCGGTTTCGGTCATCATAAGCGCCAGTGACGGCCGCGCGCTCGTCCTGCGCAACGGCGTGGTGATCGGTTCTGCGCCCGTGGCCGTCAAAGGCACGGTGACCGGGACCTGGGCCTATGCGCTGCGCGGCATCGACAAGGGGGGGCAACATTGGGTTCGACTGCAGTTGTCGGGATCTTCCGGATCGGACCAAGAAGTGCCTCCAGATGAATGGCAGAGATTCGTCGCGCCGGAGGCGTTCAAGACCGCCGTGGCCGGCGTCGTCGAACCGGGCATGACGATCGTCGTCACGCCCGACTCATTGCGTACGGCCGCTGCTCCGGTGACGGTGCTGGAGTCTGGCAGTTGAGGCCATTGTCTATGGAGAACTGCGTATGTCGCGCTCCGCCAACGCAGCGGATGATTGGCTCCGCACTTCCGGAGACCGATCATGACGAGCGCAAAGGAATTGGTGATCGATAGACCATCGTTGGGACGCGTCGAGGAGTCCGCTGCAACACCCATCAAGTCCATTCTCTTCGCCGTTCACGAGGACGATGGTCTCGCTGCGCGTCTCCAGGTCGCGCTGTCCCTCGCGCGGGCTTGCTCGGCGCATCTCCAGCTGCTCCAGGTCATTCCGCTTGAGGCCTACACAGTGGTCGACAGCTACGGGGGCAATTTCGTCCGCGGGGAGATCGTGGAGGCACTTCAGGATCAGGCGGCTAAACTGCACCGCCAGCTCGCGGAGCATCTCAACAAGGAAGATGTGAATTGGAGCTACGAGGCCACGACCTCCGCAGTCCTTCCCGAGTTAGTGAAGAATGCAGCCCTTGCTGACCTCGTCGTCATCGGACGGCAGCCCAATTGGCACGAGTTCAGGCGCACGGGACCGGGCCTCCTGGGAGCACTCATCTGCAACACGCGCGCCCCATTGTGCATTCCCGGCGACGGCGGCGAAAAGCTCGATCCGTTCGGAAACGCGGTCATTGCCTGGAACGGGAGCATCGAAGGAGCGAACGCAGTCCGTTCTACGATCGGTCTGCTCCGCATGGCCGCAATGGTCCGCGTGGTCCGCTTTGCGGAGGACAAGGAGACCGCTTTCCCGGACACGTCGCTGATGGAATATTTGTCGCGACACGGTGTGCATGCGGAGATGGATAGGCGCTCGCCTAAGACCGAGATCGGGCAGGACCTCGTCGACTTCGCGACGCGAGCGGGGGCCGAATATATCGTGATGGGCGGCTACAGCCATACAAGAGCTGGCGAGTTCCTGCTCGGCGGCCTGACGCGCGAGTTTCTGCACGCGTGCCCCATCTCGCTGGTCATGGCTCACTGAGACGACAGTCCAGTGCCAGCGTGAGCGCGCAGATTGTAGCGGGGTGACCCGCTAGATCACTGAAATCAGTAGAAAAAATGGTGGGCGTGGCAAGGATTGAACTTGCGACCCCTGCGATGTCAACACAGTGCTCTACCACTGAGCTACACGCCCACGCCGGGCGACTTAGCGACGGCGCCCCCCGTCTGCAACCCGCTGACGGAGCACTCTGGGCGGAAAGCGGCCGGCGAGCTCTTCTACCCCGGCCCCGACCGACGGCGGGATCGCGCCCTGGGTCGCCTTGCTCATCGATGACCAGCGAATGACCCCGCTCCTGTCGGTGGCGGTCATACTCAGGTAGGGCAGGCCATCCCAGATCACGAGCTTGGAACGCAGCAGCAAATCGCCCCCGCCATCGCGCCTGACCGCGAAGCCCCTCTTGTCCAGCTCGTTGACGATGAGCTCGCTCGTCGCGCGCGCCACGGGCGAATAGCGCGGATCGCCAGTTGCGTTGGCAACGTCCATGACCGCGATTTCGCCGCCTGATCTCGCAAACGGCTGCAAGGCAGCGGCCAGAATGGCCAGTGCGAGCACGGCCCCCGCAATCAGGGCAAGCACGAGCGGGCGGCCGACCGCCGGGCGTGGTTGACCCGGCGCTTCCGCCCGCAGCCGGTATCCGCGCTTGGGAATGGTCTCGATCAGCCGCGGCTCGCGTGGGTCATCGTCAAGCGCCCGGCGGAGCTGGCCGATGACGACGGCGACGCTGTTGCCGCTGAGGGCACGTCCCTGCCACACCTCGGCAATCAACCGCTCCTGGCTGACCACCTCGCCGGTCGCCTCACACAACAGCTCCAGCGCCTTGGCCGCACGCGGCTCCAGCCGCCTGACCTCGGCGCTTCGGTGCAATTCGCCGGTCGCGGCCACGAAGAGCCAACCTCCGATCCGGTGACGGCCGATGGTGCGCTCAAGGTTCATGTGCTCATCCTAGCCTGACCCACATCTGCCAGCGAGAGCGCTCGTCGACGCGCTTCATCAAAAATTTAGCCGAGTTTGGTTTGCTTGTGACGCATCGTCCCGAGGATGCACGTGCTTCGGGCTCCGCCGAAGCCTGGAACCGATGGCGGAGAGTGAATGACCCTAAAGTCGCCCGTGCTGGTCCTCGGTCTGGAAGATCCGGTCCACTTCCATCACGAGGTCCTTGAGATGGAACGGCTTGGACAGCAATTTGGCTTCCGGTGCGGTACGCCCGCCCTGGAGCGCGACGGCGGCGAAGCCGGTAATGAACATGACGCGGATCGTTGGGTCGATCGCACTGGCCTTCTGGGCCAGCTCGATCCCGTCCATCTCGGGCATGACGATGTCGGTCAGCAGGAGATCAAAACGGCTGGTCTCGAGCAGTGGGACGGCCTCGGTGCCGCAGCCGACGGCTTCGACCTCGTAGCCGACACGCTGCAGCGCCCGCTGCAGATATTCGCGCATCGACGTGTCGTCTTCAGCCAGGAGAATTCTCGCCATCACTTGCTCTATGCGCTGCCCGAGTGCGTTTTTCCAGAAGCGAATAATGCGCTGGCGCGTTGCAGGCTCCCTCAGCCAGTCCTAAACTGGCACGAAATTTAACCCTGACCCCGTGAGCAAGCTCCCCTCCCCCACAATCCACCAGCCCCGTGGACAGCTGCCGGTTCTGCTGTCGGTGCCACATTCTGGCCGCGACTATCCCGACTGGCTGGTCGGGCTCGCGTCGGCCGGCAAGCCGTCGCTGACGACGCTCGAGGACCCCTTTGTCGACCGCCTCGTCTGGCGCGCGCTCCAGCGCGGATGCGGAGCCGTCATCGCCCGTACGCCGCGCGCCGCGGTCGACTGCAATCGAGCCGAGGACGAGGTGGACCCGTCGGTCATCGACGGCGCCAGGCGTAGGGGAATCTCTGCCCGCGCACGCGGCGGGCTCGGCATCGTTCCCGCGCGAACGGCCCAGCACGGCTATCTTTGGCGGCGGGCGATCAGCCCCAAGCAGCTCGACGACCGGCTAAACCAGGCTCACCGGCCCTATCATGAGGCGATCGAGGCGCAGCTTGCTCTGCTGCTCGACCGCTTCGGCTGCGCCTTGTTGCTCGACTGCCATTCGATGCCCCCGCCACCGGAAGGCGTCCCGCCCCTGGTGTTCGGCGATTGCCGGGGCCGCACGGCGGAGCCCTGGATCAGTGCCGAAGCTGTCGCGATCGCCAAGCGGCTAGGCTTCGACGGCGGACTCAACGACCCCTTCGCAGGCGGTCACGTGATCGAGCGTCACAGCCGGCCGAGGGATGGCGTCCAGGCACTCCAGATCGAGATCGACCGGCGATGCTATCTCGACTCAAAGCTCGCCAAGCCCGGACCTGGCTTCGATCGGGTCGCCGGGCTGCTCGAGGCGCTTGCGGTCGAGCTCGGCGAGGCGCTGATCGGCCGGCAGTACGCAACCGCCGCCGAATAGCCTGGCGGCTTAGACCGTCTCGGGAGCGGGCTGCGCCGGGACTTGCGCGGGCGCCTTGCCCTGCTGCATCTGCCGGGCGAACACGTCGCGCATCTGGCTGAGCGAGAAGAGGTGGGCGAAGATCAGCGGCAGCATGCCGTTCTGGTTCATCTTCCTCAACTCGTCGCCGCGGAGGTTCCTGACCTTCTCCTCGTCGACCATGCGGAACCCGCGATAGACGAACGGCTGGTCGAAGCCTTCCGGCTGAATCGCAACTTCGCCGTCCATCAGCAGGTCCGACTTCACCAGGTCGTCGATGAACGCCTGTGTCCGGAGGCCCGCCGCTTCGAACTGCTCGCAGAATTCCAGGATCGCCTTGGTCGCTGCGCCCGGCTGGTCCCCGTCGAACAACGGTTCGCCCTCGTCGAAGTCCCCGATCGCGCCCGACGTTGGGTCGTAGCAGAGTGACAGCTCGTCGGTGTCCGGGCGGAGCCGCGCGAGCAGGAACGGGTAGCGGCGCAAATAGGCCGGAATGTAGAGATTCGGGTCGAGCGCCCGGCCGTCCTGGTCCAGGAAAACGTTGACGCCCTCGTTGAGGCCCATGAGAGCGATAGGAACCGGGGGGCCGCCAATTGAAAAGACGATCGGATAATGGCGCTGCACCAGCGTGAACTCGTCGACCGTCAGCGGCACGGCGTGAGTCCGGCCCATCTCCGGCATGCTGGTGATGCCGCGCACCTTCATCTTCCCGTGCTGGTCGAGGTTGATCGGCTCGACCGCGTTATAGAAAATCGGCATTCCTTCAGTCGGGGCGGCGCTCGCCATCTTAGGGTCTTCTCCTGAGGTCACGGCTGCAGCTTCGCGTCCCCCGCGCTTGCCCGCCGTTCATTGGTCCGGTGCCCTCTATTGGCCTCGCGTGCGTTAGGCAAGCGCGGGCGCCGCAGGCGGGCATGCTCGACTGCTTAGTTCATTGAACATTCAACGCTTTGCTGCGAAGCCCGGGCCATGGGGTTGGGCCTTTCGTGATTGCCGGAACAGTCTGGAAGCTGCTGCCGCTGCTGTTCGGCCTGATGGGTGCCGGGCCGGGCGTCATCAGCCAGTCGGTTACGCGCCTGATGGTCCAGGACGAGGTGATCATGCGAGTCCCCCTCCAGCCGCGTCCGCTGTTCCGGGAAATCGAATGGGTCGAACACAAGGGCCCCAAGTGCGTCCCGTTGGGCGCAATCCGTGGGGCGCTGCTGTCGCAACGCAGCCAGGTCGATTTCATCCTCGCGAACCATGTTCGGGTGCGCGCCCAACTCGACGAGGATTGCCCCGCGCTCGATTTCTACGGCGGCCTCTATCTCCAACCCCAGGACGATCGGCTGTGCGCCAGGCGGGACGCAGTCTATTCGCGGATCGGCGGAAGCTGCAACATCGAGCGGTTCAGGCAACTGGAGCCGAGGCTGCGTCAGTAGCTTGGACCTCTCGCGCAGGCTCCGCGTTTCCTTGACAAGCGCTTGGGCCACGGCATAGCCGCAAGGCCGCTAGTTGCCGCACCGGCCATGAGAAGCCGCGGCCCACTCCATCATCCGGATATTGAATGACTTTTGCCGATCTCGGCCTTTCTGACGAACTGCTCCGCGCAGTCAATGACAGCGGCTACAACGAGCCGACGCCCATCCAGCGCGCCGCAATTCCGTCGGTCCTCATGGGCAAGGACCTGATCGGCATTGCCCAAACCGGCACCGGCAAGACCGCAGGCTTCGTCCTGCCGATGATCGACATCCTCCACGAAGGCCGCAGCCGGGCGCGCATGCCGCGATCCCTGATCCTCGAACCGACCCGCGAGCTTGCGATGCAGGTCGCCGAGAATTTTGAGAAATATGGGAAGTATCACCCGCTCTCGATGGCGCTGCTGATGGGCGGCGTGCAGATGGGCGACCAGGTCAAGGCGCTCGAAAAGGGCGTCGATGTGCTGATCGCCACACCCGGCCGACTGATGGACCTGTTCGGTCGCGGCAAGATCATGCTGACGGACTGCAAGCTACTAGTCATCGACGAAGCCGACCGGATGCTCGACATGGGCTTCATTCCGGACATCGAGGAGATTTGCTCAAAGCTTCCGCGAGATCGCCAGACCTTGCTCTTCTCGGCGACCATGCCGCCGCCGATCCAGAAGCTCGCGGCCAAATTCCTGAACGACCCCAAGCGTGTAGAGGTCGCGCGGCCGGCGACCGCCAACGTCAACATCGAGCAGCGGCTGGTCGAGGTTAGTCCCGACAAAAAGAAGGACGTGCTCCGCGACATCCTTCGCCACGAGGAATTCAAGAACGCCATCATATTCTGCAACCGGAAGACGGCGGTGCGCGAGCTTGCGTCGAGCCTCAAGCGCTCGGGCTTCAAGGTTGGCCAGATCCAGGGTGACATGGAGCAAGCGGCCCGCATCGCGGAATTCGATCGCTTCAAGAAGGACGAGATCAACATCCTGGTCGCCTCGGACGTCGCGGCGCGCGGACTCGATGTCAAAGGCGTCAGCCACGTGATCAATTTCGACGTGCCCTGGCAGCCGGACGATTACATTCACCGCATAGGCCGTACCGGGCGCGCCGGCGCCAAGGGCATCGCAATCACACTTGCCACGAGGCAGGATGCGGAGGCCGTCGCCGCGATCGAGAAGCTCACCGGCCTCAAGATCGCACGCAGTGACAAGAGCCGCGAGCTGGATGCCTCGCCGGACGAGATCGCTTCGAACCGCGAGGGACCGAAGGACAGTAAGCGGGCCCCACGAGGCCGATCGAAGAGCGCTGACGAACGCCGTACCGAACCGGCCGCCGAACGCGCCAAGTCGCCGCGACCACGGCCTCAGGAGGCCAAGGCCGCTGACGAGCGCAAACCGCCCGCCGAACGGCTGCCGGTCGTCGAGGACATCAGCAGCGACTGGAACGGCCCACTTCCGAGCTTCCTCTCACGAAGCGCAGGTTAGTACCCAGCTTGACACTGGAAAGGTCCGTAGACGCTTCCTAGTTCCTTCGCGGGCTGGAGAAGCGAAGGAACTGCGATGACCGACTACGTTCTGCCGACTGTCTGGACGTGGGAACAGCCCAGCGGCGGCCAGTTCGCCAATATCAACCGTCCCATTGCCGGCCCGACTCACGAGCAGGAGCTTCCCGTCGGGAAGCACCCGTTCCAGCTCTACTCGCTGGCGACGCCCAACGGGCAAAAGGTCTCGATCATGTTCGAGGAGCTGCTAGCGAAGGGCCACAAGGACGCCGAGTACGACGCTTGGCCGATCCGCATCGGCGACGGCGACCAGTTCGGCAGCGGGTTCGTCGACATCAATCCCAATTCCAAGATCCCTGCTCTGGTCGACCGCAGCGGTCCGGAGCCGGTTCGCGTCTTCGAATCCGGCGCGATTCTGGTCTATCTCGCCGAGAAGTTCGGCGAATTCCTGCCCGCGTCAGGCTCTCCGCGTGCAGAAACGCTCTCCTGGCTGTTCTGGCAGATGGGGAGTGCGCCCTTCCTCGGCGGTGGGTTCGGCCATTTCTTCGCCTACGCGCCCGAGAAGATCGAATATGCGATCAACCGCTACGCGATGGAGGCCAAGCGCCAGCTCGACGTGCTCAACCGCCGGCTGGCGGACAACGAATATGTCGCGGGCACGGATTACTCGATCGCAGACATCGCGATCTGGCCTTGGTACGGCGGGATTGCACTCGGCCGCAGCTACGAAGGCGCCGATGTGTTCCTCGCAACGCATGAGTACGAACACCTTCTCCGCTGGGCCAAGCAGATCGCCGAGCGGCCGGCCGTGAAGCGCGGTCGGATCGTCAACCGGCTGACGGGCGACGAAAGCGAACAGCTCCACGAGCGCCACGACGCGTCCGACTTCGACCTCCGTACGGAGGACAAGATCAAAGGCGTGGCGCCGGAAGAGGCGGCCGCCGTGAAGGACGACGCGATCTAGTCGATCAATGCAGCTCGGCCGCCCCCTGGCTCTGGAGGACGGCCGGGTTGCTCGCGAGGCTGTAAAGGTAGGCGCGCCGCTGGTCGGACCCGGCCTTGAGCTTGCGCAGAATCTTGCGCTGCTCCTCGGTCAGCACGAACCGCAAATAGCCACGGCTCGCCAAACACTCCTCGGTGGTCGCCACCAGCGTCTTCTTGATGCTCTTGAAGCGCTCCTCGGGCCTCACGCTGCGGACGATATTTTCCTGTTGATGCGCATACTCCACCGCCTGCTGGGCGGCATTCGTGACGTCCGGCCCGGTCGAATTGCTCCCCACCGCCATTGAAGACGATGCGCCCGTGGTGACCGCGTCAAGCTGCTTGGACGCCTTCGCGAATGCCCTCGCATCGTCCGTCTGGGAAATGTCGGTGTAATGACCCTTGAGCCCGCATTCGACCGAGTCCAGCCGGTATTGATCCAGCGTGATCCCCGCCTTGCCCCAACTTTCGGTCGGCGCGGGCGCCCCATCTACCGCGCTCGCGACCAGCGTCATCACGACCGATGCGGCAGTCAGGCAGCGCATGTCCTCGTCTCCAACGTCACCGATGGTAACGCTACCATCCAGCCATGCGCTCAGCAATCGGCCTGACCGCGATATCTGCTCAGGAAGACGCGGGCATGACTTTCCAGCGCCTTCGCAGCAATGGCTTCGCGAAGGCCGTGCATCAGCCGCTGGTAGAACCACAGGTTGTGCTGGGTCATCAGCATTGACCCAAGGATCTCCCCGGCCTTGACGAGGTGATGGACATAGGCCCGGCTGAAGTTGCTGCAGGCCGGGCATGGGCAGCCCGGCTCGATCGGCTCTCGATCCTCGGCAAACCGGGCATTCCTGAGGTTGATCGGCCCGTCGGCGGTGAACGCCTGGCCCGTCCTGCCGGACCGCGTCGGCAAGACGCAATCGAACATGTCGACGCCGCGCACGACCGCCTCGACGATGTCGTCGGGCTTGCCGACGCCCATCAGGTAGCGCGGCTTGTCGACCGGCAGCATACCCACCGCAAAGTCCAGGCAGCCGAGCATCGCCTCCTGCCCCTCGCCCACCGCCAGGCCACCCACCGCATAGCCGTCGAAGCCGATGTCGATCAGCGCGTCGGCCGACGCCTTCCGCAGCGCTTCGTCGAGCGCGCCCTGCTGGATTCCGAACAGCGCAGCCCGGCCCGAATGCTCGCCCCCACGGTCGAATTCGTCGCGGCTCCGCTTCGCCCAGCGGATCGAGCGGTCCATCGCTTCGCGCTGCGCTTCGGGCGTGGACGTCGTCGGCACGAGCTGGTCGAACTGCATGACGATGTCGCTGTCGAGCAGCCGCTGCACCTCGATCGAGCGCTCGGGGCTCAGCATGTGCCGCGAGCCGTCGAGGTGGCTGGCAAAAGCGACGCCTTCCTCGGTGACCTTGGTGAGCTCGCTGAGCGACATCACCTGGTAGCCGCCACTGTCGGTCAGGATCGGTCGCTCCCAGCCCATGAATGTGTGCAGCCCGCCCAGCTTGGCTACGCGCTCCGCCCCGGGCCGCAACATCAGGTGGTAGGTGTTGCCGAGAATGATGTCCGCGCCGCTGGCGCGGACTTCCTCAGGCCGCATTGCCTTGACCGTCGCCGCGGTACCCACCGGCATGAAGGCCGGCGTCCGGATATCACCGCGCTGCATGGCGATGACGCCCGTCCGCCCGGCGCCGTCGGTCGCGGAGATGTTGAAGGCAAATCGGCTCACGAGCGCGCTCCTAGCCGCTGCGGCGGGCGATGCACTAGAGCGGGACAGCCTGTGGCGAGCTGGGGCGCGTCAATTGACTTCGGTTCCTGGACGGGCGACCCAAGCTCATGACCACGCCTTCGGAGCAGTCCGAAAAGACTGGCTCTTTTCCGCTCTTCGACTGGCTGCGCTTCGTCCTCGCGTCGATGGTCGCGCTCGCGCACGAGCACATCCTCACATGGTCGCAGGCCGGCAATTTCGCGGTGCAGGTATTCTTCGCACTGAGCGGGTGGTTGATCGGCGGAATCCTGCTGCGCACCGACCTGCGGGGCCTTCCACGCTTCTATTACAACCGCGGCACGCGGATCTGGATTCCGTACGTCTTCGCGGTGGCCACGATCTACGTGCTGAGCGCCCTGCGCGAGCCGGTCACGGTCCACTATCTCCACTGCCTGTTCTACGACCTGACCTTCACCCACAACTGGTTCATCCCGAAGATCCCGGAAGTCGTCACCCTCATGCCCTTGCAGGGCACGGGATCGCACTTCTGGAGCATTTCGGTCGAGGAGCAATTCTATCTCGCCGCGCCGCTCCTGATCGTGCTGCTGCCGTTTGGGCGATCGGTAGCCTTCTGGGTGATCGTCGCCATTGCCGCCAACGCGACCCACTCATGGTACGGCGCGATCAGCCTTGGCGTGCTCGCCGCCGTGGTGCGCTCGCATTACGGCGATTGGCAGCTAAGCCCCTGGGGGTTTGGCGCGATGGCTGTCTCGGGCGTCGCGCTTGCGGTCGCGCTTGTCGCGCTTCCCGACCTGTACTGGCTGATCGCGCCGTTCATCGCCGTCGTGATCGTGCTCCTAACGTCGCGACAGGGTGCGCGCAGCGCCATGGGCCGCTTCGTCGGAGGCATGTCCTATCCGCTGTACCTGTACCACTGGGTCGGGATTTTCGCGGCCAACTTCCTGGTCAAGCATCTCCACGTTCCGCTACCGTCGATCGGGTGGGTTGCTTATGCCTTTGCGCTGGCCGCCGGGTCCGCCGCCTATGTGCTGGTCGACCAGAACGTGATGCGGCTTCGTTCGGTCTATTTCCGGCCCGGCTTCGGTACCATCCTCATGGTTACGGCCTATTCGTTGCTCGCGCTTGGCATCATCGGCGGTGCGATCCTGAGGATGGGCGTCTGATCCTCGAACCCTGGGTCTATGTCGCGCTGACCGCGGTTGCCGCCGTCGCCGGCTTCGTGGATTCCATCGCTGGCGGAGGCGGCCTGATCGTCATTCCGGCGCTGCTTTTCGCCGGCGTCCCGCCCCTGTACGCGCTCGGCACGAACAAGCTTCAGTCGGTGTTCGGGACGGCCGTGGCGCTGCGCAACTATTCGCGATCGGGGC